>Ga0210388_10000090_pt1 | contig 113924 bp, 100 predicted proteins | sample IncBWC19OmetaG_FD_155485 | JGI IMG/M metagenome (GOLD analysis project Ga0210388, IMG submission 155485) | Forest soil microbial communities from Barre Woods Harvard Forest LTER site, Petersham, Massachusetts, United States - Inc-BW-C-19-O ... | reverse complement strand
CAATCCCATCCAGGACTCCGCGTATTTCGGAACCTCGGCCGGATCGAAGTACACCCTGGGGCTGACCGCAGAATACCTGTTGACCAGACGCATCTCGGTGGGCCTCGATTTCTTTTATCATCAGGAAGAATACATCCAACTCGCCCAGATCAAGAGCGGTTTGAAGGATCCGAATTCGAGTTACGACAATCGCCCGCTGACATCCATCACCCAGGATACGCGCGCGAATTACTGGGACGTTCCGATCGTCGCCCGTTATTACGGTATCCGCAGCAAAGCTCCGCGCGGCCTGGGATGGCTGTCGCAGACCTTTCTGATCGGCGGCGGCGCCTACCGCCACGTCTCGAATATCCGGACGGGAACGTCAACCACCTTCCCGGACACTTCGACCACCTATAACGAGATCCCGGTCACGCCGAACAATAGAAATCTGCTGGGAGTGGTGGGCGGCGTGGGATACAAACTGTTTGAGTACGGTAAGTTCAAATCGATGGGCGAATTCCGCTACACGCGGTGGTTCGGATACACCTTCCAAGGGCCCGCCTATGAATCGCAGAAGAATCAACTGGAGATTGGCTTGAGTTTTTCGTATTGAGTGCGTCCATCCAAACTCTCGGAATCCTATGAAGTACAAATCGCTTAACATCGCCCTATCGATCGCCGTCGCGGCCGCCTCCGGGCATGCCCAATCGGTGATTACCTCGATCCTGGGCGAGGTGCCCGGCTATCCCAACGGAACCCCGGCGCTTTCCGTCAGTCTGAACCTGCCCTCCGGCGTCGCGAGCGACGGGAAAGGCAACGTGTACGTTTCGCTCCGCGGGTCCCATCAAGTGGTGCGCATCGATCCCTCCGGAATTTTGTATCTCGTTGCGGGAACCGGCGCGCAGGGCTCCCAGGGAGCGTCAGGCGACGGAGGCCCGGCAACGGCGGCCACTCTTTCCATTCCGCTGGCTCTTACTTTCGATACTTCGGGAAACCTGTACATCGCCGATGCGGGCTCGAATCGCATCCGCATGATTGATACCAACGGCATTATTCATACCTACGCCGGCAACGGCAATAACATCAACAGCGGCGACGGCGGTCTCGCGATCAACGCTAGTCTGAACACGCCCTCCGCCATTTGCTTCGACGGCAATGGCAACCTCCTGATCGCCGACACCGGCAACGACAATATCCGCAAAGTTTCGCCGCAGGGAATCATCACCAAAGTCGCGGGCACCGGCAATCCGGCGTTTGACGGCCCCAATGGCACCATAGCCACAGCGGCGTTCTCCTCGCCCAGCGGCATCGCGGTCGACCCTCTGGGGAACATCTACGTGGCCGATAGCGGCAATCAACGCGTTCGGCTCCTCGCGACCAACGGAGTCACCAGCGTGATCGCGGGCAACGGCACCAAGGGATCTTTCGGAGACGGACGCCAAGCATCGACTGCGGAGCTGAACAATCCAGGGGCCCTGCTATTCGATTCGGCCGGCAATCTGTACATCGCAGACATCGGCAACGATCGCGTCCGCCGCATCACCTCTAACGGCGTCATCGCCAATTACGCGGGCTCGGGTACGGTCGGCGCGGGCGGGGACGGCGGTTACGCTATCGCCGCGAACATCAATTTACAATCCATCGCGATCGATCCGCAGAACAATCTGATCATCGCCGACGGCGCGAATTACCGGGTTCGATTCGTGACCGCTTCGAACGGATTCATCAACACCATCGGCGGAAACGGACTCATCGCCTATAACCCCACCAATTTGATCTCCAATGGAAGCACGGTGTATTTCTCGGACAGCAGCGCCAACCGGATTCGGGACTTTAATGTCTCCTCCGGCGCCGCCAGTATCGCGATCGTCGCCGGCAATGGGCAAGAGACGTTCGACGCAGCCGACGACACCGCGATCACGGCGCGGCTGAACGCCCCCCGCGGTCTCTTTATGGATAGCGCCGGCAACATCTACTTTGCGGACTACCAGAACCAGGCCGTGCGCAAGGTCACTCCTGAGGGCGCTCTCGTCACGCTTGCCGGAAACGCGACCAACATCGACACCGGCGACGGAGCCTTGGCCACCGCGGCCCAACTCAGTGGACCCGTGGATGTCGCGTTCGCGAACGGCAGCGGCAACCTCTATATCCTCGAGCTATCGGGCGCTCGAATCCGCGTGATCCTTCCGAACGGCAACATTAATACCTACGCCGGAACCGGCTCTCCCGGCGTGCCTTCTTCACCTACAGGAACCGCCCTGTCGCAACCCGTCAACGCTCCGCAAGGGATGACCATCGATTCCTCGGGAACGCTCTATATCGCCGACACCGGCAACAATTTGATCCGCAAAATTACCACCGACGGCAACATCGCTACCGTGGCTGGAACCACCGGCTCGGGCTACACCGGGGACGGCGGGCCGGCCCTGTCAGCCACCCTGCGCAACCCCACCGGAGTCGCCGTCGATACCTTCGGCAATATATTCATAGCGGACACTAGAAACAACGTCGTTCGCGAGGTCGGCGCCGACGGGATCATCAGTACGGTCGCCGGAACCGGCTCTCCCGGTTACAATGGCGACGGGAGTCCGGCCACCAGCTTTCAACTGAACCAGCCGAGCGCGGTTGCCATCGGGCCTTCCTGTAGCGTGCTGGTCGCCGATGTCGCAAACGAGCGAATCCGGCAGGTGTTTCCAGCGGTCGCTTACACCATCACCACCAACCCTCCCGGACTGTCCGTTGTTGCGGATGGTCAGACCGTAAAAACGCCGGCCGTGCTGAACTGGCTCCCCGGCACTTCTCATACTCTCGGTGCGCCTAGCACGCAGACCGGCTCCTCCGGGACCGTATACGTCGGAAGTGGGACCACGCAAACCATCTCTGTCGCATGTGGCGCGCCACGCGCTTCGGCCAGCGTCTCCTTCACCGCCCAGAACTTATTGACCGTCACCGCAGGGAATGGCGGCACTGTATCCCAGTCATCGGGGTATTTCCCCGCGGGCGCGACGGTCACGCTTACCGCGACGCCTTCGGCCGGCTTCATTTTCTCCGGCTGGCAGGGAGCCTGCACCGGCACCGGCTCCTGTCAGGTCACCATGACGGGACCATTGAGCGTCACCGCCCAGTTTTCATCCACCGGACAATCGCGCCGTTTCAAGCCGAAACCATGAGGAGTTTGCTTCCATTGAAGACTATAATTGCTGCGTCCTGTTGTGCATTCTTCTTTGGAGGCGCGCTCCATGCACAGCCTGCGTGGCTCAATCAGTTCGCATTCAACGTGGGTGGCGGTGTTGAAGTGCCGTTTCTCACCACTAAGACCAATCTTTCGCTGGGCTGGAACGCGCAGGGCGGCGTGGGTTATAATTTCACCCGCCATCTGGCCGTCATGGTTGAAATCGAGTACGACCAGTTTCGAATAACCGACAAAGCCTTGAACACTCTGGGAACCCCGCAAGGCTATCCCGGGGGCAAGCTCAAGAACGAATCGGTGACTATCGATCCCGTCTGGCATTTTCATCCCAAAGGATCGTGGGATTTCTACGCCATCGGCGGAGGTGGAGCTTTCTCGCGCACGCAGAGCTTAACCAGGCCGACTGTCGCCACTGCCACGGGCACGAATCCCTTCTTCGGATTCAACACGCCCGGCTACCCGGCCAGCATGACGAACTTGGATTACACCGTTCATAAACCAGGTTTGGACGTAGGATTCGGCGCCTCCATCCTCGTGAAATGGAATGTAAAGCTGTACGCCGAGGCGAAATACATCCGCGTCTTCGGAGGCTCCCTCGGGCACATCGACTACATGCCAATCAGCCTCGGCTTCCGCTTCTAGCCAATCAGGCTTTAGAGACTGCTGAAACACGCCAGCCTTGTCCCCTGGCTGACGCCAGGGGTTATAACCCCGTGCCGTAAGGCAGAAGAGACGCTTCAATCCCACACTAGGTGGCACAGGCTTCAGCCTGTGTTCGTGGCGCGAGCTTCAGCTTGCAGCCCCGGCTCCAGCCGGCGCCTTCAGTCATCAGCACCACTGTTCAAAACAAGAGCCCGCCCTGCGGGGCATACCATTATTTCGAAAAATAACTCCGCACCGGCACCGGCGCCGGAGTCTTCTTGATCGCCTCCCACAAAACCGCATTCAACTCATCGTCATCCGCCAGATCCGCGTCGCTGAAATCCATCTTCGCCGACCGCGCCGCCGACGCAGTGCTAGCCGGATTCTTCTCCGTCAACGAAATCCTCGGCTTCTCCGCCTCATAAGGAGCCATATTCGGCGCGCTCGCAAACGCCATGGCCATCGGCCTCGCCCCCGCATCGAAATGCGTTAACGGCCGCAACCCCAGTATCAGTTCCATGGTCCGCAGCACCGACGATTGGTTGTACATCGAGCTATCAATGATCCCTCTCCGCGTATACGGCGACATCACGAATACTGGCGACCGGTGCGAGTCCACATGATCCGGCCCGTTCTGCGCATCGTCTTCGATCACGAAGATCGCCGTCTTCGCCCAAAACTTGCTCTTCGAAAGCCCCTCTACCACCATCCCGAGCGCATAGTCGTTATCGGCAAACGACGACAACGGAGCAACGTGTCCCGCCGCCGTCCCCGACGTATGATCGTTCCCCAGCCGCATGATGATGAACCGCGGCATGTTCCCCGACGTCTCGTATTCTCTCAAATCTCCCAGGAAAACCTTCGCCCGCTCGACATCCGGATAGTCGAGATCGAACCCGCGATAGTGCGTGTTCGTGATCCCGGCGAGCGATTGGTCGCGTACTCCGTCGATCTGCACTCCATCCGGCCCCGCGACCTTTTTGTTGTTCGCCTGATGCCCGTAGTTACGAACCGAAAGACCCGCCGAAACCGCGTTCGACCAGATATAGCCAGCCGGTGGCGTGTTCGCAGGCTCGCCTCCTTCGTAATCATAAAAATTGCGCCGCTTGGCGTAACTTGATGGCCAGAACTTCTGCGTATAGTCCGGAGCGATCCCCGCCGTCGCCCAATTATGCCCGTCCGCGCTCACATCGGCGTTGACGTAGAAATTGTCGAACAACACAAATTCGCGCGCCAATTTATAGTGATTCGGCGCGCTGTTCTCATCGAACAGATCGAGCGAAGGATCGCTGTTGCCCTTCCCGAGCTTCCCTAGCACCTGATCGTAGGTGCGATTTTCCTTGATGATGTAGATCACATGCTCGATCGGCGAAGGCCTTCCCGGTTTCGTATAAATCACGTTATCGTCCGCAAATGCCGCCACGTCGAGTTTCGAATCGTTATAGGGCGATAGAGCCACCGTCGATTTCGTATATTGCGCCAGCGCCTCCTCGGTCAGCGGCGGAATCACCGACATGGTTCCTGTTTGCAAATTGCCTACGTACTCGCGCCGCGGATCTCCTCCGCCTTCAATCGCAGGCGCGCCGAAAGGCCCGGGAGCCTTGGGATTCGGAAAGCTCTGCAACCCGCGGCCGTTCAGCACCAGGATCGTGCCATCCTTCAGAACCCGCGCCGCCGTCGGATACCAGCCGGTTGGAATAAAGCCCGCGAGGCGACTCCTCTGCTCGGAAATATCGGTCACCGCAACCGCATTCGCGTCGGAACAGACGGTGAACAGCGCCTTCTGATCCGCCGAAATCGCGAGCGCGGTCGGCGTCATCCCCAGAGAATGCCTCGGCGTCAGCGCGACGTTCAGCGTCTCCGTAATCTTCATTTCCTTGTTCTCGTCCACGTTCACCACGAACACAGTATTCGTATTCGCCGCCGCGACGAATAGGCGCAGGACTTTTTCCGGCGTCTTTGGTTTCCGCGAATTCTCCTCCGCCTCATCCACTTCCGGATTCCGGTCGCTGAAAATCATATCCGTAGGATGCGGTCCCACGCGCAGCCGCGTTACCTCCGTTCCCGAGGAAACGTTGTACTCATACACCGTCGCATCCGCCCAGCTCGAAACGAAAAACGTCTTCCCGTCGGGATGAAATAAAATCCGATACGGCCGCCGGCCCGTTTTGTAGCGATCGCTCGCCTTCCCCGTCCGCACATTGATCACCACCACGGAGTCGTGATACAAATCCGCGGCATACATCAACTGCCCGTCTTTCGATATCGCCACATCTCCGATAAAGTCGCGGACATTGTGCGGCGCGTCCGGAGCAATCTCGAACTCCCGCGTCGGCTTCAACTCGCCGTCGTTCGAGAACGAAAACTCAAACACCCGGTACCGTGACCCTCCACCGACGTACACGAATTTCCCATCCGGCGAAAACGTCAACCCCAGCCACCCGTCCGCGACCTTGACCCGCGACAATTCTTTCTTTGTCGCCGCATCGATCACGCTGATGCTGGGCGGTTTGTATCCTCCGTTCAACACCAAAACGAATTTCCCGTTAGGCGATATCGCCGACGACATCGGCAGCGTATCGAGAGAAACCTGCTCGCCCACCGGCGCGATTTTCCATCCGTTCGGTAACAGCACCGTTCCATCCGCCTGCCGGCCCACAGTTTCCCTCCCCGACGGCTGCGATCCCAGTACCACCGCGAAAATCAGGACAAACAGAAAACTTATAATTTGTTTCATTGAGAAAACCTCTGCGCGATGGGAAATCTTCGCCCCACCCCAAAAGCCTTAGTGGTAACCTTCAGACCCGGAGCCGCCTGCTGCCGCTTGTACTCGTTCCGGTCAACCTTATTCACAATATCCTGAACCAGCGCGACCGGCAGCGCATGCGCCTCTGCGATCTGTTTCGGCGTTTTGTACTGCTCGATATAATCTTCTAAAATCCGGTCGAGCACTTCATAAGGCGGCAGCGAATCCGTGTCCTTCTGATCCGGCTTCAGTTCAGCCGAAGGAGGCTTAGTGAAAACACTCTCCGGAATCGCCCCGTGATGCCTCTGATTCGCGATCCTCGATAGTGCATAAACCATCGTTTTCGGCACATCGCTGATCACCGCGAGCCCCCCGCACATATCGCCGTACAAAGTGCAATACCCTACTGCGAGTTCGCTCTTGTTTCCGGTGGTCAGCACCAGCGCGCCGCTCTTATTCGACAGAGCCATCAGCGTGACCCCGCGCAGTCGCGATTGCAGGTTCTCCTCCGTCACATCAGGCCCCCTGCCGTGAAATGCAGGTTCCAATACATGCGTTAAATGACCATAAGTTGACGAAATGGATATGGTTTCGAAGCTTATTTCGAGCTTATTCGCCATCGCTTGCGCATCCCGCACGCTATGGTCGGAGGAAAACGGACCCGGCATGGCCACGCCCGTGACGTTCTCCTTCCCCACCGCCTCCACCGCGATCACCGCCGTCAGCGCCGAATCGATACCGCCGCTCAGTCCGATTAAAACCTTTGAAAACCCGCACTTACGAATATAATCGCGAGTTCCCAGCACCAGCGCCTGATAAACAGCTTCGCACTCATCCGTGAAATCTTCATGAAGATCGCCGGTCATCACCAGGTCCTCTTCAAACGATCGCGCCGAAGCCACAATTTCGCCCTTTCCGTCCATCGCAAAACTCGACCCGTCGAAAACCAGTTGGTCGTTGCCGCCGACTTGATTCACGTAAACCACTGGTTTGGAATAACGTTTTGCCGCTGCGCGATAGATGGCGCGCCGCACTTCGCGTTTGCCCATGTTGAAGGGGGAGGCATTAATGCAGATCATGATCTCCGCGCCCGCTCCGAACAATTCCTCCACCGGATCCCGTTGATACAACCGGTGCTTCCAGAAGCGCTTATCGTTCCAGGCGTCTTCGCAGATGGTCAGGGCCATCGGCTGGCCGCGCAGCGTGAACAGGTCCTCGCGTTCGCCCGGACGGAAATAGCGAGCTTCATCGAATACGTCGTAATTCGGCAGCAGCATTTTGCTTTGGCGGAACACGATTTGCCCGCGTTCGAGCACCGCCGCGCTGTTCATCGCTCGTTTGCCGGTGTCGGCCTGTGACCGGGCGACGTAGCCGCAGATGACGCTCAAATCGAGGTCCGCAGTCTCCCGTGCCAGGCGTTCCAACTGCTGTTCGCTAGCCTCGATGAAGCTGGGCTTTTCCACCAGGTCGCGCGGAGGATAGCCGGTGAGAGAAAGCTCGGGAAACACCGCCGCTTCGGCGCCGCGGCTTGCCGCATCCCGCGCGGCCCGCACCATCCGATTCACGTTACCCGAAAGATCCCCAATCGTGGGATTGATCTGCGCCAGAGCAATGCGCATTGGAATCTTATATTGTAGCGATATGGCGCTCGATCCCGATATCGCGATGCTGATGATCGAGATCGACGCCAATCTCAGCCACGCCGAGTCGATCACCCACGGCCTGACGCGCGAACAATTTCAATGGCGTCCCGGGGCCGGCCGCTGGTCGATCGCCGAGTGTTTCGCCCACATCAACGTAACCAACTCCTACACCATCGGGGCCCTCGAGAGGGGCATCGCGAAAGGGCGCGATAAAAAAGGAGAAGGCCCGTTTCAATACGGCTTCCTGGTGCGTAAATTCATCGCCAGCCAGGAGCCTCCCGCGAAGAAGAAATTTAGCGCCCCGAAATCGCTCCTGCCGCCCGCGGATATCGATCCGGATGCAACACTGGCCGAGTACCGGCGGATCGAAGGCGAATTAAGACGACTGGCCAAGGAAGCAAACGGCCTGCACCTGGCGCGCGTGAAGATCGAGATGGCGGCTCTGCCCGCGGTCCTGCGCCCATTCTTGAAAATGCCGTTGGGTGGACAACTCTTATTGACAACCACTCACGACCGCCGGCATCTGTGGCAAGCCGAGCAGGTGCGCAACGATCCGGCCTTTCCAGGGGTAAACCAAGACCATGGCCAGCGCGCCTGACGACGGCATGGAGGACTTCCAGGTAGACCGGACGCGAATCTCGGTTGCGCGATTAACCGATGAGGACGATGCGGTTGAGTACTGGCTTTCCCCACCCGTCGAAGAGCGCTTGCGGGCCCTTGAACTTTTGCGAAGGACCTTCTATGGCGATACCAGTGCTAGCGAGGGACTTCAAAGAGTTCTTGAAGTCGCTCAACTCAAACTGCGTTGAACCTCTTTTAACAACAGCAAGAAACATCAAGACAACCGGTTCGACGTTTAATAGAATGACTGCAAGATGATTCGCAGCATCCTCGCGGTACTTGCCGGTCTAATCGTGATTGTTGTTACTTCCTTCGGAATTGAGGCAGCGGTCGATCTGCTGATGCTGCGGATGTTCCCCGAAACCCTGCCCAATGAGGCCGCGCTCAGTCACAATACGCCGGTATGGATATTCACCTTTGCCTACACTTTCTTGTGCGTCATTGCGGGCGGATACGTTTCCGCACGGCTCGCGGCTCGTTCCCCCGTGCGCCACGCAGTCATTCTCGGCTTGCTACAGTCGGCGCTAACTATTCCGGCAATGATTGAATTTGGGGATAAGGCGCGGCCGTGGGCATGGATCGTATCGATGATTTTGGTGATTCCGGCGGCTTGGCTCGGTGGATTGATCTTCTCCAGACGAGTGACCAGCAGGCGCGCACAAGTGAGCGTGTTGGCGTAAAATGGCCGCACTGTTGAAGCGCATACAACCGGCCCTGGCTTACGCCGCGGCGCACGTGGATGAAGACGTCTCGCTTGCCACGCTCGCCCGGCAGGTCGGACTGTCGGTCTATCACTTGCAACGGGCATTTTCCGCCGCCTCCGGAGAAACGCCAAAACAATTCACGTTGCGGCTTCGTCTGGGGCGTGCCGCGGCGATGCTGCTAACCAGCAAGGTTACGGTACTGGATGTGGCGCTCTCCTGCGGTTTTCAGAGCCACGAGGTTTTCACCCGGGCTTTTCGAAGGCGATTCGGAATGTCGCCGAGCCTCTATCGGCAACGCGGCTTCGTCCCAGCCGCAGGGGAGCGCGCCGCCAGGGATCACTTCGCGGCCATCGACGAAGCCGGTCCCTGCATAGGGCTGTATCACACCAAGCTGTATCACACCGAGCTTCATCGCACCAAGGAAGACAAAAGGAGTCTCATGAGTTATTCCATCGCGAAGCGCGAGCTTACGGAACAGCCGGTGCTGATCGTGCGGAAGCGCATTAAGCGATCGGAGATCGCGCCGACCATCGCGCAGTCCCTCCATGCGATCTTCCTCTATGCGCAGAAAAACGGAATTGCATTGGCAGGACCGCCGTTTGCCCGGTACGCCGAATCGAGCCTGGGATTCGTCACCATCGAACCTGGAGTACGGATCGCTGCCGCGCCCGAAGGGGCAACGCCCAACAAGGATTCCGGCGTGATCCATGACAGCTTGCCAGGCGGTCCGGCTGCGTTCACCACGCATTGCGGCCCTTATGAAAAGCTCACGGAAGCGCACGCCGCCCTGGAGGTATGGATCGAAGACCAAGGCTTGACGCCCACCGGCGCGCCTTGGGAATTGTACATTACCGATCCAGGAGATCATCCCGATCCGAAAGACTGGAGAACCGAACTGTTTTGGCCGGTCTCGCGCTAGGCCTGCGCCTTAAACCCGATGCGGCGTTCCGGAGACTCCGGTGGCTCGAGAAGCCTTTGGATAGATCCGCAAATTTGCTCGATATGCACGCTGTGCTCCTGCTGCGTGCGTTCGACATCCTGGAGCTTTTGGGCTAGGTCCTTGTGGGTCGCAAGATACTCCCGTAAGCGAACGAACGCGCGGATAATCAGGATATTCAGTTGAACGGCGCGCTTGCTGGCCAGAACCGAGGGAAGCATCGCGACGCCGTGCTCAGTGAAGGCATAAGGCGGTCGCCGGAGTCCCATCCTCGCCGTCGGATTGGAGGCCACAATTTGTGACCTCCAATTTTCCAACTCCTCCCTGTTGAGCTGAAACATAAAATCCGGCGGAAACCGGTCAAGATTCCGGCGGACCGCCTGATTCAGAACCTTGGTCGGGACTTGATAAATTCCGCCAAGTCGCTGTCAAGCATGACCTTGCAGCCGCGGATCAGGTAAATCTTGCGTTCAATGACTTCAACCGGGATGGCCTCAATCGAGGTCATACTATTCCTCTCCTGTTGGAAAGCCTATACGGCGCTTCGAAGATTCGGCAGCCGGCTCAATAAGCTGTTGGATGTAGGCGTAAATCTGTTCAATATGCGCTCCGTGCGCCTGCTGGGTACGCTCGACATCTTCTAGTTTTCGAGCCAGGTCCTGATGGGTGGCGAGGTACTCTCGTAGTCGAACAAACGCGCGGTTGATGAGGATATTCAACTCAATGGCGCGATCGCTGGACAGAACGGAAGAAAGCATCGCTACTCCATGCTCGGTGAAAGCGTAGGGAGTGTAGCGGCGCCCGCCGCGTCCGACGTTTGAGGTCACAATCTGTGACCTCAAGTTTTCGAGGCTCATCCGCATTAAGCTGGAACATGAAGTCTGCCGGAAACCGGTCAAGATTCCGGCGGACCGCCTGATTCAGAACCTTGGTGGGGACTTGATACAATTCCGCCAAGTCGCTGTCGAGCATGACCTTGCAGCCGCGGATCAGGTAAATCTTGCGTTCAATGACTTCAACCGGGATGGCCTCAATCGAGGTCATACTATTCCTCTCCTGTTGGAAAGCCTAAACGGCGCTTCGAAGATTCCCAGTTTTCGAGCCAGGTCCTGATGGGTGGCGGGGTACTCCCGTAGTCGAACAAACGCGTGGATGATGAAGATGTTCAACTCAACCGTGCGATCGCTGGACAGCACGGAAGAAAGCATCGCTACTCCGTGCTCGGTGAAAGCGTAGGGCGGAAGACGTCGGCCGCCACGCCCAACGTTTGAGGTCGCAATCTGCGACCTCAAGTTTTCCAGTTCATCCGCACTAGGCTGGAACATGAAATCTGCGGGAAAACGCCCATGGTTTCGTCGGACCGCTTCATTCAAGCGCTGGGTCGGGACTTGATACAACTCGGCCAAGTCACTGTCTAGCATGACCTTGCAGCCGCGAATCAGGTAGATTTTACGTTCAATGAATTCTACAGGGACAATCTGAGCCGATGCCACCGTCTAAGCAGTTGTCAACGCCGCAGATAATTCTCAATGAAAACTCGAGCCTGGAACGCCAGCACCCCAGCCGGCTCCGCAACAAATGCGCCGGTCGATTCCGCGTACTCCAAAAACCCATGCTCAACCGGCGAGTGATCCTTTTCCAGAATCCAGACGATCTTCACGATCCCATCCGCGCTGCCCGCGACCGAGAATCGCACCGCATCCGCGGCTGATCCATCGGGGAAATGGGAGCACAAGCCTCGCGCATATCCAAAATTACAGCACCGCGCTTCCGCCGTTCCGTTCCGTTCGCACTCCCCTTCGAACATCGCGCCCAGCGGCACTCGACCGGAGCTGAACTCCATTGGACGCAGGGGTCTGAAAAAGGGACAAGCCATGTTTACTACTTAAACGGTATGCTAACAGGTTGGAACCCACTCGTATCGAAATCCTCCAGCAACTGCTCGATCAGAATCCCGGGAGCACGTTCGCGCGCTACGGACTAGCCATGGAGTACGTCAAGTCGGGCGACCTCGATCGTGCTGTCGCGGCCTTCGAAGAAGTTACGAAAACCGATCCGAATTACTCTGCCGCTTATTTTCACGGCGGGCAGACGCTGGAAAAACTCGGCAAGCTAGACGAAGCGCGGGATTTTTACCGCCGGGGAATCGCCGTGACCCGCGATGCGCATGCGCGTAGCGAACTGGAAGCGGCGCTCGATATACTGGGTGAATAGGAAGTAACTTGCCCCGCGCCGCAGCTCTCCTGTTGATTTCCGCCGCTGTTCTTGCGTACCCTCAGGCGCCCAAGCCGAACAACAGCCAAGCGGGTAGCAGCCAAGCGGGTAACCAGAGTGAGAATCAGCTCGACGCCAGTGAGGCGCTTTTCACGGTCCTGGCTGCGATCAACGCCGCTGGTTACGACGCTGAAATCGATTCGCCGTCGAATAACCCGGAGCGCAAGGTTATTCGCGATTACCTGGCCGCGCAAAAGCTCGAGTGTCTGCCGGATCTGAAGCGCTTCGTGAAGGAGCACAAGCAGAAAGACCCTTCGGCCGAGCTCAGCCAGTACATTTCGTATGGCTTGGCCATCCAGGGTCCGCCTTTATTCGAACCTCGGTATCTAAATAATATGATGCCGCCGGACGCCGCGCAGCTTGATGGACTCACGCCGCTGCTGGTCGCTTTCTATCGCGAGGCGAACATTGGAAATCTGTGGAAGCGCGCTCAGCCAATATTCGACGGCGTCATCGAGCAGTATCACGAACCCGTCAGCCGGGCCGTGCTGCTGGCCAACGCGTACGCACGCAATCCGACCAGCGGGTTTTTGGGCCGGCATTTTCAGATTTATTTCGATCTGCTCGGCGCGCCGAACCAGGTGCAGACTCGCAGCTACGCCGACGACAGCTTCGTGGTCGTCACACCGTCGAAGGAACCGCGCATTCAGGATATCCGCCACGCTTATCTTCACTATCTGATCGATCCCTTGGGAATGAAGTTCTCGAAACAGTTGATGGAGAAAGCGCCGCTCGGCGATTACGCGCTGGGCTCGCCGCTACTGGCCGATCATTTCAAAACCGACTTTGTTCTGCTCGCGACCGAGTGCTTCATCAAAGCGATCGAAAGCCGCATGGACAAGAAACCCGATGCTCCGCTCCAAGCGGCTAAAGAGGGATTCGTGCTGACCCCCGCATTCGCCGAGATTCTTGCGGACGTGTATGAGAAGCAGGATGTGGTGCTGCGCCTGTACTTTCCTGATCTGATCGAGCATCTCGATTTCCGGCGCGAGGAGAAGAGGTTCGAGAATTTTGAGTTCGTCAGCGAGGCGAGCGGCCGGACCGTTCATGTCAGCGCCGAGAAACCGCTCCAGCTTACAGGAGCCGAATTAACGCTCGATAAGGCCGAGTCGAGCTATGAAAAGCGCGATTTAACGACCGCTAAGGACCTTTATCTACGGGTGCTGACGGAAACCACGGTGAAACCGACGCACGCGAAGGCGTATTATGGTCTGGCGCGCATCGCGATCCTCCAGCGCGATCCCGAGGTAGGCGACCGTTTGTTCCGCAAAGTGCTGGAACTGGAGCCCGACGCGTACACCAAGTCGTGGAGTTTGTTATATTTGGCTCGATTGGCTGAATCCCAGCCCGATGGCCGCGATGAGGCGTTGAGTTACTATAAGGCCGCCCTCGCAGTGGAAGGCGCGCCGGATTCGGTCCGGAAAGCCGCCGAAAAAGGTTTAAAAGAAGCTTTCGACAAAAAATAAACGAGGAGTGTTTGGATGAAGACGAGAATCTTGGCCGCTTTTCTGGCGGTGGCCGCGCTGGGATTGGCGCAGAAGGTGAAATCGAAGTCGGAAGGCGAGGCGTTGCAGGCGATCCAGTCCGAACAGGATCCTACCGCGCTGATGGCCAAAGTCGACGCCTTCGTAGCGAAGTTCGCGGATTCGGAATTCAAGGGCTGGGCCTACACCCATGCCGCTGAGGCTGCTGAACAGAAAAACGACGGCCCCAAAGTGATCATCTATTCCGATCTGGCGATCGAGGCGGACCCGAAGGCCTATCACCCGATGTTGATGGAAGCCGCGGAACTGGCGCGGAGCACAAGGGAGAACGATCTCGACAAGGATGAGAAGCTGGGCAAGGCCGAAAAACTGGCGAAGCAGGCCATGGAACTTGCGCCCAGCGCCGTCAAGCCGAATCCGCAGATCACCGATGCGCAATGGGACGAGGTGAAGAAGGAATTCGTGGGCGATGCGCATCGCGACTTGGGCATGATCGCCACGGTTCGAAAAAAATATGACGTGGCGATTGCCGAGTTTAAACAGGCTGTCGAGATCCCCCAGCAGCCCGACCCACCGACGTTCATCCGCTTGGCTGCGGCCTATACCGACAACCGGCAGCCGGATGAAGCTCTAGCAGTACTAGCCAAAATGCCCCCGAATCCACAGCTTGCGCCGTTCGTCGAGAAGGAAAAAAAGCGCGCCGAAGCGATGAAGGCGCTGAAAAAATAACATTTCCGCGAAACGGTTACCTGGATCAGAGACACTACATATAGATGGGTGCTGATCTCCAGCTTCTTGAAACGGCCCTAGGGCATACATTCCGGGACAAAAAATTGCTGGAGCGCGCTCTGACCCATAAGTCGAGAGTGTATGAGAAGTCCGCCGAGGGCCAGCCTGCTACCGACAACGAACAACTGGAGTTCCTGGGCGACGCAATTCTCGGTTTCGTGATGAGCGACTGTCTGGTGCGCCGCTATGCGTCGTCTCCCGAAGGCCGGCTCTCGAAGCTGAAAGCCCATTTAGTGAGCGCCGCGCGCCTCTACGAAGTGGCGCAAAATCTGAAACTGGGCGAGTTCCTGCTGCTGGGCCGCGGCGAAGAAATGTCGGGTGGACGCGAAAAGAAGGCGCTGCTCTCGGATGCGGTCGAAGCTCTGATCGCGGCACTGTACCTGGACGCGGATCTCGATGCCGCGCGCGCGTTTATCGAACATCAGGTGCTGGGCTCGTTCCAACCGCCGGACGACGCGATCGACGGCGCAGTGGCGGATCATAAGAGCTCTCTACAGGAGATGGCGCAGGCGCTGAAGCTGCCTCCACCGCGTTACGTCATTATTAATGAAGACGGGCCGGAGCACTCTAAGACGTTTACAGTTGAAGTACGCCTCGGCAAGGAGTGGGTCAGCCAGGCGCAAGGGATGTCCAAAAAGAGCGCTGGACAAAAGGCCGCCCAGCAAATCCTGCAACAATTGACGGAGTGGGGACGATGACAGCAGCATACTCTTTTTGCTAATCCTAGCTATTGACGTTCGCTCCGTTTCAGCCATAATACAAAGTACGCTTTCTCCCGATAGCTGATCTAACCGGAGAGGCGAGGGAAGCCAATGTCGTTGCGGGTTCGGTTGGCGTTATTTCCGTTGGCGGCGGTGCTGCTGAATGTCCGGCTCGGAGCGCAGGCGCAGCTTGGCGGTTCGGGCGGAAGCGCGCTGCATATGATGAACACCGACCTGGCTGTGCTCGAAGCGCAGGATGTTCGCAAAGACCTGCAATGTACGGTCACTCCCGTCAAGCCCGTGCTGGGTTTCGACCTCCGCTTTCATGCGGGTTATGAAGTGAACGTTCCGCTCAAGGATCTGGCCGGCGCCGAAAATAAGCTGACCATCCTGTTTCGCGTGACCCCCGATAATCATAAGGACGATCCCGTCTATTTCGTCCAGCACGTCCACGTTCCGTCGATTGAGGATGATTCTAAGGGCGACGCCACACTGGGCGGCGCGTTCGACTTGGGCGAGGGGAATTATCATATCGACTGGCTAATGCGCGACCGCTCCGAACGGGTCTGCTCTTTTTACTGGGATTCGGAAGCGACGCTGCCCGCCAAGGACAAACAGATCGCGCTCGAAATGGCTGCCGGGACCGTCCATCGCTCGCAGCAAGAGCAGTTTATCGAAGACCCTCCCGTGGAACGTACCCCCTCGGCCGGGGCGCCTCTCAATATTAAGGTTTTGGTAAATTTTGCACCGCAGAATTTCGATTCTCCGACGCTACAGCCCATGGATACAGTCGCCCTGGTTTCCATTTTGCGGCGCATTTCCCGTGAACCCCAATTCGGGAAATTCTCCTTAGTGGCGTTCAATATTCAGGAACAAAGGGTGCTTTACCGGCAATCGAGTTCGGAGCGGATCGATTTCCCGGCTTTGGGGCATGCGCTTGAGACCATGAAGCTGGGGACGGTGGACATGAAGCGCCTGGCGCAGAAGCACGGCGACACGGATTTCCTTACCGACCTGATTAAAAAGGAGATGAGCGCTGACGACCATCCCGACGCGCTGGTCTTTGCCGGTCCCAAAATCATGCTGGACGCGGCCGTTCCGCAGGAAACGCTCACGCCCATCGCCACCGACGTGGATTATCCGGTTTTCTACATGAATTACATCCTCAATCCGAACGCCACGCCGTGGAAAGACTCGATCAGCCGCGCGGTTAAGGTTTTTCGGGGAACCGAATACACCATCAGCCGTCCAAGGGATTTGTGGTTCTCCGTAACGGAGATGGTGTCGCGTATTGTAAAATCGAGGCACAGCCACGTTCCGCTCGCGGTAGGGGTAAACGACAGGGAACAATAGGGGCGTTCGCGGTCTTTGGGTTAGGGGCAGGGGAGTCTGAATATGCGTAGGGTTAGTCTTGTATTGGCGCTGGCGTGTCTGCCGGCGATCGCCCAGGACGGGCGTTTCAGCAATAAACTCGCGCCGTACGTGCGCACGCCGGATCGCATCATGGACCGGATGCTGGAGTTGGCGAATATCAAGCCCGGCGACACCGTTTACGACCTTGGATGCGGCGACGGCCGGATCGTGATCGCGGCGGCTTTGCGCTATAAGGCGAAAGCCATCGGCGTCGAGATTTCTCCCAAACTGGCGTCCCAGGCGACTACCGCAATCGATAAAGCAGGCTTGAAAGGCCGCGCGCGCATCATCCAGGGCGACCTTTTGGAAGCGGATCTAACCGGCGCGGACGTGGTGACCATTTACCTGGGCACCCAGTTAAACGCGGAACTGCGTCCGCGCCTGGAAAAATATCTCCACGCAGGCGCACGAGTGGTCTCGCACGATTACGCGGTCCCGGGATGGAAAGCGACGCGCACGGAGCGGACCGACGGGAAGCAGGGCCACGTCATCTACGTCTACGAAATGCCTCCCGCGAAAGATCCAGGCGACGAATAATTACTGGGCTTTGACGGTGGCGACGTGAATCGAATCGCTGCTCGAATCGTAGCTTCCCGTGATCGTGACTTTCTGTCCGGCAAAGGCCGCCACTTTTTTCTGATTGTCGAGCTTATACGCGCGCTTCTCGCCTGATTCGTAAAGCGCGTAGGAACCGCCTTTCTTGACGCACGAAAGCGTACATTCCTTGGCGTTGTGAGCGTTTTCCCCCTTCATCATGTTGTCGTGCGAGGCCATGTCGGCGCACTGGCTATCCATGATCTCGCCGGTATAAGTCTTGTCGGCGCCGAATGCGGCGGCGGCAGAAAGCATAAAAATGAACAACGATTGTCTCATACGCTCATTAGAGCGAGTAGCAGCGCGGATATGTTCCGCGATGGTGTAAAAGGATTGTGAATGTTGGCTTTTATTCGCCGGGTAGCGCGGTCGAAATACGCACCGAGCCAGGACGCAGCACCACGAAAGCCCCGGCGAGTTTAGGACCTAGCTCAATCACCAGACGCGTCATGGCGGCGGCCATTGTATTGCGAGAACTACTTGGGAAGCGCACCAGAATGACGCCCGGATTGTCCACGTGTTTGACAAAGGCAAGCCAGCCGAAATCCTTATCCTCTGTGATCACAATGCGGCCGTCGGCATACGCCATCTCCATCAATTGCTCGTCGACCGACCGTCGTTGAAACTCGCCGACGGCGAGGACATCGTGCCCGGCCGAACGCAAGGCTCTGACAATAACGAAATCGCAATTCTCGTCTGCGAGAAATCTCACGTGGGCTATTTGGAAGTCAAGCTGAAGACGTCTTCGTGAGCGATGACGGCGGCAGCGTATTCCAGACAAGCCTGAATGTCTTCTTTAACGAGTCTTGGATAAGCATCCAGGAGTTCGTCAACCGTAGCACTCTCGGCCAGCTTTCGCAATATGAGCTCGACCGGAATGCGCGTATTGCGCACGACCGGCTTTCCCAGCATGATTGAAGGATCAATCTCAATTCGGCCGACCATAAAAAGCACCCACTGCGAGTGTAGCAAGTCGTTGTGACCGCCGCGCGACTCTCCGAAGATCGCAGCACAACTCTATGCAAGCAGGCGGACTGGATCAAGAGCGGTCACCTTGGATACGTGCGCCTGACCGCCAACAGGCGGGACCCCGTCTGCATCCCGTAGGGCGTCACGCACCATCTCGTCGCTAACACGTTAGCGGGATCGCCGCGTGCTTCGATCAGGCCCAGTGCCACCATTTGATTAAAGACCTTGCTGTAGTCGCTTCGGGACACAACTCCGAGATCCCAAGCCCAAGTATCCGGACATCGGCAGCTCCATTTCAATCGCCTCCTTGCGAACTGTGCTTATGATTGCCGCATCGATGGCCTCTGGGGGTGCGCCGCCTCCGAAAGTCAGCGGAAGGATGGCGCGCATCAAGCTGTCCCACCGAACCGACAGACTGAACGATCCCTCAAATTCGATCGTGATCTTGGTAGCATCCGCTCCTTGAGCGAGTTCTTCGAGGCCCTCCGGAGCGGCTCTGAGCTTCGCGACAGCGAGTTCACCGTTCAAAGAATCAATTTCGCGCCGAAGGCGAATTAGTTCGTCCTTCAACCCTTCGCCGTCTAACTCAGATCCCCTGATCCAACCGACGCTTGGCCTGGTCTTCTTCAGATGCTGTACGCCAGTAAACACCGCCGACGTCAGTTCCGCCTGATCCTTCCATAGACTGCAGTTCTTTCTCTTGAGCGTTTCCCGAAATTCATCGAGGCGCCGTCGCCCGTCATCGGACCTCTCGGTCTTGTCTGCGGGAAGTAGCCCGGGATTAGAGTGTAGAAGCGCAATAGTCGGTTTTCCAGAGGTCACAGCATAGTCGTATTCGACATGAGTAAAGCTTCTCTCGTCGCCAGGCGGGCACGACCCATATCTTCCCGCGAGCAATACGAGGTAGTAGTCTGAATCGTCAATCACGCTCTTGATTAGAGTTAATGAATCATCGTCCGCTGCTGGAAACAGTTCCATGCCAGTGGGAAAGCAATCCAGTTGGAGCAAACAGCCGATCACCGAAGCCCGCTCTTCGCGAAGGTCCTCGAATGTCGAGCTCACAAAAACCTGGTAGCGCCGATCCATGCTGTAATCATACAGATTGAACCGCCCAAATGGCTCATCAGAAAGCTTTACAGGGGCACGCGTTAGGCCCGGATGGGAGATCGGGAAACCAGGGTCGATATCCATAAATTCCCCGAGAGAAAACTTCTCCCCTCATCCCACTACTTAGTACCCACAAGGGCAGCACATGGTAGGAATTATCCTGATCCTCCTCGCCGCGCTCGCCGCCGCGCAAACGCCTGATCCCGCTTATGGGCCGCTCGAAAGAGCCTACGCGGCTTTGAAAGTCAAAGACTACAACCTTGCCATCGCCGCTTTTCAAGAGGCCGTCAAAATCGCGCCGGACCGGCCTGCGATGCGCAAAGATTTGGCTTACACGCTCCTCAAGATCGGCGAGAACGAAGCCGCGCGCGATCAGTTTGCGGAGGCTATGCGCCTCGATCCTCGCGACGACCATATCGCACTCGAATACGCCTTCCTTTGTTATGAGACGAAGCAGCAACTTGTGGCGCGCCGCATCTTCGATCGCATCCGCAAATCGGGCAACCAGACTGCTGCTGACGCCTTCGAAAACATTGACCGCCCTCTGCGAGAGGGCATCGCGCGTTGGACCAAGGCGCTCGAACTGTCGCCCGATAATTTCAGCGCGCATGAAGAACTCGCACGCCTCGCGGAGCAGCGCGACGAGCTGTCGCTCGCGGCCGAGCATTATCAAAAAGCCTGGGCTCTTCGCCCGGATCGCCGCACTCTCCTCGTGGATCTAGGGCGCGTTTTCTCGCAAATGTCGCGCAACAACGAAGCCCATGCGGCGTTGCTCGCGGCCTCGCGCGGGGCGGAGCCTCGTGTCGCCGAGGAGGCCCGCGAACTGCTGCCGAAGCGGTATCCATATGTATACGAGTTTCAGCGCGCGCTCGCGCTCGACCCGCATAACGTCGAGTTGCGCCGCGAACTCGCGTATCTGCACCTCGAAATGAAGAACCGCGCGGAGGCGGAGAAGGAATTTCGCGCGGTGGTGGAGAGCTCGCCCAACGACCTGTTGTCGGTGGCGCAGCTCGGCCTGCTGCGGTGGACGCGAGGCGATGAGGAAGGCGCTCTGCCTCTGCTGCAACGCGTGCTATCGAGCGGCGATCTGGAACTGGTCGAACGCGTTCGAGCGGCGATGAAGACGCCGCAGAATCTTCAGAAGCGCGCGGAGGAGCCGAAGGCCGCGAGTCCCGATCAGGCTCAGATGATGGGCGAAAAGAGCCTGGAAAAAGGGTATTTGCAAGATGCACTTAAGTATTTTCGCGTCGCCTATGAGAACGATCCGCAGGATTTCCGCGTGATGCTGAAGCTCGGCTGGACCTACAACATGCTGAAGGACGACCGCGAAGCCGTGCATTGGTTCAAGCTGGCGAGCGTGAGCAGCGATCCGGCCATCGCCTCCGAAGCCAGGCGCGCAGCTCGCAATTTGCAGGCCGATATCGAACTTTTCAAAACCACCGTCTGGGTTTTTCCGATGTACTCCACGCGCTGGGATGATGTTTTTGCGTATGCCCAAGCGAAGACCGAGCTGCGGCTCAAGAATTCCTGGCTGCATCCTTATCTTTCCCTGCGCCTGGTCGGCGATACCCGGGGCGCGGTCGATCTCGCCAATTATGGTCCGCAATATCTGAGCGAGCGTAGCGTGATCCTCGGTCTGGGCGTCGCGACCAAACCCTTCTACGGAGCCACGGGATGGTTCGAAGCGGGCGAATCGCTGCGGTTGAATCCGACGCAAGCCGACCCGGGGCGCCTGCTGCCGGATTATCGCGGCGGAGTGTCCTACGTGAAAGGGTTCGGAAACCTTCTAGCAAAGGGCGCGCACGGTTTGTTCGCCGAAACGAATGACGACGGAATTTACGTCAGCCGGTTCGATAAGGACACCATGCTTTATTCGCAGAATCGCGCGGGCTACACGCTGCGCGAACTCGAAGCGTTTGCCGGATTTCATGCGCAGCTTTTTTGGAACGCGAATGCGACGGTCGACATGCTGGGCCAGTATTGGGCCAATTACGTCGAGACTGGCCCCGGCATGAAATTCAAATTTGAAGGATCGCGCGTTCCGCTGTTGTTCTCCGTCAACCTGCTCCGGGGAGCCTATCTGATCAATCAAGGAAATCCGCGCGGCCCGAATTTCAACGATCTGCGCATCGGAGTGTGGTATGCGTTTACTCATTAGTGTTCTCTTTGCAGCCTCTGCAATGGCAGCCCCAACACTTTCTTTCCATGTGGTGGGCGACGCCCCTGGCCCCTGGTCCGCCATCCTTTCTTCGATCGGGCTCCGAGATACTGCAAACGGTGACGTCGTCGTAATTCCCGGCGGCGCGCAAAGCTCCGTTCAAGAGTGCCAATTGCGGCTGGACCGCGGAGCGATTCTCATTCTCGAAGGACCATCGCCCGTCGCTGAGTCCTTCGGCTTTCGCCCTAGTTCCAAACCGCATGTGATCGTACGCAGTGTCGAGGATGTCCGAGCATCGAAACTGCACATCGTCTGGGAAAAACCTCTCGAAATGCCAGTTTTCGAAATCCCGAAAGAAGCCCGCCTCTTCGCGATGGAGCGGTGGCAAGGTGTGCCGCTCATGGCCGGTTTCAAACGCTCAAAAGGCGCCGTGCTGTGGATCGCTGCCTCGCCCGGCCCTCATGGGTACGAGCGTTTCCCTTACATCCCGCAGGCGCTCGCCGACCTGGGGCTCGAAGCTCCTTTCCGATCGGAGCGTCTGTGGGCATTCTTCGATTCCGCCTACCGTTCGCGCGTCGATATTGATTATTTCGCCGCTCGCTGGAAAGCGGCCGGCATCGGAGCATTGCATGTTGCCGCCTGGCATTACTGGGAGCGCGATCCGCAAGCCGACGACTATCTCCGCAAGCTGATTGATGCCTGCCACCGCAATGGAATCGAGATCTATGCGTGGTTTGAGCTGCCTCATGTCAGCGAGAAATTCTGGGACCGGCATCCGGAGTGGCGCGAAAAAACGGCCCTGCTGCAAGACGCGCAGCTCGATTGGCGGAAACTCATGAATCTCACCAATCGCGCAGCCTTCGCCGAAGTATCGAAGGGCGTGCGCGACCTGATCGGCCGGTTCGATTGGGATGGCGTCAATCTGGCCGAGCTTTATTTCGAATCGCTCGAAGGATTCGACAATCCGGCGCGCATGACCCCGATGAACGACGACGTGCGCTCCGAATTCCGCGCCAAGGAAGGGTTTGATCCCATCGATTTATTTAGCTCGATTAAGGTCAAACAAGGGTCTGCACTGGCGCAGTTTATCGACTTTAGGGCCGATTTAGCGCGGCGTCAACAAGCGGAATGGCTGGCGCAGATCGAGGAAGCTCGAAAAACGAAGCCTTATCTGGACGTCGCTTTGACCCATGTCGACGATCGCTTCGACACCACCATGCGCGAGAAAATCGGCGCCGACGCCACAAAGGTCCTCCCGATGCTGAATTCTCATGACTTTACGTTTCTCATCGAGGATCCGGCGACCATCTGGAACCTGGGTCCACAGCGCTACCCCCAAATCGCGGCGCGCTACGCGGGTTTGACGCCCGCGCAAGACAAATTGGCCATTGATATCAATGTCGTAGAGCGATATCAGGACGTCTACCCCACGAAACAACAAACCGGCACAGAATTATTCGAACTGGTCCACACCGCGGCCGCATCTTTTCCCAGAGTTGCTCTTTACTTCGAGAACTCCATTCTTTCCCCAGACTTGGCGCTTCTATCCGCGGCCGCATCGCAGGTCGACCGCGCGGAAAACGTCGCCGGAAAACTGGTCATCGAATCGCGCCGCGGCGCAGGCGTTCCCTGGCAGGGGCCGGCGCTGATGGACGGAAAACCGTGGCCGGTTTTGAATGAAAGAACGCTGTGGGTGCCGCGCGGGCCACACTCGATTGAGCCGTCTCTACGAGCTATCTCGCTTAGACTGCTGGACTTCAATGGGGAATTGAAGTCGGCGAAAGTGGCGGGCGACGGAGTTGAGTTCGCCTATGAAAGCAATGCTCGCGCTATGGCGACGCTGGAACATATTCCGCGCCGGGTGGAAATCGATGGGGCGGAAGCGAAGCCCGAATTTGCCGGCAACGTTCTAATACTGCCGCGCGGGCAGCATCTGGTGACGCTCACGAAGTAGGGAGAATAACGCTCGCCCAGTTCCCCACAAATTGATCACGCCTCCAACGATGACGCATATTTCGAAATTGAGATTCGCCCAGTACGCTATATCCGGATAGGGCGAGGTTACATAGTTCGGCGCCTTGAGCAGCAGGAGAACGCAGACCGACAGACTCACGCCGCGCAAAATAACGTCCACCATTCGGGCCTTCGGACGAGCCAGCCAGCGGAACACGATGAAGAATTGCAACGCCAGTCTCGCGCAGAGGGCCGCCACGATTACCTGGTAGAAAATCGGCCACGAAGGCATGGCCTGGAGACCCAGTTGCGGCAAGTAGAGTGCGCCGGGGCCGAGCAACAAATACGGCCAGCGCGGCGTGAGGGCAAGCCATAGCGTTCCGATTGCCGTAACGATGAAGGTGAAGATATTCGCCGCGGTCGGACCATCATCCGGATTTGCTTTCACAGCAGGTAGTTTGCGTGGATCCCATTTGTCGAGAACGTGCGCCTTGTTCCGGTCGAGTACGACAAAAATCAGTGTCACGACGACGAACTGCGTGACCAAGGGAATAAGGGCGCGGGTCAGCGTGATCGCTCCGCCTGTGGCGTGCGCGATGGCCGGGATTAACGCGGCCAGGACGACGACCGTAATCACGAGATTTACGGTCAGGCTCATCTTGTAAAACGGAAACAGTTCCGGTCCGATCAATTGCCTGCCGAATGCAAGCCCGAGGTTATCCTCACGATACCGGCCGGCGACAATCGTGGGGTTTCCGTGATGCCGCAGGATAGCGGCCTGCTCGTCTTCGGTGAGAGATCGACCCAGTTCCTGTTCGCGATCCTCCATCTGCGACAGGATGTTTGCGCGAAGCTCTGCGATGATGTCGTCGCGGCGCGCTTTGGGCAATAATCTTGCCACTGCTTGCAGATATCGATTCAGCAGATTCATACTTTTACCTCTTTTAAGATCCGATCCAAGGATTCGCCCATGCCGCGCCATTCCTCCAGCAACTGCTTGAGAACCACTTTTCCGTCTTTCGAGAGACGGTAGAAGCGCTTGTTCCGCTTGTCTTCCTCGCGCCATTCGCTCACCAACAACCCTTGCGTCTCCAGACGCCGCAGAAGTGGGTACAGCGTGCTTTCCTCAATCTCCAACCCGTCTTCGGCGAGCGCTTTGCGTAAGGTGTAGCCATAATGTTCGGCGCGTAGCTGGGCGAGCACGGCCAGCACGAGGCATCCGCGGCGCAACTCCAGACGAAGATTTTCGAAGGGACTTTCGTTCATGGCCGGGCTACTGCTTGACCAACACGTAGGTGACTTCGAAGTCGCCGTTCGGAGACGAGACGGTCCACACGTCGGTGAGCGTCTTACCGTCGTCCGAGAGGGACCATTTGTTGGTGGACTTGTTGGCGGCGTCGACAACGTTGTGTATCACCAGAGCCTTGCCTTCCCAAGTGGTCTTGCTTTTGAAGTCCGCGCCCATAAAATTGTTGGAGGTTTCCTTGCCATCGGTAGAGTATCGAAAGCTCATAGACATGTCGGGACCGGTGATCGACATCTCCACGGAAATATCCGGGTCCTTGTGATCGACCTTGCGCGTCATCGATTCGGGTGGAGGGATGGGGCCGAACGAGCTCTTGTCCATGTCGAGCTTCCAAGTGCCGGAAAAATCGGGTTTATCGGCGGCGAGGATTACGTGGGCGGTTGCGGCGATTATGAATAGAGTGCTTAGTAGTTGTTTCATCGATATCCTCTTCTGGACTACATACTGTACTATGTACACTGTATAGCACACAGTAGTCTCTGTCAAGGAGATTCTCGAAGACGTCAACTTTCCCCGCTCTTACGGTACGCCAAGCCTGGGAATCGTTTGCAGGCTCCACTAATCGCAGCGCAGCGCTGATATCGGGTCGATTTTTGCCGCTCTTCGCGCGGGCAGGTAGCTGGCGAGGAGAGCTACCACGGCCAGAAGCACCGATACGGAGCCCAGCACTAGAGGATCCAAGGGGCGCACATCGTAGAGCATCCCGCTGAGCAAACGTGTGAGTCCGGCAGACCCGGCTGCGCCGGCCAATAGGCCGACCAGCACCCACGCCATATTTGCGTTCACCATCAGCCGGAGCACGTCCAAGGTGCGAGCGCCGAGCGCCATGCGAATGCCAATCTCTTGGGTCCTCTGCACCACGGAGTGGCTCACGACGCCGACGATACCGACTGTTGCGAGCACCAGAGCGAGCGCGGAGAATACGCTGAGCAGAAGCATTGGGAAGCGCCTGGAGCCGGTGGAGTTGTGGACGATGTCTTCCATGGTTTCGACACCCGAGACCGGCCGGTCCGGCATGATATCAGCAATCGCCTTTTTCACAGAAACGGTGAAGCTGCCCGGCGTGCTGATGGTCCGCACGACAACATTCATGATCGGCCAGCCCGCTTGCATGTACGGCCGGAAGAACTGGCTGCGCATTGCTACGTCGAGACCCAGATGGTGGACGTTTCCCACTACACCGACGATGATCAGGCGAGGGCCGTTCGAGCCCCCCAGCCGGATCGCTTTACCAATGGGATCTTCGTTGGGCCAAAAGACTTTTGCCATCCGCTCATTGATCACGATGACTCCGGGGGCGCTCACCGTGTCCCGATCCGTGAACTCACGCCCCTTCACGACGGGAACGCCCATCGCCCGGAAGTAGCCGGGGCAGGCGACGGAATAATTCGCGCCGGGCATTTTGCCGGGGTCGGCGGGAGCCTGGCCTTCGATCTGGAAACCGCGGCCGGCGTTCCCACGGAAAGGCAAATGGCCGACGGCACCTACGGAAACCACTCCGGGAATTGCGGCGATATGCTCCGTCAAATCCTGGCAGTAGCGCGGTAAATCCGGAGGACCGACGTAAATCTCTTCCTGCGGCACGGACATCTCCATGGTCAGCACATTTTTTGGATTGAGCCCAGGGTCGACACCCAGGAGACGCATCATGCTCTTGATCATTAAGCCGGCGCCGGAGAGGACCACCAAAGCCAAGGCGACCTCCGAAGCCACCAGCACATGACGCAGTCGATTGCCGCCGCTGCTTACCGACCGGCCACCTTCCTTCAAAGGCTCATTCACGCCGCTCCGCAATGCGCTGAGGGCGGGTGCGATGCCAAACAGGACGCCGGTCAGCGTGGAAACCGCCATCGCGAATGCGAACACGCGGCCGTCTATGGAAATTGAATCGACCGGCCGCATCGGCAGGTGCAAGGCACCGAGTTTGAAAACGACAAATAACAGCTTGGTGCTCCAGTTTGCGAGAACCAGGCCGGCCGCGCCACCCACGATGGCGAGCAGGACGCTTTCGGTAAGCAACTGGCGCGCGATCCTCCAGCCGGCGGCGCCGAGAGCCCGGCGGATGGCGAATTCTTTTTGCCGGGCCGCGCCTCGCGCGAGCAGCAGGTTCGCGACGTTGACGCAGGCGATTAAGAGTACGAAGGCGACTGCCGCAAGGAGGGCAAGCATGGTGGTTCGAAGGCCTTCCATGCCGTAATCGTTTAGCGACGATACGGTTGCGCCCATGTTCGCGTCTTCCTTGGGATACTGCTGTTGGATCTGAGCACCGATGGCCTCCATCTCCGCGCGGGCCTGCGCCTGAGTCACGCCGGGCTTCAGACGGGCGATCGAAAGAAAACTGTTATCCTCGCGGCCGAAGTCGGTTTTGGTATAGCCGACGGGTACCCAAAGCTGGCGCGCGTTGCTCCAGAATTGCCACTGGAACTCGCGCGGCATGACGCCGATCACGGTGAATTCCGCGCCGTCGATGCGGATGGTTTTTCCGAGGAGCGCCGGATCGCCGCCGTAGCGGGTCTGCCACAAGCCATAGCTGAGGACGACTTCGTGGTCTTTGCCCAAGGTTTCTTCTTCTGGGAGGAAAGTGCGGCCCAGAAGAGGCTTGATTCCAAGCACGGGGAAAAATCCGGAGGACACGCGCAAGCCCGACACTTGCTCGGCCTGCTGCTTGTCCCCGGTTGCGGCGAGATTGTAACCGCGGCCAGCGGAATCGAAGATAGCCATGTTCTCAAAGGAATGGGCTTGCCGCTGGAAATCCCAGAAGTTGGGCGCGGAGACGATGTTCCAGTTATCGGGGCCTTTGCCGAAGGTTTCCCAAACGATGACCAGCCGTTCCGAGTCGGGGAAGGGCAGCGGTTTCAGGAGGGTGTTGTTGATGACGCTGAAAATAGTTGTATTGGCGCCGATGCCGAGCGCAAGCGTCAGCAGGGCCACAATGGTGAAGCCGGGGCTGCGCACCTGGTTCCGAACGGCATATTTCGCATCCTGAAGAAACGTTCCGAAGAGGGTGCTCATCTAGGGCAGTACTGGTTAGCGGGGCTTGGGTTACGAGCAAACGGACAGATTGGGAACCTGTCCTACTTCGCGGCTGTTTCCCGAAATTTTTGAGCTTTTCCGGGCTGCTTCAGAGCGTCGTATACGCTGGCCAAGTCCTGACGAGCATTCTGTAAATGAACCAGCGACGGACTCGCCTGCTTCGCCAGGATCGCGTATCCGGACGTGAGATGCGCTTCGGCCTCGGTGTAGCGCAGCTCGCGAAGCAAGGTGCGGCCCAGCTTGATCTGCGCGATTCCCATGTTGATGTGATCAGTGGGCAGAGTTTCGGCGAACATTTGAATCGCCTCCGTGTAAAGCTGTTCGGCGCGAACATACTCCTTGCGGCCCATGTACACGCCAGCGAGGTTGGACAACGCGATGCCGATCAGGTAGTGGTGATTGTTGTAAACCGACCGATAGATATCGACCATACGGCGAAAACGCGGCTCGGCTTCATCGTACTGAAGGCGCTTCATGGCGGCATTCCCCAGTTCGTTGAGAGCGGAGGCGACTTGCCGGCTCACGGGTCCATACGCTTGCTCCTCGATGGGGAGCGCTTTTTCAAGTACGGCCACGGCTTCGTCGAACCGCTTTTCGTTGATCAGCGTGCGGCCGAGAACGGTCAGATTATGCGCCATCTGGGGATGGTCGCTGCCGTAATAAGACTGGTTGATCTCCAGCGCCTGGCGCTCCAGTTTTTCGGCCTCGCTGTAGTAGCCCAGGTCCAGTTGGACTGCTCCAATGTTGATCAGATCGTCGGCAACCAGAGGATGGCGGTCACCGTGAAGCTGGCGATGCATCTGGAGGACGCGCCGAAACAAAGCATCGGCATCCTTATACCGTCCCGCGTAGAAGTCTACACTGGCGAGCTCGTTCAAACTGTTGGTGAGGTCGGCATTGACCGGACCTTCCTTCGCACTTAACCTGACGGCTTCCTCCAGGACCGGAACGGCTTCTTTATAGGAACCTCGCTCTTCGAGCACGCGGCCGAGCGCCGTGGTCGCCTTGGCGAGCGCCGGATCGTAGCGCGAGGCGCGACGTCTGGTCATATCGAGCCCTTCGCGCACCAGCCGCTCCGCTTCGGGCAAGCGCTCCTGGTCGACCCGAAGCAGGCCCAGGGCGATCAGGCTTTCCGCTGCTTCCGCGCTGTCGTTCCCGAACAGCGACCTGCGGCGCTCCAAACCCGAGTTGAGGAGCGTATCCGCGCGATCGAGTTTGCCCAGCTTCTGATAAATGCTGCCGAGCGTCTGATAAAGCTCGGCCTGCACGGCAGGTTCATTGCTGAGGTCCTGCGCTTCGAGCACACCACGGTCGATCATGGTGATCACCCGCAGATTGTCGCCGGGGCCGGATTCCTTGTCTCCACCCTCGAACAGATTCAGCATGAAGCGCTGAATGCGCTGGGTTCGCGCGGCCTCCGCCAAGGCGCGATTGCGGGCAACCGCCAGACGAACCGTGAAGAAGGCCACCATGCCGATTACCAGCGTCAGGACCGCGGCTGCGGCGGTCACAGCGCGCCGGTTCCGGCCGATAAACTTGCGAGCGCGGTAACGCAAGGTGTCGCGCTGCGCTTCTAAAGGCTGGCCTCCTAAATAATGATCGATGTCCCGGATCAGCGCCTCGACCGAGCTGTACCTGCGTTCGGGATCCTCGTGCATCGCGGTGAGGCAGAGCACGTTGAGGTCGGCAATGGAGGACGGTTTTTCGGGCTCCTGCTCCAGGATGATCCTTTCGGACTCGCCGGGCGTGCGATCCGAAAGGTCGAAGGGAAGTTTGCCCGCGAGCAACTCGTATAGAACCACGCCTAGCGAATAAACATCGGTGTAGACGCCGATCCGTTCACCCCGGATCTGTTCCGGAGCCGCGTAAGCGGGCGTCATTAAACGCAAGCCGGTTCTGGTCTTATCGGCCGGCGTATCGAATCGGTCCAGTTGCTTGGCGATTCCGAAATCGAGGAGACGTACGCTGCCGTCCGGCCGCACGAGGACGTTGGACGGCTTCAAATCCCGATGAATGACGGCGTGGAGGTGCGCATGCTGCACGGCTTCACAGACCTCGCGAAACAATTGCAGGCGTTGTTTGGTGGCGAGAGGCTCGCAGTATTTCGTTAAAGGGACACCTTCGACGTACTCCATGGCGAACCAGGGCGTCCCGTCGGGCAGAGTATTCGCATCGTAGAGGCGCGCGATGGAGGGATGGTTGAGCTGTGCGAGCGTCCTCTGCTCCGTGAGGAATCGTTCGCGCCGCGCGGGCGATAGCCAGGCATCGCGGAGGATTTTGATCGCGACGGCGCTGCCCAAGTCGTCTCGCTCCGCCAGATAGACGACTCCCATGCCGCCTTCGCCGAGCATCCGCACCATCCGGTAAGGGCCAGCCTGTTTAAATGTCGGCGCGTCGCCCAAGAAATGGTTGGCAACTTGCGAGACACCGCGATCGAGCAAGGAATCGCCTTTCGAATCCTCCTCGATCATGGCTCGCACTTGATCCATCAGCGCCTGGTCGGCTCCGCATTCCGCGTCGAGAAACGATTGCTGCTCCGCGGGCGGAAGGTCGACTGCGTCGCCGAACAGATTCTGGACGCGGCTCCAGCGCGCGCTGTCCATCATTGCTTTAGCGTATGGGCGAGCCACGCTTTGGCGGCGCGCCAGTCGCGGAGAATGGTGGCTTCGGATACCTCGAGGATTTGCGCGATTTCCGCGACTTCGAGGCCTCCGAAGAATCGGCTTTCGACCATCATGGCCTGGCGCGGCTCGAGGCGGGCGAGTTCGTCGAGGGCGCTATCGAGCCCCAGCAGTTCGCGTTCGCAGGCGACCATGGCTTGCGTTTCGTCGAAGGTAACGAAGCTGGCGCCGCGGCCGCCGCGTTTGTCCGCGTTCCGCCGGCGCGCGGCTTCGACCAGCACTTGCCGCATGGCGCGCGCGGCGATCCGTTTGAAATGAAGAGGCGATGTGTTCGAAACCTTGGGAGTTCCCGCCAGTCTGATCCAGGCTTCATTCACCAGGGCAGTAGGATTCAGCGTCGCACTGGGGTCGCCGCGCCTCACCGTGGAGGCCAGACGGCGCAACTCTTCGTAAGTGACGCTGAAAAGATAGTCCAGTTCCGCGCGTTCAGGTTCCTGAGTCATCGACCGCGACTTTTATCCGGATTCAAATTTTACCACTTATATCCGTCCGCTATGACAGTTTTCGAGGTACGATCGCGCATTGGAAAATAAGACGGGAGGTTAGCGTGGACAAAAGGGCGATCATCCTGTGTTGGGCGGCTGTATCGAGCCTCAGGCTGCCGGGGCAGGCGTCCACCTTCACCGAGTACACGGTGCCCACGGCCAAAAGCGGGCCTATTGGTATCGTGACCGGGCCGGATGGGGCGATGTGGTTCACGGAATATACGGGCGCCAAAATCGGGCGAATCACTACCGCCGGGGTAATCACGGAGTTCGCGCTGCCGGCAGGGATCAGCTCTCCTTTGAACATCGCCGTGGGAGCTGATGGAGCCTTGTGGTTTACGATCCCCCAGAGGGTGGGGCGCATCAGCACTGCGGGCGTCGCGACCACTTTCTCGGCAAACACCACCGGTTTCTCTCCCACTGACATTAAGGCGGGTCCGGACGGCGCGATGTGGTTTACCGAAACGGCCGGCAGGATTGGCCGGATTACCACATCGGGTACGATCACCGAGTTTCCCATACCGGTGGGCACTTCTACCGGGACCCTCGCGTTGGGGTCGGACGGGGCGCTGTGGTTTACACAGCCGGGTTATTCGCAGATCGGGCGAATCACCACCACAGGGGTCGTCACCAGTTATAAGGTGAGCGAGGATGCCGCCGAAATCACGGCGGGGCCGGATGGGGCGCTGTGGTTTACCGAAAACGGCGGCGGCGGGGGGATCGGGCGCTTGACGACCGCCGGAGTTTTGACGGAGTTTGCGGCCAGTTCCGATGCTCAGGGTATTACTTCGGGTCCGGATGGGGCAATGTGGTTCACCGAGTGGAGTCACGGCACTGTTTTGCGAATCACGAGCACAGGTGTTACCACCGTTTACTCGCCGCCGACCGCCTCCAGCGAGCCTTGGAATATTACCGCGGGACCCGACGGAGCGCTGTGGTTTGTCGAGCGGAACGCGAGCAAGATCGGACGCTTGCAGCCGCCCCAGAACGGCTACCTCTGCACCAACACGACCGCGCCCGTGATCACTTCCATCGATTCGGCGAGCGCGTATGGCGGATATTCCTATTTCGCCTCGGGATCATGGCTGGAGATCAAGGGCTCGAATCTGGCCGATCCGAAGGATCCTCGATTGACGGCCGCGAGCAATCCCGGCCAGTGGACCTCGGCGGATTTTAGCGGTTCGAACGCCCCGACGGTGCTCGACGGGATCAGCGTGACGATTAACGGAAAGTCCGCGTATGTGTGGTATCTATCGACGGGCCAGCTCAACGTGCAAGCTCCGGAGGATACGGCGACCGGATCGGTTTCCATTACGGTTACTAATTGCAACGCGGCCAGTTCGCCGGTTACGTTCATGCGGAAGACGCTCGCTCCAGGATTTCTTGCGCCGACGACCTACACCGCCAACGGTATGCAATACATGGTCGCAACCTTCTCGTCGGAGGGAGCGTATGTGTTGAACACCAGCACCGGCGCGTCGTTCGGGCTCAACAGCCGCCCGGCGAAACCGGGAGACTTGATCGTCGCGTATGGCATTGGTTTTGGCGACGTGACACCGGCGATCCTGCCCGGTGTTATCGTGGGATCTCTGAATGCGCTGGTCAACCCGATCACCCTGTCTTTCGGCTCGACTCCGGCGACTCTCACCTATTCTGGATTGGCAGGTGGATTCGTCGGCTTGTACGAGTTCTACATCACCGTCCCGGATGTGGCGAACGGCGATTATCAGATCAACGTGACGCAGAATGGCGTTCCGGTGCCGCAGACGATGTACCTAACCGTTCATAACTAAGACACTAACGAAAAGGTGGCACAGGCTTGAGCCTGTGAATTATTACTCGTGCCGCAGAACCTCTGTGGCATTTACCCTCGACGCGCGCCTTGCCGGAATCGCCATCGCGGCAAGGGACACAATCGTCAATCCAATCGTGATCGCCGCGAAAATCACGGGGTCCGTCGCGCTCACCTCGAACAGCAGGCTTTTCAATACGCCCGTCAACGCGAAAGCGCCGGCGATTCCCACCGCGATTCCGATCGCCACCGGGGTCGATCCCTGCCGCATCACGAGTGCGAGCACGTTCGCCCGGGTCGCGCCGAGAGCGATCCGGATGCCTAGCTCCCGGCGCCTCTGGTCCACCAGATACGCCAGCACGCCGTAAATTCCCAGCGCGGCGAGGACTGCCGCAAGCGAGGCGAACACGGTCATCAATTGAATGGAGAATCGTTCCTGCGCTAACGACAAGGCAAGAGCGCTCTCCATGGTGTTGACTCGCGACAACGGCAGGTTCGGGTCGAGTTGGGCGACCTCATGGCGCACCGCCGCGACCATTTTCAAAGGGTCCCCAGCGGTCTTGATCGCCAGATGAATCATGGGACTCGGATTTTGCGCGGCGGCATAATAAATCGTCGGTTCGGGCGGAGCCGACAGGTCCCGGTACTTGGTCGCGCCCGCGATGCCGACGATGGTGCCGTTAATTCCATCTTTCGGACTGGTGATCTGCATCCCGATCGGGTCGAGATTGGGAAAAAACCTTTTGGCGACAGTCTCGTCGATGACGGCGACCGGCGTCGAGCCGGAAACATCGGCGCCCGTGAACCAGCGGCCGCGAATCAGCCGAATGCCGAGCGCTTCGAGATAGCCCGGCGCGGCAAGGCTCTTGATCACCACCGGTTGCGGTGTGTTCGGATCGTGCGGATGGCCTACGATCTCGAAGGCGCCTGCCGAGTACTGCCCGGAAAACGGCAGCAGATCGATGGCAGCGGCCTTTTCAACTCCAGGAAGCGAAGACACGCGCTCCAGCAGCGAAGTTTCGAAAGCGGCAATCTGCGCAGGCTGCTTGTATTGATTAACCGGAAGCACCAGCGCTCCGGTCAAAACATTGTCGGCGCGAAACCCCGGGTCGGCGCGTTCCAGGCGAACGAAACTGCGAACCAGTAGGCCGGCCCCGATCAACAGCATCAGCGAAGCCGCCACTTCGATCGCGACCATCGATTCGCGCAACAACCGTCGTCCTCCGGTCACACCGCGGGAACTTTCCTTCAGCGCGTCGTTCAGGTCGATGCGCGAGGTTTCGAGCGCGGGCGCCAGTCCGAAAATCACGCTCGCAATGAAGGAGAGAGCCACGGTGAACGCCATTACCCATCCGTTGATCGCCGGCTGTGGACCGCGGATCAAGTTGTGGGGCCCGAATTGTCCATAAAGACGCAATCCCCACAATGCCAGCCCCAGTCCGAGCGCGCCCGCCAGCATCGCCAACAGGACGCTTTCGGTGAGCAACTGGCGAACTACGCGTCCGCGCGCGGCGCCCAAGGCGACCCGAATGCTGATTTCCTTCCTTCGCTCCATAGCACGCGCCAGCAGCAGGTTCGAAACGTTGACGCACGCAATCAGCATGACGACACCCACGGCGCCGATCAGCACCAGCAGAGGCGTCTTCAAACCGCCGATCGCTTTTTCCGCGAGCGGATAGACCGCCAGCGAATATCCGAATTCCGGTTTGTAAAAATCGGGATGCTGGCTCTTTAGTCGAGAGGCGATGGTTTGGAATTCGGCATTCGCCTGAGCGAGCGTAACACCCGGCCTCAATCGTCCGAGGACATCGATATATTGGGATCCCCGCGCGTCCGGCGCGAGTTGCGAGGGCGTGAACGAGATCGGCGTCCAGAGATCGCCGGCGAGACGAAATTCAAGAATCGGCTGGATGACACCCGTGACGACATAGCTTTCCTGGTTGATCTCGATTCTCTTTCCGGCAATCGAAGGGTCGCCGCCGAAGCGGCGTTTCCACAATCCTTCGGAAATGACCGCGACATGGTTCTTGCCAGGCTGCTCATTTTCCGCGGTGAAGAGTCCTCCCACCACCGGCTTGACGCCGAGCATCGTAAACATGCTGGCCGTGACGCTCATCCCGGGTATGATTTCAGGATTATTGCCGCCGGTCAGTGTGAATGCCGTACTATTCTCCACGGCCCCAATCGCGGAGAAGGAGGTTGCCATGGTGCGATAATCGTTAACCTCCGGCGGCGATGCGGGGATTTTAGAGAGATCGAAGTGTTTTAGATCCTCCCCCACGAAAACCAGGCGATCCGGCTCGCGGTAAGGCAAGGGATGCAGCAGCACCGCATCGATCGCGGAGAAAATTGCGCTGTTCGCGCCGATGGCGAGAGCCAGCGTCAGCACGGCAACAATGCTGAACCCTGGATTCTTCAACAGTTGGCGGAGAGCGAAGCGAAGGTCCTGCCTCATGAGAGAATCATAGCGAAAAACCTAAAATTAGGGCGAACCAAAGCACGGGATTGATCGTCTACCCTTGAGGGTAGAATGTCTACTGACGACCGCATTGACCTGTTGCAGGGAACGCTGGATATGTTGATCCTGCGTACTCTTCTGTTTGGACCCGCGCACGGCCACCAAATCGCCAAACACATCCAGCGCACCAGCGAAGAGGTGCTCAAGGTGGAGCACGGCTCGCTCTATCCGGCGCTTCATCGCCTGGAGCGCAAGAGCCTGGTCGCCGCGAAATGGGAAAGCGCGGGCGGTAACCAGACGCGGGAATTTAAGTATTACCGGCTCACGGCCGCCGGAAAGAAGCACCTGGTCGCAGAAGAATCGAAATGGAAGCGGATGTCCGGCGCGATCGGACGAATTATGTGGCCCGTATGAAATTCTGGCGGCGCAAGAAGGAAAACGACCTGGATCGCGAGTTGCAGGCGCATCTCGATCTGGAAGCCGAGGAGCAGCGAGAGGCAGGCCTGCTTCCTCTAGAAGCTCGCTATGCGGCGCAGCGCGCACTGGGCAACACGACCTTAGTAAAGGAGCGGACACGCGATATGTGGGGATTTATTCTGCTCGGACAATTTTGGCAGGACTTGAAGTATGCGGTTCGCGGGCTGCGGCGGACTCCTGGATTTGCGGTAGTCGCCCTGTTGTCGCTGGGCCTGGGAATCGGTGCGACCACGGCGCTGTTCAGCGTGGTCTACGGAGTCCTGATCGCTCCCTATCCTTATGCCAAGCCCGGCGAAATCTGGGCCCCGGCCGTGGTCGGCCCCAAGGAGACTCCCAAGTACCCGCACTTCTATCCCCCCCGCGAATTCGTAGAAATCCAGAAGTTGCCGGCGTTCTCTTCGGGCATGGCGACCGCGCTCGAATCGGTACTGATGACGGGGGATCACGCGCCCGAGAGTTTCGGCGGCGTTTTCATGTCCGGGAACGGATTTAACTTCCTTGCAGTAAAACCCGTGATCGGGCGGACCATTCAGCCGTTCGACATCGGGCCGGGAGGCGAGCCTGCTCCGGTTGTCGTATTGAGCTATCGCCTGTGGCAGCGCCTGTTTGATGGACGCGAAAGCGCCCTGGGCCAGAAGCTCGTTTTGAATAACGTGCCGCATACCATCATCGGCGTGATGCCTCCGCGTTTCGGCTGGTTTACCAGCGACGGTTTCTGGCTCCCGTTGTCCATGGACCCGAAAGAAGAAAGCTATCTGAACGTGATCATGAGACTCGCGCCCGGGGTCACCAAACAGATCGCCGAGGAGCAATTGCAGGCCCTCAATCAACAGTTCGCGCGAGTCGCGCCGCAGAATTTCCCCAAGGGCGATTTTCGGACGGTCTTCCTGAACTACATGGATATCACCGTCGCCAGCGGCGAAATGAAATCGAGCCTGAACATGCTTCTCGCCGCCGTCGGATTCCTGCTGCTGATCGCCTGCGTCAATGTCGCGAATCTTCAACTGGCGCGAACCACCACTCGAGCGCGCGAAATCGCGCTGCGATTATCGATCGGCGCCAATCGCGGCAGGCTCGTGCGCCAACTGCTCACCGAAAGCGTGCTGCTCTCGATGCTCGGCGGCATCTTCGGCGTCCTTCTCGCGATCGGCATCACCAAGGCGATTGCCGCACTGATCCCTGAGTTTTATGTTCCCAACGAAGCGCGGATCACCGTGAACGGATGGGTCCTGCTGTTCTCTTTCATAATCTCCGTGCTGACCGGAATCCTCTTCGGACTGGTGCCTGCTCTCGAATGTTCCCGCCCGAATCTTGTCGATTCACTCAAGGAAGGTTCACGAGGAGCGGGCGGCAGCGTTCGCGGACAAAAGACCCGACGCACACTGGTGGTGGTGGAAGTCGCCCTCGCGGTGATCCTGCTCGCAGCCTCCAGCCTCACCATTCGCAATTTCGAGGCACTGCTCAATATCAACCCCGGCTTCCATCCGGAGAGGACTCTGATGGTAGATGTGCAACTCTCACCCAAGCAATATTCGACCATCGAGCAGCGCAACATATTCGCGCAAACCCTGCTGGAACGGGTGAAGAATCTCCCCGGCGTGCTGTCCGCGACCATCGGAAACGGCGGGATGCCCTGGGGAGGGCCTCGATCTTCATTCTCCATCGAAGGCCTCCCGTCGACTGAGGCGCAGCGATTAACCGTCGGATTGATCAGTGCCGATTATGCGCAAACCTTCGGAGTCTCTCTGCGCAGGGGACGACAACTCACAGATCAAGACGTAATGCGTGGAGACCACTTCGCGCTCATCAACGAAACCGCCGCGAAGCTGTGGCCCGTGGGACAGGACCCGATCGGCAAACACGTCACTCTCGATCTGCTGACGAAACCCGGCGGCAGGCAGGTGCTCGTCCCGTCGGCAGGCGCCGCCGATGTGACCGTGGTCGGTATCCTCGCCGATACCAGAAACGCGGGACTTCGCGATGCGACCACGCCCGGCATTTATGTTCCCTATACGTTGCTTGCACCTCCTGGGCGGGTGCTGGCTGTTCGCACCGCGGGCGAGCCGATGACGATGCTGAACACTCTGCGCACCGTGGTTCAGCAGATGGATCGCGAGGTGCCTTTGGCCCGGCCGATCACCGTGCAGGAAGTCCTCGGCTTTGAGACCGTGCAGCCCCGCTTCAATATGGCTCTGTTCGGAGCCTTTGCCGCTTTGGGTCTTGCGTTAGCCGCGGCGGGAATTTACAGCGTCATCTCCTACGATGTCACCCAGAGGATTCACGAGATCGGAGTGCGCCTCGCGCTGGGAGCCAGCCGCGCCGATGTTCTCGGAATGGTTCTCCGAATGGCGGGATCGGTCGTAGCCATCGGACTCGCCATCGGCATCGCCGGAAGCATCGCGCTGGTGCGATTGGTCCGCTTCGAGGTGTTTCAAGGCACAGCTTTCGATCCACTCTCGGTGCTGATGGTGGTCGCGGTCCTCTCGAGCGTAGCCCTGATCGCCTCGTCTTTGCCGGCCTATCGCGCTGCGAGGCTGGACCCCGTGACTGCTCTGCGCCACGATTAACGATGAAATACGAGACCGATCAGAAACACTGGATGATTATGCCCCGTGACGCCGCCCAGATTAGCGGCGCTGAAAAAATCTCGCGCCTCTGCGCGCAGGCTCAGTAAGCGGCTCAAACGTAGATCGACGCCACCGGCATAATCGAAGACCGCGCTGGGATGAAAGCTGGTGTTCGCCGCCACCATCGTTCCGTTCGGCCCGGTTGTGACGCCGTCGATCCTCCAAAACCCCGCATAACCGCCACCGGCCGCCCCGTAAAAGGAAACGCGCCGGAAGGTCCGCGTCTTTAGCCGCAGACCTGGAGTGATGTAAGTGACATCCTTGCTGAAACCCCCGATCGTCGCTCCAGCGATGCTGCCCGTTCCCTGCCACGTATAGGTGAAGGGAGTCTCGATAAACACGTTGCCGAGCTTCGTCGACGCCACCTGGTAGCCAAAACTTAATTGCGTTGTGAAACCTGAGGACCCCGAGAGCACGACTGTGGGAACCTCCACGATCGTGGTGCCCGAGAGCACGACATTGCCGCTCTCCACCACTGCGCTGTGGCTATAGACCCCTCCCACCATTAGAATAATCTCCGCGTTCTGTACGCCCTGAGCCCAGCCCATGCACCCCGTCAAGAGGAACATCCAAGCAACTCGCATGATGCATCATAGGGGGCGTTCGCCCGCAATAGCCAGCGATTTCTTATGAGTGGTCGGATTCGCCGGTGGGCGGCGGAAAGAAGGAAAACGCCGCTCATCGGCGAGTGCTGCCGCTCATCGGGAAAGGATTGTGCCCGAAGCGAAGCGGCCCTATACTGAACGCGTTCATGCGTCGAATCCTTGCAGCGTGCGTCATCTTGAGTATCTCCTCCGCGCAAGCCGCACCTCCGCGCAATTCCTGGAATAAAATTCGCTACCGCGGCGGGACCGTTGCCGCCAAGGTCGATTCGTGGGATTGGAACACCACTCTGACCGTGAAGCCCGACGACATCACGGTGCTCTTTTCACCGCGCACGACCACCATCCACATCAGGCCGAGCCAGGTGGAATCGATCAGTTACGGCCAGGAGGCTCATCGGCGCGTCGGCGATATCGTTGCGCTCAGCCTGGTGCTGGGACCGTTGGCATTATTCGGTCTCCTCGGCCATCCCACGGATAATCTGGTCGGCATCGTATATCATACGGACGATGGAAAGCGCGGAGCGATCCTGCTCGAAACCCCTCTTTACTGGGGTATTTTGCAAGCCCTGAAAGCCGCGACAGGGAAGCCGGTGGACATCACGCCTTAGTATGTTCGACCACAAGGTGCTGGATCTCGTCTCGTCGATCAGCTTCACCTTCGGTGCGCTGGCCTTCTCCGTCCTCGTGCTGATGTACTTCCGTCAGCGCGCGTCGCGGCCCGGATCGAGACTGCTCGCTGCGTTCACCGCCGCTTGTGCCGCGGCCTTCTTGATAAACATTGCTCTGCGCCTCGCAACCCTTCGAGCCGCCGATTCGCCTCTGGTCGCCGTTCTCGCGCTCCTGCTCGGGCTGACCACCAGTCTGCTGCCTCCTCTGGTGTTTCACCTGATTTATGCCAAGGAGGACCTTCCGCGCCGTGCCGTTTGGAAATTTCTACTGGTGGCGGTCTACACTACCAGCACCGGGGCCGCAATGCTAAAAGGCCTCGATGAAACGAATCTCTGGGCCGGCGGCGTCGAGGAGTGGCTGAGCGGCGCTCCCGCCGTAAGCCTCGGAATTTCAGCGGCGCTCGCGCTCGTCGCGCAATTTTTCTCCCGCCGCCCGCCGGATTCGCGTAATCAGCGGCGATGGAATCTACTTCTGCTCTCATCGATGCTCGCCGCCGCGGTGGTAAATCTCGAGGTCGCCAATCCCTGGGTGAGCCTCCTGCCGGATTACTTGCTGCTCGCGTTCTTCTCTGTGACTCTCTACTACGAAGAGCGTCTGATGTTCTTCGATCTACTGATCAAGCGCGGAGCATTCTTCGCTGTGGCGCTCCTCGGCTTACCGCCGATTCTCATGCTCGTCTTCAGGATTGCGGGCGCGCCCGGCGATTGGTATCGCTGCTGGATCTGCTCCTTGGCGCTGGCGCCTTTCTGGCTGATCGCTCCATGGGGATACCGGCGTATCGAGCATGCGATCGACCGCGGATGGCTGCGGCGCAGATTCTCGCTACCGGAAGCCGAACAGAGATTCGTCCGCGACGTGCAGGTGGCCTCCACCGAAGACGATCTGCGGATGCGCGCCACGGCGAGTTTGCACGAAATTTTCCAGGCCCCGGCCTGCGTTTCGTTTGAGGGGCCTCCGCCAAACGTCGGAGGCCTCACCTCCGGATGCGTTCATGTCGAGCCGCGCCCCGACGGCATGCCGTTCCTCAGCGACGATCAGCGTCTGCTCCAGTCCCTCGCCGGGACGCTTGGAGTCGTTCTCGAAAACGTCCGTTTTCGCGAGCGCGAGCATCAACTCAAATGGCTGGCCAGCCGCGCCGAGTTGAAAGCCCTGCGCGCGCAGATGAATCCTCACTTTCTGTTCAACGCATTGAACGCCATCGCAGGCCTGATCGAAGACCAGCCCCGGCTAGCGGACGAAACCATTGAGCAACTGGCGCACGTTCTTCGCTACGCTCTTCGGCATTCGGAAAACGAATGGGTTCGCCTCGACGAAGAGATCGAATTCGTGACCGCGTATCTGCGCGTCGAACAGGCCCGCTTCGGCGATCGCTTGCGTGTGGAGTTTGGCGTTGACCGCGCGGCCGCTTCCGTGCCCGTTCCGGCCATGAGCATTCAGCCGCTGGTCGAAAACGCCATCAAACATGGCATCTCGGCTCTGGAAGGCACAGGGATGGTAAGCGTGAAAGTGGCTCTCGGAGCGGACCTTTTGTGCGTCGAGGTCTCCGACAACGGCCCCGGCTTTCCTCCCGGATTTTCGATTGGCAACGGTGGTCACGGATTGCGCAATGTCGCGGACAGAATCGCGGGTTACTATGGCAACGGCGCCTGCCTCACGTGGGACAGCGGCGTCACAGGAACCCGGGTGTTACTGAGCATCCCCCGCGGCCCGATTCCGGAACTGGTGAAAAAGAATGGCGGCAATGCGTATTCTCATCGTGGATGACGAAGCGCCGGCGCGCGCGCGGCTTCGGCAAATGGTGTCATCGCAGGAAGGCTTTGAGATTGCCGGCGAAGCATCCACCGGTGTGGAGGCGATCAAGCTGGTCTCCCAGCTCAAGCCGGACGTCCTGTTGCTCGACATCCAGATGCCGGGGTGCAGCGGAATCGATGTCGCGGCGAGCCTGCCCAATCCCCGTCCGCAGATTATTTTTTGCACCGCCCACGACCAGCACGCGATCGACGCCTTTGAGCTGCATGCCGTCGACTATTTATTGAAGCCCATCAGCCGGGTGCGTTTATCCGAAGCGCTTCAGCGCGTCCGCACACTGGCCGCCGCTCCTCGCCCTGAGAAGCAGTTGACTTCTCCCGCCCGATTTCTTGTGAAGAACGCGTCGCATTATCTCGTTGTCGGCGAAGCACGCGTGCTGTATTTTTTCTCCGAAGATGGACTCACTAAACTGATCGCCGATGGCGGCCAATACTGGATGGACCCGACTCTCAACGAGCTGGAACAACGCCTGGATCGTACGCGATTCTTCCGCATTTCACGAGCCGCGTTGATCAACTTAAACGCCGTGGACCAGGTTTTCCCGCTTCCGGGCGGCAGCGGCGAAGTGCTGCTCTCCAACGGCAGCCGCCTGGAAGTCAGCCGGCGCCGGTTCAACGACCTTCTTCAGTTGCTCGACGGAGGGAAGTGAGCGGTTCTTCACGCCCCTCGTTTGTTAAGAGCCGCGACCACAGGAAGCGGTTTCCCAAGTGGATACAGTCCCCGATGGATATGATATAACCGTCGTCGCCCATGCCCACTCCCCTCTACGACGTCTGCGTCATCGGCTCCGGAGCCGCTGGCGGCATCGTCACGAAGGAACTGTGCGAAGGCGGCGCGAAAGTAATTCTGCTCGAAGCCGGCGAGGAAGTAAAGCCCGGCCGCTTCCGCTCCCACTCCTGGCCGTCCGACATGCAGTTCCGCGGCTACCGCACTGAAAAACAGGAGCTTTTCTATCCGCCGGACCTCAAGGATTCAATCCGGTATGAGCAATCCGACAACATCAGCGTAGACCGCATTCGCGTGCTGGGAGGCCGCACCGTTCACTGGAACGCCGTCGTGCTCCGCTATTCGCCCGCGGACCTTCGCGAATACAGCCTGAACGGCATCGACGTCGATTGGCCCATCTCCTACGATGAGCTTGCTCCCTATTACGAACGCATTGAGCAGATGATCGGCGTTTGCGGCAATGACGATGGCATTGAAACTCTGCCCGCCGGCCGCCACTATCTTCCGCCTCTGCCTTTACGGTGCACGGAGCAGATCCTGCGCCGCGACATCGCCGGGATGGGCGCGAAAGTTATCTCCGTCCGCAAAGCGCTGCTCACGCGTGACTACGATAATCGCCCGGCGTGCCACTACTGCGGCCACTGCATGGACGGCTGTGACGTCTCGGCCATCTATTCCACTCCCGGCAGCATGCTCCCGAAGGCCCGGCGCACCGGAAATCTAACCCTGCGGCAGAATGCGCTGGCGCGGGAAATACTAGTCGACAAAAACGGTCTGGCGCGCGGCGTTTCGATCGTTGACCGAACGACGGGACGCGAGGAAGAAGTACGCGCGCGCATCGTAGTCGTCTGTTGCGCAACCATCGAAACCGCGCGCCTGCTGCTCAACTCCCGGCCTCGCGAATTCGAGTGGAGTCATCGGACGCTATCTTCACGGCCATTCGTCCGGTGGCGTACATATGTACCTGAAAGAACTGCAAGGCAAGCCGCCATCGAATCAGGACGGAGCGCTCGATCAGTGCATCGTTCCGCGCTGGGACTCCAAATCCTACCGCGGCGCCTATGATTTTCAGGTGAACTAACGCGGGCTACATGTTTCCCTTTCAGGCTCGCACCGTCCCCGGCTACGGTTCCGAATTTAAGCGCCGCGTACGCGAAATGCAATCGGGTTTCCTGATGCTCGGTGGATTCTGCAAAGTCACCGCGAATTCCGGAAACCGCGTGACGGTCGATCCAAACCGCAAGGACGCGCACGGAATTCCCATCCCCGTCGTCCATTTCCGCTACAGCGAAGCGGATCGGGAAATTTACTCTTCCATGCGTAGTTCCGCGCTCGCCATCACGGAACGTTTGAAAGCCGACGTCACCCAACTCCCGTCCGTTGAACCTTCGGGCTTCGCCAGTCACGAAAATGGCACCGTGCGCATGGGCAACGACCCGAAGACCTCCGCTCTCAACAGCTTCTGCCAGTCGCACGACGTGAAAAACCTGTTCGTCACCGACGGCAGCACCTTTCCGACCTCCTCGGAAAAGAATCCGACGCTGACCATTATGGCCCTCTCGCTCCGCGCCGCGGATTACATCAAAGAGCGCAGAAAACGAGGAGAACTCTGATGGATCGCCGCACTGTTCTCAAAGTTCTGACCGCCTCCACCCTGCGCGCCGCAAATCAGTGTGGCACCAGTTCGGACCTGGCAGGCTACCAGTTCGCGTTCTTCACCGCGGACGAACAAGCGCTGGTCGAGCGTCTGATGGAACTGATCATCCCCGCCGACGATCACTCGCCGGGCGCAAAAGCCGCCCGCGTCCCCGCCTTCGCCGATCTCATGATCTCCACCAGTTCGGATCGCGTCAAAGCAGCTTGGCGCTCGGGTCTTGCAGCGTTCGCAAAAAATCCCGAAGCTGCCCTCGCCCAAGCCGCCGCCGAAGAGAGCGCGCCGAAGTCCGAGCTTGCTCACTTCTTCATTGAATTAAAGCGCATGACCGTCGACGGCTATTACACCTCGACCATTGGCATCCACGACGAAATGGGCTATATCGGAAACCAGCACCTCACCGCGGCCCCGGCGTGCGATCATCCTGAACACAAAGGCTCTTAGCCGCGAAACCCAAGGGCGATTGGCGGCATCTACGCGGGTATGAGATACCGTGTTGCGTTCACCAAACGGGAGGAATCGACCATGCGGCCCAGCAGCGAACTCGATTTGAATCTTTCGGATGGCGTTGTTGCGGAGAAGGTTCTGGTGGAAGAACTGGACTCGGAGGCGGAGCACGGCGAGGACGGACTCGACGAAGACGACTCATTTCTCGGCAGTGCGGCGGCGGAAGTCTGGGAATATGAGGTAGTTGACGCCCGCAAGCGGGAGTTTGAAGACGCTTTGCAAAACTCCGATCTGGTACTGGAGTCTGAGGTCGTAGACGACACGGTAACGGAGGCCGCCGACGCGGCGGGGAACCGGCTGGGGACCGCTGGTGTATACCCAGGGCGGGTGGAACCTGAAGACACTGAGCTTTCTTAGCAAGCCTTAAATGACCATAATTCGACGTGTGCGATACCTTAATCGATCATAAATCGAGGGTCAGAACGCACCGAAACGAAGCTGTTTGGCCCCGTCTCTAAATTACGTGGACGCCAACGATTTAACCAGGCGAACTTTTATCGGCGCCGCGGTTGCTTCCGGAATCGCACTTGGAGAGGTTGAGGCCGCGGAGGACGCTGCGCCGTGTTCTCTGACCATCAACAATGTCCGGCACGACTTGCATATCGAGCCGAGGGTCACGCTGCTCGATCTGCTGCGCGAGCACCTTCATATGCCCGGCACGAAAAAAGGGTGCGATCACGGTCAGTGCGGGGCGTGCACGGTCATCGTTAACGGAGAACGTGTGCTCTCGTGCCTCACTCTGGCGGTGACGCGCGATGGAGATTCCATTACCACCATCGAAGGACTGGCAAAGGGCGATCAACTGCATCCGATGCAGGCCGCTTTTCTCGAGAACGATGCGTTTCAATGCGGGTTCTGCACACCGGGTCAGATCTGCTCCGCGGTGGCGATGCTCGACGAGGCGCATAAGGCTACGTCCCGAGTGGAGTTGACGGACGCGGAGATTCGGGAAAGGATGTCCGGCAACATCTGCCGGTGCGGGGCTTATCCGAACATCGTTGCGGCGGTGCGGGCTGTGGCGGCGCGGATGCCTGGTGTTTGAGGACGGGACTGCAAGCTCATGAACGCATTTACTTATAAGAGAGCTACTTCGGTGGACGATGCGCTCGATGCCGTTAAGGCGCCGGCCTCCAAATTCGTTGGAGGTGGGACGAACCTGGTCGATCTGATGAAGAATGGCGTGGAGCATCCTGCTGCCCTGGTCGACGTCACGCGTATTGCGCTCACCAATATCGAACAGCATGATGGCGGAGTGCGCATTGGCGGAATGGCGCGGAATTCGGCAGTCGCGGATCATCCTTTAATACGCGAGAAATACCTCGTGCTGTCCCAGGCGCTGCTGTCGGGCGCTTCTCCGCAAATTCGCAACATGGCGACGGTGGCGGGGAACCTGCTACAACGCACCCGATGCTTTTATTTCTACGATCCGAGCTATCGAGAATGCAACAAACGAGAGCCCGGCTCAGGGTGCGCCGCGCTGACCGGATACAACCGCATTCACGCGATTCTAGGCGGCAGCGTGCAATGCATCGCGACGCATCCGAGCGATATGGCCGTGGCACTGGCGGCACTGGAAGCCGTGATCCAGGTGAAAGGGCCGGCGGGTGCGCGATCGATTCCGCTCGCCGAGTTTTACCGTCCTCCCGGAACAACGCCGCATATCGAGACGACACTCAAACACGACGAACTGATCACGTCAGTAGATCTGCCCGCGCCGGTGAGCCAGAAGTCGCACTACCTGAAGGTGCGCGACCGCAATTCCTACGCATTCGCCTTGGTTTCGGTGGCGAGCATCATCGACGTCGACTCGGAAAACCGGATTCGCAAAGTCCGGATCGCGCTGGGTGGGGTTGCTTCGAGACCCTGGAGGGTCACGCAGGCAGAGCAGGCGCTGACGGGAAAGGCGGCCAATGACGCGAGCTATCTGCAAGCCGCCGATATCATTCTGCACGGTGCCAAGACGTTCCGGTACAACGCGTTCAAAGTAGAATTGGCGCGGCGGAGCATCGTGCGTTCCCTGGGAGACGCGGCACAAGGGGAAATCAATGCCTGACGCGATCGGCCAACCTCTGACCCGCGTGGACGGGCGTTTAAAGGTGACGGGGCAAGCTCCGTACACAGCAGACCAAAATATTCCGAATCTGGCGCACGCGGTGCTGACGACCAGCGCGATTGCCAAGGGGCGGATCGTTTCGATCGATACACGTAAGGCCGAAAAAGTGCCGGGTGTAATCGCGGTCTTTACGCACAAGAATAAACTCAAAGTCGCGAAGGATCCGAGCACGGTCTCCCCAGGGGCGCCGGCGGACCGCGCGCTCCAGTTGTTGCAGGACGACCGGATTCTTTACGGGAACCAGCCGATTGCGATCTCCGTGGCCGAAACATTCGAGGCGGCGACTGAAGCCGCGCGGCTGGTGACGGCTCAGTACGCAGAGCTGGCTCCATCGATTCGCCTGGAGCAAGGATTGCCGCACGCTTACATCCCGAAGAAAGTCGGCGGCGCTGGAGATCCGGGAACCAGCAGCCGGGGAGAATTCGATGCGGCGTTTCCGCACGCGGGAACGCGTATGCAGGAGATCTATACGACTCCATTTCAAACCCATTCGCCGATGGAGCCGCATGCAACGATCGCGGTGTGGGAAGGCAACGACAAGCTGACGTTGTACGACACTTCGCAAGGCATTTTCGGAGACCGGAAGCGTATTGCGGAGCTGCTGGGGCTCGGCGCCGAAAATGTTCGCGTGATTTCGCTGTTTCTGGGCGGAGGATTCGGCAGCAAAGGGCCGTGTTGGTCTCACACCCCGCTCTGCGCGCTGGCGGCGCGCGAAGTGAAGAGGCCGGTGAAGCTGGTGGTAAGGCGTCCGCAGATGTTCGGTCCGGTGGGCTGCCGGTCCGCGACGCATCAGACAATTTCGATCGGCGCGGGGACAGACGGGAAATTGTCTGCAATGAAAAACGAGACGATCTCCCACACTTCGACGTTTGACGAGTTCACCGAGACCGCGACGCTGCCAACGCGGATGCTGTATTCGGTGCCGAACAATTCGACGGTGCAGAAGCTGATCCGGTCCGACATCGGCACGCCATCTTATACGCGCGCGCCGGGCGAGGCTCCGGGGACATTTGCGCTGGAAGTCGCGATGGATGAGCTGGCGGTGAAGCTGAAGATGGATCCGCTGGAACTGCGACTGAAGAATTATGCCGATCGGGACGAGGAAAAGAAGCTTCCGTGGTCGGGAAAATCGCTGCGCGAATGTTATCAGAAGGGCGCGGAGAAATTCGGATGGGCCGGCAGAAAGCCCGAGCCCCGCTCCATGCGGGAAGGGCACACGCTGATCGGCTGGGGAATGGCAACGGCTGTTTATCCGGCGCGCAGGAGTCCGGCTTCGGCGCTGGCTCGTTTGAATCCGGATGGCACGTTCCTGGTGGAGGCAGGATCGCAGGACGTCGGCGGCGGGACTTATACGATCATGACGCAGATCGCGGCGGATGCTTTGCGCGTGCCGGTCCAGGCGGTGACGTTCAAGCTCGGCGATACGCGTTATCCGGAGACGCCGGTTTCGGGAGGGTCGCAGACGGCTGCCACCGCTGGAACCGCGGTGAGAGAAGCCGGGGAAGCGCTGCGACAGAAGATATTCGATCTGACCATGTCCGATCCAAATTTCGCTCAATCGGGTGCGACGGTCGCGGACATGAGGATCGCCGGCGGCAATGTTACGGTGCGCGGAAAAAGCAAAGCGATTCGGGAGCTGGTGGGCAGCCAGCCGTATATCGAGGCGCAGGCGTCCACCAAGCAGAACGAAGACACGAAGCAATATTCGATGTTTTCCTTTGGAGCCCAGTTTGCGGAAGTGCGGGTGGACGCGGATCTGGGGCAGGTGAAAGTGTCGCGGATGGTGGGCGCGTTCGGAGCGGGGACGATCTTGAATGCGAAGACGGCGCGAAGCCAGTTTATGGGCGGGATGATCTGGGGGATCAGCTTCGCATTGCTGGAACACACGGCTTACGATGAAAGGCTCGGACGGATCGTCAACAATAATCTGGCCGAATATCATGTGCCCACGAATGCCGATGTGGGGCAGATCGACGTGTTATGGGTCGAGGAGCCGGATACGCATGTGAGTCCCATGGGGGCGAAGGGGATTGGGGAGATCGGGATCACCGGTTCAGCCGCGGCAGTGGCGAATGCTGTTTACCATGCGACAGGCAAAAGGGTCCGGGATTTGCCGATTACTCCGGAAAAAGTTCTCTAAGTGGAGGAAAGTGCATGGCGGTTAAGAAAAAAGCAACCGGGAAAAAGAAAGTCAAGAAGGTGATGAGTGAGTATAAGCATGGCGATCTTAAGTCAGGGAAGGGTGGGAAAGGCGGCAAGGTTAAGAATCGCAAGCAGGCTGTGGCGATCGCTTTGAGCGAGGCTCGGAAGTCTGGGGCTAAGATCCCGAAAAAGAAGGGCTGAGCCGCCTTCCAAAGGCGGCTCCCCACAAGACCGCTTCAGGCAGTGCGGGCGAACATTCGGAACAGCATGGCGAACAGCCAGCCGCCGATCGCGCCGTCTACGAATCCGTACAAACCGCCTAATAGCACTCTGCCGAGCGTGCGCGTCGCATCCGCGCCGGGATAAACCGAAGTCATGATGCGAAGAAATTCGCGGCCATAGGCTGGGTCTGCCAGGTTGATTAATCCCACGATTAAGACGCATCCGCCCCAGAGCAGAGCGCAGGTCATCGAAAGTGCTTTCACGGAGGGTTTCATGTTACATTCTCCTCTCTGTCTCCATGGTGAGACCGCGGGAAGGGCGATGTAAATCCTGTCCGGGCTGGAGGGCCGACGATACACTGTTATTGTGAGTGCGATTCGTATTTTGCTCGCTGACGATCACACGATTATCCGGTCTGGGCTGCGTCTGCTATTGGATCAACAGCCGGATTTCAAGGTGGTCGCGGAGGCCAGCGATGGGCGGGAGGCGGTGGAGCAGGTTTCGAAGCTTCATCCGGAGGTCGCGGTGCTCGACATCGGAATGCCGCAACTGAATGGGATCGAGGCTACGCGGCAGATCGCTACGCAGGAGCCCGACACCAAAGTGGTGATCCTCAGCATGCATCAAGACGAAGGATATGTGCTGAAGGCGCTGAAGGCGGGGGCTCGCGCCTATATTTTGAAGAATTCGGCGGAGGCGGATCTGATACGGGCAGTGCGGACGGTGGCCGAGGGGAAATCGTTCTTCAGCCCGGTGATCAGCAAGATGCTGCTCGAAGATTACGTCCGGCAAATACGCGATAAGCACGTGGAGGATAGCTACGACCTGCTGACTCCGCGGGAGCGCGAGGTATTGCAGCTTCTGGCGGAGGGCCGGACCAATAAAGAGGTCGCGAATATTCTCCACTTGAGCGTGTACACGGTGGACGCGCATCGCGGGAACATTTTGCAGAAGCTGAATCTGCATGGCGTGCCGGAGATGATTCTCTACGCGGTTCGGAAGGGGATCATCCAATAGGCAAGCGGGCGCGCAGCTCGGTGCCTTTTCCGGGAGTGGACTTGACCTCGAGTTGGCCTCCAAGCTGGCGGACACGTTCTTCCATGCCGAGCATTCCGAGACCTCGCGTTTTTTGCGCGTCGAAGCCGGAGCCGTCGTCTTCAACCGTCAGAAGCAGAGAGCTGCCTTCCTGTTTTACCGTGACCAGAGCGGATTTCGCGCCGGAGTGGCGGGACACGTTTAGCAGAGCCTCCTGGACCACTCGGAAGACGCCGGTGGTGACGTTGTCGGGAAGCGAATCGGGCATATTGTCCGCTGCCACCGTGACTTTGATTCCGCTGCGGCGGGAGATTTCGCGCGCCTGCCACTCCAATGCTGGGATGAGACCCAGGTCGTCCAGCATGGAAGGGCGCAGCAGCAGGGCGATGTCGCGGATGGAATTGACGCTGGAATCGGCGAAATTTCTGATGTTGTCGAGAGAGCGCAGACTGGCGGAGTCTTCAGGAGGGATGCGCTTGGCGAGGTTCGCGGCTTCAACTAAGACTGCGTTCAGCGTTTGTCCCACTTGGTCATGCAGTTCACGGGAGATGGTGCGGCGTTCGGTTTCCTGAGCGTCCCGCAATCTTGCTGACAATTGTTCAAGAGCGGTGCGCGCTTTGAGAACCTCCTGATAGCGCCGGCCGTTTTGCTGCTCAATTCGAAAAATGTAAATCGAGCATCCCGCAGCCAGCAGGAGCGCGGCGGCCAAGCCGACGCCGAGGGCGGTGCTTAGCTGCGAGCCAAGTTTTTCAAATTCGCCTTCGATGCGGGCTTCGGTCCAGGCGCTCTGCTTACCGTCGATGCCGTCGAGTTGGGTGGTGATCTCGACGAACGACGTTTGGAGGGGAAGCATCTCAGCTTGTTCGTTCGACATGGAGGTCATGGCACGCCCGAGGCGCTGCCAGTGGTCATTCAGGAGGTCGCCGAGATGAGTTACCAGGATCTGCTCATCGATGGTGCTCGGGCGGTAGTTTTTCAGCTCGGATGAAGAGCGCGATTGGGCATCCTCGACTTTAGCCAGAGAGTCGGCGGTCAGTTCGCGGCCCAGATAGCTGTGGCAGAGCAGAACGGAGGAACGAATGGCAGCGAGTTGCGTGGTGCGTTGAACGGCGGATTCGCGCAGGACTTTATTTTCGGCACGCATGGCGCTGAGGAGGCGAACGGCGTCCACGGTCGCTCCGAGGAAGATCAGCGCGATGCCGCCCAGACCGGCGATCAGGGCGAGACGAAGACCGCGGCCGGAATATTCGTCGTCGGGTGTCGAAGGCAAAGCTTCCTCCGTTTTCAGTCTAGCTAAGCGGGATGGGAATCGATATACAGTCGGGTGGCCATTGAAATGCCAGTTCCCGCTAAGTCATTGATATCGGTGGAACAGCTTTTCTCTAGCCGATGTTGGGGGGGTGATTTAGCCGATCGGGGCTATGGGTTGGGAGAGCCCGATACGTCACCCTGGAACTGGAGGTAGTGGACATGAAAAGCGAGTTCTTTAGGGGTCGCCGCTGGATCGCGTCGGCTGCAATGGTCGCCGCACTGGCGGTTACCGGTTTCTATGGCCTACGCGCGGCGGAAAGCAATCCTGCGCCGACCATCAAAACGGCTGCTCGATCTGAGGCTGCTGCCGGACGCGGTTATTCCGCGGTCGTCAAGCGCGTCGTTCCGGCGGTGGTGAATATTTCAACTTCGAAAATGGTGAAACAGACGGCGATGGAGATGCCCGATGGGTCCGACGATATGTTCCGCCAGTTTTTCGGTAACGGGCGGGGCTTTCAAACGCCGCGTCCAAGGGCAGAAAAAGCTCTGGGATCCGGTGTTATCATCAGCCCCCAAGGCTACATTCTGACTAACAATCACGTTGTGGACGGAGCTACGGTGGTCACCGTTACTCTGCACGACAAGCGGGAATTCAAGGCACGGGTGGTCGGCACCGATCCTCGCACGGACATCGCGGTGCTGAAGATTGAAGGTGCGAATTTCCCGACGCTGACGCTGGCCGATTCGAGCAAGGTCGAGGTCGGTGACATCGTGCTGGCCATCGGCGATCCTTTCGGCGTGGGGCAAACCGTGACAGCCGGTATCGTAAGCGCGACCGGGCGCGGGAACCTCGGCATCGAACAGGTGGAGGACTTCATTCAGACCGATGCGCCCATTAATCCGGGCAATTCGGGCGGCGCGCTGGTCGATGACGAAGGTCATCTGATCGGCATCAACACGGCGATTTTAGCCGGTAATTCCGGCGGCAATCAGGGAATCGGATTCGCGGTTCCGATCAACATGGCTCGCCATGACATGGACGAAATTCTGGCCCATGGAAAGGTGGAGCATGGCTACCTCGGTATCCTTCCGCAGGATGTGACGCCGGCGCTGGCCAAGGCTTTCCATGCGGAAACCAACGGCGCGCTGGTGGGCGAAGTTACGCCTGACAGCCCGGCCGCGCACAGCAGCCTGAAACAGGGCGACATTATTGTCGCGGTGAATGGCCAACCAATTACGGATGCAGGTCAGTTGCGCACGAAGATCGGCATGATGGATCCCAACCAGACCGTCACGCTGAAGGTTCTGCGCAATGGAACTACGCAGGACGTGGCGGTTACGCTGGGCGAGTATCCTTCTAAAGAGGAGCACGCCAGCGTCAACAAATCCGACTCCAACAGCAGCCTTTCGGGTGTAAACGTCGAAAGTCTGACGCCCGAAACTGCCCAGGAGCTGAAGCTTCCGGCCACAACCAAAGGGGTGGTGGTGAGCGAAGTGGACCCCAGCAGCCACGCGGCTGACGCGGGTTTAAAGCCCGGTGACGTGATTCAGCAGGTGAATCGCAAGCCGGTAACAAATATGAGAGACTATACCGAAGCCGTCGGCGCAGCGAAGCGGGACGACTCTGTCCTGTTGCTGGTAAATCGCGGCGGTAACACTTTGTTCCTGGCGGTGTAAACGCAAGTTGGCCCCGGGATCAACGGCCGGTTCGAGCTCCCCTCCAAGGCTCGGACCGGCCTTTTGTTTATGATGAAGTTGTTGCCGGTCACCCCAGTCGACGTGGAACCGATCAGTCCGTACCTTCGTTTCTCGCGAACGGAGTGGGCGAGTCTGCGTGCATCGACTCCTCTGCCTCTTACGGAGAACGATCTCGTCACGCTGCGCGGTATCAATGAAGATATTTCCCTGGATGAGGTCGCTTGGATTTATCTGCCTTTATCGCGGCTGCTGAACCTGTACGTCAGCGCGATTCAATCTCTGCATAAAGCCACCGACACGTTTCTCGGCCACCTGCCCGCGAAAGTTCCGTACATCATCGGCATCGCCGGATCTGTCGCGGTGGGAAAAAGCACGATGGCGCGCATTTTGCAGGCGCTACTATCGCGCTGGCCGGATCATCCCAAGGTCGATTTGGTGACCACCGACGGATTTCTTTTTCCGACGGCGGTTTTAGAAAAGCTCGGCCTGATGGATCGCAAAGGATTTCCCGAAAGCTACGATCAGCGGCGCCTGGTGCATTTTCTTACCGAGATAAAAAGCGGCAAGCGCGAGGTTGGAGCACCGGTTTATTCGCATCTTCTTTATGACATCATTCCGGACGCGGAACAGGTAGTGAATCAGCCGGATGTGCTGATCGTCGAAGGACTCAACGTGCTGCAATCGGCGCATGCGCGGCGAGGGTCGCGAATCTTCGTCAGCGATTTTTTCGATTTTTCGATTTACATCGATGCCGATGAGAAGACCATCGAAAACTGGTATGTCTCGCGATTCTTGAAGCTCCGGGAGACGGTGTTTCGGAATCCGGAGTCGTACTTCAATCGCTATGCGCAGTTAACCAGGGAAGAAGCCACCGCAAAGGCTCATTCGATCTGGAGGCAGATTAATGGGCCGAATCTGCGGGACAACATCCAGCCTACGCGGGAGCGGGCTCAGCTCATTTTGCGTAAGGGGACCGGGCATTCCATCGAAGAAGTGCGATTGCGGAAGCTTTAATTTTCCCCGGAACAAAATCTCTATTGTTGCGTCCCATATAAGGGACTGAACAATATGCCGCCTGAATCTGAATGGAAGAAAGGGAGCGCGGAGCTCCTGGTATTGTCGCTGCTTGAAGATCAGCCGCGGCATGGGTATGACATTTCGAAGCTGATTGCGGCGCGGTCCGGAGGGGCTCTCCAATTTCACGTAACTTCTTTGTATCCATTGCTTCACAGGCTGGAGCAGGAGGGGGCAATCGAAGGTCGCTGGGTGGAGAAAGCCGAGCAGCGCAGGCGGCGATACTATAGCCTCACCGCGGAGGGCAAGAAAGCACTTCTTTCTAAACAACAGAGTTGGAAGGACTTCGTTGCGGTGATGAAGCAGGTAACGGGGATCGAACATGCATGACTGGAGACGCCTGGTTCGGGAAAGGCTGCCGGGAGCGGAGTCGGCGCTAGTAGACGAGCTCGCGGAGCACCTGGAAGATCATTACCGGGAACAACTTAGCGGCGTTGGCGAGCAGGAAGCTTACCGCTGCACCCTATCGGAATTGAACGAAATTTACCCTTTGAGAAGGAGTGAGCGCATGCCGAAAGAACGCCGGCTGCGGATTGGCGACGATTTGTGGAGGGATTTCCGCTTTGCACTTCGCACGATGCGCAAGAATCCTCTGTTCGTTTTGTTCGTGGTTTTGACGCTGGCTTTGGGGATCGGCGCGAATACCACTGTCTTTACGGTGATCAACACTCTGATTTTGAATCCTCTGCCGGTGCATGACCCGGGCAGGCTGGCGGCGATTGGAATCGAGGGGTTGAGGTCGGGTCCGCCGAAGCCACTCTCGTACGCTGATCTGGAGGACTATCGGAATAAGAATCAAGTTTTCAGCTCGGTGGCGGGTTACACGTCCCCGCGTGTGGTGACATTGCAGGCCGCAGGAGGGACGGAGCGGGTGTTCTGCGAGCTGGCGACGGCGGATTATTTCTCGACGCTGGGCTTGAATCCGGTTCGGGGAGGGTTCTTTACGCCGGATGAAAAACGATTCGTCGCCGTGCTGAATTACGGGACTTGGCAGGGAAGGTTCGGCGGCGCGGCGGATATTGTGGGGAGGACTTTGCGCCTCAACAACGAAGTGTTCACCGTTGTGGGCGTGGCTCCGGAGCACTTCATCGGCGTGAACGGGATTATGGGACCGGACGTATGGGTGCCGGCGGCGCTGACCGAAGAGCTGCTGCCGAACGAGATGCAGAATGCGCTCCACGACCGCGAAAAGGGAATTTTTCAAGGCATAGGACGATTAAAACCCGGCGTTTCGCGGGCCGAGGCGCAGGCGAATCTGACGACGATTGCATCGGCTTTGGCGCGCGCTTATCCGGCGACTAACGAGAATCGCACGGTGGCGGTGCGCTCCATTGGTGACGTGCTGTTCGCCGGCGCCAACACGGGAGGCTCCGCGGTAGTCTTCGCCGGGGCGATGCTGTTGATCGTGGTGGGAGTCGTTCTACTGATCGCTTGTTCCAATGTGGCGAATCTACTCATGGCGCGTGCGGCGGCGCGGCGGCAGGAGATGGCGGTGCGTCTGGCGATGGGAGCGAGCCGGAGGAGACTGGTGCGCCAACTGCTGACCGAGAGCGTCCTGCTGGGAGTTCTGAGCGGCGCCGTGGGACTACTGATGGGATATGCGGGATTGCAGCTATTGTTCGGAATGCTGCCTTCGGCTTCCAATTTCATCGTGCCGAAATTCGATGCGACGGTTTTTATTTTTGCTTTGCTCGTTTCCCTGTCAACGGGATTCGTGTTCGGCATCATTCCGGCGCTCAAGGCTACGCGCGAGGATGTCGGAGAGACTTTGAAAGAAGAGGCGCGCACGACGGGGAGGGGGCGGAAGCGGGTCACGCTCGGGAATTCGCTGCTAGTGGGGCAGGTGGCCTTTTCGTTTCTGCTACTGATGACGGCGGCTTTGTTTCTGAGAAGCATTCAGAGGGCTTATAACATCGATCCGGGATTTCAGACGGCTCATCTGGCGACGTTCATGACGAATCCGGGGCAGGCGGGGTATGGGAAAGCGCAGACGAAAGCGTTTTATAAGGATGCTCGCGAGCGCGTCATGAGACTGCCGGCGGTTGCTTCGGCGTCGTGGTCTTCGAATTTGCCTTTATGGGGTCGCACGGTGAACGGGCTGCAAGTGGAGGGCCGGGAACAGACCCCGAAAGTGGAGAAAATCTCGTCGATCCTCAGTACCGTTGATCTGGATTATTTCGAGACTGCGGGTGTGACGATCGATCGAGGGCGGGGCTTTACGAATCTCGATCAGGAGAAATCGAGTCCAGTAGCGATTGTGAATGAGAAAGTGGCGCACGATTTCTGGCCGGGTGGAGACGCTTTGGGGAAGAGGATCCAATTGCCGGGCGACAAGCAGATGCGACAGATTGTGGGAGTCGCCAGGAATGCGAGTTATACCTCCTGGGCGGAACCGCCGCAGTTCTGCGTCTACGTGCCTCTGGAACAGAATTATTCCGACGCCATGACTATGTACGTACGCAGCAAAGGCGATCCAAAGGATTTGTTGCTGCCGGTACCTCGCGAAATCCAGGCGGCGGCTCCCCAGATTCTGGTGAGCGGCGCGCGGACTGGGGAAGAGCTCGTTAATGGGGGATTGTTCCAGGCTCGGATCGGCGTAACCCTTCTGGGAGTGTTCGGGCTGCTGGCGTTGGGGCTCGCGAGCATTGGGTTGTATGGAATTTTGGCGTATTCGGTGAATCAGAGAAAGAGAGAGATCGGACTGCGTATGGCGTTGGGAGCGGCGCAGGGTAGTGTGCTGCGACTGATCCTGAAGCAGGGGATGTCGCTGGTGCTGACGGGCATCGCGATTGGGCTCGCAGCGTCGTTGTTCGTGGATCGACTTTTGAGCGGGATGTTGTATGGGGTCAGTTCCAGCGATCCGGTTAGCGTCTTTGGGGCCGTCGCGCTGTTGGTGGGGGTCGCATTAGTGGCTTGCTATTTGCCGGCGAGATGGGCTAGCAGGGTGGATCCTTTAGTGGCATTGCGAGAGGGGTAAAACTTCGACCAGTAACTGGTCTCGAGTTAGGGGCGTTACGGTGGGCAGAAACCGTTTCTTGTGGACGCGGCTCGTAGGAGCCTTGCGATGGCTGGGGAACGAATTCTGCTAAGATTGCCTTCTGGTGCGTCACAGTGGAACCCGGGAAAAGCGTGGAGGTGCGGGCACAACTGGATCGCATCCTCGCCGATTTTGCGACGTCCGGAGCCAATCGACGCAGCCGGCTGCTTCGATACCTGGTCGAAGAGACGCTCGAAGACCGGTCTGAATCCCTCAAGGAATCGGTAATTGCGACCGAGGTTTTCGACCGGGCTCCGGGGTACGATCCGCAAATCGATTCGGTAGTTCGGGTAGAAATCGGACGATTACGCGCCCGGCTAGCGGAGTATTACGAGAAGGCCGGGGCCGATGCGCCGGTGCGAATCGAGATCCCGCGCGGCGCTTACCGGCCGGTATTTGTGTTTCGCGAGAGTGCGCCGGAAATCGTCGTTCCCGAACCTGCTGTGGAGCCGCCGGTCCGGCAAAGACACACGAGGTGGATCGCGGCCGGTGTTGCGGCCATGGCGGCGGTGGCGATTTTCGCGGTATGGAAGATACGGAGTTCGACCCCGCCGACTCCGGCCGCAATCGCCGTGCTGCCCTTTCTCAACTTGAGCGGAGACGCCTCCGATGAATACCTGGCCGATGGGATCAGCGAGGAACTGACGGAAACGCTGGCGGAATTCAACGATCTGCGTGTAGTGGCGCGAACGTCCGCATTTCAGTACAAAGGCAAGGGCGTCGATGTCGGCGAGATCGGGCGGAACCTTAGAGCGGGAGCCGTGCTGGAGGGCAGCATCGCGAAGCGCGGAGAACAGCTTCGGGTGATCGCGCAGCTTGTCCGCACCAGCGACGGGTATCATTTGTGGTCGCACTCGTACGACGTGAGTCTCGCCGGACTACCTTCGGTGGAGACGAGCATCGCGCAGGCCGCGCGGGAGAAACTCGCTCCATCCTCGGCGCGGGCGGCGGTTACAGAGGTCGCCGCGGCGCGCAATCCGGAAGCGCATGACTTGTACATGCGGGCGGTTTATGAGTTCAACCTGCGCACCGAAGCGTCGACCAGGCAGGCCATGGATCTGGCGCGGGAGGCCTCCGAAAAAGATCCTTCTTTCGCGCAGCCGTTTGTAGTGATGGCGGCCGGTGAATCGCAATTGACGCAGCTACAGGCAGGTGATCCGCGCGCGGGGGCGGAACGCGCGTGGCAGTATATTGCGAATGCGCTGGCGCTCGACCCGTCCAATAGCGGAGCGCATGCGCAGAAGGCACTGCTCGCGTATACCGATCATTGGGACTGGCCGCAGGCGGAGAGGGAGTTCAAGCTGGCGCTGGCCGCCGGTTCGCACGGTTCGGCCGAGAATCTTTATGGCTGGTGCCTGATCACGCGCGGCCGTTTTGAGGAGTCGCGGAGACGTTTGCAACTGGCCGCGGAGTTGGATCCTTTATCGCTCGGTCCGCAATTGAATCAGGTCGAAGAACTGATGCAGGAGCGGAATTATCCCGAGGCCAAGCGCAGGGTCGAGCAGATCCTGGGCACGGCCCCCACCAACGCTGTCGCGCTTACGGAAGCGACATCGGTAGCGTTTTGGCAGCAGGACTGCGCCAGCGCCAAGGCGGCGAGTGGGAAACTCATGGAGTTGTATCCAAAATCCCCCGCTGCGCGCCTGAACGGATTCGCCGCAGATTACGTGTGCGGCCGTCCGGATGAAGCGCGGGCCGCCGCGACGGAAATGTTTCAGCACTTGACGGGCTACATGTCGCCGTATTCGATCGCGGGAGCGATCGCGTTCGGCGGTAACGCGGATACAGTCATGCCATATCTCGAAAAGTCCGCCGAACTGCGCGAGCCGAGACTGCTAATGCTGAAATACGACCGCGTTTTCGAGTCCATCCGCCAGGATCCACGGTTCGTGGCGCTGGAGCGGAGGCTCGGATTGCCGGAGTGACTATTCGTCCACCGTTTTCTCGTCCGCCAATTTGAGAAGATCGCCGACGGAGTCTTGCAGTTCGTAGGCGCTGCACAGTACCGGGACGAATTTCGCTCCAGCTGCCCATGGCGCAACTTTCTTTGCGATCACTTCATCGGCGGAATTGATCATGCGGCGGTTCTGAGCGACTGTCCGGGCGAGCGCTGTCCGCGAGCTGTGAAAATTCCTTACGATTTTTCCCGTAGCCTCTTCAGCCTTGGTAATCTCTTCTTCCGCCTTGGCGATGATGTTCTTTTCGCCTTTAATCGTCTCGTCGTAGTGCTCGACCAGCTCAGGAACTTTTTCACCCAGCACGTCGGTGGCGCGCGCGACGGTAACCTTGATATAAGCAGACATTTTGGCTTCGGTAAACGCGTTCGCGGCCGCGCCCGCTGCGGAGAGCCAGCCCGCGGCCGCAGCCGCTCCTCCCGCCGACATTCCGCCCGATACAACGGTGGCCGTCGCCGGCAAAACGGCCATCGGGCCCAGGGCGCACGGGAGCACCAGGACCGTTCCCCCGGTTAAAGCTCCGACGGCGATGTAAAAGCTGCAGCACGCTAAAGCCACCGTGGAGACTACCACGATCGTTCTCAACTCTTCGGCAAACGCCAGCGCTTCCATGCCTACTGTCCGGTTTACCGCCTGCGCTCCATGGATCCGGGAGGTAAGGTTGTCCAGTAATTGAGCGCGGATCGTCACCATGCGCTGGAGATAAGCCTGCTGGGCGAGAACCTGATTGGTCAGGTCCGTATAGCCTTTCAGGAGGCGGGCGAACTCCGTGAGAACCTCCGGCTCGACTTCTTTCAGGCGGGGGACGTCTACCTCCTCGGAGCCGGGTTTTTCTTTCCAGAAGCCATAGAAGATATCCAGCGCCACACTCTTGGTTGAGACCCATCGCTCGGTCGTGCCCTGGGAGATTACTTTGGCGATCGCGACAGATTTCAGCAACTTATAGACGTAAGACATGCTGGTAGTTGCTACCGTCCGGCCTGCTGGTTTTTGGACTGCCACTTCCGCTCCCCCTTCTGAATCTGCAAGTAAAGGATGAACCGAAATAGCACGCGGAATGAAGCTACAACAGGTTGGTAACCTATGTTACATCGCATCGCCCAATGTGAAATCAAGGAGATGCGTGTGGAGGTTCGCAGGATTGGATCGCCCGTACTAGAATAGATTTCGATGTCAAAAAAACGGGGCGCGCAAGTCGTGGCGCCGAAGGCGGCCCCACCAGCCAGCGTCTGGCCGCAGCGTGCGGAGGCGTTCGTTGGCCGATATTCTCTGGCGATCTTCCTGGCATTGGTTGCGGTTGCCAGCGTGCGGATCGTCACCACGTACACCGTCTTCAACCACACGGTGGATGAGCCGGCGCACATTGCGTGCGGCATGGAATGGCTGGATCGCGGGACCTATCATTATGAAGCGCAACACCCTCCTTTATCCCGCATCATGACGGCGGTTTTTCCGCACTATATCGTCAAAGCTCATTCCTGGGACCGGCCGTCGATGTTCAACGAAGGCGCCGCGATCCTTTATACCGCCGATCAATACGATTTGACGCTGGCTCTGGCGCGCCTGGGAATCCTGCCGTTCTTCTGGCTGGCGTGCTGGGTGGTGTACTGGTGGACGCGGCGAAGCTTCGGCGAATTGACTGCGTTTTTCGCGACGCTGTCCTTTACCTTTTTGCCGCCCGCCCTGGCGCACGGCGGATTGGCTACGACGGACATGGCGCTTACGGCAACATTCGGGGCCGCGTTTGTCATGATGCTTTCGTGGCTCGAAAGACCGACCTGGCAGCGAAGCGCTTTGTTGGGTTTGTGCCTTGGGTTGACCGTTCTCTCGAAATTCTCAGTGCTGGTTTTCTTTCCAGCGGCCGCGGCGTTCGCAGTGTTGGGCTATTTCGTATTCGAACGGCCCGGCCTCCCCCACGCGCTGGAATTGGCGAAGGCTCGCTTGGTGCCGCTGGCATTCGCAGCCGCGCTCGCCTGCCTGATTATCTGGGCGGGTTATCGATTCAGCTTCAATAAAGTTCCCGCGCCGGAGCTATGGGCAGGAATCAAAGAAGTGCGCAACCATAATGCCCTTGGAAATCCGAGTTATCTGTTGGGCTCCTATAACGACACGGGCTGGTGGTGTTACTACGAAGTCGTTCTGGCTGTAAAGACTCCACTGGCGCTGCTGGGCCTGATCGGAGTGGGTACATGGCTTTGCTGGAAACGCCGCCGGGAATTAAGCGCTTACTGGATCCCCTTTGCATTTGTGCTCGGAATTCTCGCGGTGGGCGCATTTAGCCGGATCAATATCGGAGTGCGTCACATCCTGCCTGTGTATCTTGCCCTCTCATTGGTGGCAGGAGTGGGGGCGAAGTGGTTGTGGACGGAGGGCGGAAAGGCGCGCTGGATTCTTGCCGGGTTGCTGCTGTGGATGATGGTCTCCTCTGCGCTAAGCCATCCCGATTACCTTGCCTACTTCAATGAACTGGCGGGCAGCCATCCGGAGAACATCCTGGTCGATTCCGACCTCGATTGGGGCCAGGACATGAAGCGGCTCGGCGCGCGTCTCAAGGAGGTCGGCGCGACCGAAGTGGCCTTCAATCCTTTCGTGATCGCCCACCTCGAAAAGGTCCATGGTTTTCCGCCCATCAATCCGATGGATCCTGCGCAACCATCGCCGGGATGGAATGCGGTGAGCCTCACCATGCTGAAGATCGACCAGTCGCTACGCGTGCCGGGACATCCCGAAATCAAGCCTTGGCCGGAACTGGTGCCGGAACAGCAGCGCGTGGGAAAAACGGTGCTGCTGTATTATTTTCCGCCCAAGCGCTGACGGCGGATCGACGCCATTTGGAAACCGACTAAATGTTAACTTAAAACGTCTAATCTGGTGAGTCCCGGTTTGGAGGGAACGCGTGAACTTCAGATCATGCGCCATACTTTCGATCGCGCTGGCGGCAAATGCCGCATCCCAAAGCGTTGCGACACTTGCCGGCTTTTCCGCGTGGAAAAACGTTCCGCTGGAACGAAAACCCGGCATGATGTGGCGGCACGTTGAGGCGAACGATTTTCAGGATACGCGCTTCGAATACCGATGGAAGTCGGAGTGGACCGTCAACGACTACGTTTGCACCGTGGAGATCAGGCCGAGGGATGATACCGACCAGAGCTACACGATCCCCGAGTTATACGCCGGTTATTCCGACCCAAATAAGATCGGCCTCCATTTCCACATGGAAACCGCGTATGATGTTCCCCTCGGCAAGGCGTCGCACGGATTTCTCAAATTAAGGAATTGCGCGACAGTCCAGAACGTCTCCTGGAGGCTGAAGCCATGACGACGCTCCGGATCTTATTGCTCGCCGCGGTTGGCTTCGGCCAGGCGCCGCCGCCTCAGTTCGAAGTGGCGTCGATTAAGCCGAGTAACTCGGAGGATCGCCGTCCCTTTTTCGACTTCCAGGATGGCGGACGATTCACGGCGCGCAACATCGACGTTCGAAGGCTGGTCCGGGTTGCATTCGACATCAAGGATTTTCAAGTTGCGGGCGGACCGAATTGGATCGGCTCGGACCTTTACGATATCGTTGCCAAGCCGCCGGCTCCCGCGAACCGTGAGCAGGTTCTTAAGATGATCCAGTCCTTATTGGCGGATCGATTCCAGCTCGCGATCCGGCGTGAGACTAAGGAAATGCCGGCATACGCGCTGGTGGTCGCGAAGAACGGTCCGAAACTGAAAGCGGCGGACGCAGCGGCGCCTAAAGTGATCAGGATCCGCCGCGGCTTGCTGACCGCGCCACAAGGCGAGACGAGGTTGCTCGCCGACATGCTTTCAAACTTTCTGGGCCGCACCGTGATCGATAAGACTGGGTTGACAGGCAAGTATGATTTGAAATTGGAGTGGGTGCCTGACGAAAATCAGATCGCGATGTTCGGCGGGATGGGAGTGCCGGAAGGGGCTGGCGCACCGCCGCCGGACTGGCATGGACCGTCCCTGTTCACCGCGCTCGAGGAACAACTCGGTTTGAAGCTTGAATCGCAGAAAGGCCCGGTGGAAATGTTGGTTATCGAACGTATCGAGAGGCCGTCCGCGAACTAAAAAATGTGGGGCGGACGCCTCGTCCGCGCCGGACCCCACGGTCCGGCTGTGCAGCGCCCTTGAAAACGAAGGCCGACGAGAGAACTTAAACACGTTACGCTGGTGATTGCCTCGCGCGATCGATCGAACTCTGGAGCCCCATTATGCATGGATCGCCGCGGGAATCGCGCTGGCCATCCTCTACGGCTCGTTTTTCCCATTCGGGTTCTACCTTAATCACGATCCGCGCGGCCCTTTAGGAATCTTGCTGCATAGCGGATTCCGACCGAGTTCCCGCGACGATGTCGTCTCGAACATCCTTCTCTATATCCCGTTCGGGTTTTTCGTCGCCTGCGCGCTACAGAGGCGAGCCGTCATCTCCGCGGCTGCGGCTGGGTTCGCCTTATCGCTGTTTGTGGAGGTGTTTCAGTTTTACGATCTCGGACGCTTCCAGGAGCTAACCGACGTCTGCTCGAACACGTTAGGCGCAATGCTGGGTGGAATCGGGGCAGCAGTCGCATTGCGCAGGGTGAAATCCGTGTACCTGGCGCTGCTACTTGCCTGCTGGTTCGCGAGCCGCTGTTACCCGGCGTCTCGTCCGGCGGCCGCTTCGATTCCGGTATTGGATTTCTGCCGGTACTTCGCCGCCTGGCTCGCCGTTGGATTGATGCTCGAAGCCTTTGCCAATCTGTCCCGCAGCCGCGTGGCGCTTCCGGTATTTCTGGCCGCATCGCTGCTGCTTCGGGCGTTGACCGCGTATACGGAGCCTGCCGAGATCGCCGGAGGAGCGGCCGCCGTGCTTTTGTGGAGCGGTTGGTTGTGGCGCCTCGAAGCTCGGGCAACGATCGTAGCCGCGTTGATGACGGCCTTGGTTATATTGCTCGCGTTGGCGCCCTTTCATTTCCTGGCGACGCCGCGCGCCTTCAGTTGGGTGCCGTTCGGCAGCTTTCTCGGCTCGCCTCCCGGCCCAGCCATCCGCGTTTTTTTCGAAAAATCGTTCCTCTATGGCGGACTAGTATGGCTCGCGGTGCGCGCCGGATTCTCGATCGGCGTGGCAGCGGCTTCCGGAGCTATTTTGGAACTCGGGTTACGCCTCCTTCAGGTCTATCTGCCCGGACGTTCGGCCGAAGTTACGGACGCGATGCTGGTGCTCATGCTCGCCGCCATGATGAAACTCAGCGCGCTCGCGCTAGAAAATCAAGCGGATTCCGCATAATAATCTAAAGGGGACCACGTTGCGGAGCCTGTTGCCGGCGGACAGATGGACGAAAGTCGAGACCTTGTTTCAAGCAGGTGCCGATTTGCCGGCGGAAGAATGGGAAGCGTTTCTCGAAGGGCGCTGCCAGGACGACCCGCAAGTGCGCGAGGAAGTTCTTTCCCTATTACGGCACAACACCGCCGAAGAACCTCCTCTAATCGACGCGATCAACGCCAGCGCCGCCAGCGTTTTTAGAGACGAATCGCCCATCGGACCTCTCTTGGGCCCCTACCGGATCGAGCGCGAGATCGGCCGCGGCGGTATGGCGGTGGTTTATCTGGCGGCGCGCGCGGACGGCGAATTTCAGAAGCGAGTTGCCGTAAAACTGATCAAGCGCGGCATGGATACTGCGTCCGTGATCCAGAGATTGCGCCGGGAGCGCCGCATCCTGGCGGCCCTCGAACATCCCTCGATCGCCCGCCTGCTCGATGGCGGAACCACGCCCGAAGGTCGTCCGTGGATCGCCATGGAGTACATCGAGGGCCTGCCCATCGATCGCTTCTGCCAGGAAAACCATCTCACCGTCGAAGCCCGATGCCTGCTCATCGCCCAGGTATGCGATGCCGTCGCCTATGCGCATCGCCACCTGGTGGTGCATCGCGACCTCAAGCCCTCGAACATCCTGGTTGCGCCGGACGGGAACCCGAAGTTGCTCGACTTCGGGATCGCCAAGCTGCTGGGAGAGAAAGAGGCGGGAACCAAAGAGCCGCTGACGGTCGGTTTCTTCATGCCTTTCACGCCGGAGTATGCCAGCCCGGAGCAGATTCAAGGGGCGCCCGTCACCACGGCCAGCGATGTCTATTCTCTGGGCGTGGTTCTTTACGAAGTGTTGACGGGCGAGCGCCCCAGCCGCGTTGCCGGCAAGGAGCCCGGGAAGCCGAGCACCCTCGAATCCGTTCCGGCCCGCGCGCGCAGACGGCTGGCGGGGGACCTCGACAATATTGTCCTCATGGCTCTGCGCGAAGACGTGTCGCGCCGCTACAGTTCGGCCGAGCAGTTGGCGCTGGACCTCCGCCGTCATTTAGAGGGTCTTCCCGTGCAAGCGCGGCGCGACACTCTGTTCTATCGCACGGCCAAGTTCCTGCGCCGCAACCGGACCGCAGCCGGGGCTGGATTTCTTGTGGCCGCATCCGTGATCGCCGGAACCGTGATCGATATCCGGCAGGCGAATGCCACGCGCGAACGCTTCGATGAGCTGCGCGGGTTTGCGCGAACAGTTCTGGTGGACCTGCACGCGCAACTCAGCGATGTTCCGGGAACCGCGAAAGCCCGGCAGGCGCTGGTGATGTATGTCGAACAATACCTGAAGCGGGTGGCCGCGCAGCACGCCGGCGACAATGCTGCACTCGCCACCGAGTTCGCGACCACTTATCTTCGCCTGGGAGAGATGCAGGGCACCACCCCCGAAGCCATCGCGAGCTTTGAAAACGGCCGCAGGCTCCTGGAGCGCAAGCGTCCCAGCGCCGCGGATTCGCTGGTGCTGGCTCGCCTGCGTGTGCGGGAGGGCTCTACGCTGCTCGATCTCGGGCGCATACCCGAAGGCGTGGAAAATCTGACGGCCGGCTCCACGCTGGCGAACGACCTGGCCAAAAAAACTAACTTGTATCCCGAACCCGAGCTGGTTATCGCGTTCGCCAACTGGCGCCTGGCGCGTCTCTGCCGGATGCAATACCGGCTTCCGGATGCCGAGCAGCACGCCCACACGGCCATCTCCACAGCCGAGGAGATCGTGGGACGTGGATTTCGCACCAAGCAGGTTTATGAGATTCTAACCGGCGCGCGCAATGTGCTCGGCGCGGCTCAGCGAAGGCAGGGGCGTTGGCAGGAAGCTCTGGCGACCTATCAAAAGGTCCTCGCGGACACCGAACAGCGCGCTCTGGCCGAGCCGGGCAGCGCCAGCCTGCAACGTGAAATGGCGCGCTCCCACCAGATTCTCGGCGACATGGTGGTCCGGATGCCCGGCCACGACGAGCACCAGGTTCAGTTCCACGTCCGCAACGCGATCACGATTGCGGAGCATCTGGCTGCGCTCGACCCGTGGGACAAAACGGCCCAAAGCGAGCTGGCCCAGTATCTCTCGAGCGGTGCGGAAACGTTGCGTCAACCCGCTGAAGCCCAGGAAGCCATGGGTTACCTGCGCCGCGCCCTTCCGATTTTCGAAACCCTTCTCGCCAAAGAACCGGATAACGGCGAATTGCGCCTTTATTCCGCCCTCACTGAGGCGGACATGGGAGAATTTCTCGGCCGCGCGAATGCTCGCAAGGAATCGATTCGCTGGCTGCGCCGCGGACTGTTGGATTTGATGAAACTGGTGGCGAGCAATCCGGCCGATGCGACCGACCGGCTGGAACTCCTTCGCGTGCAAGAGTGGCTTTCGCTAGCCTTGGCACGCTCCGGCCAGAAAACGGAAGCCATCGCTTTGGCGGACGATGCCATCGCTCGAGCCCACGTCTTGAAATCCGACACCGGCTCCAATCAGGAAAGCTGGCGTGAACTAGCCAGAGCTTACGCCGCCAAGGCAGCTACTTTGGGCGCTTTGCGTCAGCCCGCGGAGGCGCGCGGATGGAATCGCACTGCGACCGAGGAATGGGACAAAATGATCGCCCACGGCCTGAATTTCCCCGACAGCGTCGAGGAAATTGAGACCGCAAGAAAGGGTTCGCTAAACCGACAATAACCGATCGAAGAACGACCGGTACCGCCGCAGAGCGACTCGCAGATCCTCCGTAGAAACGTTATCGCTCTTGTCCCATTCTCCTTCGAGCTTGTTCCGCTCAGCGGCAAATACCTCGGCCAGCCGCTTGATCGCGGACGCCACCAGCTCGTCCGCCTGCTCGACGGCTTTTCGTGGCTCATCCACGAAGCCGATCTGGATCTTTTCCCAACGAGCCCGAAAATCCTGCGTGTCGTTCTGCGCAAACAATGGCACATTCGTCTCCTGCGGGGTCTTGTTTGCGGTCAGCGTCGAAGCCAGAGCGGCGGTCGACAACCGGTTCTCCCGTTGCTCTGGAACATTATCGATTTGTTGCGGCGTCATTTTCGCACCTCCTCACGGATTGGCTGGTCCAGAAGCTCATCGAACAGAGCGTGATAACAAACCATCGCCTTGCGGAGATCCTCCGTTGTACTTCTACCTCGTTCATCTTTCAGCGCCATTTCATGGGCGATCCGGTAATTCTCCACCACGCGGGGATGATCCACGGAAAGGTCGGCGGCGTTCTGGTCGAAGTCTCCCACCGGATAACCGCGGCGTATCATCACGTCCTGCACCAGGGCATGAGCTTGCTGAACAGCGGTCCGGGGATCGTCTACGAATAAGGACTGCGCCCGGCGCCAGTCCTCCGCAAACCGGGAGCATTCCGCCGAACTCAGCGGATGGATATCATACTTGGCGACTCGCTTGGCTCGCCTCTCCAGTTCGGTCTCGGCGTGCGCGCGACTCCCATGTGCGTCGAGGGCTTTATCGTATTCGGGGCCGAATTTCGAACGGAGCTTTTGGGTCCGTTCTTTCTTTATATAGATGAAAACTGCGACAGCAATCGCCGCGACCGCCGCGACGATGACGATCAACAAGATTGGATTTAGGTTCATTGAGTCCATCTTTTGGATCTCCTCCCTCAAACCCTCAGCAATGCAGGTACAGGCCCATCGTCAAAACTCCGTAAGTAGCTGATAACGAGCACCCACCTGAAGGAGAAGCGTAATTATTTCCTCCCTTCGTGCGGAACCTGCAGCTATCTTCTCTAAGGCGAAAGTAACCGGCGCCATCCTGATCTATGTGCCAAACGCAGTAAGTTTTGCCTCCAACTCTACGGACTAAACTCAATTTCCGAAAACCGGGTGGCCTGTTAAAGTTTGTCCAGGATATTCAGTGGCGAAAGCCTTTCGTACGCTCGTCGTTGCCGCCGGCGCGCTGCTCTTATCGGCATGCCATGCCAATCATGAGGATCGCGTGCGGTCGCTCGCCGGATCGTGGGCCTTCCATCCCGGGGACAATCCCGGATGGGCCGCGCCCGGCTTCGATGATTCCTCGTGGGCTCGCCTCCAGGTTCCTTTGAGTTGGGGAGTGCAAGGCCATCAGGACGTCTCGGGCATGGCCTGGTACCGCATTCGCGTCGACCGGGACTGGCCTGCCGACCTGCCACTCGGCGTCACCATCGGCAAAATCGATGCGGCCTATGAATTGTATGTGGACGGCGTGAAACTCGGTGGGGTCGGGCAATTGCAGCCCACGCCCCGGGAGGAATACGACCGCCACGCGACCTACGTTCTGCCCTTCCAGGCGGCGAATCGCACAGCGACGCTCGCACTTCGCATCTGGCGGCCGGCGGGCCGTCATCCCGGCGAAGCGGGACCCACTAGCGGACCGTTTGAAATCGGGCCGCTCCCAGCCGTGATCGCCCGCGCCAACCTGTCGGAGGTCGACCGGCTGCTGCTCTCTTCGATGTTCATGGTCGTTTCGCTCTATATGTTCGCGCTGTGGCTCCTACGGACCAAAGCCCGCGAATTCGGATGGTTCGCAGCCGTCGCCCTGGCGGTGGGCGCTTACAGCTTGCTGCTCACGCAATGGAAATACGCCCTTTTCTCCGATTTCGTAGCGATGAAGAAGACTGAGCATTTCCTGCTGCACGTCACCTCCATTCTCCTGTTTCAATTCGTGTGGGCGTTCCTGGCGCGGCCCGTGCCTCTGTGGTTCCGCCTGCTTCAGATCCCTTTTGCCGCCGGAGGCCTCGCCGTGGCGTTGAGTTCCGGACTCCACGTTGCACTCACCTTGCTCCCTTATCTCGAAATTTATGCCGCGGGAGCCGCCGTCGCGTGCCTCGGATGGCTGGGCTACTGGGCCTATCGGGGAGATCGCAACGCCATCATGGTTGGTGTGGGCATTCTCGCATTGACCGTCGCGATGACCCGCGATAGCCTCCTCGACCGGGGCGCCATGGTCGGGCCGACCTTCGCGACCTACGGATTCACGGTGATGGTAGTTGGCATGGCACTATCCCTCGGCATCCGGTTTCATCACGCGGTCGAAGGCCTGGACGCCATGTCGAGGGAGCTTGAAAAACGGGTTTGGCAGCGGACCTCGGAATTATCCAAGGCCTACCGCCGCATGGAGGATCTGGCGCTTCGCGATCCGCTTACCAATCTGCTCAACCGGCGCTCCATCATTGAGAATGCTTCGAAAGGACTGGCTCTCGCCGCCCGCCGCGGGTCTCCCTATGGCGTCGCGCTGATCGATGTCGACCGCTTTAAGAACATCAATGACGTTTACGGCCACGCCACCGGAGACCGCGTGCTGCTGGCCGTGGCGCAGGCGCTCAACGCCGCGGTGCGCATTTCCGACGATGTGGCGCGCTGGGGCGGCGAGGAGTTCGTGGTCCTCCTGCCGGATTCGGGTAGCAGCGTGGCGTCCCTGGTGTGCGAACGCCTGCGCGCAGGGATCGAGGACATTGTCGTGTACGACGATGATGGCGGCCCGATTCGCGTTACCGTCAGCGTCGGTGTCGCCTCCATCGAGTCGTTAGAGCAGGAGGCCGTTCAATTCGACGACCTGGTCCGCCGCGCCGACTATGCCTTGTACGCGGCCAAGGACAATGGCCGGAACCGAATCCACGCCGCCGTCCTCCGCTAGAGCTTATCCGTCTACCGCTTCAAACCGAAAAACAAACCAGAGCTTGGTTTCCTTCTCAACGGCAACCGGCTGAACAGCCTCACCGGTAAACGCCGTAATCGCTGCTGCCCAAAAGCGCTGCCCTGGGACATTGGCCTGCATCACGCGAATCTCCCATATCCCCGGAAACCGCCTCCATACCTCGTGCGCCACTTCCGTTCCGATCCCACGCCTCCGGCATCCGCGCACGATAAAGAACTCCGCCATATCCCAGACCGCCTCGTTCTTGCACACCAGCACCAGCCCAGCCAGCTTGCCGTCCAACCTGACCAGAAACGGATGCCGGTCCGCCTCAGACCAATAAAGAGGAAGGGATGCATATCCGAACCTGCCATCTTCCTCAAGATCCAAATGGAGAAATTCGCTGAAGTCGTGCGCATACAGCTCCAGCAGGTTCGCCAGAATCGGCGAGTCCTCCGCCGCCGCGGGAATAACTTCCAGGCCGTCCATGATTCCCACCGATCCGCCGTGTGTCTTCATACGGGCGTGAATAACCGCTCCCCGAAAAGGTAACATAGTCCTGAAATCGAGATTTCTGACAAGGAGGAGCCCCGAATGCTCCGTCTAAACACCGCGTTCGCCATCGTCATGGTCGTCGGATTACATCCGGCAATCGCCCAAACGCCAACCGCGGCACCACGTCCCGCTCGTCCCGCGCCTCCTACGCGCGACCCCAACACCCCCGGTTACGTCACCGCGAAGGACCTGTCGGATGGCGCAGTCCCGCCCGTAAACGCCGACGGCAACTTCATCCTCGGCCCCACGCATAATCCCGCGCCGGAGATGGCCGTACAGGAAGGCGTGCCGCAGGGGGCCGTCTTCGAATTCACCATGGAATCTATCGATAGTAAGATCTATCCCGGCATCGCGCGCGAGCCCAATACGCAGGTCCGCCCCGACCCCGACAATCCCGGGAAGATCACCGTTTCCAGCCACCCCGCTCCCTACACCCGAAAAATGGCCGTCTACGTCCCCAAACAATACGTCCCCGGCACCGCCGCGCCCTTCATTATCGGCGCCGACGGACCCGACAAGGCGCTGTTCACCGCCCTGGATAATCTGATCGCGCAGCACCGCGTGCCAGTCATGATCGCGATTTCCATCGGCAACGGCAGCGGCGACGCCCAGGGAAGCGAGCGGGGCCTGGAATACGACACCATGTCCGGCCTGTACGCGGAGTGGGTCGAAAAAGAAGTCCTACCGCTGGTTGAGAAACAATACAATGTGAAGCTGACCAAAGATCCCGAGGGCCGCGCGACCATGGGCGGCAGCTCCGGAGGCTCCTGCGCGCTGATCATGGCGTGGTATCACCCGGAACTTTACCACCGCGTTCTCACTTACTCCGGAACCTACGTGAACCAGCAATGGCCGGCGAATCCGGAGACTCCGCATGGAGCATGGGAGTTCCATGAACACCTCATCCCGGCAAGCCCCGTGAAACCGATCCGCCTATGGATGGAAGTCGGCGACCGGGACAATCTCATCACCCGCGACGATTACCACGACTGGGTCCTGGCGAACGAAAACATGGCCAAAGTTCTGGCTGCCAAAGGCTATCATTATCAATTCCTATTCGCGCGCAACGCCGGCCACACCGACCGAACAGTGAAGCAGCAAACCTTGCCCGAAGCCCTCGAATATATCTGGCAGGGATATCCGGTCGGTAAATCGAAGAACTAGTCGCATGGTTAGGGGGACAGGAAACTTGAAGCCTGTGCCACCATTCGAAGAGACCGCAGGAAGCGATCTGCCCGACCTTTTTCACCAATCTCTAGTGGTCCGCGTCGGATAACACGCCAATTTCAAACTCTATTTCCATTCCCCTCAATTCTTTACGTACTTCACCCGCGAGTGCGGCGAAAAACTCCTCATTACCATGCAGTCAAGAGTCCAGGGGTATCCCAGTGGAGCCTGGATCGCGATGCGCAAAAGTACTCGAGTCACTAAGCGCAATCGTCGAAATCATTGGGAACCGGGTACCCGGAACACGTTGGGAGAGCGGTAGGTAGCTTGCGAGCTTGCGATCGAAGGCTGCCTGCCGTTTTTTTTGGTGTCGAACGTTCGCCCGCCACCACGTTGCGGCGGAATTGTGTTTGATCCGGCTCAACGCGGCCGAAGTTCTGAAGTAGGTAGACTGGTTTGCTAGATGAACCGCAGACAATTTTTGATCGCTTCAAGCAGCGTCCCGCTGCTGGCTCAGACGACTGCTCCCGCGCCCGAACTGGAATGGGTGGATGCCAAAAAGTTAACGGTGGAAGGTTTGGGCTTCAAGGACGTCAAATCGCCATACGACCGCCTGCCAGGGCGGGCGGAAACCGTCGTGCCACCGCCGGTCTGGAACCTGAGCCGCGATTCGGCCGGCGCTCTGGTGCGCTTTACCGCCGCGACAACCGAAATTCAGGCGCGCTGGACAGTGACCAACAAAAATCTTGCCGCGGCGAACATCACGGCGATCGCTTCGAGCGGACTGGATCTCTACGCCAGGACGGACGCCGGAAAGTGGCGCTGGCTTGGCATCGGGCAGCCGAAGTTTCCCGATACCACCGCGTCGTTGGTCAGTGGCATTCCTGCGACGGAGCGCGAGTTCATGGTTTATTTGCCTCTGCGCAATGGCGTGACGTCCTTGGAGTTTGGTGTTCCCAAAGGGTCCGCTATCAAACCAGGACCGCCGCGGGCGCCGGGGTCGAAGTCCATCGTCTTCTATGGCACTTCCATCACGCACGGGATTGGGGCTTCGCGCGCGGGCATGACGCATGTGGCGATGCTCGGGCGGACCTTTAATCGCGAGGTGATCAATCTCGGCTTCTCCGGCAACGGGCGCATGGAACCGGAGGTGGTAAAGTTCGTGGCTGAACTCGACCCTGCGGTCTTCGTCTTGGATTGCCTGCCGAATATGAACCCGCAACAGATCACGGAGCGCATCGTGCCGGGCGTGAAAATGCTGCGCGAGGCTCATCCCAATACGCCGATTCTGCTGGTGGAGGATCGCAATATCCAGACCGGTTTCCTGGTGGAAGCGCGGCGCACCGCAAATGAAGCCAACCACGCCGCGTTGCGCGAATCGTACGCCGCGCTCAAGGCGGACAACGTGCCTCAGGTCTACTATCTGGAAGGCGCCAACCTGCTGGGCGATGACGGCGAAGGGACGGTGGACGGCTCGCATCCTACAGACTTGGGCTTCACACGGCAGGCTGCCGAGTTCGAGCGCGTGCTGCGGCCGATCCTGAAGTAGGCGTCGTCCACGCTCAGTTCTCGGTGGGCGTCCGTTCGAGGTGAGTTACTGTGAGCATCTCGATAGGCGCTTTGCGCCGTTCGAGTTTCAAGCCATACTGCTCGACGGCCTTGAACATGGATATTGTTGGCTCAGAGAAAATCTCCCTGCCGTCTGGAGCAAGAGTACCGGCTGGCGGCAGGTTTCGAGTCGACTCGGGAGTAAATGTCAGAAGGAACTCATACTGACCGTCGAGAGCGGTCATATCCACGACGGGCCGTTCCGTAAATCGCGACAGCAGGTCCGCTAAGCTACCGAGGCTAGCTGCGGGAGCGTCAATGCGGAGACCGGCCGGTAAGGCTTGATACCCCATGAGTGGCCTGGGCTTGCCATCCGGTCCCAAGGATGTGGGCCCCTGATTGTCGGCTTTTACCTCCGCGCGCTTCAGCTTCGACCCATCTTTGCCGACCACCAGCGCATAGACCGATTGTTCCCTCCTGTCTCGGCGGAGGCTCAGCTTAAAGCGGTCCGCGAGCAAGGCCTGTAGCATCTCGGGAATCTGACTCTGTTGAGCCCCAGCAGCGAGCTTGGCGGTGATTTCGAAGCGAGCGTCGTTCATCCACTCCGGCCCCTCGATCTGGAAGTCCCTGAGGCGGTAAGCGGTACGAATGCACTGTCTTAAGGAGATATTGGTGTACCGAACCATGCCCGCGTCGACGCTCATCCCTGTCCACATCTGGCGGGAAGAATCGGGATCGAAGAGCTTGATCGAGGCGACTTCGAAGGCGGTTTTGTCTGCGGGCTGCTGGGCCAAAGCGAGGCCGAGCGAAACGCAACACGCGCAGACAAAAGGTAACTTCATATCAGCATATTAACCCCGCGGGAAAACACAAATGGCGCGGCCAGGAACTCTCTCCCTTACAGACTTCGAGCCAGCATCGCCCCAAGCGCAACGGCAATAAAGCAAACCACATTCGTAGCCAGAAAATTCAAAGTGGCCAAGGAGAATAACCCTTTCTCGATAAGAGCGAACGTCTCAAAGGCATAACTGGAATAGGTGGAATACGTTGCGCAGAAGCCTACGGCGATGAAAATTCGCCAGCGCGGATCTGTCAACACCCGCTCACTGCTCCAGATCAGGAAGAAGCCGAGGATGAAGCTGGCAGAGATGTTGATGATGAGCGTGCCGAAAGGGAAGCTCGAAGGGATGAGCCTGGCGACGTACTGCGCGACGAAGTAGCGGAGGTTCGCGCCGAGGATTGCGCCGAGTGAAATCAAGAGGAGCGTTTGCAAGATAGACTCCAACCATCAAAATGGTAGGAGTCATCAGCCCTCGCGGGCGGTTGTGGCGAACTCCATCGCCGTCAACCCATTCTATAGCCTTTCAGGGCTTTGCGGGCGCCGGCTGCCAGAGCTCAATCTTATTTCCATCGGCGTCATAGATCCAGGCAAAGCGACCGTAGGACTCATTCATTCGTTTGGCGTCAATCTTCACTCCCTCTTGTTTTAAGCGGTCGAGCAAAGCATCCAGATCGTCCACGATGTAATTGATCATGAACGATTGCGTGGCTGGGAAATAGTCGGTGGAGGCGGGGAAAATGGTCCAAACTGTTACGTGTTCCTTTTGCGGGTCGTCGTGTTCGCGCCACGGAAGCATCGCGCCTCCGCCTTTATCAGCGAGTCCGAGATGGCTCGAATACCATTCGCGCATCTGATTACGATTAGCCGATTTGAAGAAGATGCCGCCGATTCCCAGGATGCGGCCGCGCTGCTCTGTTTTGACAGGCTCCTGTCCTCGTATTAGGCAGGCCGAGATGAGTAGTAGTCCGCTGAGTGCGATTCGTTGCATGGGGATTATTTTTCGAGCAACTCCTTTAGTTTTTTCAGGAAGTCCCCCCAGCCGGATTTCGTGTCGGCGAACTCGTCGTCCCAAGCTGCTTCGGGGCCGAAGCCGGACTGAACCAGACGGAGGCGCGTCATCCCTCCGCCCAGCGCTTCGATGTAGTAATCGACGCACATTTTTTGTACGACGCCGGTATCCACCGGGCCTTTGTGGCCGTAGGTTTTGGATCGTTCGCTTTGAGTGCCGAAATGCTGACCGGGTTCCCAAGCGGTGATCGTGGTGGTACCGCCCATCCCTCCCCAGGCGAAGTAATATTCTCCGCCGACGCGCGGATCGATTCGGGCTTCGTCGCAGAACCATTTCACAATCTTTTCGGGGTCGGTGATGGCCCGGAAGACTTCTTCGGGGGTCGCTTTTAAATCGATGACGGTCTCATGGGATCTGCTCATAGTTCACTCCAAATTTGCGGATTCGCTGGCGGATTCTTCCATCTTGACGGCGGGATAAACGGCGGAGAGCACCCGGAAGCGGCGCCCTCCTTCGCCCCGCTCGTTGTGATATTTCGCCGCGAGGCGCGCGATGGAGGCGGTCATCTCTTCGGCGAAGGCGGCGCGGGATTCGGCGCTGGCGAAGCGGATTTCAGTTTCGAGAGTAAGCGTGGCGACGCGTTTTCCGGCGCGGCGGGCGCGGATGCAGAAAGAGGCCAGCTCGCGAATCATGCGCGCGGCAGTAGAAGCGAGATAAGCGGCGGAGAAACGGTCGGCAGTGGCTGCGATGCGATCGGGGGTCCGGGGAGCGATCAGGAATTCGCGGGCCACGGCTCGCACCACGCGTTCCATGCAATTGCCTTTACGGCGTTCCTCGACCAACTCCAGGAAGCCTTCGCGCTCCAGTTCGCGCAGATGGTAGTTCAATTTCTGCCGAGGGACGCCGAGGCGGCGGGCAAGTCCGGCGGCGGAATCGGGCTCAGTTAATTGTTCGAGAAGACGAAGCCGGCCGGGCTGGAGCAAGACGCCCGCTTTTTCGGGGCTCTGTACGATTTGCAACGTCGCCGGCATGGATCGATTTAAACACCGGAACATATTTCTGTCAAGACAAATATGTTTGTCGGTAGGGGCAGTTCTAATCAACTATCAGGTTGATTCGTTGTACCAACGCAGAACCCGGAGAGCGCGGAGCGTGTTCCATCGGCTTGCCTTGCCGACGGCGGCCTCCATTTCCAGTGGAATAAGTTCGCGATGGAGGAGGTTCAGCGGCCAGCGTCCGTTTTGGTGGCGCCGCTCCCGCACCGTTTCAATGGCATCCCGGACCCGGTTGTCAGGTTTTATTCCTGCGTTCCGCAGATAATCGAGTCCGCGCAAGACGTCGTAGTGCCAAAACGGCGGAAAGGAGAAGCGAAGCCATCTTTGGTCGATGACTTGGCCGGTTCTGAGCGAGCGGAACATGCCGCGATCGAGGAGATATTTTTCGGCCTTCTTGCGAGCCCGGGCGACGGCGGCCGATTTGGGCACCGCGCGTTCGTATTCAAGAAGCCCTTCGAGCACGCAGATGGTGGTATGGAACGAAGAGCGCCGGCTTGGGGGATGCTTCGGAGACAAGAACGGCCATGCTTCGCAGTTCCATCCGCCATCGTCGAGCTGCTCGCCTAGCAGTTGATTGGCCAGCGCGTCGTTTGGTTCTTTGAAATACGAACCGATGGCGAGGATTCGGCCGTTGATGCAGGGCTCCGTTTCACCGTGAAGGAACGGCCGGTTGTTGAGCGGCTTAAACACCAGCTTGTCGACGCGGTCGATCATTTTACGAGCCAGCTTGCTCGCGGGATCGAGACCCAGGTCCTTTAAGACGACGAGCGTGTAGAGGGTAATAAGCCAGCCACGGTCCTCCTTCGGGCCACCCCAGTGGCCGGCAGGAGATTGGAGGGCGAGGAGTTGGGCTCCCCAGCCTTCGGTTTCGACGCGACACCGCTCCCCTGCAACCGCAGCGGGGCGGTCGCCCGAAAGGTCCTTCATGACCTGCCAGCGGATGGCCGGGTCAGAATCGAGAAGCCATTTGAGGACCGCGGGCCGGGGCGCATCATCGTTTAGGCGCATTCGTATGTTATAGCACCCATACGCTTGAAGCCATTTTTCAGCTCTATGCCGACAGACGCTTTGCTAATCGTGTAGACTGAATGGTTTGCACAAAACAATTCACATCAGGCGCAGCGGCTCGATGGCGCTGGTGAGTCTGCTGGCGCTGTCTGCCCTCCTCTCGCTCGCCAGCCCCACGACTCCCCCGTCGACAAAGTCCGCCCGGAAGACCAGTATCAAGAAACCCAAGGCTCGAACTGCACGGAAACCTGCACGAAAGCCCATGCGCCCTCCCGCTTACATCCCTGCGGTCGTAGAATCGGCTTCGGTCTGGCGAGGGTGCCTGGAATCACAGGACCTTCCCAAGCTTGCGTCGAGCCTCGCGATAGAACCTACCCGGCTCGCCGAGCTGCTGGAGGACATCGGTCCGTCGGCGAGTCAGGGGGGCGGCTGTATCGCCTATGTGGCCGCAACCGGAGGCGATGCTGGTGTTGCGTCCGTGATTTTCCGGCACACCGAACCGGGCGGCGAATCGCACACGCTTGCATTGCACAAGACCCCGGACGGGGTGGTCACGACGCCCGCGGTTTGCGATTGCCGCGAGTCCACGCGCCGGGTCCTGAGCCTGCCAGCTCAGGAGTTTACGGCATCGATCGATCCTGTTTCGGCGTCGATTCCCTCTAATATCCGCTGGCAGTTGGATATCCTGGTTCCCCGGATGATCGGGGGGCTAAGCGCAAAGAGGACCACCGCGAAGGACCCCGGCAAACCCGTGTCCGATGGAGAGCCTGAAGCCGGACCATTCGCCAGTCCGTCTGAGCCGCAGCAGGCCGAAGCCCCGGTTGACAGCTACACGGTGCGCGTTGTCGTCGGACGTTACGCCGGCGATGAGCAGGAGCGGCTGGAATCGGTCGAGATCATTGAGCAAGGTACGGGACGACGAGTGAACGGAGCATGGTGGCTGGACCGGCCGGATGGCCCCGGCGTGATTATCGGCATGGACGGCGTCGCCTACGAACGACTGCTGTGGGACTCGCCGGTGAAGTACCTTCGCACATCGCGCGGCGTGGGAGCGTCGACAACCACGTGGCGCCGGCGCGTGCCGGCCAAGAAGGGCAGCGCCAAAAGCACCGTGGTACAGACCATCAAGGTTCCGGCTTACCACTTCGGAGTGGACATGATGGCGCCCAAGGGCACGGATGTGCACGCGGTGGGGGATGCCAAGGTTAGTTTCGTAGGAAGGCAGGGAGGGTACGGCAACCTGATCATTCTCGATCACGGACGCGGCTATCAAACCTATTACGCGCATCTATCGAAGATCGAAAAGGGGATCAAGGCCGGCGTCCACGTCTCCCGCGGCGACATGATCGGCCTCGTGGGATCGACCGGACATTCCACTGCACCGCACCTGCATTTCGAAACACGCAAAGACGGCCGCTATTTGGATCCATTCGACGAAACGCACCAATTGGGATTCTGGCTTCTGACGTCAGATGAGCAGGAGCGGCTTGCCATGCAGTTACTTTCGGCGCCTCCGGTGCTCGCCGACGAAGACCTGGCGCGCTGAGAGAAGTCGCCGAACTTGGGGGCACGGAGAGGGCGAGCCCAAGAAAAGGATCGCCCTCGCAGGCGCTCTATTAGCGCTTCATAATCACAGACTTCACTTCGGTGTACTGTTGCAATCCATATTCGCCGAGTTCCCGTCCGATGCCAGACTGCTTGAACCCGCCAAACGGCGATCTGGGATCGAGAACGTTGTAGCAGTTTACCCAGACCGTACCGGCACGAATACTATCCGCGATCGAATGCGCTTTCTTGATGTCCCGAGTCCAGACGGCCGCCGCCAAACCGTATTCCGTCCGATTCGCGCGCTGCACCACTTCATCCACGCTCTTAAAGGGAATGATGCTCATGACGGGTCCGAAGATTTCTTCCTTGGCGATCTTCATGTCATCCTGCACATCAGCAAACACGGTCGGTTGAATGAAGTAGCCCTTCTCCCCGACGCGCTCGCCGCCGCAAACTAACTTGGCGCCCTCGTTTCGACCCGAACCGATATAATCCATGACCTTATCAAATTGCGCGTTGTCCACCTGGGGACCTTGCTCAGTCTTGGGGTCGAACGGATCTCCGACGGTGCGGTTCTGTGCCCGAACGCCGGACTTTTCCACAAATTGATCGTAAATCTTCTCTTCGACGAACACCCGCGAGCCGGCGCAGCAGCATTGGCCATGATTGAAGAACAGGCCGAAGTGAGCGCCTTCGACCGCCTCCTCGAGGTCGGTGTCCGCGAACACGATGTTCGGGCTCTTGCCGCCAAGTTCCAGCGTGACGCGCTTCAGGTTGGATTTTGCGGCCGCTTCCATGATCAGATGACCGACTTCAGTCGAGCCCGTGAACGCCACTTTGTCCACATCCATGTGATTGGCGATCGCAGCGCCGGCAGTCGGACCGAACCCGGGCAGCAGGTTGACAACACCTGCCGGAAATCCCGCTTCTACGATCAACTCACCGATGCGAAGTGCGGAGAGCGGCGTTTGCTCGGCGGGCTTCATCACGACCGTGTTTCCCGTCGCAAGCGCGGGCGCTAGTTTCCACGCCAGCATGAGCATGGGGAAATTCCAGGGAATGATTTGTCCGACCACGCCCACCGGCTCATGCCGGGTGTAGCAAAAGAAATCGCCGTCCACGGGGATCGTCTTGCCGTGAATCTTATCGGACCATCCAGCGAAATAACGGAAGCACCCAACGGTCGCCGCCACGTCCACAGCCTTGGCAATCGTGAAGGGCTTGCCGTTGTCTACAGATTCAAGGCGCGCGAGTTCGTCCGCGTGGGTTTCAATCAAATCGGCGAGGCGGTTCATCAACCGTCCTCGTTCCGACGCTGCCATTTTTCTCCACGGGCCACGCTCGAACGCGGTACGCGCCGCCCGGACCGCTTTCTCGACATCGGCGGCATCCGCTTCGGCGATCTGGCAGATTTCTTCTCCAGTGGACGGGTTGATGGTGCCGAAAGTCTTGCCGGACTCGCTGGCGACCCACTGGTTGTTGATCAGAAGTTTGGTGGCGGAAATTCGAACCTGGTTTTCCGCAGGCGATGACATAACTGAGGCCATTCTGAATACTCCTTTCGGACTGTCTGCTTACACGACACGGTAAGCTAGACTCGACAATATCATGTTTGAAAGCGGCCGGCCTACCTCCCAATAATCGGCCAAAAGCCCCCAAAAATTGCCGAATCCGCAACTTGTTTCTGAAGGCTTCCGTCGTCGATCTTGGAAGCGCCGGGCCGGACTATCTTTTATCGGAAGAATCGAATGGATGCTCCGATTCTTTTTGCGCGGGCGTTGCGCCGGGAATCGTAAAGTAGAATGTCGAACCTTTTCCAGGTTCCGATTCTACCCAGATCCGTCCTCCGACTCGTTCGATGACTCGCTGGCAAATAGCCAGGCCCATGCCCGTTCCGGGGTACTCGTGAGCGGAATGCAGACGTTTGAAGATCCCAAAGATTCGCTCTTTGAATTGAGGGTCAATACCGATTCCGTTGTCCCGAACGGAAAACAGCCATTCCTTGCCCAGACGCTCGGCGCCGATTGCGATACTTGGAGTCAACTCGCTGCGATATCGAATCGCGTTTCCAATCAGATTTTGCAAGACCTGCTGTAGTTGAAACTCATAGATGCGTAGGCGCGGCAGAGGGGCGCTCTCGATGATCGCTCCGCTTTCCGTGATCAGCACTTCAAGGTTCAACAGCGTTTTGTTGAGAACTTCACCGGCGTCTATTTCCTCGGCCGGCCCTATTTCTGCTGTCGATACCTGCGTGTAGATTCTCAGATCTCTAAGGAGGTTCTCCATCTGCATCGCCGCACGCACCGTCTGGCCGATATACGTTTCACCGGTCGAGCCCAGCTTGCCGGCGAATTCCTCGCGCAGCAGCCCGCTGTATACCGCCACCATGCGTAGGGGTTCCTGAAGGTCATGGGAGGCGGAGTACGCAAATTGCTGTAAGTCCGCGTTGGCGCGTTTGAGCGCGGCGTTCGCCTCTTGAATCGCTTGCTCGTGACGCACTCGTTCAGTGATATCGCGCGCTACCTTGGACGCGCCAACGATTCGCCCATGGTGATCTTTAATCGGCGAAATGGTCAGCGAGATGTTCAGGCGCGATCCATCTTTTCGCACTCGAATTGTCTCGAAATGGTCAACCCGCTCACCGCGCCTAAGCCGCTCGAGAATCTTCGGTTCTTCCTCCAGCCGATCGGGCGGAAACAGGATGGCAATCGGTTGGCCCACAGCCTCGGCCGCGGTATAGCCAAACAGGCGCTCCGCGCCTCGATTCCAGCTCATGATGACGCCATCCAGATTCTTGCTCACGATCGCGTCATCGGAAGACGCCACGATGGATGCCAGTAAGTGGGCGGTCTGTTCGGCTCTCTTGTGGTCGCCGATGTCCCGAAAGTAGCAGACGACGCCAAAGCGGCCTTCAGGGAGCAGGATGCGATCGAGCCGCCATTCGTAATACTCTGTTTCGTTTCGATCAGCACGGTGTTCAGCCCGTTCCGGCACGATGTGGGACTCACCCGTTTCCAACGTTCGGCGAACGCAACTTACGAGGTCGTCCGCAGAGGCTCGCTCCCACAGAATGTGAACAATTTCATCAAAGTCGCGGCCGACGACACCACCAGGAATATTTCCAAATAGAGACGATGCAATCGGATTCATCTCGCGAATCCGAAATTCGGCATCCACCACATACACACCGAGAGGAGCACGGTTGAGGAGAGTTTCGAACTGGGCTGTGCGGATTCTTACCGCCTCGGCGGATTCCTGGCGGAAGCGCGCCATCTTCAGGTGGGACTCCACGCGGGCCAGTAGTTCGCGTGCGCTAAAAGGCTTGGTTAAATAATCGTCGGCTCCAGCGTACATCCCCTCTATCCGCGCTTCTTCGCCGGCGCGCGCCGAAACCAGAATGACCGGAACGTCGCGGAACTGTGCATCGGCACGAAGGTCGCGCAAGACCTCGAAGCCGCCCAACCCGGGCATCATGATATCCGTCAGAACCAGATCCGGCTTGCGTGCCTGCGCGCTGCGGAGTGCTGTTAGCCCGTCGGCGACGGCTTCGACTTCATAACCACTATGGACCAGAAGCCGCCGAACGTAGTCCCGCATGTCCGCGTTGTCATCCGCCAGGAGGATTCGCTGTGCTCTCGTGTGCTTCCTCGACAGACTTGGGCTTGAGGTATCCGGAAGCCATCTCAGGGCCTCCTGGATGTAGGCCTCGCCGCGCGATCCTCCGAACGCGGGTACCGGCTCATTCTCGATGCGGTCAGCGGACAGATGCGCTGTGCCGAACGGGATCGAAACGATGAAGCTGCTGCCGCGGCCCACCTCACTGGCGACGCGCACCCTTCCCCCGTGCAGCTGGACCAACTCCTGCACCAGAGCGAGCCCGATCCCGCTGCCTTCCCAAGACCGGCCGCGCGCGCCTTTCACGCGATGAAAACGATTGAATAGCCGCGGAATTTCTTCGTCGGGAATGCCGGTACCGGTGTCGCGCACGGTCAACTCCACCGCACCCCCGGCTTCGCGTAATAAAACTTCGATCTTTCCCTCGAACGTGAATTTGAAGGCGTTGGAGATGAGGTTGAGAACGATCTTTTCCCACATCTCGCGGTCGACATAGACCGGTTCGCGAAGCGCGGCGCAATCGATCACCAACTCCAGGCCGGCCCGCTCCACCGCGGAGCGGAAAACGCTGGCAAGATCGGCTGTGAGAGTCGTCAGATCAGTCGCTTCATAGGCTGCCTGCATCCGGTCCGCCTCGATCCGTGAAAAATCAAGCAGCGTATTCACCAATTTTTGCAGCCTCAGGCCATTGCGGTGCGCGACCGATGCCATCTCGATCACAGCGGGTGGTAGATCGCTGCTCGAACCTAGAATCTCCTCCAATGGACCCAGCATCAATGTGAGCGGCGTTCTGAATTCATGGCTTACATTGGAGAAAAATGCGGTCTTCGCTCGATCGAGTTCGGCGAGGGACTCAGCGCGCTTCCGCTCTTCTTCATTGGCTTCGGCATTTGCCAGGGCCTGCGATATATGACCGGCCACGATATCCAGGAAACTGCGATACTCCGTGTCGAGCGCCCGCCGCGGGCTCACTCCCGCTATCAACACGCCATAAGGCCTCTCGCTGCCGACGCGCGAAATAGGAAGCGCCATCGCTAAACCCGGCGACTCAGGCCAGGGGCCGCCCGGAAGCGGAGGAAATGCTGTGCCGAGGTTGTCAACAAGCTGCGCCTCGGTAGTCCGGACCACCTGCGCCACTGGCCAGGACGCTCCTTCATTCTCAGTTTTTGAAACCGATATTCTTAACGGGCTGGCGACGGTGCCGGCTTCGAGGCCCGCGGTTTCCATCAGCTTTGCCTCCGTACCATCGCTCGAAAGGAGATAGATAAGTGCGAAGGGGATGTCGGCGGCAGCACGGCCTAGTATTTGTGCCGTCGTTCGACACGCCAGTTCGATGGTCCGCGCGTCGGCTACGCTTCCGGCCAGTTCGCGAAGGGTGCGCAAACGCCGCTCGCCCACCACGCGTTCCGTAGTCTCAATAACCGCGTTGAAAATGCCTTCTACCTGACCGCTCTCGCCGCGAACCGGACTAAAAGTGTAGTCGAAGTAGCACTCCTCGGTGTAACCGTGCCGGCGCATCGCCAGGAGTTGATCCTTGGAGCGAGTGGCTTCACCGGTGGTCGTCACATGCTGAAAGAGTGGCCCAATCGTGCTCCAGATCTCAGGCCACACTTCGCGGGCTGGCCGGCCCAGCGCCCAGGGATGCTTCGCCCCCAGAATCGGACTCCACGCGTCGTTATAAAGGAGCACAAGCTCCGGTCCCCAATAGATTGCGATCGGAAAGCCCGAGCCAAGACAGATGCTCGCCGCGGAACGCAGACTCTGGGACCAGCCATCGGTGGAGCCGAGCGGAGTCTGGGACCAGTCTTTCTGTCGAATGAGCTCTCCCGCGGCAGCTCCGCCCTGTAGAAAAGCCAGAGGCTCTTTGGAGGCCAACGGCCCACGGTGGCCGTATTGCGGCGTCATGCCTCGCTACCGTCCGGTGATGAAAAAGGAATCGTTTCGCTTGTTTTCTTAAAGAAGGGTTCCCTGGCAGCGCTCGCTCTCATTACATCTCAGCTCCTGTTAGATGCCTAATCTAATAGGATTCACGACGAGCAAAACTGTTTCTCGGCCGATTCTGGACCTTTGGCTGTGGGTCGGCAATTCTATTCAGCCCGCAGAACCTCCATGGGATCTACGTGTGCCGCGCGCCGAGCTGGAATCCAGGATGCTAATAGAAGAACTCCAGTGACCAAGATCGCGATGGCAATGACGCTTACGGGATCCTCGCTTCCGATACCGGAGATCATTCTCCGGAGCATCCGATGGAATCCAAATCCAGCGGGGATTCCGAGCGCGAGTCCCAATACTGCCACCTGCATTCCTTCGAGGACGATCAGCCTGGCGACGGCTTGCGGTTTTGCGCCGAGCGCCATGCGGATACCGACTTCCCTTGTCCTCTGTGCCACGGAGCGTGCGACCACGGTGTAGAGTCCAACCGCAGCGAGGATGATCGCCATCAGGCTGAACGTGGTAATCCAGTTCGCAGCCATGCGCTGTTGCCAGAGCGAGGATGCGATGTGGTCCGTCATCGTCTCCATATTAAATAGAGGAACATCTTTGTCGAGTTCGCGAGCAGCGCGTTCCACATCGGCGGCCACAGCGCGCGGATCGGAGGCGGTGCGAACGACGATTTTCGCGCGGCCGTCGTAATTGCTCTGCATGGGAACGTAAATCAGCAGGGAGGGATCGGTGATCAGGGATCGGTACTTGACGTCGCGGGCGACGCCGACGATTTCAAGCGGAGGGCGCGCCGGTCCGCTCCATGCCGGCCAGGAAATATGTTTACCGACTGGGTCCTCGCCGGGCCATAGACGATCGGCCAGGCGGCGGCCGACGATCGCGACGCCTCGATCGCGATCGGTAAAGTCGCGGCCTTGGAGGATCGGAATGGCGAGCGTTTCAAAATACCGCGGCGCAACCGTCTCCAAGTCAACCCGCAGCCCGAGTTCGAATTCATGGCCGTGAAAAACTTTCTGCGGCGGCTCCTGGCCTGGATAGAAAAGCGAAATACGGCCACTCAGATCGTAGGGCGGAATCGTCGAAGCAAGGCTCGCCGAGGAGACGCCGGGGACTGAATCGATCTGTTCGAGAAGGCGATGCTGAAAAGCCAGCCCGCGCTCCGCGGAGTAGTTCAGGCCGGTGAGATCCATCGTCATAATGACGGCGCGCTTCGTCTCGAATCCGGGGGCTGCGTGAAGGATGCGATAAAGATCGCGCAGCGAAACCGCGGAAGCGCTAAGCAGAACGAAGGCCAGCGCGACTTGTCCGCCGATAAGCGCGGTTCGCAATCGATCGCGGCGTTGGCCGGAGCCGGGCAATCCGGACTTGAGTGATTCGATGAGGTCCAATTTACGCCACTGAAACGCCGGAGCCGCTGCGAATAGCGCGCCCGCGATCAGAGACGCGAGCAGCGTTACGCCCAGCACTCGGAAATCAACGGCGACCTCTACCGCGCGCAACATGGGCACACGATCGATGATCGATAGTACGGCCGCGGAAGCCCATTGCGAAAACAGCAAGCCGATAGCGCCGCCCATCAGCGCGAGCAGCAGCCCTTCGGTGACAAGCTGGCGGAAAATTCTCACCCGGGTCGCACCGATCGCGAGGCGAACCGCGATTTCGCGCGTTCTTCCCGAAGCCTTCACCAGAAATAATCCGGCGACGTTGGCGCACGCGATCAACAGCAACAGCGCGACCGCCGACGAGAGCAGTCCTAGCAGTCCGCTCACTTCCGCCCGGTCGTCAGGATACATGCCAAAATTTCCGGCGAGCGCCACGGGCTTCGATTCGGAGTGGCTCCGAATCAGTTGCGCCGAAAGCGCGGTTATTTCGGCTTGGGCCTGGCGGAGTTCCACGCCATGCTTGAGCCGCCCGAATACCTGGATCCAGCCGGCGGCGCGATCTTGGAGAATCCCCGGACTTAGTCGCGCGAGGAGCTTTGGTTGCGATGTCAGAGGCACCCACACGTCGAACGCTTCGTTCACGGCCGTGCCACGAAATCCACGTGCGGCGACGCCGGCGACGACGAATGGCGATCCGTTCAACAGGAGTCGCGATCCCAGCACATCCGGGGAATGTCCAAATTTCCGTTCCCACAGCGCGTAGCTGATCACGGCGGCATCGTCGCCCGGCAGAAGAAGGCGGCCGATCGCGGGCTTTACTCCGAGCACGTCGAAATAATTCTCCGTGACCAGATCGCCGGCGATCCGCTCTGCCCCGTGCAAATTGAAAGTCACCATCGCGGGACAATGCGCCGCGATCCCACTGAAGGATTGATTCGTGTCGCGATAATCCGCGTAGTCGGGGTAATCCAGATTATCGAACGATTCCGCTTTGAGAACACGATAGAAGGAGACAAGGCGATCCGGTTCGGCGACTCCACTGAGCGGTCGCAGCAGAACCGCGTTGACCAGGCTGAAGACGGCAGTATTCGCGCCGATGCCAAGCGCCATCGTGAGCGCCGCAACTATCGCGAATCCCGGACTCTTCGCGAACGTGCGAAGTGCGAATCGCAGATCGTCCAGCATTGACCTTTCCGCAGCAACCTTGTTGCCATGATAACTCGATGATTCGCCGCTGCTTTGGGCCGCTGGATGACCGGGCTAGATGACCGGCAATGACAACATGCGTCCGATCTTGGGAATGTTCGAAAACGCCGCGGAGGCTCGCACGGTACCTCGAACTTCAGATACGGGACGCTAGTCTCCTGCCCGGACAGGAGACTAGTTCACGGTGATCAAATCCCCGCTCGGAGTGGCCGTGCCGCCGTATAGACACGCTATGGATTGATCCCCATTCGAAGTCGCCGCCGGAATAATGAGGTTCAACTGATAAAGCCCGGGGCTGATCACTCCCGCAAAGGCAACTGTCGCGGCATTGGACCCCACGGTACATACCGGCAGCGCGGGAAGGCTCCCGGATTGCGTGGCCGATCCCGCTACCAAGGGTGTTGTCGGCAGACCGAAACCCACCGCGTAGATCACCACTTGCTCGCCGGGCGCGGCGGGAGTGGATGATCCGGGATAAAGGCCTGCCGGGCCGATGAGGCTGTAATTCAAATGCGTCGCGGCAACATAGCTGCTGCTTCCGAACAGCAGGAACGCCGGGGAAACCGCCGCCATGTTGGCGCTAAACGGCGAACTCGCAGTCGTACCCGCCGAGGTCGCGCTGGTGACTACGATCGAAACCGACCCGATCGTGTTGTCCAGCGGCGTCAGTACGTTGATCTGGTCGCTGGTGCAAACCGTACTGGTAGCGGCGCTGCAATAAAAGTAAATATAGGCTGGATTTCCGTTCACGGTGACGCTCACGGAGCCCAGTTGGGTCGGCATCTGGCCGTTTGCGAACGAGGGAGCGCTGCTCCAGATTATGCCCGCCGCCGGAGTGTTGGCGGGAACCAGGTTCGTGCCTTTGATCACGATAAAGGTATTCTGCGCGATGTTCGAGCCGCCGCTCGCAGTGCTGACCGAAGTGATTGTGGAGCTTGGGCCCACGGTGCCGGTGGCGGGCGCCTGCGTAACCGCGAAAGAAACCCCGGCGATCGTAAGAGTGGCACTCAAGGCCGCGGTGGCCGTGTTGGGCGCGGCCACCAGCGTGACACTTCCCGATCCGGTTCCCGAGGTCGCCCCGGGAATCGTAATCCAACTAGGCAATCCGGTGACCGTCCACGAGCAAGCGGCCGTCGTTTGGATGGTCACCGTAAAGTTGCCTCCCGCGGCGGGAACTTGAGCCGAGGTCGGGCTGATCGAGTAGGCGCACGCAGAACCAGCGACAGGCGTCAGCATCCGGATTCGATTGTTAGCCGCATCGGAGAAGTAGACGTTCCCATTGGCGGCCACCGTAATGCCGTAGGGATTGTCCAGTTGAGCGGTGGTGGCTGATCCGCCGTCGCCACTCAAGCCGGCGACGTTGCTCCCTGCGATGGTGGTGATCACGCCGTTGGAGATTTTGCGTATCACGTAATTGGTGTGGTCGGCGACATAGATGTTGCCCGCGGAATCCAAAGCGATTCCAATTGGATCGTTCAACTGGGCGCTAGTGGCCGGCCCATTGTCACCGCTATAACCGGCCTTTCCGGTCCCGGCGATGGTGGTGATGGTTCCGTTCGAGACCTTGCGGATGCGGTTCCCTCCCGCTTCGGAGATGTACAAGTTACCACTGGAATCCACCGCGACGGCCGCGGGCAAATTCAAATTGGCGCTGGTAGCCGGACCATTATCGCCGCCCGAACCCTGTGTCCCGGTGCCCGCCACTGTAGTGATGATTCCACCCGAGACCTTGCGGACGCGGTTGTTACTTCGGTCGGCGATGTACAGGTTACCGCTGGAGTCCACGGCGATGCCAAGGGGATCGTTCAACTCCCCGCTGGTGGCGGCGACGTTGTCGACGTAACCGGCCTTCCCAGTGCCAACGACGGTTGTGATCACGCCGCTCGAAACCTTGCGAATGCGGTTATTCGCCTCGTCGGTGATGTACACGTTGCCGGAGGAGTCCACGGCGGCGCCGACCGGATCGTCCAACTCGGCGCTCAACGCCGCGCCGTTGTCGCCGGCAAAGCCAAGGATCGAGTCTCCCGCCACTGTGGTGATCACGCCGCTCGAAATCTCCCGGATGCGGGCGTTCAAATAATCCGCGATATACAAGTTGCCGGCCGAGTCGAGCGTGATCCCATTGGGCTGATCCAACAGCGCGCTGGTCGCTGGGCCGGTGTCGCCTGCGAAACCGGCACTTCCGGTGCCCGCCAGAGTAGTGATCGTGCCACTTGAAACTTTTCGGATCACGGAGGCCCCCAGATCGGCGATGTACAGGTTTCCGGCCGAGTCGAGAGAGACGCTCACCGGGTAGCGTAACTGAGCGGTGGTAGCCGGACCATTGTCGCCGCTGTATCCAGGGGTTCCATTTCCGGCGACTGTGCTGATCACTCCCGTCGAAACCGTGACCTTGCGGACGCGGTAATTGTGGGAGTCGGCGATATAAACGTTGCCGGCGGAGTCCACGGCGACGCCACGGGGCTCGTAGACACCGGCGGTAGACGCCTGACCGTTGTCGCCGGTGAAGCCGGTTGTTCCATTGCCCGCCACGGTCGTAATCACGCCGTTCGAGATCTTGCGGATGCGGTTGTTGGCATAGTCGGCGACATACACATTGCCGGATGAGTCCACGGCAACACCGACGGGATCGTTCAGCTCCGCGTTGGTCGCTCCATTTCCGCTGTTGTCGCCGGTGAAACCGGCCGTCCCGTTCCCAGCGATGGTGGTGATGGTTCCGTTGGTCACTTTGCGGACGCGGTTGTTGCCAGAGTCCGCAATATATAAGTTGCCCGAGGAGTCCACCGCGATGCCAATGGGACCGTTCAACTCGGCGCTGGTGGCTGGGCCGTTGTCGCCCGTGAAGCCTGCCGTTCCATTTCCCGCTATGGTAGTGATCGTGCCGCTCGAAACCTTGCGAATCCGGTGGTTGGTCGCGTCGGCGATGTACAGGTTGCCGCTGGAATCCACAGCGACGCCTTGAGGATCGCTTACCTGGGCGCTGGCGGCAGGGCCGCTGTCGCCGCTGAAGCCCGCCGTCCCGTTCCCAACCGCCAGGGTCAATACGCCCGTAGCGGCAGCCCATCGCATGATGGAATCCTGAGCCGAGAAATAGACATTCCCTGACGGATCGGGCGCGACCCCTAGGACTCGTCCGCCAAGGATCGCTGAAGTACCTGAGACGTTGGCCTGTGGCGCGCTACCGGCAATCGTGGAGATGGTATAGGTCTGGCCGAAGGCGGCGCAGGAAACAAGCGAGCTGAGAAGCAAGGAAATCCGCGGACTCACCATGAGAGGCTCTCCTCTATTGGACCTTGGTCTGCAACTCGATAAATGATACTGAAAACGCTCGCCACCGCGCTTCTCAGGCAATGGCGCGCATGAGCCGGCGTGAAATCTCAGCTTTGGGCTGGACGCCGACGATCCGGTCGACCTCCTTGCCGGCCTTCAGGATCAGCAACGCGGGAATACTTTGGATCCTGAAGCGCTCCGCCGTGATAGGGTTATCATCGACGTTCATTCTGGCGAACTGAACCTGCCCTGCCATTTCAGCGGCAAGTTGATCGAATATCGGAGCGATCGCCCGGCAAGGACCGCACCAGGGCGCCCACATGTCCAACAGGACGGGAAGAGATGCCTTCTCGATTTGCGCGGCGAAGTTGGCGTCTGTGACGTCGGTGGGCTGGCTGGAGCCGGGAACTCGAAGAGGGGATTTGCACCGACCGCAAACAGGCTGGAGTCCCGCTCCTGTTTTTTCGCGCGGAATTCGATTCGTGACGCCGCACGATGGACAGTGAAGCAAAATCGAATCGGGCATAGGTCCTCGAACCATTATGCGGGAAGCCAGGAGGTTTTTGGTCGGGCTGCCGGAATTTAAACCCGGACCTCTTGCCGTCATCACCGTCGGCGGCATTTCCTCACCCCCCAACGCTTCCTCACGGTTCAGTAATTATGGTCGAGTAAGGGCTCCCAGTGCACAATTTATGGTCACTTGAGGGCATGCAAACGGCGCGCTCTGGCGACTATCGACTGAGCAGAGGCATTCGTGGAGCAGCTTTAATGCGGAGACCGATTCCGGGCAATAGTCGAAGAGAATTAGGTACTTTGGCTTACCGGCCCGTTAACTTTTCGGCCGCCAAACGAGTGCCTTCGACGCGAGCGCGAATCTTCGCGAAGGCGATCTCGCGCGAAGTGGACGCGTCATCCGCGAACGGCGAGAAGCCGCAGTCGTCGGTGGTGCCCAATTGAGAAACCGGCAAATACTCGGCTGCCCGCAACACTCGATCGCATACCTGCTCGGGTGTTTCCACTGTGGGATGAATCGGGTCTACGACGCCGACAAAGACGCGCACCTTTGGATTGTGCGCCAGATGCTCGCGAACAATCCGTAGAACACGCTCCGGCTCACTTTCGCTGGCTAACTGTAGATAGAACCGGCTCACGCGCATGCGAAACAGAGCGGGGAGAAGTCCTGCGTAGTCGACATCGGCACTATGAGTCGAATCCCGATCTCCCCCGGGACAGACGTGGACGCCGGTCCGCTCCCGTTCAGCGGGCGTCAACTGGTCGAGAACCCGATTGTTCAGCGCGACGAAGTCCTCCAGCAAGCTTCCGCTCGGGTCCAACTTCAGAGAAAGACGCGCTTCCGTGAAGTCGATTTGCACGGTATCCGCGCCCTGTTCCAAACATTGGCGGATGTCGGTCGACGCCTCGACAACAAGATCGGAAAGGAATGTATCGCGCGAATAGCCGGGGATGCCGGATGCCGGATAGAGCAGACTCAGCGCCGATGCGGAAATAACCGCTTGTTTCACGGGGAAGGACGTGATGCGCTTCGCGGCTACCAGATAGGCCGACGCATGCCGTGCATAGCGGAACGGACCGGAAGTGAGCCGCGGCAACTGGCGAGTGTGTCCGTCGGCAAAGGGAATTACCGCTCCGTCGGGGGCCAGGTTCGCAAGACCAGCGATCGGATAGGTCGCGAAGCTCGGCTTCGTCTGTTCCCCGTCCGTAATCACGGCGGAGCCGGTCTGCTCCAAGCTCCGGATCGTATCGTGGAGGGCGCGTGCGGCGATCGCGTCGAATTCTGCTGCGGAAATCCGGCCGGCCTGCTGATCCTGAAAGGCTGCGAGGAGTTCAGGCGGCCGTGGGATGCTACCAATCGGTTCGGTGGGTATCGACATGGCGTTTCTGGACTAGCGTATTGGCACGGCGATCGGTCCGCAATAGTCGAAAACGATTAGGAAAAGAATGTTTTCGATAGTGATACACTGCCGTAAGAATGTTTGTGAAACACCATTTCTGAGTAGTGGACAAGCTCGACGTTGTCGAGCAAGAAATCCGCCACTAGTCTCGGCTGGCGCTCCCCGCGTTGCCCGAGGTGCTGGCAATGCGAGGAACAATGAGCACAATTGCGCAGACATATGAAGAGTCACTCGAGCGGATCTGCCGCGAGAGTATCGCCCCGAATGCACCCTCCGTCGATCGGAATGGCGCATTTCCGGAGCAAGCGATTGAATCCTTGAGAGCCGCCGGCTTCCTGGGAGCGATGAGTTCTCCTGAAATAGGCGGCCTTGGCTTGGGGCTCGGCGGCACGGCGAAAATCGTGCGGCGCGTCGCCGAAGAATGCGGGTCCACCGCCATGGTGCTCTGCATGCACTATTGCGGGGTCGCAGTTCTGGAGGCGCATGCCCCCGTCGTCGTTCGGCGAGCGGCGGCCACGGGAGATTTGAGTACCCTCGCGTTCAGCGAAGCAGGATCGCGCAGTCACTTCTGGGCGCCTCAGAGCACTGCTTCAAACGGGGAAGGCGAAGTTGTTCTGAACGCCCGTAAGAGCTGGGTCACGTCCGCATCTCGTGCCACGGCTTACGTCTGGTCTTCGCGGCCCCTTGGGGCTGACGGGATCAGCACCATCTGGCTCGTCCCTTCGAATACTTCGGGTTTGGTGGTGGAAGGGCCGTTTGAAGGGCTTGGCCTTCGCGGCAACGATTCTTGTCCAGTTTCCGCAAACGATGTGCGCGTGCCTCACTCCTCCATCCTCGGCGAGGATGGAAAAGGTTTCGAGGTCATGATGGGGATCGTCCTTCCCGCGTTCTCTATCCTAAGTGCCGCTTGCTCTGTGGGATTCATGAACGCCGGGACAGCGCGAACGGCGGCGCACGCCGCGCAGACCAAGCACTCCGATACAGGATCGGCGTTAGCAGAACTCCCGACCATCCGCAATTACATCGCTCGCATGCAGATCAAGACGGATATGGCGTCGGCGCTGTTGAACGACGCGATTGCCGCGATCGAGACCGCCCGGCCCGATGCGTCCCTTCGCGTTCTCGAATCGAAGGCCTGCGCAGGGGAGACCGCGAATGAAGTCTTAGATCTCGCGATGCGCGTCTGCGGCGGAGCGGCGTTCCGCAAGGAGGTCGGCGTGGAGCGCTACTTCCGCGACGCGCGCGCCGCCGGCGTCATGGCGCCGACCACCGATGTGCTGTACGACTTCATCGGCAAAGCTGTCTGCGGCCTGCCGCTGTTCTGAGCGAGGATCTATGTCGAACAATACTCTGCTGCTGGGAGCCGTTGCGTACGATCCCAAAGTCGTGCTTATTTGGGACGGTTTTCAAGCCTATTTCGCAAAGCAAGGCTTGCGCTTCGATTACATTCTGTACTCCAACTACGAGCGTCAGGTCGCCGCGCAGTTCGCGGGCCAGATTCACGTGGCCTGGAACTCTCCGCTCGCCTGGATTCAGTCCGAACGCATCGCCGCCGCGACGGGCCGCAAAGCGGAAGCCATCGTCATGCGGGACACCGATTGCGACCTCACCTCTATCATTGTTGTCCGCTCGGACAGCCCCGTCCATGCCGTCGCAGACCTGAAGGGTAGACGAGTGGCCGTAGGTGCGGCAGACTCTCCGCAGGCGACACTGATTCCGCTTAACTTCCTCGGCGCGCAGGGACTCGATCCTGGAACAGACTTCGAGGTGATCTATTTCGATAAGCTGCCGGGCAAGCACGGGGACCACATCGGCGGCGAGCGCGATGCCGTGCGAGCTCTCCTTCGCGGTGAGGCCGACGCAGCTTGCATGATCGATGGGAATCACCTGCTCTTTAGCCAGGAGGGTGTGATCCAATCGGGTACGACCAGGGTGCTCGCTACCACGCCCACGTACGACCATTGCAATTTCACCGTTCTCGATGGCGCGCCCGGCGAATTGGTGGATCGCTTTCGCGACTTGCTGTTGGACATGTCCTATGCGGATCCGAGCATCCGGCCGCTGCTGGATCTGGAAGGCTTGAAACAGTGGCGCGCTGGCCGTACCGAAGGCTACGCCGCCTTGAACCAGGCCGTCAACCGGTTCGGTTACGTCGAGCCTTTTGTGCGGCAGGTCGCCGCGTCATGCGGGTAGAACTGGGCGAGCTCGGCTTCGACGAGGGCGGCGGGCTGTTGATCAAGCGCGCTTTGCGCGTCGCCGGTCCAGGTGGCCAGATCTCAGTTTCGGGCTCGGCGCCGGACCTGGCGCTGCATCTTCGTTCCTGGTGCCGCAGCGAAGGTCACGAACTCCAGTGGTTCGATGCGGATGCTCTGATTACAGGAGCATCGAATGTGGCCGCCCGCTGGTCGGGCGCGGAGCGCAGCGGTTCGCCGGATCCGTCCACGCCCAATTCCGTCGCCGAACACCCGCCGCAATTTTGGGGACTGGCGGCCCGGGGAGCGCTGATTGAAAGCGGGTCGCCCGAATTCGCGTTCACACTCGCCGACAAGATCGAAGTGTGGTCCGCCGATGCAGGCCGGATTTACGCGCAGGGCGCCGCGGCGCAGTGGGATCCCACGACGGCGATTCCCTGGAACGCGAACTTCGATCTGCCGCCCGAAGTGGAGGACGCCGTCGTTCAGATCATGACCTATCTGATCGAAAACGAAACAGCGGCGCTCATCGTGCCCAGCCGGCTGGTGTCGCAATTGCATCCTCATTTTCGGGAGGTGATGCAGGTGCTCGCGCTCCAGGCCGCCGACGAGGCGCGGCATATCGAAGTCTTCACGCGGCGCGCGCTGCTGAAGCGCAAAGAGCTGGGGCTCTCCACCGCAGGTGGACAAGCGTCGCTCAAAACGCTGGTGGAGGAGCCCGATTTTGCCGTCGCCTCGTTTTTACTTTCCGTACTGGGCGAGGGGACGTTCCTATCGCTGCTCTGGTTCCTCGACCGTCATGCGTCGGATCCTGTCACGGCTACGGTGTGCCGGCTCGCCGCGCAGGATGAAGCCCGCCACGTTGCCTTCGGCATGGCGCATCTGCGAGAGCATATCGCGCAGGACCCAGGCGTTTTGCCCAAGCTGGCCAATGCGGTGCGGCGGCGTCACGATGTGTTGCAGAATACCGCCGGCCTCAACGGCGAAGTCTTCGATGCACTATTGCTGATCGCGTCGGGGAGCTGGGCTCCTTCGGACCTGCGGCAAGGCCATCAAAATGTGATGAAATTGCTTCAGGAAATGGACGAACTCCGGCAAAAGCGCATGGTCCACATCGGATTTAACGCTGCGGAGGCACAGGAACTCTCTGCCCTCCACACGCGGAATCTCATGTGATGGAGTCCCAAAGATTTCGGCGCGTAGCTGCCTCACTAAACCGGTGGGGAGTGTTTTCCGACCCTGCGAGCATCGAAGCGCTAATCCAATATCCGTTGTCACACTACGACGCCATCGCGAGGGATCACCCAAAGTGGATTGCGGAAAATGAAGGGCCTTTCTTCACGCCGGATACGGTGGCCGAGATGCGAAACTGGATCAAAGCCACGATGCTGGAGGTACCGCTGCCGGCTGGGCTGGCGTGCCGCCGGACCATCGCCACAGCCGATCTGCGGTCCGACCTCGCGAGGATCGTGCGCCCACCCTCATCGTCCACGGTGACCTGTATCCCAGCGCGTCTATTTCGATAACCGGCTTGAGAACCGCACGCCTCATCGCGAACTGCCGTTTCCAGGTTAATAAGGATGCGCCGCACGCTATTGTACTGACTCCCCGCGAACGCTTCATGTCGGACCTGTTGGACTTCATCTCGGATTGAGGTCCGGTAGTCGCGAAAATAGGCTCTACTGACCACCGTAGAACCTTTCTGCTATTACCGATCGCCCCGGATGTTCATTCTTCGCGGCAGCGGATCTAAATTGCCGGACTGGTCGTAAGGTGGGCATGAAACAATGTCATGAGCCCAAAACGGAAGGGCGGTGCTAGATGCCTCGCCGCCACCGATGTGCCGAAGTGAGAAGGCAACGCCGAACCATGACGCTGACGGCAGAATATGCCCAAACGATTGCCGCCGCACACGATCACCCTACCCGGACCGCGGAGCGGCATTTCGCATTGGTTCTAACCAACAACCCGGAACTTTCGCGCTGGCAGGTTCATAACCCTCAGTGTGCCGACGCTTCTCAAATGCGGGAACGCGGTGCGTTCGTGGATTATGTTTCTGCGCAATGCCCCGAACTACTCGTCAAGAATGAGCTTCACCTCTACTCGCTGACGGCACTTCAGGAGGCTTGGACCGAACAAGATTTTCAGGTCATGCCCTGTTGCAAGGGCGTCGATGCTCGCCAAAATTGAGTTTACTTCCGCGGGTCGAAGTGCACTTCCACCTCGGTATTCACCTTGACCGGGTGGCCGCCCTTGAGCGTGGGCTTATAACGAAACTGAGACCATGGCACCGTCTCGCAGAGCTGTGCGCCGCTGTTGAGCTCCGCGATCTTGCCGTCCTCGTCGATGACGACTTTGCAGCGAGCCGTCCCGCCCTTCGGCTCCCAAAGAGGCGCAGGCAGGACCGTGGGACCCTCAGCTAGCAGAGCCTGCTGTTTGTCCGCCGCGACAGTGACTACCGCCGCATCCTTCTCCTCGCTATCCTTCTTCTCTTTCCCGGAATCGGGACCGGTAACGGGCTCGATCTTCGTCACCAGGAATACGGCCCTGGCGGGAAAGCGATTCACCTTGGCGCGCAGCGTATTGGAATAGGAATCCGTTACGTCAAAGGCCAATCCGGGCCAAGCTGTTCTTACAACGCGGCCGCAGCTTGCCTCCAGCGGATAACCGCTCTTGCCCTGGCTTGGATCGCCAATCGCATCGATGGCCTTCTGCGCATAGACGCCTTCGGCACTGTATTCTTTCCCAGCTTCAACCTGAAACGGCTTGTTGAAGAAGAGCCGGTAGCGAGTAAGGCCATTGACGAGGTAGACGGAAGGTCCACCCGCGTTCAGAGCCGCATCCATCGCGGTCGATTCGTTGAGTGCAACCAGGGCCTTGCCCTGAATTTTGTCGGGTGGGGCCGCGGCTTGCTTAGGGGGCGCCTCACTGGAACAGCCGGCCAATCCGGCAAGAGTAAATACCAGGCAACCAAAACCGAGCGTATTGTGGGTCATCGTGGACGCCCTCGCTTTCTGAAGTGTGCGAATCCGAAGTTATCACAACCGAGGGCGCTCTAAGGATCACACTTTATATTTCTTGATCTCAGCCGCGGATACCTCGCTGCTCATCCCAGCTTCTTCCGGCGCAGCCACCTCGCCGTTTTGGAGTTTTTGAGGTCCGCTGGATTCCATGTAAATGGCGTTTGGCATTGCCAGCAGCATGTTCAGATTGGTCGCTCCACCTCCGTGGCTAGCGAGCTCCAATCCATTAGCGTCCGCGAGCGCCGCGATCTCCATCCACTCCGTCACGCCGCCGGCGCGCCGATTGTCAGGTTGCACGACGTCCGCGCCGCGCCGGGCGATCAGGTCGGCGAAGGCATACTTGGTGTTGAGATTCTCACCCGTAGCGATGCGCATATCCAGCTCCCGCGCTAGTTCCGCGTAGCCCTCCATTTCCTGCGGAGGCAAAGGCTCCTCGTACCAGAAACAACCCAGCTCCTGATAGACCCTGCCTCTCCGCAGCGCTTCGTTGCGATTGAAAACCTGGTTGGCGTCCACCATCAGACGCTTGCCCTGGCCGAGGACATCGAGCGCGAGCTTGATCCGCCGGACGTCTTCGTCAAGAGATCCTCGACCCACCTTGATCTTCACCGCGTGGTAGCCCTGCTCGACGGCTTCGCTGATCACGCGCTTCAAGTGCGAAAGATCGTCGTCATTGTCGTAATACCAGCCGCACATCGAATAGACCGGCAGGCGGTCGCGGAATGCGCCCAGCATTTTGTAGACGGGCAGGTTCGCGCTCTTCCCCAGAATGTCCCATATCGCGATATCGACGGCTGCGATGGCAAACTGCGTCGCGCCGCCTACGCCCTGATACTCCAGAGCCTTCCACAAGTCCGCGCGGATGCGGCGGGGAAACGCCGGATCCTTCCCAACCAGCACGGGCTTCACTTCCTCCTCCAGAATTGTCTGAACCACCCGAGGGCCGCCGGCGATCATGCCAAACGAGCTATTGGCCCACCCGGTGATTCCCGCATCGGTGCGAACACGCAATACCAGCGAGCCGCTTTCAGTCCCGAAAGTGTGAATTGCATCGTAATAAGGAACTCCCGGCGGACGTTTCAATACATCGGTTTCGATTCCCGTAATCTTGATCTGCTTCTGCTGGGCGGTCGCCGCGGAAAGTGCGGCAGTGGCTGTGGGCAACAGGGCAGCCGAGCGAAGAAGTTGCCTTCTGTTCATCGCGTGCCTCCGACTCACATTCTCGACGCTATGGGTACAAGGGTGCAACTCAACCCGCGGACATTTTTTGCGAACTGGCGTCGTCGCCTTGCGTATTAGTCAGTATGGATTCCGCTTTACGCGAGCTTCGGCACGCGATCCGCTCTCTCCTGGCCGATCGCGGATTCACCGTCACAGTGGTCCTGACCATTGCGGTCTGTATCGCCGCGAACACGGCCACGTTCGCGGTAGTGAACTCGGTGTTGTTGCGCCCGCTTCCGGTCCAGGACGCCCGCTCGATCCTGTTAATGGCGAATCGTTATCCCAAAGCGGGCGCCGATTCCGGTTACAACAGTTCTTCAGGTGACTATTACGACCGCCTGCGCGACGTGAACGTTTTCTCGGAGCAGGCGCTCTTTAAGTCCAACCCTCGCACCATCGAAATTCAGGGTACGCCGCAGCGTGTCACCAGCATGCTGGCGACGCCCTCTCTCTTCCGGCTATTGCGCGTGTCGCCCGCGTACGGCCGAGCGTTTTCCGATGCCGAGGGCGAGCCTGGCGCGGACCAGAAAGTCATTTTGAGCGACAGCCTGAGCCGCGCACTCTTTGGAAACCCTGTGGCCTCGCTCGGCCACGACGTGCGCGTCAACGGCCAACCGTTCACCGTCGTCGGTGTGATGCCGGCTGCCTTTAACTTCATCGACCCGGAGGTCCGCCTCTGGATTCCCGCGGCATTTACTCCAGCGGAGCATGAGCTTCGGCATTCCAACAACTGGCAATACATCGGTCGTCTCAAGCCGGGCGCGACCCTTCAGCAGGCCCAGTCTCAGGTGGACGCACTCAACCGCGCCAACCTCGATCGGTTCCCGAATTTCAAGGAGCTTCTGATCAACGCGGGTTTTCATACCGTCGTGGTTCCACTCGAAGACATGCTGGTGAAGGAAGTCGGGGAGCGCTCTATCTGCTATGGGGCGGAGCGGTATTCGTTCTGTTGATCGGCGCCGTGAATGTTGCGAACCTCGTGCTGGCTCGAACTACATTGCGCCGCAAAGAGTTCGCCACCAGGCTCGCGCTGGGCGCCGGCGCCGGACGTTTGATGGGCCAGTTGGTCACCGAAAGCGTTCTCCTTGCGCTCGCCGGCGGAGCGGCCGGTGCCGCGCTGGGCGTGGGACTGTTAAACGCCCTGGTCCACAGCGGGATCGAAACACTGCCCCGCGCGGGCGAGGTTCGCGTGGATGCCATGGTCGTGCTGGCGATGCTGGTCACCGCGGCGATCGTCGGGATTGGCATCGGTCTGATTCCCTCCATGCAAGTGATACGCGCGCGGCTCAACGAAGTGCTCCGCGAAGAAAGCCGTTCCGGCACCAGTGGACGAGGCGCGCGCCGCGTGCGCCAAGGATTGGTGGTCGCGCAAGTCGGCTTGGCTTTCGTGCTGTTGGCCGGTGCGGGATTGGTCTTGGCAAGTTTCCGACAGTTGCTTCACGTCGACCCCGGCTTCGACGTGAAAGGCGTAGTAACCGCCGCAACCAGCGTACCGGCCTCTCTTTATCCTAAAAACTCCGATGTGAGCCAGTTAATGGACCGCACTCTCACGGCCATCCGGTCCATCCCCGGCGTGACCTCCGCTGGCGCAACCACAATTATCCCTTGGGGAGGCGACCATAGCGACAGCGTGATCCTCGCGGAAGGCTACGTCATGAAGCCCGGCGAATCCATCGTTTCGCCCGAACAAGTGATCGTCACTCCGGGCTACTTCGAGGCCATGCATATCCCGATCGTGGCAGGACGAGCGATCGACGAGCGCGACCGCGAATCCGCGCCCGAAACAATCATCGTCGACGAGCGGCTGGCCCACCATTTCTGGCCGGATCGCAACCCGATCGGCCGGCGCATGTTTTTCCCCCAGAACATCAACAGCCTCTTGAAGACCGACGAGCACACGCGCTGGATGACCGTCGTCGGCATTATCCATCCTGTCCACTCAGCGAACGTGGAAGGCAGCGGCAGTCCGGTAGGCGCATACTATATGCCCTACGCGCAACATATCCAGAGAGGCTTCGTGCTGGCGATCAAGACCTCCGGCGATACCGGACCGATCCTGAGCGCCGTGCGGACCCGCTTTTCCGGCGTAGCGCCGAACCTCGCCCTGTTCGATCTCCATACCATGGAAGAGCGCGGCGATCTGGCGCTCGCGGGCCGGCGAGCCTCGCTGACGCTGGCCATGGTATTCGCGTCTCTGGCTCTCTTCCTTTCGGCCATCGGGATCTACGGCGTACTGGCGTATCTGGTGACGCAGCGCCAGCGGGAAATCGGTATCCGAGCCGCGCTCGGATGCACCGCCGGCGGCGTGGTGAAACTCGTAGTCAGCGAAGCGTTGTGGCTGCTCGGCGCCGGCTTGGTGATTGGCGTAGCCGGCTCTGTGGCGCTGCGCTCCCTTGTCGCTGGCCAACTCTACGGAGTGAAGCCGCTCGACCCGGCGGTAATTTCCGCCGTTATCCTCACCATGGCCGTGGTCGGATTAGCCGCGTGCGTTGTTCCCGCCCGCCGCGCCACGCGAGTCGATCCCATGACCGTCCTGCGCGACCAATAAACGAAGGCGCTAACACAGTTGAACAAATCCGACTTCGATCGCCTGCTCCCCCCTTCGCCATTCGAGTTTTGTGGAAGCGCCATCGCCTTAACACACCAATTTCAAACTCTATTTCCATGCCCCTCAATTCTTTACGTACTTCACGCGCGCGTGCGGCGAAAAACTCCTCATTACCATGCAGTCAAGAGTCCAGGGGTATCCCAGTGGAGCCTGGATCGCGATGCGTAAAAGTACTCGAGTCACTAAGCGCAATCGTCCAAATCATTGGGAACCGGGTACCCGAAACACGTTGGGAGAGCGGTAGGTAGCTTGCGAGCTTGCGATCGAAGGCTGTCTGCCGTTTTTTTTGGTGTCGAACGTTCGCACGCCGCCAGGTTGCGGCGGAACTGTGTTTGATCTCCTATACGCACCGGCAATACCCGGCACGCCTGGAGCGGCGTACCATCGAAGATCGACTTTTCCCCGCCTGATATCATAAGGATCGAATATTTCCATGCGCCGAATTGCTTATCTGTCCCTCCCGGCCCTGGTTCTATTCACTATTGCGGTAGCTTTGAACCGTTCCGGCGCCTCCGCTTCCTCGACGGGACCTCCCTTCGTCGAATTCGAAAGCGGCCACGTCCGTCCCGTCGCGATCTCTCCGGACTCGACGACGCTCTTTGCGGTGAACACCCCCTATGGAACCCTCGAAGTCTTCGACCTGACGTCCGGCAAGCCAACCCTAAAGTTTCGAGTTCCAGTCGGCCTGGAACCGGTCGCGGTTGCCGCCCGATCGAACACCGAAGTCTGGGTAACGAATCTTCTCTCCGATAGCGTGAGCATCGTGACCCTCACAGGCACTCCTCACGTCGTCCACACCCTGTTAGTCGGCGATGAACCCCGCGATATCGTCTTCGCCGGCACCCCCACGCGAGCCTTCATCACCACCGCGCATCGCGGCCAGCAGCGCACGGACCCCTCCATCGCGAACATCCCCGGAGCGGGCGACCCGCAATTGACCATCCCCGGAATCCCTCGCGCCGATGTCTGGGTCTTCGATCCCTCGAACCTCGGAACCACCGCCGGCGGCACGCCCCTAACCATCCTGAGCTTCTTCACCGACACCCCGCGAGCTTTGGCCGTGAGTCCCGATGGCAACACGGTCTACGTTGCAGGATTCAAAACCGGTAACCAGACCACCACCATCAATCAGGGCCGCGTCTGCACCGGGTTCCAAAACAAACCCTGCACTCTTTCCGACGGCTCGACCAGCCCCGGCGGCAATCCCGGCCCAGCCACCGACGCGACCGGCGAACCCGCCCCCGAAGTCGGCCTGATCGTAAAATTCATCAACGGCCACTGGGTAGACGAGCTGAATCGCATCTGGGACAGCTCCGTGCGTTTCAATCTTCCCGACACCGACGTCTTCTCCTTCGACGCCAACACCCTCAAGCCGATCGCCTCTTTCGCCCACGTCGGCACCACGCTGTTCAACATGGCTGCAAATCCCGTAACCGGCAAAATCTACGTCTCGAACACCGACGCCGTCAACAACGTCCGCTTCGAAGGTCCCGGAACCTACGCCGGCCACACCGTGCAAGGCCAGCTGGCCGAAGCCCGCATCACCGTGCTTTCCGGATCGACTGTCACCGCGCATCACCTGAACAAGCACATCGATTACACTAAGCTCGCCGGCTCCCCCAATTTCGATCCCACCGCGAAAACCCACAGCCTCTCCATGCCCCTCGCGATGGCCCTGACCGCCGACGGCAGCACCCTCTACGTAGCCGCCTTCGGCTCCAGCAAAATCGGAGTCTTCAACACCACCGCGCTCGAAACCGACACCTTCAATCCCGTCACGGCCAGCGCCAACTACATCCCCGTCACCGGCGGAGGCCCCAGCGGAATCGTCCTCGACGAGCCTCGCCATCAGCTCTACGTGATGACCCGCTTCGACGACGCCGTCAAAACCATCAATCTTCAAACCAATCAGGAAATCGCCCGCTTCGCCCTCCCCAACCCCGAGCCTCCGTCGATCGTCGCCGGCCGTCCCCTCCTCTACGACGCCACCAATTTCTCCGGCAACGGCGAAGCCGCCTGCGCCAGTTGCCACAATTTCGCGGATAAAGACGACCTCGCCTGGGACCTCGGCAATCCCGACAACTCCGTCACCCAAAGTCCGATCCCGATCAACTTCGGAGGCCTGCTGAACCTCCTAATCGCCACCGGAACCTCCACCGTCTCGACGCCGATCAACGGTAGTAACAAACCCGCCGACTTCCATCCCATGAAGGGCCCCTTCACCACCCAAACCCTCCGCGGATTGAAAAATTCCGGCGCGATGCACTGGCGCGGCGACCGCTCCGTCGGCATCTACGGCACCGCTCCTTTCGATTCCAATCTTTCTTTCCTGAATTTCGGAGCCGCCTTTCAAACCCTGATCGGCAGCCCCACCCAGCCCTCCGAAGCCCAGATGCAAACCTTCGCCGACTTCGCGCTCCAAATCGTTCCCCCTCCGAACCCCGTTCGCAATCTCGATAATTCCCTCACCGCCGCGCAGCAGCAGGGTCAATCTTTCTACTCCGGCCCGCGCCCCGCCGATGGAGTCAACAACGCGCTTCTCAGCGCAGTCGTCGGCCAGTCTTCGTTCAGTTGTAATGGATGCCACACGCTCGATTCCTCGCGGGGATTCTTCGGCACCGGAGGCAATCAGAGTTTTGAAGGCTTGACGCAGATCGTGAAGATCCCTCACCTGCGTAACGTGTACGACAAAATCGGAATGTTCGGCAACCCTGTCGTAAGTTTCTTCCAGCAAGCCGACAGCGGCCCGATGGGCGATCAGATCCGAGGCTTCGGTTTCACCGGCGACGGTTCCACCGACACCATCTTCCGCTTCCTCACCGCCGCTGTCTTCGCGCCCACGTCGAACTCCGGCTTCCCCCAAACCAATGCCGACGCCACTCGTCAAGGCGTCGAGCAATATCTCTTAGCATTCGATACGGACCTCGCGCCGATCGTCGGTCAGCAGGTGACGTTGACCTCCACCAACAGCGCCTCTGCCGGCCCTCGCATCGATCTGCTGATCCAGCGCGCCGGCGCCCCATTCGTTTCGAAAACTCTGAACGGCGCGACCACCGAATGCGACCTGGTAGTGCAAGTAGTCCAAAACGGCCGCATAATGAGCTACCTCTACGACCCCGCCGCCAAGAACTTCCTCCCCAACAATGTCCCCGACCCGGTCATCCGAGCTCTGGCAACAACTCCCGGCCAGGAAGTAACCTACACCGCCGCCACTCCCGGCTCCGGCCAAAGGCTAGTCTTCGCGCGCCCCCTTCCTCCGCCCCCGCACGAACACAAGTAAGTAGGACAGGTCCCCGACCTGTCCCTCTTAAAACTACCTCCTAACCGCCGGCGCCGAAGCCTTAACCGCCCTCTCAAACGCCCACCCTCGAATCTGATTGATCTGCTCCTTCATCGTCCGCGACAAAGGCACCATCTTCGCCGCAATCAAAATCAAATCCTGCAAAGTCACCACCGAATCGGCCAACCGAGCCTTCGTCACCGCCGCAATCACACACTGCTCAATCTCCGCACCCGTCCACCCCACAGTGAACTTCGTCAACTGCTCCAGATCGAACCCCGTCTGATCCACACCCCTCCGAGCCAGATGAATCTTGAAAATCTCCATCTGCTCGTCCTCCAGCGGAATGTCCACAAAAAATACTTCGTCAAACCGGCCCTTGCGAATCATTTCCGCCGGCAGCAAATCGATCCGATTCGCCGTAGCCGCCACAAACAGCCCCCGAGTCTTCTCCTGCATCCAAGTCAGAAAGAACGCAAAGATCCGCCCCTGCTCCCCTCCCGACTCGGCCGAATTAATCCCCATCTCAATTTCGTCGAACCACAGCACCGCCGGAGCCATGTCCTCCATCATCCGGCAAGCCGCCACAAACGCCCCCTCCGGCTTTCCATGCCGCCCCGAAAAAATCTCCACCATATCCACGCGATACAAAGGCAATTGAAAATAAGAAGCGGTAGCCTTCACCGTCAAGCTTTTTCCGCACCCGGGAATCCCCATAATGAGGATTCCCTTAGGAACAATTTCTTCATCCAGGCTGTCCCGCATCTGAAACAACTTGCGTCTTTCCAGCAGCCAGGTCTTCAGTCCCTCCAGTCCCCCGACCTCACCCAACTCCGTAGCAGTAGAAATAAACTCAATCACCCCGCTGCGATTCACCAAGAGTTTTTTCTCTTCCAGCAGAGCCGGAAACGCCTCCGGCCCCAGGGAAGGACTAACCGCCAGCGCGCGACGCAAAGCATACTTCGCCTCATCGAGCGTCAACCCCTGCAAGGCCCGAGCGACTGCATGCAAAGTTTCCTCGCTAGCGCTCGTCTCCTCCTTTAAAAAGTCGACCAGCTCCACCAGATCCGGCGGGCGCAGCTCCAAAAGAACCATGCTCCGTTCCAATTCCTCCGGAATAAACCGCACCGGCGAACTGATCACCACAAACTTTCCGGAATCGAGCAAATGCTCATAAACATCCCGCAGCCGCCGGCGAACCTCGGAAGACTCCCGCAGAGCCTCATGAAAATCCTTAAGATGAAAGATCCCCGAGCCCTGCTGCGCAATGATGTAATCCAGCGCCGCCCGAGGGCCCTCCGCCCCGCTGCCCTCCGTCGAACTCCAGGTCCAAACCGGCGCATCGATCCGCTCGGAAACCTCGCGCAGCACCCGAGCCACGCGTTGCTCCTCCGCCGACTGAATATAAGTCAGCGGTCTACCCGACCCAAAAATCTCCCGAACCGCCCGAGCCGCGCGGCTCTCGATCTTGTTTTCTGCCATCGAGTTTATTATCGACGGCGAGGTGCCGCCGGTGGGGCCGTAAAGACGAAATCCATTTGGACGACCACCAGCTTGAGTTGCCCGACAGCGGGATCGCTCGAGAGAGGAGGTCTCTTTAGAGCGTACATCTCGTCGAATAGGCGCCGTTGCTCATAAGTGCTTCCCGTCGACGGATAGCGAACGCCGAGTTGGACCCACAGCTTTCTGCCTGTTCCTTCTCCGAGGCTCCCCGCCAGTTTTCCACCCTGCCAGGAAGTGACATAGCCTTGCCCTTCCCCTTGTTCCGGTGCGATCTGAAACGCTCGTCCGTTCAAAGTTTCGAGCCGCTCCAGACTGGTACCAATAGTTATGCCGCCCCCGGCGTGCCATTTACAAGGAACGTCACCCGGTTCGGTGCAGATCATCACGCGGCTCATACGCTTCTTTCCCCAGGAGATGATAAGTTCGCTCCCTGGCGTCTTTGGAAATACGAGGGTCGCCAGCCCCGGTCCTTCCGCAGGGTCGTCCATCTCGTCGCGGACTTGGGCTTTACCGAAAAGCCGCACCAAATCGGCGCGGGTCATAGACGAGGTAATCGGCCCCAACCGTTCGCCGGGAACGATCAGCCAATCGTTTTCCTGAGCCCTGACGGAGACAGCCCAGAGAATAACAAAACCAAGCGCGACCTTATTCAGGAACCTGAAACCCACTGACAATCCGCTTCCACTCCACCTTCGACCTCTGAAAATTAACCAACAGGCAGACCGTCCTTCCAGTCGCCTTCAAGTAATTAAGACACTGCGCAGTGTGTTCGCTAGCGAGGCGCTCCACGCATTTCAGCTCTACTATAAGCACATCCTCGACCAGAATATCCGCATAGTATTGTCCAACACACGCCCCCTTGTACATTACGGAAAACGAAAACTGCCCCTTCACCCGAAGTCCACGAAGCCCCAGCTCCCTCAGCAGCGCCCGCTCATAAACCTTCTCTAGAAATCCAGCCCCAAGCGTGTTAGAAACCTCGATCACCGCCCCAATGACGTTTTCAGTAATTGAGTCCGGACATCGGCGTTCATCGGTGTTCATCGGCGGCCCATATATGGTGCTTCCCCCACCCGACATCTCTCAAGAATATTTAGCCGCCGATGAACGCCGATGAACGCCGATAACTCCAAATGAGTTTTTCATCCTGCTACGATTCAAATATGCCCAATAGTTTCTCCCGCCGAGGTCTGTTCCAAGCCGCACCCCTCGGCGCCGCCGCGGCATTCCTATCTCCTCAACACGCGAGCGCCCAGGAACAACCTGCCGCCATACCGAGTCTGAAATTCGACATCGAAGCCCAGACCCATTGGAAAGGTGAAGCCGGCTCCGCCAACGAAGCGACCGTGGCCGAATTTCCCATCTCCCAAAGCATCGCCGGCGTCTCCATGCGCCTCAAGCCCGGAGCCATCCGCGAGCTGCACTGGCACGCGCTGGCCGCCGAATGGGCGTACATGATTGAAGGCCGCGTTCGCACCACTGTCGTGATGCCTAACGGTCAATCCGCCATCGACGAGTTCGGTCCCGGCGACACCTGGTATTTCCCGCGCGGCCACGGCCACCTGCTGCAAGGCCTCGGACCCGGCGAAGCACATTTCCTTCTCGGCTTCGACAACGGACACTTCTCCGAATTCGGCACCTTCAGCATCACCGACTGGATTGCGAACACCCCTCCTGAAATCGCCAGCCGCGTGCTGAATCTCCCCGCTTCCGTTCTGGCAAAATTTCCGAAGAAAGAACTCTACATCGGCCCCGGCGAAGTGCCAGGCACCATCCTCGAAGACTTCCGTCTATCGAGCAGCCAGACCAGCCAGTTCGCGCATAAATATCGTCTCGACATGCAACCCCCGCGCGTCTTCGAAGGCGGCATGGAGTACATCGTCCAGCAAAAAGATTTCCCCATTCAAACCACGTTCACCGCGGCAAAAATGATTCTTCAGCCCGGAGCCCTGCGCGAAATGCACTGGCATCCGCACGCCGACGAATGGCAATATTACTTAAGCGGACAAGCCCGCATGACCGTCTTCGGCTCGCACGGCCGCATCCGCACCGAGGATTACAAAAAGGGAAACGTGGGGTTCTGCCCGCAAGGCTACGGCCACTACATCGAGCAAATCGGCACCGAACCAACCGAGCTCCTGATCCTCTTCAACCACCCCGAATTTCAGGAAATCTCGCTAGCCAACTGGCTAGGCGGAAACCCGGTGTCCCTGTTATCCGCCAACTTCGGAATCCCGAAAGACGCCATCGACAAGCTCCCGAGAAAAGAACGCGGCATCATCCGCAAAGGCTAGCTTGTTTTTCTTATCAGCGTTCATCGGCGTTCATCAGCGGCCAATAATGGCCTTACTGCAATCCGCCGGCCCCACCACGGGATTGCACCGGACAATCTCGCCGTTGGGAAAATTAACCGAGAACCCGCTCCACGAAGCCTTCTCGCTGAAGTAATAATCGCTGCTCAAGATCTGCGCCCCGCTGGCCATTGCCGCGTCGCGCATCTTCGTATCCCCACTCCGGCCTTGCACCGTATCCGCATCCGTCCGCGACCGAACCAGATACCCCTTCTTCACCAACCCGGGAATCAAAGCTGGATCTTTCAACGGATCATTCTGCTCCGTAAACGCCGCATCCGGCGATCCCGGCGCAGCATTGGTAAAAATCACGCGCCCCTTTAGCGAAGGATGCCCCGCAATATAATCCGCCTCCGCCTTCCTCTGATCGAGCAAGAAAATTATCTTGCCCCGAGCCGCATCAAGCGTAGGCCAACCATCCGTAAGCACCGCCTCTTCCAGCGTCGCGTGCTTCCCGCGAACATCGTCCGGTACGATCATCTTTTTCGCAGGAATCACCGACCGAATCTCTTTATCCAGATCGTCGAACACCGCCGGCGTAAAATGCTCCGTCTCCTGCTGATAAGGCCGCCCTTTCCCTTCCTTAGTCTCAATCAGGATGAACAGAGGCAAATGTCCTGGATGCGCCTTCGACCAATTTAGAATCACTGCCAGGCATCCGGCGAACGGCTGGCAGTTGCTACGGTAATCGATGTCCTGCGCGTGCATCACCTTGAAGCCCGGCTTCAGAAACAGTCCGTCGGGATCGAATGGCGGATCGGCCGGCAGCCCCATCTCGGAAACGAATTTCAGATTCGCCGGATGCGCAAAACGCCCGCCCTTGACGTCGGCGTAGATATCGATCTCCACCTGCCGCACACCCATGTCGAATTGCACATCGAGCGAAGGATGCCGATACTCCAGCGCATCCGCGGATTTTTGATTCAATTTCGCCAGCCAGGCGGTCTCGCTTGGCGCCATACCGGCGTGATAGCTGTTATGACTGCCGATGATCTGAATCTGGTTCAGGCGCACCTGCGCGGGCAAATTCGCGCATAGAACAATGAGCAGCGCGTAGCGTACATTTATGGTCATATAAGGCCCCGTGGAGCATCTTAGCAAGGCATTTATGACGATTTAACGACCGTTAAAACTCGTCTTCCGCCTCTTTTTTCTTCTTCCCGTTGCGCCGCAGGATGATGATCGCCACGCAAAGGACCATCAGAACGCCCGCCACGATCTGCACGATTGTTTGAGATTCCACTTACGCTCCCATCTTGGTTTTGAGTATGCCCACCAACTCCTCCACCGCAGCCGCGCTTTTCGCCAGCATCGCTTTCTCTTCGTCGGTCAATTTGATCTCGTAAATCTTTTCAATTCCTTTAGATCCCAGTTTCACCGGCACGCCGACGAACAGTCCGTGCACCCCATACTCGCCTTCCAGCAGCGCCGCGCACGGCAGAACTTTCTTCTTATCTTTAAGAATCGATTCGACCATCTCGACCGCCGCCGCCGACGGAGCATAATAAGCGCTGCCGGTCTTCAAATACTTCACAATCTCCGCCCCGCCGTTACGAGTCCGGTCAACCAGCTTGTCGAGCGTGGCCTTATCCATCAATTCCGTCAATGGGATACCGGATACACTCGACAACCGCACAATCGGCACCATCGTGTCGCCATGCCCGCCCAGCACTACGGCGGTAACGTTTTCGACTGAAACCTGCAACTCCGCGGCAATAAAGGTTCGAAATCGCGCGGTGTCAAGAACTCCGGCCATACCGATGACGCGATGCTTGGGAAACTTAGAAACCTGATGAGCAGTCCAACACATTGCATCCAGTGGATTTGTGACCAGGACTAGAATGGCGTTGGGCGAATGCTGCGCCACTTTTTCCGTGACGCCTTTGACCACGTCAAAATTCGCAAACAGCAAATCGTCGCGGCTCATGCCCGGTTTGCGCGCTAAACCAGCCGTAATAACAACAACATCGGAGTTTGCCGTGGCCTCATAATCGTTGGCTCCGGTGATGGTGACGTCGTAGCCTTCAATCGGCCCTGACTGAAGCATGTCGAGCGCTTTGCCTTGCGGAACGCCCTCGACGACATCGACAAGTACAACATCCGCCAGCTCTTTAAACGCGAGGTTCATGGCGCAGCTTGCGCCGACATTGCCTCCGCCCACTACCGTAACTTTATTGCGCATAGAAGTGCGATTATAACGTACTGCGTATGTACTTCGAAGACTATGAAATCGATCAGGTCCGCATTTCGCGCGGGCGCACCATCACGGAAGCGGATATCGTCAATTTTGCTGGGCTTTCCGGTGATTTTGTCGAGCTGCACGTGAACGAGGAGTATGCGAAGAACGGTCCGTTCGGACGCAGGATCGCGCATGGAGCGTTGATCTTTTCCATCTCCACCGGATTGATGGTGCAGATGACGGCGGATCATGAAGCAATCGTGGCGTTCCGAGGCGTCGACCAGTTGCGGTTTGTCGCGCCGGTATTTATCGGCGATACGATTCATGTGGTCAAGAAGACCATCGATAAACAAACGAAAGACGGCATCCGCGGATTGGTTTCGTTTGAGACTCGAGTGCTGAATCAGGATGAGAAACCGGTGCTTACTTACATCGACAGGCTGATGGTCAAATGCCGGGCGCATTAGAAGGCGTTCGCATTCTGGATCTAACGCGCCTGCTGCCGGGCGCTGTGGCGACGCAGTGGCTCGCGGATTATGGCGCGGAAGTGATCAAGATCGAGCAACCTGTGATCGGCGATTATGCGCGTGATAGCTATGCGGCTCTTTTTGAGCGGACGAATCGAGGGAAGAAAAGCGTCGAGATCGATTTGAAGACTGCGAAAGAATCCTTTCTCAAACTAGTGGGGAGTGCGGATGTTTTGATTGAGGGATTCCGGCCGGATGTGATGGATCGGCTTGGCCTCGGGTATGAGAAATTGCACGAGGCAAATCCGCGGTTGATCTATGTGGCGCTGACTGGCTATGGGCCGGATACATTGCTGGCGGGGCACGATGTAAACTATCTCGCTATGTCAGGGGTGCTGGATCTGATTCGGGCTGACGATGGACGGCCGGTGATTCCTGGCGTGCAGATCGCGGATCTGGCGGGCGGGTCGATGCAGGCGGTGATCGGGATTCTGATGGCGATTCAGGCGCGTCATCGCACGGGGATGGGACAGAGGGTGGATGTTTCGATGACCGATGGGCTGGAGGTGCTGCTTCCCATCACGCGGGCGGGTGGATCGGATTTATTGAGTGGGAAGTATGCCTGCTATCACGTTTATGCGGCGGCTGAAGGATCATTTGTGGCAGTGGGAGCTCTGGAGGACAAGTTCTGGGCGAACTTGTGCAGAGAGCTGGGATGCGGGGAGTTGATTGAACTTCAGTTTGTTGCGGATCAGGCGCCGGTAATTGCTGTCGTGGAAGGGATTTTTAAGACCGCTGCGGCGGAGGAATGGTTCGCCCGGATCGGGCATAAGGACTGCTGTGTTACTCCGGTTCGAGTCGCGGCGCCTGGTGCTGCGATGGAGGGACGCGCTCCGCGGTTGGGCGAGCATAATGGGGAGTTTTTATGAACGTCTTGTTTGCGCTCCGTCGCGCCAAACAATTTTATGGGTCGAATCCGGCTAGCGGTGGATTGAACTGGGCCGAGTTCTACGAGCTGGTATATCGCAAGGCGGCATTTTTGCGCGGTCTCGGGATTGAGAAGGGCGATCGGGTCGCGGTGTGGATGCTGAACTCGCATGAATATCTGGAGTTGTATTTTGCAACCGCAATTGCGGGCGTTGCGATCGTGCCGCTGAATACGCGTTGGCACGTGAAGGATGTCGATTTTACGCTGGTTGATTCGGGCGCGAAGGCCTTGTTCGTGGATGCTCATTTTGCCGCCAAAGTCGGCGAACTGGAACACGCGCCGAGGGTTCTTGTATCTTGCGATTGCAGTAATGCAAATGTGGCTTTCGAAGAGCCCGATGAGAACGACATGCTCGGGCTGTTTTACACCAGCGGCACCACCGGTGGACCGAAGGGCGTAATGTTGACGCATCGCAATCTGTGGGCGAATACGGTGCAATCCATGATGGCGATCGGCATTACACAAGGCGTATGGCTGCATGCCGCGCCGATGTTTCATGCCGCTGATCTGTGGACCGTCTATATGCTCGCGATGCTCGGTAGTGCGAACTTTTATCTGCCGACGTTCGATCCGGAAGCGTTTCTAAGATCGGTCGAGACGCATCGGGTTACGGATACGGTGATCGTGCCGACCATGATCAGCATGGTTCTCCATCATCCTTCATTCGACGCTTTCGACTTATCGAGTCTGCGGCGCGTTTTGTATGGCGCGTCGCCGATCCCTGGACCTTTGATTGAGCTGGCGATGCGCAAGCTTCCGCACGTCGAGTTCATACAGGCTTATGGGATGACGGAGACCAGTCCAGTGCTGACGGTGCTGAGGCATGAGGATCATCATGGCGCGCGGCTTGCAGCTGCGGGGAGGCCGGTTTTAGGGGTTGAGGTGCGGGTGGTGGACCCGGCGGATCGCGAGGTCGGGGTGGGCGAGTGCGGGGAGGTGATTGCGCGCGGCGCCAATATCATGAAGGGGTATTGGAACCGGCCCGAGATCAGCGCGGAGGCGCTGCGCGGAGGCTGGATGCATACCGGTGATCTGGGTCGCTTCGATAAAAATGGATTCCTTTATATTCTCGACCGGAAGAAAGACATGATTAAGCCAGGGTCGGAGAATGTTTATTCGCCAGAGGTGGAATCGACGATTCTGGGGCATCCGTCGGTGCTGGAGGCGGCGGTGATTGGGGTGCCGCATGAAAAATGGGGTGAGGCGATTCGAGCTGTGGTGGTTTGCCGGGCGGGTTGTGAAGTGGAAGAAATGGAGTTGATTGCCTGGTGCCGGGAGAGGATGACTCATTTTAAGTGTCCGACTTCGGTGGTGGTGGCGGAGGCACTGCCGAAGGGTGGGACCGGGAAGATTCAGAAGAATGTGTTGCGGGAGAGGTACGGGGGAAGTAACCGGTACCCAGCAGCCAGTAGCCAGAATTAGGTGGCGCGCTGATTCGGATTTTTGGACGAGTGTTGAAGGAAAGCAAAAACGTATTGGCCGCCGATGAACGCGGATGAACGCCGATGGAAAAGAATAGGCTGGATGAGATCACGGCGGGACGGTTTGCCCGGCTGGCGCTGGATTGTGTTTCGCGCGAGTATCCTAACAAGGTTGCTCATACGATGCGGTCGGATGCGGATGTGGCGGCTCCGCGGATTTTGACTCCGGCGTTTTATGGGTGTTATGACTGGCATTCGGCGGTGCATGGGCATTGGCTGCTGGCTCGGTTGTCGCGGATGTTTCCGGATCCGCCGTTTGCGGCGGAGGCTCGGGCGGCGATTGAACGGAATATAACAGAAGAAAATATTGCCGCTGAGGTGCGGTATTTCAACGATGAGGGGCGTGCGGCGTTTGAGCGCGCTT
>Ga0210388_10000089_pt1 | contig 118025 bp, 93 predicted proteins | sample IncBWC19OmetaG_FD_155485 | JGI IMG/M metagenome (GOLD analysis project Ga0210388, IMG submission 155485) | Forest soil microbial communities from Barre Woods Harvard Forest LTER site, Petersham, Massachusetts, United States - Inc-BW-C-19-O ... | reverse complement strand
ATTCCGTGACGTTCGGGAAGACGTCGAGCAATTCGTCTGCTCCCTGATTGAGAAATGCCGTTCTGCACACCGATGACGCAATCGGATCGGATTCCCAATACGGCCGCACTATGTACTCCTTGATCTGCCGGACGATTCAAAAGTCTGAGGCTACCGAAGACCTGGGGCAAGAATCTTCCTGCGGGCATGGAGCAGGGCTGACCAGTTTTGCAGGCGAAGATGGTGCCCTTGTATCCCGTTGGTGGCAATCGCTCGGCACTCTGCCCTTGATTACTTAGGTCGGCCCACATATCGCGCAATTCTCCGCCGTGTCGAACCTCCGCCCAGAACGCGCAGCGCAGTGAGAGGAGGCCTCCCGTACCCTCTCTCAAAAACAGAAAGACGTTCTTGAGCTTGCCTTCTATGACGGCCTAACCCAAAGCGAAATCGCTGAACAACTGAGTCAACCACCGGGTTGTGTGCAGGGACGCATGCGAGCGGCACTATCCTGGCTGCTCGGGTCTGGTCTGTGCGGACGATGAAACAGTAGGGTGGGTTGAATGCGGAATAATATCCTGAAATGCGTAAGCGACGCAATTAGGACGTATCATGCTTCGTCCGAAAGACCTTAAACTTCGTGAGCTATTTTGCTCATCTATTGCTTAAGATCCAATCGGCTGAATATCTTCCCCAGGAGCTTTCTGGGATGGCCATTTCAAATGAAACGCGACAGTGTTGCGGAGATACTTACCGCGCTCAAGGCTCGCAAGAAATTAATAGATCAGGCCATCAGGTCTTTGGAGAAAATTGCCAATACAGGTGAGAAAACAGTGGCCATTAGCCACTATCAGTATTGGGGTGGCACCCTTGGACTGTGGCCGTTGCGTCGGCCGGGTTGCGGGACCGTACCCGCAGGCCAGCGGCCCGCCAATGCTGACAACTGGTCCGGGGGAGAGCGCCTATTGAGGTGTAGTACATTTTTGAAAGCAAGCCGCACACCATCACCAACCCGGGGGAAACGTCAAGAACAAGTGAATATCCCTCTATTGATCCAATGCTTTGCTGCTGTATGCACAAGCCCTCCCTCGTGAAGGGTCAGAGTCGAGTTCGTCACAGGCCTAATAATGCCTCGGCATTACCATCGGCGATCTTTTCCTTGTCTCTCTGGTTTATTGGGAGACTTTCCAGAAACTTACGGGCTCCCGTTAGTGTGAGATACAGGTAGTCGACTGAGTAAAGAAGGCGATCGGCTCCAAGGACCTACGGCTTGCTGGCGCACGAGGTGACGCGCTGCTCGCGCGAAATCGGCATTCGCGTGGCGCTGGGCGCGGCGACCGGACAGGTGCTCGCACGAGGGGTAAGCATTACAGCGAACGCATACGTAGCATCCTGGTACACTACTGTGCGTCGCATCAATGAAGTCCCTCACGAGGAGCGGGAGCCTCTTTGCAGGTCGTCGCGCCGTACATCAATAACGGCATCTAAGTGAAATTGCGGACGGGCCACGAACCGTAAGAGATCTCGCCTTCTCAAACAGCCTGTCCGGGAACAAGTTAAAGCGGAGCGCGCCCTTGCCCTGTTTTCTCGCTTCACCAGGGTTCGGACCAGCTCTTCGGCTACAGCGACGATGCCAGGTCCCTGAAGAAGCTTCCGCCGGCCAGTGTGTATTCGGAGCCGGGTGGGCACAATCACTTTGCGCGAACGGACAAGGACGCTGTAATCGGCCAGATCTCGGGGTATGGTTCGCCTAACACGCACTATTTCAATCCCGCGGACGAGCCCAAAGCAGCGCGCTAAAAGGCCTCTCGCCTTCCGAACATTTCGTAGATCCCGCGACCCGGTGTCGAGAACCAAGGCCCGTTAAATCGACTTCGGGAAATGCAAGCGTGGAGGCCCGGTAGCATTTCGGTCTGCATCTCAGAATCGTATATCGGGCAGCGATCCCTTCGCGGCCACATCGGTCGACACGCTGACTTCCCGCCACCGCTCCGCTTCTTGCACCCGCGTGGTCTCGGCCTGGCTGGCGTATTGAACGGCATCGCTGCCGAGCAGAAGATGCGCCGGGAGATGTTCGCTGTCAACCAGACGCAGGATGAGTTGAGCCACCTTGGCGGGATCGCTCATTTCGTGGCCCCAGTAGGAGGCCAGCGCCTTGATCACCGCGCCCACGGAGGGTTCATAGTCCGGCATCAGTTCCGGCGTGTCCTGGTTTGCCCGCGCGCCCCAATTCGTCCGCATGCCGCCGGGTTCGAGCGCGCACAGCTTGACGCCAAAGGGCGCTACTTCCTGCGCGACAGATTCTGTAAATCCACCGACTGCCCATTTGGCGGCATGGTAGCCAGCGCTGCCCGGACGGGCCAGCCGCCCGCCGACGGACGAGACCTGAAGGATGCACCCGCTTCTTTGCTTTCGCATGATCGGGAGCGCAGCGCGGGTCATATAGACGACGCCGTAGAAGTTCGTATCGATGAGGGCCTTGAACCTATCCGGGCTTAACTGCTCGAACGGAGCGATATCACCATAGCCTGCGTTGTTCACGACGACATCGAGACGCCCGAAGGCATCGACGGCAACCTGCACGGCCGCATTGGCCGCAGCCTCGTCCGCCACATCCAGGGAAGCGGTGCGGATCTGATCTCCGTACTTCTTCACGAGATCATCAAGGCGACGCGGATCGCGGGCCGTCGCCACGAGGCGAGCACCCGACGCGAGGACTGCTTCAGCGATGTTGCGGCCGAGGCCGCTTGCACTTCCTGTTACTAACCATACTTTTGACATAAGAATCTCCTTTAAATGTGTCTGCCGATCTCACCCAGTTTGCTTCATCCGCTGCTCATCCTTCGGGAAGTCTGTCGAAAAAGCGACTTCCCTCTGTGCTTCGAGGGCGGAAAGGCGGTCCGTCAGCGCCTTGTGGATTGCACCATAGGCGTCGCTGCCGAGCGCGATCCGCTTCGGCGCCGGATTGTGATCGACGCTGCCGATAATGACTTTCGCCATCTGAGCGGGATCGCCGGGAGGAAGGCGCGACGTATCTTTGATCATCGTGTGAACGGGGGGTGTGCCCTTGTAAGCTTCGAGCTGCGTTCCAACCTGCGCGCCGCCAAAGCGAAAGTTCGTGCAGGCGCCGCCGGGCTCTATGATCGAAACGCCGATCTTGAACGAAGCGAGTTCCTGGGCGATTGAATCGAGAAAGCCTTCCAGCCCCCATTTGCTCGCATGGTAGAGGGACCCTCCCGGAAGCGCCGCCTGCCCGCCATATGTGGACAGGCCGATGATACGCCCGCCGCCTTGGGCGCGCAAATGAGGCAATGCAGCGCGTATAAGCTGGATCGGCCCGAAGAGATTTGTGGACAGCTGGTGAGTGACCTGTTCGTCGCTGAGTTCCTCTGCTGCACCGAAAAGCCCATAGCCTGCATTGCTCACGATTACATTGATCGTGCCAAGCTCAGCGAAGGCTTTGTTTACCACGCTTCGAACCGCGGGCAGGTCGGTCATGTCGAGACTTGCCAGCCACAGGCGATCCCCGTATTTGGCCTTGAGGTCATTCATCGCGTCCAACTTGCGGACAGTGCCCGCCACACGGTCGCCGCGTTCGAGCAGGGCCCCGGTCATGAGACGGCCGAAGCCGCTATTGACGCCGGTGATGAGCCAGGTTTTTTGTGTCATTGCATTCTTCCTTTCTATAATTCCAATCTTGCTCGGGAGTAAGTCAAACCGTCGGGATCGTCCCGCCATCGATCACGATTTCCGTTCCGGTGATCGCAGAAGCTCGGTCCGAGGCAGCAAAGGCGACCAATTCCGCGACTTCATCCGGCCTGTTCGGTCGGCCAAGCGGGATACCGCCCAGCATGTCCATGAGCTTCTCTCGGGCTGCTGCATAATCGCTCTGGTCCTTGTCCGCCATTCCTTCAATCATGCGCGTGGCGGCGTCGGTCTCGATGAATCCCGGTGAGACGGTGAGAACACGGATGCCTTTCGGACTGACTTCATTCGAGAGCGCCTTGCTGTAATTGGTCAGTGCGGCTTTCGCGGCCGCATATGCCAGGGTGGAGTCATAAAGCGGCATGGTCCTCTGAATCGAGGAGACATGAATAATGACGCCGGAGCCCCGTTCGATCATCGAAGGAAGCAGCCCCCGGTCTAGCCGTACGGCGGGATACAGGTCTCGTCAAAGGCTTGCTGCCACAGTTCATCGGTGACGGTGCTGAATCCACCGCTCGGCGCCGACGAGCCGCCGACATTGTGAACGATTATGTCCACGCCTTTAAACCGGGTCAATATCTCCCCGATGATGTGCGCCGTACCCTCGCGCGTCGAGACATCTGCTGGGATGAAATGAGCCGCAGTTGCCTCTGCCGGAGCCGACCGTGCGGTTATCGCGACGGTCGCGCCTCCCTGGAGAAAGCGGACCGCGATAGCCTTGCCCGCGCCTTTCGTGCCGCCGGTCACCAGGACGCGCTTGCCCTTGAATTCACTCGAAACACTCGTTCCTGTGTCTAATGCCTGCATGGCTTCCTCCTTCACTGTTGCCATAATCGTTTTCTTTCCGACGGTTGGTTGATCTATCGTTCCCAGGCAGCGGGTAGAGGCACAATCGGCTTGTTTTTGACCGGTTTCGCGGCTGGACGCTTGGTCCGAATCGCCTTTACCCTCGGCTTCTTGCTGCTCTTTTGCTTCATGAGTCTAATTTGCCAGCGAGAGACCGATACGTCCAACAGACCTTTACTATCAGACTGATCGCTTTAAGATGTCAGTATGGAACTGCGGCATCTCAGATACTTTGTGGCGATCGGCGAGGAAGAGAACTATCGGCGCGCGGCGCAGCGCTTGAACGTCGCCCAGACGGCTTTGTCGACGCAGATTCAGGACCTGGAAGCCGAACTGGGGTTCAAGCTGTTCGACCGGCTGCCACGCGGAGTCAAGCTGAGCGCCGCGGGCAAACTGTTCCTGGAAGATGCGCGGCGCATTCTTCAGCAGGTGGGCGAAGCGGCTGCCCGCGCCTCGCGCGTGGCGCGCGGTCAATCGGGGACATTGCGCGTGGGCTTCACGGAGAATGCTTCATGGCGCGGCGTCGTACCGGAGTCCCTCCGGCGTTTCCGCGAGCGGCAGCCTGACGCCGAGCTGCAACTGACCCCGGCGACTAGCCTGGAGCAAATCGAAAGCCTTCGGTCTGGACGGCTGGATGCCTGCTTCGTGTTCAACATGGCGAGAGCGGATGCTGAACTGGACTATATCCCGGTCGCCTTGCAGCATGTTGAATTGGCCGTCCCGAAAGGGCATCCGCTGACAAAGCTGAAGAAGCTCAGGTTGCGGGATCTGGCGGATGCGCCATTTATATGGTTCCCGCGGCGGGAGGCGCCGGCGTTTTACGACAGGCTCATGCATGAATGTTTTCGCGGAGGACTGAAATCGCCCCGGATCGTTCAGGAAGGCCTGAACGAATCAACTATTCTGAGCCTGGTATCGCACGGCATGGGCGTCGGCTGGGCCAACGGCACGGCGCGCGGGCGGTGTCCGGAAGGCGTGGAGATACTGTCTATCGCCGACCTGAACATGCCTTTACCGCTGGCCTTGGCCTGGAGAAGAGACAATACCTCTCCTTTGCTCGCAAACTTCGTCGCGGAGGTTCGGTCTTTGGCGGACGTCAGGGCGCTCGCGAAGAAGTGACTTCGAGACCCTTACCGGGGCACGATGCCCTTACTGTCCGAGTACATGCCGGTGGGAGCGTCGTCGGCGAGCAGAACAACGTGGCCGAGCTTCGGAAAGTGCCACTACACGGGGAAATTCGCGCCTCTCCGCCATAGCCCGAAGGGCGACGGCGGAACCTTCGGCCTGCCGCCAATGCGCGCGATAATCAAACATCCGTCACGATGAAGATCGCCACCTATAACGTAAACTCCATCCGCCGTCGCCTGCCGATTGTTCTCGACTGGATCGCCGCGTACAAACCCGACGTCATGTGCTTGCAGGAAACCAAGGTCCAGGACCACGAATTTCCTGTCGATGCAATTCGCGATGCCGGATACCACGTCTCTTTCCGCGGGATGAAGGCCTATAACGGCGTTGCTACGCTGACCCGCTCGCCCCCGGAAAAAGTCATTCACGGACTGCATGAGGGGGCGGACAACGAAGATTTCCGCATCATTCAGACTGTTGTGAGTGGGATTCCCATCATCAATAGCTACGTTCCGCAGGGGTACTCGATTACTTCCGAGAAATACGCTCTGGAACTCGCCTGGTTCCGGCGCCTGCGCGCCTATTTCGAAACGGCCTTACATCCTAGTCGGCCGGCGGTCTGGCTGGGCGATCTCAACGTCGCCCCCCCAACCCATCGACGTCTACCATCCGGAAAAACGCGTGAACGACCCCGATTTCCACGTCGACGCCCGCAACGCTTACAAAGATGCCGTCGCGTGGGGATTCGTCGATGTCTTCCGCAAGCTTCACCCCGATGTTGTTCAGTACACCTACTGGGATTTCTTTCGCAACGCCTTCGAGCGGAACTTCGGCTGGCGGATCGACCATATCCTGGCGACGGGCGTGATGGCGGCTCGTTGCCGCACCGCTGAGGTTGATATGTCCCCGCGTAAGGTCGCCGGCGCTTCCGACCACACGATTGTCTGGGCTGAATTCGAATAGCGTCTCCGTGAGCCCGCGGACCTCCGTTCAGTCCCGTCCAATCGAGCGGAAGACTCTTGACGGCAAAACCGCCAGCTCGATTATTCGATCGTCTTTCGCAAAGCGCGTAGCTTAGTTGGCAGAGCGGTTGCTTCCCTTATGTGGCACGTGCAACAATTGCGCCGCCCTCTGCTTTGCCACTTCTCCACGACGATCGTACCGAACGGTCGTCTGAACGTTGGCATGGTTCGCCAATTGCTGCACCGTCGAGATATCAGCTCCGTCGTCCAGCAGGTCACTGATAAGAGTCCGTCTCAAATCGTGTGGAGAGAAGGATACAACTCCAGCTTGCGAGCCCCGTTTCCGTAGGATGTGGAAGACAGCCTGATCCGTCATTCGGCGCGCAGCGATCTTTCCTCCCTTCTTGACAGCAAGGAAGAGGGGTCTGGGCTCATTGCCACGAAGCCGCAACCAATCAGCCAGCGCATCGGCGGAACCGCTACAGGCGTATCCCAGTCGGTCCTTGCGGCCCTTAGCGCCCCGAATCGTGAGTTCTCCGAGCTCGATGTTGTAGCAAGAGACATCGAGAGCAACGGCCTCGGATCGCCGGAGTCCTGCTGCATATAGGAGAGCGAGCAGCGCTGCATCCCGAGTCCCGGCCGGCGAGATATCACTTGAGCAAGCGCGCATCAAGGCTGCGATTTCGCCGGAAGCCAAGGACCGACCTCTCGGGAGCGTCTGAGCCTTAATTGTCGGAACATCCGTAGTTCGGTGAAAATCCAATCAACGCAGCCCGAATCGCAGCCGTATGCTGATAGCGGAGCGCGGCCCACGGCAGATTCTCGGCGTCGAACTTGCCACTCGTCAGAATCGACGCGATGATATTCAGGGCTTCGCGCATCGTTCGCCGCGAACCGGAGCCAAGGCGGGCGATATACACGTGAACGGGATTCCGATCCGGCGGAAGGGCGGCGGCGGCAACCGGTGGGAGAGATTCAATGACGGTTAGATGTTCCATTAACTATTGAGAACACACACTCTCATGAGCAACGAGATCATGCCTCAAGCGCCAACTGGTGGCGGGAGGGAGAAAGCTGAATCGTCCGACATGGCGGTAATCCGTTCCATTGCTTGGGCTAGACGCTGGGCCTTAACTGCTAGTTTCTTTCCGCCGCCGAATTGGCGAGCAAGACGGAATCCACGGCAGCCTTTAATCCCCCGAACGTACATGCGTCTGCAAGCCGTTGCACGCTGGAGATTCCGAGCGACTTAGCGCCTCCGAATTCTTCGTTCAAGCGTTTGGTTGGCACGATGTAGAACTGCCAGGTGGCAACATCGTAAACGCTGATCTTAGCCCGGGCGGTCTGTTGCTCGGTGTGAACGCAAAAGATGTAGACATCGGACGAGCGAGTCGGCTCACCCTTGTACTCTCCGGTCGCGGCTTCCCAACAAATCGCCTTGCGAATACTGAACAGAATCGGTGAAAGCTTTTTCTGGGGCCAGCTTTGGCAGTGCGCTGAAGACTTGACTTCAATGTTGACGCCGCGATATCGGAGATCAACTGCGTCCCACTCCACTCGTGGCTTTTCGACGACTCCGAGCGCCACACCAACGAAATACTCCGCAAGAACGGAACGGTTTCGGTTCGAAAGCAGGTCGGAATAGGCCCATTGCCAAAAATCGCCGATTTTATGTCCGCCAAGGCCGGGAAGGAGGTGCCCCGGACAAAGAAAGCCTGAGGAATCCTCGGGCCCAGGAACCGCGACGGGTTTAGATTCGGCAGGTTGGGTCATTGGGGCATCGACCATCTACTTATAAGTAGTATGTGTTTACGTAGAGTACCTCCAAACTGCTGGAAGTGCAACGGGAGGAACTGCAGAGGCGTTTGGGAGACCGAGTTCGCGATTTACGACAGAAGAGGGGCTGGAGTCAGGACGTGTTCGCCGATAAGAGTGGTTTTCATCGTGCGCAGGTGGGAGCCTTCGAACGGGGCGAAATGAACCTGACCCTGGCGAGTTTGCACTTGCTTGCGCAAACGCTCGACGTCCGAATCGTCGATCTTTTCAAGGGGATCGAGGACTAAACAGCGGCGCCGGGCGCGATCGGTTGACTTCATGGCAGGGAAGAGCGTTCATGAGAGTGGCCAAGCTCATGCCCGCCACCACCCATTCGAACACGGATTCTCTTCCACGGAAGGACACCCTGTATGGCGGTCTATCCGATCTGAATCGAAATTTTGAACAAGTTCTGTTCGATCTCGAACGACTGAAAACTTGCGGCCTATTCAGAAGCCGCTTTCAACGAGATTCGCTCGCGACCTGCCGGGCGACCATCGAAGAGACCCGAGCTTGGCTCAATTTCGCAGCGACGGAAAGCCTTCACGAACAGGAGGAGCGGGATCGCGCGCACTTCGGCCGCATTCGCCGCCGATTAGAGAAGAAATATGAAGATCCGTACGATGTTCTGATCGAGGCCGAGCGCTTCAAGAAGAAGATCGCGAGAGGCGAACGCTCGCGCTAATCGTCCTTCCGTTTGTGCAGATGCTGCCCCAGTCCCGCGGGACGCTTGGGGAATCAACGGCTGTCTTAGAAGATCGCTGGTCCTGATCGCTCACCTCTTTGGGGCCGCATCGGAAACTCCCGCGCGATTAAATAGCCGACGGCATCGCTGACATGCGTTCGCATGGGGTCGGATTTATCCAGTTCGACAAGTGGGCTTCCGTGGGGATCCGTTTTCCAGCACACCTGTTCGAAGTCTTTGATCAGTTCCTTGCAGCCAGGTTGGACCAGCAGGCGGTACTGGCCGGCATGATTTCGCATTTTCGCATTCACGCAGTTCACGCGATCCTTCACCGGAGGATTCGCGCTGGGAATGCGGAACATGGCGTGAAAGCGCTCCGGATACCGACCGAAGAACTCCTTCACGATTTGCCAATCGGTGCGCGAGGCCGAGGTCCGATGTTGCTCGCCCGTGGAATCTCCATATACGCGGACCGCCAAAGGCATTCCCGAAAACCACTTTTCGGTCCGGCTCAAGAACTCTTCGCAAGCTGCCAGCGTGTTTGAATCCGGCAAGATGAGTTCTTCCAAAATGACGACGCCGCCTTTTTCGTGGACTTGCGCGATCACCGAGCACAACGGGTTCATATTGAAGTCAAGCGACCAGGACAACGCCATGTGGGGATTGACTGGAAATCTCTTCACGGCATGAACACGATCGAAAGCGTAATAGGCTCGACCTACGCCCATAGTTTCGAAACTCGCCTCAAACTCCTGTCTATACGTACGTTCATCCAGCTCCTGCGCGGCGCTCGCCAGTTCTTTCGGTGATACGTTCCCACCTTCAGCGGTGGTGAATTGGAATGTCTGCCAGTCGTCCTCACCTTCCGCACTTTCGACCAGTGTATGAAAGTGATTGAATCCCTGAGGAGTGCCGATGAACAGTGCTCCACCCTGGCGGTCGGCGAGCGCCGGCCGCAGCACTTCGGTCCATGCTTCGCGTGAGATGGACGCATATTCGTCCAACACCACGAAGTCGAGGCCATCGCCACGAAGCGCATCGTAGTTATCGGCGCCGCGCAGACAAATCGTACCCCCTGGAACCAGTTCGATGCGGAGGTCTGTCTCATTTGGTTTTGATGCCCAGTATTCCTTTGTCATCTTCTTTAACGACTTCCAAATGATCCGCTTCGATTGCTTATTCGTGGGACCCACATACCAGACGAGGCGGCTCGGACCCCAGGCCGCTCGAATGAGTTCCACCATCGCGAGATAAGTCTTGCCAAACCTGCGGCCGGCGACCAGTACTCGAAAACGCTTCTCGCATTCAAAAACGGTCCACTGCGGAGGTTTGAGAGAGATGTTCATACAGCCTCCTTGTCGCGTGTGACTACGAAATCGGGAACCAACACCGGTCCAGTCACCGGCGTCGACCGTGCTCGCCGGGCCGCTTGGCGGTTGAGGTAGTAAATTGTTGCGGCGGGACGTCTGCCCGAGATCGCCATCTTATAAAGGGTTTTACCGACCTCGATGTCGGCTCCAATCCTGCCGCGATCAAGTTCTTCGCGGAAATGCTTCCGTAAAGTCTTCGGGGAGCGGAGTCCCACTTCTGTTGCGATATCTTCTTGCCGGATGCCACAAGCGGACATCACCTTCACGACCCGCCGCTCGTCCGCTGCGGGTTCAAAAGCTTTTCTTGCCATTGTTCACCTTCCCGAAAATCAAACGTTGGACGCCTAGGTTGGTCCCACGATCGCAGGCGTTTCCTGCGCTTCGTCGCGCTCCTGCTGGTCCTCGGAAGACTAATCGAGATGTCCCATCCATTAACAAGGTGTCGTGGGAGCGGCGAATGTGCCGCTCCCATCTTGATCCCGAGAGCGCCTGCACGCTGGTTTGGAACCAGACCGCCTAAAATTCAGGCAGCCTTTTTCTCCTGGGACACCACGAAATTGGGAATGACTGCAGGCCCCGCATCGTGGGCCTGTCTTTCGTGAAAACCGCACCGGGTTTTCGACCAAAAGATGGTGGCGGCCACTGCTCCTCCGCCAATGGCCATCTCAAACAGAGTTTTGTTGACCTTCATATTGGCTTCCACCTTCGCTCGGGAGATGTCCTTCGCGTGGTATTTCAGAAGAGTCTTCACGGACAGGCCGAGGTACTTGGCGATATCGTCGGGCTCAATTCCATAAGCGGACATGGATCTGACTTTGCGACAATCCTCCTCGGTGGGCATTAGCTTTGCGCGGGGCATGGAAGCACCTCCTCGACCTGCTTGCGCTCCTCCCCAATCTGTTCAAAAGTACGACCGTCGGCTTCTAGCACAGCTTTTTTGCCCGTCAACTCCTGCCAACGCCTGACGATTACGTCCACATAACAGGGGTCGATCTCGAGGCCGTAACAGATGCGATCGGTGAGTTCCGCAGCGATGAGCGTGGTGCCGGAGCCCAGGAACGGATCGTAAACGATATCCTTCAGGCGCGTGTTGTTCAGAATCGGGCGGCGCATAACTTCGACCGGCTTCTGAGTCCCATGACCCGTCGCGGGTTCATTCTGCGAGCCCCCGAAGGGATTTAGATTGGCCACTTCCCACACCGTCGACTGCTTGCGATCTCCACACCAGTTCGAGGATTTTCCCTCCCGCACAGCGTACCAGCAGGGTTCGTGGCCCCAGTGATAATCGCCGCGGCTGAGCGCGAAATGCTGCTTCACCCAGATTATTTGGGCGCGGATGCGAAAACCTGCGGCTTCCAGGCTGGCGGCGACCTCCGCGGCGTGTACGCCGGCGTGCCATAGATATGCGACATCGCCGGGAAACAATTTGTAAACCTCCGTCCAGTCTGCGCGGTCGTCATTCTTGACGAGGCCGGTTTGTTGAGCGCGTCCCAATCCGGCGCGCTCGCGCCAATTAGGGTCATAGTTCACGCCGTACGGAGGGTCCGTCAGAAGCAGCTTGGGACGCTGCGGCCCGTAGAGTTGCGCGACGGACTCCTGTGACGTCGCGTCGCCAGCGAGGATGCGGTGCGAGTCGCAGATCCACAAGTCGCCCAGTCGGCTAACGGCAGCCTTGGGTAACTCCGGCGTTTCCTCTGCCGAGGAGTCGGCGGCATCCGGAAAAAGGAACTCGTCAATTTCGAAAGGATCAAAGCCCGTCAACCCGAGATCAAAATCGACGGCATCCAGGTCCGCGAGTTCCAAGGCAACCAGTTCATTAGCCCAAGTTGCCCAAGTGGCCGAGCGGTTCACAAGCAGGCGGAAGCCTTTCACTTGCGCCTCCGTCCAGCCGTCGCAGAAGACGACCGGAATGGTGGTCATCCCGAGCTTGCGTGCGGCCTTCACGCGCAAATGGCCGTCTATAATTTCAACTTTCTCCCCGCGATGACGCCCAAGGATCGGAATCGGCATTCCATATTCCTTGATCGCGGCAATCATGCGATGGACCGCTCCGTCATTCTTGCGCAGAGTCCGGGGGGAGGGAGTCAATTGATCGACAGCAACATCAAGAGTCAACATTTTCTTGACCTTCTAAAACTAAGTAGTCTCGATCCCCTAAGCAAGAGGGGCCGCCCAAGAACGCCATTCTGCTTTCTCAGACCGCTTCGGAATATCGAGCCACTCACCTAGTCGAAGGGGGGTGGAAATTAACAAGGTGGTCGATTCGGTCCTTGGGAACAACGAACTCGCCGAGGTTATTGACCGTCGGGGTCACCCCCCAATCGAGGTGCCGATCACGGGCATGGAAAGAGGATCTGGCGAGGGTCGAGAAGAAGGCTCTAGGGTTGCCTGATTGGCGAAAGCGGACCTACTGGCGCGGAACATGGACACTCAACGACGTTCGGCAGAATGACCCCTCGTGCGTACCACATGGTTCCCCTTCAGTCCCTTGCGGTACCTGGCCGCTCCTTTTGTGGTCCCTTTGATCGTTTTCAGGAACATCCAAATTCGAGAAGCGTTCACCGCGCGCGCGGTCATGCCGATGTTCGGTTTCGCACAGCGCCACAACGAGTTACGGGCTTGAGCTACTTGGCCAAAGATCCGCCGTGGACGCGCGCTTTTCGCGACATTTTTACCGCTTTCCCCGCACTATATAGAGGCGGTAATAATTCTCCGGAGACGGGCTCGTCTGGTCTTCCTGGGGAGCCAACCTAAGTCCTTTATTTTCAATGCAACCATTTGACGACACGCCACTTGCGGCGTCGTGCTAACGCTGGCCCGCCATTTTATGAATTACCCATCCTTACCCGAATTTCCTATTCTTTGACCCCTGGGGTACCCCCAGTTTCCCCCCAGTGATTTCGTGTCTCGCCGTCGCCTAAAGCTGAGGGCTTTCCCCGAAGAGTTAATCGAACACCGGTTTTCGGAGAGCAAATCTCGGATTACTGATCAGTCGGCGTGAGTACCCGGATTCGGTTGTGATCGGTCACATAGACCCTGCCTCGGACATCCACGGCGACACTGGTTGGAAAGATCGGAGCCTTCAAGGCGGGCCCGCCATCGCCTGAAAATCCCGGCTCATGATTTCCCGCGATGGTGTGAATGGTTCCATCCCGCGTGATTTTCCTCACCCGCCAGTTCGCGCGATCCGCAATATAGATATTTCCCTGGGAATCTATGGCCAGCGAATCGGGCGCTGCCAATCCGGCCTCACTGGCGGGCCCCTCATCTCCGGTAAATTCCTGCTTGCCTGTGCCCGCTATCGTGCGGACCGTTCCATCAGGGTCGAGCCGTTTGATGAAGTGATTGAAGGTGTCTGCGATGAACAAAGTATCCTTGGCGTCGACGAACACACCGTGCGGGCACTTAAGGCCTCCAACGACGGTTCGAATCATACCGTCAGAAGAAATCTGACGAACGCTGTTGCTTCCGCAATCGGCGACATACACGTTGCCATGGGAGTCCACGGCCAGTCCCGATGGACTGGAGAGCCGCGCCTCTCGGGCGCGTCCACCGTCCCCGGACGAACCCGCCTCACCAATTCCGGCAATCGTTTCGATAATCCCGTCAGCGCTCACCTTTCGAACGCGATTGTTTATTGCATCGGAGATGTAGAGAGTCCCGTGAGAATCGACGGCCACGCCGAACGGATAATCGAGATCAGCCGCAAGAGCCGGACCACCATCACCGCTGAACTGTGGGGGTGGGCCGAGCCCTTCGATCCGGATGATCGGCTCGCCTTTCCCGGCCACGCGGTGAAAACGCCCGTCCGCAGCGATACGAACAATACGGTTCATATCGGAATCGGCGACGAATATGTCTCCGGCGGGACCCGCCGCAACGCTCCACGAGTTCGACAAGCGCAAAGTGTCGGCAGGACCACCGTCCTTCTCGTCAGGCAAAGCACTCAGACCGGCGACCACGGCCAACGTGCCATTGGGGCTCATTCGCAACACAACGCTGCGCCCGGAATCGGCCACGTAAACATCTCCGTGCCGATCAACCACAATATCGTCAGGTGAGCCCAACCGCATCTTCAATGGGTCCAGGTCTGCCCCCGGCAGGCTATCGCGCTGCGACCCAAGAACGGTCGTGACGGAGCCATCGCGACCAACTTTTCTGATGTTCTCCGTCGCGATGAGAAGATCGCCGTTCGGATCAAGAGCAACAGCTCTTGGGTAGCCGAGATTTGTCGCAAGCGCTCTACCGCCGTCAGCGGAGCCAGCCCGGCTGAGAGAGGGATGGAGGCCATCACCTGCGACTGTCGACACCGTCCCATCACGGCTAACCTTGGCGACACGGTGATGATCCCGATCCGCGACATAGATGTTGCCATCTCGATCAAGAGAAATTCCGCTAGGGAAATCAAAAGGCCCAGCAGGATTGGCGCTACGCTTGCCAATCGGAGCGGATCCCGCGACCTTTGTGATCACACCATCTGGAGTGATCTTACGGACCAAATTGTTTTGGCTATCGGTGAAGTAGATGACATCGGAGGCATCGATTGCGATCCCGTCCGGCCAGTTCAGTGTGGCATTTATCGCAGGGCCTCCATCTCCGCCATAACCTCGCTGTCCTGTTCCGGCGAATGTCGAGATTGTGCCCTCGGGCGTCAGCAACCTTATTCTGTTGTTCTGAGTGTCCGCAATATACAAATTGCCGTGGGAATCCAGCGCGAGGCCTCTTGGGAAGAGCAACTTCGCTTGCGTGGCCGGTCCTCCGTCTCCTCCGAATCCTTCAGCGCCCGTACCCGCAATTGTGCGGATCTTGCCTGTCGCTTCCACAAGCCGGACCACATTATTCCAAGTATCGGAGATGTACAATTCCCCCAGTGGACCTAGCGCCAAGCCGCTCGGTTTGTTCAGCCGCGCGTGAATGGCAGGACCTCCGTCGCCCGTGTAGCCGGTGAGCACCGCACACCCTCCGGCAAGTGTTGAGATCGTGTACTGGTTCTGCCCGTTGAGAAATGATGCGAAAAAGACAAGGCCTATAGTCCGAATCACAACGAAATCACCTCTCACGTGCTGCTCCCCCTCTTCAGTCTTGATGGTAGAACGCACGGTTACAATTGACTCTCTGTGTATCAGACGTTGCACTCTGTAAATCGTGTAATATTTTCTACCCCGAACGCTACAAGTACTTGATGCCGTCATCGAAAGAGTGGTCGCAAAGAGCGGTGACTCGTGTAGAATCAAATCCAGAGGCTCGGTTCGACAGGCGAGCGCAAAGCGCACCCTCCGAAAGGATCCTTCACTTTTGACGTATTGGAAGGTGAGGCATGCTTTTTCAGAAGGTCGCGCAAGAATCACGGTTCCCCAGAAATCCCAGATGCCACTCGGACGTGTACGACGTGCCGACCACGGCAGGTGAATCGTCGACGCGGGTGGCCGCGTGAAGGTCGAGATTCGCCCGCTGAGCGAAATCCGGCCGTATGAAAAAAACGCGCGTAAAATTCCGCAGCGTGCGGTCGACAAAGTCGCGGCGTCCCTCCAAGAGTATGGCTGGCAGCAGCCGATCGTAGTCGACAAGCTCGGCGTGATTGTGGTCGGGCACGTTCGCCGGCTTGCTGCGCTTCAACTCGGCTGGACCGAGGCCCCGGTCCACGTCGCGGACAAACTGACGCCGGCGCAGATCCGCGCATACCGGCTCATGGACAATCGCAGTCATCAAGAGGCGGACTGGGACCTCGATCTTCTCGGTCCGGAGCTCGCCGAACTCAGCGCGCTTTCGTTTGACCTAAGTTTAACGGGGTTCAGCGTGCACGAACTCGACGTGCTGCTGCGCAATCCACTGGACGAGGAGAAAGCAGACCAGGCGCCGCCGCTGCCGGAGATCGCGACCACACAGCCAGGTGATCTCTGGCTCTGCGGCCATCACCGGATTTTGTGTGGCGATGCGACGAGCGTTTCCGACGTCGCGCGGTTGCTCGGCGATCGCAAGCCGCGCCTGATGGTGACAGATCCTCCGTACGGGATAAGCCTGGACAGCGAATGGAGGGATCGAGCTGGCTTAAATTCCTGCGGGCCCGCTGAAGCGTCGTACATGAAAAAGCGGACCGAGGGCCATACAGAAACTTCGATCTCCGGCGACACGCGCGCCGACTGGTCAGAGGCGTTCGAGCTGGTGCCGAGCCTCGAGGCTGCATACGTATTCCATGCGAGCGTCTACACCCGCGAGGTGCTCGAAGGACTGTTGCGGATCGGCTTCTTGTACCCGCAGCAAATCATATGGGACAAGGGGCGAACGGTGCTGACGCGGACGCACTACTGGTATCAGCACGAGCCATGTTGGTACGTCCGAAAGAAGAACGCCCCGTGGTTTGGGAAAGCGGGAGAGAACTCGACGGTCTGGCAGTCGCCGAGTCCGAAATTTATCATGGGCGGATCTGACGAAGAAAAATGCGATCACCCCTGTCAAAAGCCTGTGGAATTAATGCGCAGGCCGATTCTCAATCACACACGCCGGGGAGAGCTCGTGTACGATCCATTCCTCGGCAGTGGGACGACGCTCGCGGTCGCGGAGTTGACGGAGCGCGTCTGCCTCGGCATCGAGCTGGATCCGAAGTACTGTGACGTCATCGTCGAGCGATGGCAGCAGCTAACGGGCAGAGAAGCGACGCTAGGCGCGAACGGACGGACTTTTGCGCAGATCAAGGCTGAACGAATGGGGGTTGCGGCATGAAACGAAAAACGCCGCCAGGGCGAACCCGGCGGCGCGAAGGAACGGCGATGGTCAGGGGGCTAACCGGCAATCCGGTAGCAACGCTCCTTCTCCTCGCTGCGGAACGACTCCACCTTCAGCCCCAGCTTCTTGATCAGCGTCCCGCTGACGAACCCGCGAACCGTGTGGGGCTGCCAGCCGGTAGCCTTCATGACCTCCGCCAGAGTCGCACCCTTGGTACGCCGCATCAGGTCGACGACTTCGGCTTTCTTGCTGCCCTCGCGGGCGACGTTGGCCGTTTTCTTCGCGGCCGGGCGCGCCGTGTCGCGTCGTTTGGGTCGGGCGGGGGCGTTTTTCCCCTTTCCCTTCGCTGGCGCGACGTCGGGCGCGGGTTGCGCAACGGTAGGAGCCAGCCGCTGGATGGCGTCCCAGATCCGCGCAACGGCCGCCTTGCGATCCGGGAGTTTCTTGACCGGCTTCAGATTGCCGAAGGGCGCGACACCGGCGAAGCTGTTCCAGATTTCAACCAGGCGAGTGGCGGACCAGGAACCGGCCAGCTTGTTCAGTTCCCGGGCGGAGCCGAAGTATTCGGCGGAGTTGATCTTGGCGGCAGTGGCTTCCTCTTGCGAAGCAAAGACCGCGATGTTGTTTGCAGAGTCGATTGTGAAGGTGCTCATGACTGACATTCATCCCTCTGCTCCGAACAAAAGGCAAGCAGAATGTTCGACTTGGAAGGGAGTGGCAAATACTTCCCGCCTATAAAAATCCATGCCGCGCGGACAGCCAAAGTACCAGCCGACCGAATCCGACCGCAATACGGTCAGATCGATGGCCGCGACCGGCTTCACTCATGAGCAGATCGCGACATGCTTGGGGACTGCGGGCATAGATCCGAAGACCATGCGCAAGCACTTCTCGGTGGAGCTTGCGACGGCAGCGAATAAAGCGAATGCAGCCGTGGCGAACAAAGCCTACCAGATGGCGGTAACAGGCAATCCTCCGGCGGCGACCTTTTTCTGGTTGAAGTGCCGCGCTCGCTGGAAGGAAACCACCCGAGTCGAACACACCGGGAAGGATGGCCGGCCGCTGGTTCCTGTCGAGGCTGCCCGCGCGTTGCTGGAAGGCGCTGCGGCTTCGCGTCCCGCCGAAGATGACGATGAGGACCCCATCAAAAAATAAGACATCCACTTCACTAACCGACCCGGTGCACTTCGCAAGCGATGTACTGGGCTCGGTTCTATGGCGTCGCCAGCGGGACATAATGCGCGCGGTGGCGACGAAACCTCTTGTCGCGGTCAAAGCCTGCCACGCGAGCGGCAAGACGTATCTGGCAGCCCGGTTCGCGCTTTGGTGGCTGCTCCGCTATTCGGAGGGAAAGGTCATCAACACCGCGCCGGGCTGGCGGCAGGTTCGGCTGATGTGGGACGAGATTCGATTGGCCGCGAGTCAGTCGCGCATCGAGTTCCCGATTCCCAGCGCGACTGAGCTGCGCATCAGCGATGCCAATTACATTCAGGGCATCTCGACGAACGAGGCAGTGAAGTTCCAGGGGATCCACGGCCGCCAGATCCTGATCATCGCTGATGAAGCGCCGGGAATCCGTGCTGACATCTGGGACGCAATCGAGGGCGTCCGCGCTGGCGGCGACGTCCACGTGCTCATGCTGGGCAACCCGGTGATTCCCAGCGGGTATTATTTCAACTCTTTCGGCCGCGGCAGAACAATCTGGACCACGTTCACGATCAGCGCCTTCGACACACCAAACCTCGAGGGAATAAGTCTGGAGCAGCTCCTCGCGATGAACGATGACGAACTGGCCCATCCTCCGGCGCCGTATCTGGTGACGCCGCGCTGGGTGAAGGAGAGGGCGCTTGCTTGGGGCCCAAAGCAACCAATGTTTATGGCGCGCGTGCTCGGCGAGTTTCCAACCCAGTCTGCCTACTCAGTCTTCAGCCTGGAACTGATCGAGCGAGCGAAGCGCGATCCGACAACCGCGGAAATCGAGAAGCTGAAGATCCTGCCGATTCAGGTCGGGATCGATGTCGCCGGACCTGGGGAAGATGAGACGGTGCTGGTTGCGCGCTCGGGTGGCGCAATCCTGGAGACTCACGCCTTCGCTGAGCACGATCCGCGCGGGCGGGTTGTGCAGGTGCTTGGACGCCTGAAGCAAACCGGCAGGCTGCTCTACGTGGTTGTGGACGAGGTGGGCATTGGTTACAACTTCGCGCTGCACCTTGCTGATCACGGCTTTCCTGTGTTTCGCTTCAACGCCGGCCATCGGGCAATCGACGCAGAGCGGTTCGCGAACGCGAAGGCTGAAGGATACTGGGGTCTCCGAGAGTGGATGGAACAGGGTCAAGTTTGCAGACTCAACGACCTGGAAACAGAAGCGCAGCTTTCCGCGATCCTCTATCGAGCGACGCCGTCGGGGAAAACGGAAATCGAGAGCAAGGAAGACGCGAGAAAGCGCGGACAGTCGTCGCCCGATCGCGCGGAGGCCCTCGTCATGGCATTCTACAAGATCGTGCCCAGAGAGCAAACGATCGTGTTCAGCGAGCGCGTCGTGATCTCGCAGTTTTGAAATTGTGGCATCCTTTGCCGACAAAGCTGCTCCTCAGCCCGTGATATTCTACCGGTGAACGAAAGAGCAGAGGATAGTTGCATAAGTGGCAACACGGGCGAATACGCAACGCCGAGCGGCGACTGGAAAAACACCGGCCGCCACTAGAGGCGCGCGACAGGGACCGTCGGGCCTGAGCACCTACACGTCGCACTTAAGGAATATCGGGCACGCGATAACAATAGGTACAACGCTTCCCGTTAGTTGGTTCCGTGGACATCCCAAATCCTTTGGAAATCTGACGCCAAGTGTTTATCGGATTCCGCCGACGGAGAGAGGCGGCTATCGCGAGTTCTGGGCCACCGAGCGCTTTCGCTTGCGAGCGGGTTCCGTTGGAGCAATGGTTCCGCGGTGGGACGATCATCTTCGGTGGTTGCTTCTCATGCAACACTTCGGCGTGCGAACGCGGCTACTTGACTGGTCCGAGAGCATCCTCACAGCCTTGTATTTTGCCGTAGAGTCCTCACCCGATTGTGCGGGAGAAGTGTGGTGCATCCGTCCTGACGCGCTGAACAATAAGAGCGGCCTCTTTTTGAGTTCACAGGATAGGCCACAGATTAATTACCTCGCCGCCGAGGCATACTCAAATGAGAGCGATGCAGCGAAACGTACGAAGTTCGCGCGCGACCTCGAGATATCGACAACTCCACATTATCCGATCGCATTTCTTCCGCCGATGGAGTTTCCGCGTATGCGCGCTCAGACCAGCCGGTTCACGATTCACCCCCGACCCGAAAAGGGCAATACGATCGAGGAGTTGCTCGAGGCTCCGAAAGAGATTATTCGATATGAAATTCCAGCCAACTGCAAACCCGCGCTCTCCCGTGACCTAGCGGAATTGGGTGTAACTGCGGAAACACTGTTTCTAAGCCTCGACGGTTTGGCTAAGACCATCGAGGCGGAAGTTTACGCGGCAGATCGTGGCGAGGGCTATCCTCCTCCCCCGCTGTTCGACTGACGTCGAGGCGGGCGTGTAGCCCAATCCGATGATGCGCGGCAGGCCGCCCAACGTGGCGAAAGCCACCTTTAGCCGGCCAGAATGTTCGTCGGGTCCCTGACGATAATGTGTATTATCTGGTTCTGTGCGCAGATGTTCGCTGTGTGTATGATCGTGGCTGCGAACTTATCGCCGACGGGCGCCTTCGGCGTGGGACCATCGACGACCTCGCGATTCCGTTGACTTTAGTTGCCGCAGTTGTTACGCAGTTCGTTGGGAGCGCCTGCGGGTGGCACGCTGGTTTTGTTGTCGATGCAGGGGATCACACTCAAATAAGTCCAGATGGCTTCAAGATCGTGATCAGTCGCGTCCTGAAAATCAGGCCATGGCATGACCTGGAGACGGCTCCCGTCGACCGGCGGCGGAATGCAGTTTGCCGGTGCGATCGACGGCGAGAATTGTGTGCACGTTGGATGGATCTTGTCCAGGTCGACACCGGTGCGCAAGATGGTCATGAATTGAGTCAGCGTGTGCCCGCCTTCGGGCAGCCCGTTCTTGTCCGGAGTCAAGTTGCGGGCGATAATGTTCGGACCCAGATAAGATCCGTAATTCGTCCCTCCTTGAACATTAAAAGGAAGAGCTGTAAAGAAGTTGTTTCCTCCGGCGAGATATGTAGTCGGGTCCGTCTTCTTTGGCCCCTGACCAAGAAAGTATGGGTTGTGTCCCATCTCGAAGTTGAAGTTGGGAGGGCCGCCGCCCATGTGGCAGAAATTGCAGTCGTTCGCGGCGTTGACCAGGTAGCTGCCCAATCCCACGAGATCGAGTTGACTCTGATTCAAGCCTCTCAAATTGAGCGGAACCGGCGCCACCGCGAACCCTTGTTGGATCCTCGATTGCTCATTGTCGAAGCTGGAGCTTCCACTCTGCGCCCGGCCGCGCGGCGAGTCAATTACTACGAAAACGAGGGTCGCAAGGGCGATCGATGCCACAGCCCCTCCGCCCCTTAGAAGATTCTTCGTGGTCATGTTCAATTTCCTCCTGATGAGAACAAATCATGCGTCAGCTCTTTACGAAAGTCGAGCCTTCGGGTGTCATTTCGAGAGAAATTCTGATCTCACCAGCGAAGTGCCTGATTTAGCTGACCTTGTTCACAAGAGTCATCAGCTGAATCGTGATGCATAATATGGTGGAGATGAAATGTCACCGGTTCGGCCCGTTTGACATCGACGCCGAAACCGGAGAGTTGCGCAAATACGGCGTCCGAATCAGGATTCAAAAGCAGCCATTTCAGATTCTGCTAACACTCGTTGAGAAAGCGCCCCTCCTGGTTAGCCGCGAGGACCTGCGCCAGGCTATTTGGGCGAGCGATACTTACGTCGACTTCGACCATAGTCTCAACGCCGCCGTAAATAAGGTCAGACAAGCCCTTGGCGACGCTTCCGACCGCCCTCATTACGTCGAAACCGTGCCTGGCCAAGGCTATCGCTTTGTTGCTCCCGTCGAACGACCACCCGCTGAAAAAATCGAAGATGCATCAGCACCTCTCGATTTGCCGAAGCGCCGGAATGCTCTGCTGGCCGCCGCCGCGGTGGTGGCCGTGCTGATCGCCGTCTTCCTCTCTTTTCACCGCGCTCCGAAACTGACGGACAAGGACACCATCGTCCTGGCGGATTTCGTCAACACCACGGGCGATCCCGTCTTTGATGGAACACTCCGCCGCGGGCTGGCGATCCAGCTGGAGCAGTCGCCATTCCTCAGCCTCATTCCCGACGAACGAGTGCAACGGACGCTGCATCTTATGGGACAACCGGCCGATGCTCGCATTACGCCGGAACTAGGCCGCGAAGTCTGCGAGCGAACCTCCAGCTCGGCGGTCCTCGAAGGCTCCATCGCGTCCCTCGGAAGCCAGTACGTGCTCGGCTTGCGTGCCAAGAACTGCCGCACAGGAGACATCCTCGACGACGAGCAGGTGCAGGCTTCGAGAAAGGAAGATGTCCTGCATGCTCTGACGCAAATCGCAAGCAGGTTCCGAACCCGAATCGGCGAATCGCTTGCGTCTGTCGAAAAATACGATACTCCGCTCGCGGAAGCGACTACGCCCTCGCTCGAAGCCTTAAAGACTTACAGCACGGCTTACAAAATCCTTTCTTCAACCGGGTCCCATGCCGCGCTCCCGTACTTCGAGCGCGCCATTCAGATCGATCCCAAATTCGCCATGGCGCACGCCTTCCTGGGACGCCTTTACGCTGATGTTGGAGACTCCGTCCGCTCGGCCGAGGAAACCCGTAGTGCCCAAGGGCTTCGCGACCGCGCGAGCGAACATGAGAAGTTTTTCATCGATGCTTCCTACGATCTGCAAGTTACCGGAAACTTCGAGAAAGCCCAACGAACATGCGAGCTGTGGACGCAGGTTTTTCCGCGAGCGGCAGGCGTCTTTACGGCGCACGGGTTTCTGACCGGCTTTACATATCCTGTTTTTGCCAGGTACGAGAAAGCAGTCGAAGAAGGAAAGAAATGGATTGAGGCCGATCCGGACTTTGCCCTAGCGTATCTCGGACTTTCTTACAACTACCAATCCCTCAACCGTTTCGACGAAGCTACCTACTCTATTAAGCGGGCGTCCGATCGCAAACTGGAAATCCCCGATTTCTTCGTTCAGCGTTACGACCTCGCATTTCTAAAGGGCGACCGGCAAGAGATGGAACGGCAAGCGTCCTTGGCGCACGGGACGCAGGCCGAAGACTGGATTCTGGACCACGAGGCTTATGTTTCGGCTTACTTCGGACGCTTGAAAGAGGCCAGAGAATTGGTGAGGCGCGCGGCGGATTTGGCGCAGAAATCGTCGCAACACGAACGGGCTGCTCTGTATGAAGCGGGAGAGGCTCTCTGGGAAGCCTTTTCGGGAAACACGGCGGAAGCGAAACGGGGAGCAAGGGAGGCGCTGCAACTCTCCAAGGCCAGAGATGTGGAATTCGGCGCCGCTCTTGCCCTGGCCTATTCCGGCGATTCTCCTTTCGCCCAAAGACTAGCCACAGATTTGGACGCGCGCTTCCCGGAGGATACGGCGGTAAGATTCACTTACCTTCCAGAATTGCGAGCCCTCCTCGCACGAAACCGGCACGATTTCGAGCCAGCGATCAATCTCCTGAAATCCGGCCCCGTCGATGAACTGGGTTCGCCTCCCAGCACCTTTTTCGGTTTCTTCGGCGGCCTATATCCGGCGTATCTGCGAGGCGAAGCCCGCTTACTAGCCGGTCAAGGCGTCGAAGGTTTGGCTGAGTTCGAGAAAATCCTCAATCACCCAGGGATCGTCGTCAGCCAACCGATAGGCGCACTGGCGCATTTGCAGCTAGCCAGAGCACTACAGTTGGCCGGCGATAATGCGAAGGCGAAAAGCGCCTACGAGGCGTTCCTAGTTCTCTGGAAAGACGCCGATCACGACATCCCAATCTTCGTCCAGGCCAAGGCCGAATACGGGAAGCTCTACTAGCCGATAATGCTACTTAACGTGGGGCGCTATCAACCCGCAGGGTCAAAACTCGTCGAAAGTCCTACGATCGCACTCGAAGCGCGTGATCGCGCTCTCTAGCTCGACCGAGTAACCGAGCGATCGCCGCGCGCAGCAGACAATAGACGCTCCCGTACTGGGCTACGATTACTTTTGGAGGAAGCAAGTTGAGAGTTGCGGCACTCAAGCACAAGGCGGACAATCCCGGCATCTTATCCGTGGCGTTTGGTTTCCTGTCACTGTGCGTCGCGCTTGCACCCGCGCAGATCCTGATCGATACCGTTGCCGGCGGAAAACCGCGGTCAGGCGTTCCTGCAAACGATGTAGTCCTTGGATTAATCGAGGGCATCACGAAGGATGCAAGCGGCAATGTCGTATTTTGTGAGGACCACGCCATCCGCCGAGTGCGAGTCGATGGGACGGTCGAAACCATCGCGGGCACTGGCGTGTCTGCCTACGCAGGAGATGGCGGACCAGCCTCAGCGGCCTCCTTCTTTTGGCCCCGTAGCCCGCGATTCGACTCTAATGGGAATCTGTATTTCATTGACGAAGACAATGCTCGCATCCGTCGGATCGATCCATCAGCCGTGATCACGACTGTTGCTGGGATTGGCCAGGCAGGATCCCTTGGCGCGAGTGGTCCTGCCGTCGCGGCGCAGATCGGTTTTGCAGCCGATTTAGCGATTGATAGCTCGGGAAGTGTTTATCTCTCCTTCCAGGGCAACTATGGCAATCAAATCAAACGGCTCCCTCCCGGAGGTGTGCTGGAGCCCTATACGGCTCTGGACCTTACCGGAATCGCCTCTGACGGCGACGGCGGCCCGGCGATCAACGCCCACGTTCGCACTCCGGGGCCAATGGTATTCGACGGAGCTGGCAACCTTTATGTGGGCGAGCCTTATCGGGTCCGTCGCATATCGCCCGATGGGATCATTTCCTCGTTTGCCGGTAATAACTTACCTGCGTCAGAGGGTACCGGCGATGGAGGCCAGGCAAGCGCTGCCACTTTTCGTGCCGTTGTTAGCCTTGCTGCGGATTCTCGAGGAAATGTTTTTGTGGCGGACCAGTTCTCCAGCGGGCACGGACGGATTCGGCGCATTTCTCCGGATGGCACCATCAATACCGTTGCCGGGGTTAGCGCGGGGCCCACGACGGATGGTCCCGCTTTGCAAACCCAACTGAACTCCGCGTATTCGCTTTTCGCCGATGCCTCGGGAAACGTGCTCTTTTCGGATGGCACACGGCTCCGTATGCTTACTTCACAGAACACCATTCAAACGGTCGCCGGAGGTTCTCCCGTGGCAGCACCAGATGGGATGCCCGCGAACGCATCCTGGCTGATTGCTCCGAATGCAATCACGGTCGATCACAACGGAACTCTATACATCTCGGAGCCGGCGAATTGCACTATCCGCCAAGTCGGCTCGGATGGTGTTCTTTCCACGCTGGCGGGAACCGGCGAATGCTCGTCATCCGCGACGGCGGGTCCGGTGGCGACCACCGGTTTGACCGCGATTTCGAGCCTCGCGGTGGATAGCAAGAATCGCATCTATGCGGCTGATGGTTCCGTAGGACCAGTGGGCGCAACGTTCTTGAATCAGGCGAACATCTATGTCATTTCGCCGGGCGGAACTGTTGCAGCGGTGCCGGGATCGCCTTTCCCGCCGGGCCCGCCTGCGCGGCTCGCGGTTGACTCAGAAGACCGGCTGTATATTTTGACGAGCACCAACGTATTGCGGGTACCTCCAGGATCTGCGCCAGAGATTTTTCTGGCTGCTCTTCCTCCCGGACCATATAACTTTGCCGCGATCGCGATCGACGCCGCGGACAACATATACCTAATGGATGTCCGAAACGACGTTGTTCTCGTCTTCGGCCAGGATGGCAGAAACTCGACGGGTTTACCGACGAGGTCATCGCCATTGGCGATCGCAAGCGATCCATCAGGCAACTTATGGGAGGCGGGTTCACTCGGGATTGCCGAAGCCAACTCCACCCTCCTTCGTGATGTCAATCCAGCGACTGGCTCAGGATTCTTCGGCGACGGCGGTCCATTCGCATTGGTTCGCGTCTCCTCCCCGGCCGGACTTTCTTTCGCGCCGAATGGTGATCTCTACATCCTTGACACCGGTAACCGTAGAGTTCGCAAGACCAGCGGCTCACCTCCAAAGAATGCGCCATTGATTAATTCGGGAGGCATTGTCAACGCGCTGTCCTTGAAGGGCGGGGCCGTAGCACCCGGCGAAATGATCTCGATCTTCGGATCGAATCTTGGTCCGCCTATCCTCAGCACATACTCCCCGAACAATAATTCGGTGCCCCAGGTGCTCGGTAATGTGACCGTGTACTTCAATCAGTATGCTGGACGCGTTGCTGCCGCAGTCTCAGGTCAGATCAATGTTTTCGTGCCCTATGAAGTTGTCGATTTTACGGCCGTGGAGATCATTGTCGATATCGATGGAGCCCGTTCTCCTGCGGTCACCGTGCCCGTAACCGCCTCCTTCTTTGGGCTTGCCACCGCGGACGCGAGCGGACATGGGCAAGGGGCGATTTTGAACCAGGACGGCTCTTACAACGGCAAGGCGAGTCCCGCATCGCGGGGTTCGATTGTGACGTTATTTGGAACCGGAGAGGGGCTAAGCACGCCGCTTCTTCCCGATGGAGCATTGACCATCGCAACACCATTTTCAGTGCCTGTTGCGCCGGTAGCAGTCGCTATTGGTGGAATAACGGCCGACCTCCTGTATGCGGGCGCGGCGCCTTTCTTGCCCGCCGGAGTCTTACAGGTCAATGTGCGAATCCCCGATGACGCGCCCACCGGCGACATTGCCATTACGGTGTCAATTGGCGGAGTCCCAACCAGTCAGCAGGTGACCTGCGCGGTGAAATAAGCAAAAAGGAGCGTCGACATTCAAAGCGACCAAGGCGCCGTCCCGACTGGGCCGATAATGTGCGATAACGGTTCGCGATAGGCGCAAGTGAACGGTTGACGTGTCACCTACTTCACGGGACTGACCTTCGAACGATGTCTACGGGCTCCCATTCTCCGAGTCGCTGGATGTTTCCGTCGCTTCGCGCGCACACGAATATTCGGAAGCACCCGTTTTCTCAGGACTCGTAAATAGGCGCCGCGGCCAACAAGGCTACTGTTCCACGAGCTTCATCTGTTGTTCGTTCATGCGACCGCCCTGCACCTTGAACTCAGACAGAGACGCTGAATGTGGATGAGCTCGCCTCGATGGCAGGTATGGCAGATCGACTCTGCATCATCACTTCCGTGGTCTCACAGCAATGAGTCCTCTTCAGTTTCAAAAACAGCTTCGGCTGCACACAGCGCGGCAGAAGATGCTCACAGAGGATTCTTGATGCTGCGAGCGCGGCGTTCGCGGTGGGATACGAAAGTCCAAGCCAGTTTAATCGGGAGTACAAGCGCAGCGCGTGTCCGTGTGATCGCGAAAATCGATCACGATGCCACGTCCGGGGCTTAATGGTCTGCAAGTCCGTGACCCCGCGCGGCTTGGTCCCAGTCGGTCAGAGAAGCCGTTCGGCCACCACCTTGACGCGTTGCCCCAACTCGCCGATTGGGCGACCCGGCAGCGGCACGTCTCAAGATGGGCATCGGGCTCTTCGCCCAAAGATGTCCGCACTTCCTATAGAATGTATCGATTCGAGGTGGGGACTATGGACCGCGACGCACCTTCTAGCCCTGGGAATGAAAATGGTGAGACGCAGACGTTTGAGCACGTGGCGCAGTCAGCGGCTGACGACGGTGCGAGACAGCGGTCGCTTCGCGGCCGGATCGGCAAGTATCGCATCATCCGCCTGATCGGGGAAGGCGGCATGGGCGCGGTATATGAAGCGGAACAGGACCAGCCGCGGCGGATCGTTGCGCTTAAGGTGATTAAGAGCGCTTGGGCCAGTCCCGCGCTTCTCCACCGCTTCGAGCAGGAATCGGCGGCGCTGGGGCGCCTCCATCATCCCGGAATCGCCCAAGTATATGAAGCCGGCACGGCGGATTCCGGCACGGACTCGCTGCCATACTTTGCGATGGAGTACATCGCTGGCGGGCAGACCTTGACGGCGTACGCCAAAAAGCATGGGCTGGATACGAATCAGCGGCTCAACCTGATGGCGGAGATATGCGACGCTGTGCAGCACGCCCACCAGCGCGGCATCATCCATCGCGACTTGAAGCCGGGAAATATCCTGGTGGATGAGCACGGCCGTACCAAGATCCTGGATTTCGGAGTGGCACGCGTCACCGACAGCGATGCCCAGGCGACGCGCCAGACCGACGTCGGGCAATTGGTAGGCACCCTGGGATACATGAGTCCCGAGCAGGCGCTGGCCGACCCCCTGGCGCTCGACACGCGAAGCGACGTCTACACCCTCGGCGTAATCCTGTATGAGCTCTTGACAGGGAAAATGCCCTACGAATTGAGCAATAAGCTGCACGAGGCGGTTCTCACCATCCGCGAGAAAGAAGCCACGGCGCTCAGCTCGGTGAACCGCATCTATCGGGGTGATATCGAGACGGTCGTCGCCAAGGCGATGGAGAAGGACAAGGCGCGGCGCTACGCATCCGCGGCAGACCTCGCGTCGGACATTCGCCGGCACCTCAAGGATGAGCCGATCGTGGCGCGGCCGGCAAGCGCAAGCTACCAACTCTACAAGTTCGCGCGCAGGCACCGTGCGCTGGTAGCGGGAATTGCCGGTGTGTTTGTGGTCCTGCTGGGGGGCATGATCGCCAGCACGCTGGAAGCGGCCCGAGCCCGCAGGGCGGAGCATGCCGCGGTGTTTGCCGGGCAGACCGCCACCAGCGAGCGCGACCACGCGCGAACCGCGGAGCAGCAGGCCATCCAGGACCGCAACCGCGCCGCCGCCGCCGAACACCAGGCCGAGCAGGATCGCAATCGCGCGCAGCGGTCGGAAAGGCAGGCTCTGCGCGACCGCAATGTGGCGGTGGAACAGAAGAAACGGGCCGACACGGAAGCCGCGACCTCGGCAGCAGTGAACGAATTCCTGCGAAACGATCTGCTAGCCCAGGCCAGTAACTTGACCCAGGCTACGCCTGACAGCAAGCCGGACCCGAACCTGACGGTGCGGGTGGCGCTCGACCACGCCGCTGCACGAGTGGAAGGAAAGTTCGCGAACCAGCCGCTGGTGGAGGCGTCCATTCGCGAAACCCTCGGCGAAACTTACGACGACCTTGGAGTGTATCCGGAGTCGGAGAAGCATTGGCAACGGTCCTTCGAACTGCGTTCTCGGATTTTAGGCCCAGAGCACGCGGATACCCTGCGCTCGCAAGTTCGGCTGGCTGCTGTACTAAATGATGACAGGAAATTCGTCCAGTCGGAAACGCTGCTGATGAAGGCGCTGGAAATAGAGCGCCAGTTCTTCGGTGAGAGCGATCCTAGAACCCTGGAAACCATGAGCGAGCTGGGTTCGAGCTATACTGCCCAGTCAAAGCTCGCGCAGGCTGAGGCCCTGTTGCGATCGGCGCTCGAGCAGTCGCGCCGCTCGCTCGCCAAAGATAATCGGGTCGAACTAAAAATAATGACCTACCTGGCGACCACTATTCAGCGGGAGAGAAAGTACGCTCAGGCTACAGAACTGTTGACGGACCTGTTGCAGACGAACCGTCGCGTGAATGGCCCCGAACATCCCACTACGGTAGGGGCTATGCACAATCTGGCGTACAACTATCTAAACCTGGAACAGTATGCGAAGGCCGAAGAGCTTTTCCTCCAGGTGATCGAGATCCAGGGCCGGGTCCGCGGGGTGGACCATCCCAACCGTTTAAGCACCATGGACGGTCTGGCATCGGTATATGAATTGGAAGGGAAATTCGAAGAAGCGAAGCAACTCAGGCTGACATTGCTCGCAGCCAGCCGCCGCGTGTTGGGTGACGAACACCCCACCACACTGGTTTATATTAATAATCTGGCGGTGCTATACTCCGCACGCGGACAGTACGCAGATGCCGAGCTATTGCTGGTAAACATGCTGCCAATCTCTGGGCGCGTGAGGGGGGAGGAGCATTCGGGAACTCTCACGGCCAAGGACAATCTGGCATTCGCCTACGTCGAGCAGGGTAAATACGAACAAGCCGAGCCCATCTTTAAGAGCGTTGTTGAGGCGAGGCGCCGCGTTTTGGGGGCCGAGGCACCCGACACCCTGGGTACGGCCTACAAGTTGGCGGATATGTATCGGCGGCAAGGGAGATACGCCGAGGCTGAACCGCTCTACGTGAACGTAGCCCAGGTGCGGCGGCGCAAACTGAGCCCGCAGCACGCCGATACCCTGAATGCTTTATCCAACCTTGGGTTCGTGCGGATTCAATTGCACAAATATTCGGAGTCGGAACCCGTGCTGCGCGAATTGCTGGCCGGGCAGGAGAAGCTCATCCCGAATGAGTGGATGCGCTATAACTCGGTATCCATGCTGGGCGAGAGCCTGGCCGGACAGGGGAAGTATGCCGAAGCTGAGCCCCTCCTGCTGTCCGCTTACGCCGGTTTAACCGAGCGCGAGAGCGCAATTCCGGAAACGTCCAGGTTCAACTTGGAGAACACCGCTACATGGATCGTCGAACTCTATCAGAACTGGGGCAAGCCCGAAATTGCCGCCGGATGGAAGCAACGGATCCAGGAACGGAAACAAAGTCCAGGAAGAAGTGATGGCCGACAGTAAGCTCGATTATACGTGGGTTCCGACCGGAAAACAGCGAAGCGTTTACCTGCCAAGTTGACGGCTTGTCGCCATCTCGCTGATTTGATCCATTTGGCTCCCGCATTGGGCGGATAACGCGGTACTCGTACGATGGTCCAGCCACGTCGCGTGGACTGCATGATTCCTCCCGTGAAACGCCGTTCACGCCCCGCCGGTCGGGATTCCGGCGCAGCTGGACGAGAGTCGAGGATAATCGGGCCGCACGTCGATAATGCCAAAACATCGGGCTTTCGGTTTCGCGCAGCTTCCTCGCAACAGCGGCGTCGAGATGTAGCGTTCTGCGAGAATATTGATGTGCGCCTTCCATGGCTCCTCGCGTTTGTCTGCGTTGGGATCGGATGGGCGCAGAGCAATTGCCCGAGCGTTCCATTCCCTGCCGCGAAATCTGCTGCGCTGCTGCCTTCCCCTTCTGCTCACCGATTCCTGGTGAAGCAGGCCGACGGTTCTTTCACGGCCTAGGAATTGTCCAACACCCCGCCTTATGCTGTCATTCGGATCATTCCGCACTTCGACATTCAACTGAGCTCGTGCGCCCCTTCCTCGACAGCGATTTATACGTCCGTCATCGTTACTTCGGTGACACCCGTCCCGTCAGGTGGCTACTTCGTGACGATTGTCAACCAGGAGACGCCGTTCTTCGATGTCTTCGATGCATCCTTCCATCTGATCGCGGAATCGAGTAGCGTTCCCGGATTTATGTTCGCCGACATGAACAGCGACGGAAAGCTGGACGCCATCAGCACCCCGTTCGTCAATCACAACGCAGCCATTTCGATCGCCCTCGGGAACGGAGGAACGTCGTTTCAGGCGCCCATGGTCTACGGGACGCTATATCCCAGCATTCAAGCTCTGGCCGTAGCTGACGTCAATCGCGACGGCAAACCGGACATCATGGTGCTTGGGTTCGGCCAGATCGCCCTCTATCTGAGCAAAGGCGATGGAACTCTTCAAGCCCCCAAAATCATCGCACAGCAGGAAATGCCTTCAGGCTCGACTTTGGCGCTAGCGGATTTGAACGGCGATGGCATCCCGGATCTCCTTTATGGGGGCGAGGGCCCGACTTATGAACCTGTCATTAACGTATCTCTCGGCAATGGCGATGGGACTTTCCAACCCAATTCCGCCATACATTTCCAGACGATCCTCTTCTCTCGTTCCGACCTCGGAGAACCGTTGTCGTTGGCTCGGTGAGCGCGCTTGGGCAACCCTTCGCGCGACTTCTCCTTCTCCGCGGAGAGCAGCCGCCCGCGGTTAACGCGACGAACGTCTCGGTTTCCACTTTTCGAACTCGCTGCGTATGTTTACAGCAGAGTGTGTCTCGCACACTCTAGCAACCACTCGACAGCGGAACGACCGCCAAGCGGACTTTCGTTGTGGTGCCAATCCACAGCGAGGTGAATCGTCTTGGGAATTCCGACTGAAGATTTGCGATCCATCGCTAGAATTCTCGCCGCCGGCTACCTCCGGCATCGCGAACAACTCCGGCGAGACGCCCCGCCACTTGCTAATTCCGCAACTTCGAGCCGTCATGGACACGAGGTTAACTGCGATGAGAATGGAGAACCACGTGGAGACGGCGATGCGGAAAGAGATTGATGAGCTGAGCACGATGCCAGTCGGCCAGCTCCGCCAGAAGTACCTTGAGGTATTCGGCGAGGAGTCCCGATCGAATCACAAACAGTTCCTGTTTCGGAGGATCGCCTGGCGCATCCAAGCAATCGCCGAGGGAGGCCTTTCCGAACGCGCGCGCCGCCGCGCTCTGGAAATCGCCAACGATGCAGCTGCGCATCCGGGCACCCAAGACGAAGTTCGGCCCAGACCCCACCCCAAGCTGAGCGTCAGCCGTAAGGTGGCCAGCGCTCTCGACCCGCGGTTGCCGCCGCCGGGACCTATCTGGAACGCGAGTACAAGGGCCGCCGAATCATCGTGAAGGTTCTCGTGCACGGGTTTGAGTTCGACGGCGAGATCTACCGGTCCCTCAGTGCCATCGCCCACGAGGTGACTGGAACGAAGTGGAACGGCTTTCTCTTCTTCTCCTTGACGTCCACGGAGGAAAACCCCAATGGCACGGAATAGCGTTGCGCTCGCGCCGGCAAGGGCGTCCAACGGATCGGCGGACGCGAAGACCATCCGGTGCGCGATCTACACCCGAAAGTCCACGGAGGAGGGGCTCCAGCAGGAGTTCAACTCCCTGGATGCTCAACGAGAAGCATCCGAGGCGTTCGTTGCCAGCCAGAAAAACGAGGGCTGGCATGTGATCACCGACCATTTCGATGACGGCGGATACACCGGCGGAAATATGGAGCGCCCGGCGCTGAAGCGGCTCATGGCAGCCGTCGAGGCCCGGTCCGTGGACTGTGTCGTAGTCTACAAGGTCGATCGGCTTAGTCGATCGTTGCTCGACTTCGTTCGAATCATCGAGAGCTGTATCGGCCGGATCGTTCTTACTAAAAGCGAAAAAATCGATCAAATTCGGCTCTGCGGCGGACGTTCTCGAAATTCTGGTTATAAACGTCGCCGGCCCAATAACAGCCAAACAATCAGGATCAAGAGGACAAGGCCGCCGATTCCTCCTCCCAGGTAGGGGCCGCCATAGTAATACCCGCCACCCCCGCCGGCGAGAATCAGCAGAATCAAGATAATCAGAACTAGGTTCACGGAGGTCAGATCTATCGTGTGCCAAAGTGTTTCGAAAATAATCATTGGGACGGACAGCAACAAAGGGCGTTCTGTGAACTAGCCGATCATGTGTATTAACTGGCTGATGCTCGTCTAGGTTCAGCTCCCACATCGGAACTCGCTCGCGTCGCCCAAGTCTGAGCTTTGTACGAGTGGCGCGTAACCCGTTCGAAGTGGAGCTCGCCGACTTCAACGTCCCGCCGCATCAACTGCGGGCCCCGGAGCAAGGTGATAAAATTCGACAGAAATCAATCTGCAGATTGAGGAGTGCGTTTAATGAGAGCGCTTTCGATTGTACATTCGCGGCGATAGCGTCCGCCGCCGTGCTCGCCCCGGTTATTTTCGCCCAGACACAGTCACCAGGATTGATTGCGATCGGTTCCCCTCTTACCTTTGGAGGCACGAACTCGCCGGATACGTATTCCGCCACCACGACATTCAGTTCGACCCCCGTTCTGGTGGACAACGGCGCGGTGAAGATATGGCAAGTTCAAACAGCGACGGGGCCTACCTCGGAGTGGGACGTGTTCTACATGCAGACAACCAACGGCGGACCGCTTGCCGGAAACATCAATGCCAATTGGAACATTCTGATCAACTACACGCTCACGGCGCCGGTGTATTTCGATCAGGTGGTGCAGCAGTGGCAGGTGAACGGCGCGCCGGTGAGTCCGCTGACCAACGGGATCGGCTCGATCTGCTGCGCTTCAACATCAAACCCCGTCCTCCCGGGTCCGGCTTATTACAACAGCGGCTTTAGCTCGCCGATTCCGGCCGGATTGTTTTCGAACTCCGATGGGGGAAATTTGTGGCAGCAGATTTTCGTGGATCCTTACAGTTATGTCACCAGTGGAGGCATCAACCCGAGCACAGCCAACGGCTTCGTTTTTGGCTTGCACTTTACCAAGCAAACGCCGATGCCGGCGATCACCAATGTGATCAGCGCCAGCGCGTACGGCGCGTTTCCCGCGATTTCGTCCGGCTCCTGGATTGAGATTTACGGTACGAATCTTGCCGCAGCGCAGCAGACGTGGGGCAGCTCCGATTTTTACGGCGTGGTCGCACCGACCAAGCTCGGCGGCACTTCGGCTACGGTAGCGGGCCAGCCGGCGTTTGTCTATTACATAAATACGGGGCAAATCAACGTGCAGGTGCCTGGCGGAGTTGCCAACGGCTCGCAGCCGGTCGTGGTGACCACGGCGGCCGGGTCGAGTCCTCCGTACTCGGTGACGGTCAATTCCGTCGAACCGGGCCTGCTCGCGCCGGCTTCGTTCAACCTCAGCGGCACGCAGTATGTCGTCGCCGAGTTTACGAACGGCACGTATGTGTTACCGCCCGGCGCGATTTCGGGAATCACTTCCCAACGAGCCAAACCGGGAGACACCATTGTTATGTACGGAATCGGATTCGGGTCCGTTACGCCGACGATCCCGCCCGGCCAGATCGCCGAGCAGAGCAGCGCGCTCAGCCTCCCTTTGACGGTCTCCATTGGCGGAATTCCTGCGACAGTCTCCTACAATGGACTGACGCCGAGCTTCGTCGGCCTCTACCAGTTCAACGTGGTGGTGCCCAATGTTGCGGCGAACGACAAGACTCCGCTCACCTTCAGCCTCAACGGGGTGAGCGGCACTCAATCGCTTGCAATCGCGATTGGGAATTGAGCCAAAGCTTCGCGCGGAAGGGCGGCGCCATCACCCTGGTCACGACGGCGACGCATCACAGTTGCTCTTCTGGTGAGTCCGGGGATGCGAGTGGACGGATTGTCGGCAACCCTTCCACTATTTTTTCCCGGACGACAACTTCCGGTTACGCCGTCATACAAGACTAGACCCATTTGTTGACCCACAGCGATATACTTGTCGGCACTCTTATGCCGCTATCTCCCGGCGAGAAGCTCGGCCCCTACCAAGTCCTTCCGCTCATCGGAGCGGGGGGCGTGGGCGAGGTCTACAAAGGCGGTGATACGCGCCCTTGTCGGGGTTTGGCCAGCGAGAGGAGAAACCGTGGCGTCTGATGTCAGCGGTGTGGGAACCCGCAACTGGCTCATGAGCCGCCGCTGGTTCCTGGTTCCTGGTCGCGCCCACCCTCCTGTTCCTGTGGATCATCGCCCGGATCGACAAGACCAACGTCTCGCTCTTCATCGCCGATGCGAAATTCCTCAAGGAATTGAACCTTGTGGGACACAACGCCGAACTCGGGGGACTGATGTCGACCTTCTTCATTGGCTACGGAGTCTCGATCTTCGCATGGGGGTTCCTGGTCGACCGGTTCGGACCCCGCCTCTGCGCGTTGGGCGTAATTCTCGGTTGGGGCTGCGCGCTGTTTCTTTCCTCGAAGGCACACGGCATCCAGGAACTCCTGTGGATGCGCTTCGTGCTCGGCGTCGCTGAAGGCAACCTGTGGCCCGTCTCGAACGCGCTCACCAACCGCTGGTTCCCCGCACGCGAGCATTCGCGCGTGCAAGCGTTCTGGATCACGGGATCCAGTCTGGGCACCGCCATCGGCATCCCGGTCGTCACGGCCCTGATCCTCTCCAGCGGCTGGCGCGGCACGCTGATTTCTCTCTCCCTCGTCTCTCTGCTACCAGCCGCCCTCTTCTATTTCGTCGCCGATTGGCCACGCAAGAGTAAAGGTATCCGCGAGCAGGAATTGCGTGATATCGAGACCGGTCGCAAGAGTCCCGCCGCCCAGCCATTGAGCACCGAGCCCCTGAGGTTCAGCGAGCTCCTGAAGAGTGCTCCCTTCCGGCTGGTTACCGTCGCCCAATTCGCATCCACCACCACAATCTATACGCCGGTGCAGTGGATTCCCAGCTATCTCACTACCTTCCGCCACGTCCCCTTCAAGGATATGGGCAGATGGATCACCATCGGCTATGTTCTGGCCACAGTCCTGACGCTGCTGGTCGGCTACCTCGCGGATCGCACCATGCAGCGCGCACTCGCCGGCGCCTGGGTTTCAGCGGCTTTCGTGCTCCTGATCATTCCCGCGCAGATGCTCTCGACCACTGGCAGCGCGCTCCTGCTCTGCTCCTTGATCTTTGTCGCGAGTTCCACCGCCGCGTTGAACGGCGCACTGATGCACACCATGGTCCGGCCGGAGGCCATCGCGCGCGGCACAGGACTCTACGCCGGAATCGGCATGCTGAGCTCCGCGATTGGGCCGCGGCTGTTCGGAATGCTGATCGGCACGCTCTCGGGCAACTACTGGGGGGCTTCGCATTCCTGGCAGTGCTGAATACCACTGGCGCGATCGCCTACCTCGCACTGTACCGCTTATCCGCCAAAGTGCGCCGGACTCAGGAAGCCCGTACTGTCGAATCGTCTAAGGCTTCAGTCCCCACGCCTGGATGAACAGGTGCGACACGACCAGCGTCTCCGGCTCGCTCAGATGACGCTCGACCGCAGCAATAGATTCGGTAAGTTCCGATTCAGAGATCAGGCCTTCCGCCAGGATCCGGTCGCGAAGGTTGTTGGCAAACTGTACCAGGATTGGCCGCCGAGTGTGATCGAGTCCGTAAAGGTGAATCAGAGGGTTCACGTGAACATCGACCAGGCCCACGTTCTGCAACATGCGGGCAATACGCCGGCCGATGTACAGATCCATTCCTTTCCCTTCGGAGTAGCGAACCAAAACCTGGCTCAGCCGGTCCCACGCGGGCAGGGGCGGATCGCATACATGCGCCACCCAGTCAGCTTCGTGCAGAGCGACGGCACCTCCGGGCTTCACCAACGCGGCCATCTCGGAAACGATTTTCTCCGGCTCGGGAATGTTGACCAGAACCAGGCAGGCCGTGGCAAGATCGAACGATTCTCTTGGCAGTCCCGTCTCGGCGGCGTTCCCCTGGCGAACCTCCACGTTGTCTATTCGTCGCTCTGAAAGAAATTCTCGAGCGAGCTGGACAGCATGATCGCTCAGCTCGACCCCAATGACCGAGCCGTTGGGACCGACCCGACTAGACAGCAGTTCAAGGCAACCCTGAGGACCACAGCCGATCTCGACTACTCGGGATCCCTGGGTCAGTCCGATCTGATCAAAGAGTCGCCCCGATTCCTCGGCGAGTTCCTCGGCCTGTTTTTGCAAGCGTCTCTGCTCAACTAGGCTGTGGCCCAGAAAGTATTGGTCATTGTCTGGCATCTTAGCCGCGCATAATCTGATGGAGTTTAGCATAGGAGTGAGCTGTCTCCCAACGTCAATAATTTCGTATGTTACGGGCCGGTCGTCGCCATCGCCATAATCCAGTCGGGCAACCACTCGTTAGGCGGGCCGCACTAAATCCGGCGGGTTCCGGGCGGATGGTCGGCATTCCGGACAGAGCTCTGTAAGCAGCAATTGGCAGCAGCATTCTCCGTGTACCGCGTAACACGCGACTTGGGTATTTCCTGATCGGCTAAACTGAACTGGTTCATATACTATGCCGCTCCTGTCCGGTGACAAGCTCGGGCCGTATGAAATCCTCGTTCCCATCGGGGCGGGCGGAATGGGCGAGGTGTATCGAGCCCGCGACATGCGTCTGGACCGCACCGTCGCCGTCAAGGTGCTGCCGGAACACATCGCCAGACGTGAAGATCTGCGCGCCCGCTTCGAGCGGGAAGCCCGGGCTGTTGCCTCGCTGAACCACCCGAACATTTGCACGCTCTACGACATCGGCACTCAGGACGGCGTCGGCTCCTACATGGTGATGGAGTGTATGGTGGGCGAAACGCTGGCGGCGCGGATCGAAAAGGGCGCGATTCCACTGGCCCAGGCGATCTCACTCTCGACGCAGATTGCCGACGCGCTCGACCGCGCGCACCGGGCAGGCGTGACGCACCGCGATGTGAAGCCGCAGAACATCATGTTGACGCGCGACGGCGCTAAGGTGCTCGATTTCGGATTGGCGAAGTCGACCGCCAAGGTTACTCCGGCAGAAGAGACCCTGACCAACGTGTTGACCACCGAAGGCACAGTCATGGGCACGCCGCAGTACATGGCTCCTGAGCAATTCGAGGGGAAAGAAGCCGACGCGCGCTCAGACATCTGGGCGTTCGGAGCGGTGCTATACGAAATGGTGACGGGCCAGAAGGCATTCCAGGGGAAGAGCTATTCGACTCTGGTCGGCGCGATCCTCGCCACTGATCCGGCGCCCATGTCGGTGAAGGCTTTCACGCCGTCGTGGCTCGAAAGATTGGTTCGGCGGTGTTTGGCGAAGGACCCCGAGGACCGCTGGCAGTCGATGCGGGACGTGGTGATCGAGCTGAAGACGCCGCCGCCGGAGCTTGAGAATGCCGCTCCTTCGCAGCCGCGGTTCGGAAGAGCGCTCTGGTTGGTCGCTGGGATTGCGACGCTCGCGCTCCTCGTTGCCATTGTTGCAGGCGCGGGCTGGTACAGCGCGACGAGGCCCGCGCCTCTGCGGCCGTTGATTCGCCTGAACGTCGACACGGGGGAGCACACACCATTGGCAAGGGCCCGCATCGGTCCCAACGGTGCAAACATGCTAGCGCTTTCGCCCGACGGCGCCCGCCTGGCGCTCACGCTGCGCGGCGAGGACGGCAAAGTACGCCTCTACACCAGACTGCTGAATCAGAGCCAGGTCACGCCACTGTTGGGCACGGACAACGCCGGGTTCCCGTTCTTTTCTCCCGCCAGTGATTGGATCGGGTTCTTCGCGGAAGGCAAGCTCAAGAAGATTTCGGTAGAAGGCGGCGCGACGGTCACGCTGTGCGACGCGCCCAGCGGACGGGGTGCAAGCTGGGGCGACGATGGCAATATCATCGCGGCATTGGAGCAGGGCGGCACTCTTTCGCGAATCCCTTCCGCCGGCGGGACGCCTGTGCCGGTGACCAGGTTTAACTCCGGCGAAACTACCCACCGCTGGCCGCAAGTTCTGCCAGGCAGCCAAGCGGTCCTGTTCACCGGGTCCGCGGTGGCTGGCAACTACGACGGCGCGAACATTGATGTGGTCTCGCTCAAGACCGGCGAGCGGAAGACGGTTGCGCAGGGGGGCTATTCCCCACATTACCTGCCCACGTCAACAGGAACCGGGCACCTGATTTACCTGCACCAGACCACCCTGGTCGCCGTACCCTTCGACGCCGAACATCTGGCCGCCGGCGGTGTTCCGGCGCCGATTCTCGAAGATGTCAGCAGCACCAGCACAGCGGGCGGAGATTTTGCGTTCGCGCAAAACGGAGCTTTCGTCTACTTCGCCGGGGAGAGAGCACAGGGAGGGTGGTCGATTTCCTGGCTGGATCGCTCCGGGAAAACGCAGCCGCTGCACGCGCCTCCCGGCCTTTACCGCACGCCACGCTTTTCGCCGGATGGCAAGCGTCTGGCGTTTTCCCAGGGTGACGAAATCTGGGTGAAGGATCTGGACCGGGACATTCCCTCGCGGCTGAGTTTTCTCGCGCCCCAGAATCGCTGGCCGGTGTGGACTCCTGACGGGAAGAACATCGTGTTCCAATCCACCAATCCGGCTGCGCCCGGCATTTACTGGATCCGCTCAGACGGGTCGAGCGAAGCGCAGCGTCTGACCGAGGGCAAGCCCATAGCGTATCCGATTTCGTTTTCGCCGGACGGAAAGCGCTTGGCTTTCACCCAGACCGGAAACGCCGCTGGCCCCGACATTTTCACGGCCCCGATAGAAGGCGATGCCGGCCACCCGAAGCTCGGGAAAGCGGAGCGGTTTCTGGGAACGCCGTTCGCTCAAGTCCACCCGGCGTTTTCGCCCGACGGACGCTGGCTGGCGTATGCGTCGAATGAGTCGGGGATCTTTGAAGTGTACGTGCGGCCGTTCCATGGACCGGGAGGCGTCTTGCAGATTTCGGCGGGCGGGGGCGGTTACCCCGTGTGGTCCCGCGACGGTCGCGAGTTACTCTTTGAAACACTGGACCAGCGCGTGATGGCCGTCAGCTATACCGCCAAGGGCGACTCGTTCGCGGCTGGGAAGCCGCAGGCGTGGAGTGAGATTCGCTTGCTCGAGACCGGCGACACTGCCAACTACGATCTCGCACCGGACGGCAAGCGCCTCGCGGCGATCGTCGCCGACGATGCGGGTAGCGAGAAGGGACCCACGCACCTAGCCTATCTGCTGAACTTCTTCGACGAACTCCGCCGCCGCGCCACGGCGAGTAAGTAGCGTCGCACCCCGCGAATGGCGGAACTCGCTCGCAAGCAATTCATTAAAACGGTGACGGCTGGATAGCGCCCGAGTGCTCGGCGACCCGTACAAAGGCCGAACAGCGGGAAGCCGCGAGTGCTCTCTCCGAGTGCCGCGTGATCCGACCTTGGCCAAACGGCTAGCGGTAATCTTCGTGCGTCGCCACTCCTGCTCCTGTCTGCGATTTAGTTTTCGCTCAAGCCGGCTTTCCTGACAAGAGCCGCGTAGCGCGGATCGCTCCTTAAGGGGTCGAGCATCGGGTGAACCTTCAAGAACCAGACGATGCGCTGGTCGTAGGCGTGATCCAGCCACGCGAACGCTTTCTCCCGCTCGCCGAGAGCGCCGTAAATAACGCCGAGATCGAACGCGTTTGGCGGCGTCGAGTCGGGCGGCGGGGATTCGAGTTCCGAGAGAAGCGCGAGCGCCTCCGCCCTTTTACCGGTAACTGCGAGGAGATGCGCCATTCTCGGCTTGACCTCGGCGGGAATCTTCAACATCGCCGAGTTATATTCGCTCATTGCTTTCTCGTAATCGCCCTTCGCTTCCCAAACGGAGCCGATGAACGGCTGCAGCACCACCGCTTCCGGATGCATTTCGCTTAGCAGAGAAAATTTACGAAGTGCGTCGTCGTACTGCCGCGCCATGTAGTAGGCGAGTCCCACCGTCGCGCCAGGCGCCACTGGTAGCGGATCGAGATTCTCCGCAATCTTAAGTTCGGCGATCGCCCCGGGAAATTCTCCTCGCGCCGTCAGAACGGAGCCCAGCCAATTGTGAGGCTTGGCGCTTTGCGGGATGAGTTCGACCGCGTGCTTCAACTCTTCTTCACCGGCCTTCCAATTCAGAAAGATCATTGCGTCCGCATAGCCCTCAGCGGCCCATGCATCACCGTTCGATGGGTCAAGCAGCAGGGCATTCTGTGCCGCCGCCTTCGCGCGGGCGGCCGACTCCAGCGGCGGCAGACCCTGACCAAGGGCGCCCAGAACATAAACTCCCGCAAGAGCGGCATACGCGTCGCCGTATTTCGGGTCGATCGCAATGGCCTGATTTAAGTACGCCACGGCCTGTTCAAAAGCGGCTTTGGTTCCTTGCCCCCGAAGCGCGCGCGCCTTGAAAAACAAATCGTACGCCTCCGGATTCGGCGCGCGGCGTTCCGGCAGCGGAGTTTCGTGATGCAGCGCCACCAGCACGGGCTTGACCATCTGCGCTTCCAAACGTCCAAGATCCTTTGTTTCTCCATCAAAGGTCTGCGAAAAAACATGATAACCGTCGGAAGAGCGGTTCACCTGGACGGTAAGCCGGATGCCTCCATTTCGTGAAGCCAGGCTGCCTTCGACGACCGCGTCGGCATTCAGCCGCCGGCCGATTTCCCGGATATCGCCCGCCTTGCCGCGAAACTGGAACGCGGAGGTTCGCGCAACCACGCGCAGCGAAGAGATATGTGCCAGCGAATCGGTCAATTGCTCGGTAATTCCATCGGTGATGTAGTCCTGATGGGGATCACCGGTCAAGTTGGCGAACGGCAACACGACAACCGAATTTATCTGCGGCCTTCTGGCGAAACGAACCAGTAACAATGTTGCAATCGACAAGACCGCGGCTGCGGCAACAATCCACCAGCCGAATCGCTTCCTAGTTTCGAGGGCCTGAGGAACGGGCACGGCTAAACACGCTTCAATGGATGCGACGTACCCGCGCGGCGGAATCACGATTCGCCAGGGGTCGTTAGCTCCCTGCCCGGTGTAATACTCGGCGAGCATCTTTCGCAGACGGCTGACCTGAACCCGAACCGTGGCTTCTGAGCGCGGATCGAAAGATTGGGGCTTTTCGAAGACGTCCAGCCCGATCGCGTATTCATTCAAGGATTCAGCGTCGCCGGCGAGCTTGCGATCGATCAGATACCGCAGCAACTGGCAACTCCTCCGCGAGACGGAAAACGCGGGGAGTGCGATCAGCCCGTCGACATAACGGAGGAACTCAGCTCGCTGATCTTCGGTCCATGCGGACACAGTGCCGCTGGGGGTTACCACCATGCTTCTCGATTCCGGACGTCCAGCGTAACACATTGCAATCGTGGGCGTGAAACGTTTCGTACCTCGCGAAACTTGAGTTGCACGGCTCCTGGTGGCACGATGCCAATCGTCGGAGAAAGCAATTTCTTGAACGGAGGCATCATGCCACGCTTGGCGTTGAGTTGGACTTTGTTATTGGCCCTCGGAACCGGTACTGCGATCGGGGGTGCACCTAGCGGAGAGTTTCTTTTTGTCGAGAACGTCGGGGCTGGACTAGGGGGGATTTGGGGCGTCGACGTCACGGGAACGAATTTCTTCGCTATCACCGCCGCCTCTGGATTCGGTTTCTCCGCAACTACTCCGCCCTATCCGAGTCCGGATATTCAGGAGTTCAGCCAGGCGAAAAACAACGGGCGCATCGGGTTTATGTCCTTGATGATGAACCCTAACGATTCCGCGCGGATCTATGTGATGAACGGCGATGGCACCGGTGTGAAGCAGGTGACATTCCATAACCCATCCGTCAGCTTTAACCAGTCCCATTCGGAGCCCTCCATTTCCGCGGACGGTTCGAAAATCGTTTATGTGAACGCCGAAACGATCGCGCCGGCGGGAACGATGGGTGCGGGAGGAACGAACTGCAGCGGCACGCAGACGGCGAGCTATTGGGTCGTCAACACCGACGGCACGAATCCGCATGTCGTCCGGCAGCCGGAGTTCTATGATGTCCATTGCAACAAAGGTGCCGCTGGTGAGGCCGTCTGGAGCCCGGATGGCACCAAGCTACTGGTAGCGGACTCGTTGGGAGATTTCAATTCACCCGCGAACTGCCAATACGAAATCGCGGTCGTTGATCCATCGACAGGCAACAATATCCGGACTCTCGCATGCAACAACACCTGGGGGATCACGCAAGTCGGGCTGGACTGGTCGCCTGACGGGACCAAAGCGATGGCGCTGGTCACTTGTGGGGGCGCGGGCGGGGAGCATACCTGCACCCAATGGGTGGTCTGGGACACATCGACCTGGAACGTCATCTCGACCATTCCCACCCCCAGCGGCAACGACGAGTTCCTTACGCGCTTCTCGCCCGATTCCACGATGCTTGGCTACTACGACCAAAATGTTTCTCCTCACACGATGAACATCATGGACCTCTCCGGGAACCCCATCTCAAGCTTCAGCATGGCGAGCGTGAACGCTGACCCCGGCGGCGCCGCCGGATCGCTAGTGTGGTCGGCATCCACGCCCGGCGTGCTCCAGACCTTCACGCTCGGCGTTCCGTCGATTTACGTAAATTCGTGTCCCAACTACACGCTTTATATCGAGCCGTCGGAATTTAACTCGTCAGGGGCGCTCATCGCGCACGGCTTCACGAGCGCGAATATCGACATGACGTCTGGTGACGGCGCCTCAATCCACGTTGATGGATTTGGTAACGCGTACTTCAACGCTACGCGCAATAGCGGGAGCGGCACGCTGCAACTCAGCAGCTTCGACGCCAACTCCTCCACGATTCCGATCACTACCGATCAGAATTGCAACTGCCAAGTCAGCACTTCGGGAGTCACCGTCGCCCGCGGCGGCTTGCGGTACGTCGCCTCCTCGCAGCAGCAATTCCTGCAGACGCTGACGGTCACCAACAACTCGGGTGGCGCGGTTACCGGACCGATCAATATCGTGATTCAAGGGCTCCCATCGACGGTAACGGTGACGAACGCTAGCGGAACAACCGGCTGTACTTCCTCAGGCAGTCCCTTCATGACGGTGGTGCCCGCGAACGGGTCGCTTGCCGCCGGGCAGAGCGCATCCGTACAACTCGATTTCCGCGATCCGTCGCTCGGCGGATTCACATACACAACCGCGGTCACGTCCGGATTCGGCGCGCCGTAGACGACACATAGTTTTTCCTAAGGAGCAAAACCAATGAGACTCGCACTCTTTCTTAGCGTGGCCGGATTCGGATTCGGCAGCACGATCCTTACTCTGAACACAACCCCGCTCGAAACCAGTTCGGCCGGTCCGTTCACGCTGGATTTTCAACTAAATGAAGGCGACGGCGGCTCGAACAACTACAACCAGGTGACCCTTTCCAACTTCGGGTTCGGGGGCGGTTCGGTTAGCGGGGTGCCAACTTCAAGCACCGGCGGAATCACGGTGACTCCGAGTCCCTTCGCGGTTCTGTTAGCGGAGACATCGTTCTTCAACGACGTCCAGTTCGACTTTACGCCTGGCAGTTCGCTTTCGTTCACATTCTCTTCGACCACCAATAACGACCCGGTCGCGCCAGACACGTTCACCTTCGCGATCTACGACAATAGCGGCAACGAAATCGCAACGACCAATCCCAGCGGGTTCGATTCATTTGTCGAAGTCGACCTGCCGTCGGGGAACGCTGGCGTCAACACGATTCTCTCGGGATCAGCGCCAGGCGCATCGGTGATGTTGAACCCGCCGACACAAGGTTCGTCTAGTTCGCCATCGGTTCCCGAGCCTTCTTACTTCGCGGCGATCTCGCTTCTCGCGGCGGCGTTGGTTTGGAAAACACGGCGCGGCCCAGAAGTCTGATTGGGTTAATCATCAGCCCGGCACGATAATTTGAATTATCTGGCACTCAAGTTTGGATGTTGTTCCGGCAGATCGAGCAGATCAAAGCACTCTGCTGTTGGGCGAGGCGCCCCATCAGATCGCGCGCGGGCCTCCGCAGATTCTGCTCCGGGCGGTTCGTCAGATCACCGTGGGGAGTCACCCTGCTCTTACGGTTGTGGCGCAGCAGCATGGCGGTTTGCTCGATCAATCTCTGAAGCGAGAATTTCTGCGAGCTTTGGTTCGTAAAGCATCGAAACGTGATCGCCTGGGATCTCGTAGTACTCGAATCCGCCCGGAGATATATGAGTCCACTCAAAGTCCGCTTCGCGGAACCGTCCCTTGGGGCGATTGGATGCCCAGATATGAACTGTGCGTCCGTGCCAGAGCTTGGGTCTATGGCGCAACAGCGCATTATTAAACGCCGTGGCGTGAGCATCGATTTTCGCGCGCCCCTCGAAAGCAGCCGCGGCGACGCGGAAGCCGCCCGATCGAACTCTGGAGACAAAGAAGGAAACTCGTTGCACTTGACGCACGGCCTGGGCCAGCGCCCTTTGCGATCGATTCAAGGGCGGCAGGAAGATATTGCGTGCATCATATAGCGCGGCGAACGCTACCTCGGCGCCTTGCTGATGGAGGCTCCACGCCATTTCCAGCGCGAGGACGCCCGCGCCACACCACCCCGCCAATGCATACGGCCCATTAGGACGATGGCGCCGCAACGCAACTACGCACTCTTCGGCGATGAGCTCCATCGTCTCCGGTGCGTTCGGGCGCTCGAGATTGGATGGGCGAATTCCGAAAATCGGCCGTCTCCCAAAATTCTTACCGAGTGTTGGCACCTCCATTCCGGGAGACACCAGAAAGAGCGGTATTCCATCGCCTTCCGGCTGAATCGTGAAAATGGCGGCCTCATCGCTACTGTCGATCTCAGACAGGGCCTTCGCTATCAGCGCCACCGTTGGAGCCCAAAAGAACGTCACAGAGGAAAACTTCTCAAGTCCAAATGCCCGGCTGATTTCGACAGCACATAGGGTGGCTGCCAGCGAATCGCCGCCCAGGTCGAAGAAATTGTCGTCGCGGTTGACCCTCTCCATTCCCAGCGCTTTCGCGAACAGTGCGGCAACAACTGCTTCGCGATGATCGGGTTCCTTGTCCGCCGATGGATGGTCGGCATCGATATTTAGGGCTCTGAGTTGTTCGAACATGCCGCCGCGTTTCATCTTTCCCGTCGGTCCTTTGGGGATCGCGTCCACAAAGAAAATCTGACGAGGGACCTTGTGACCGGATAAGCGAGTGGCAACAAATGTTTGGATCTTCGCGGCAGTCGCCCGCGCATCCGGCCGCAGTTCGATGACCGCGCCGATATCCTCACCCAGCTCTTCGTGGGGTATTGGAAACGTGAGAGCTTCCGCAACCGAGGGGTGAGACAGCAGAATCTCATCGACCTCGGCCGGAGCCACTTTCTCCCCGCCGCGGTTAATAAATTCGCTCCGGCGGCCCGTTAGGAACAGGTAGCCGTCCTCGTCGAGAGAACCCATATCGCCGGTATAAAACCATCCGTTGCGGATGGAGCGCCGCGTGGCAGCCTCATCTCGAAAGTACTCCGGGATCACGGATGGCCCGCGGACCACAATTTCTCCCGAAGAGCCCGGCGGCAAGCGGCCATCGTCTTGGTCGAAGATTGCAACTTCATTTCTCATCAAGCGGCCGACTGAGCCGCGTTTGCTGATCCTATCCTCCAAAACGTGGCACGCAATGGCAGGAGCTTCCGACAATCCGTAGACCTGAACTACCGGCGCCCGAAAGATCTGCTGAATCTTCTCGGCTACTTCGGGCGCAAGCGGGGCCCCACCGGATCTTAGGAATCGCAACGGAGCACGCTCGATCGTCTTAGCATACGCGGGTGCACGCTCCAACATCGTCCGCAAAAGCGTTGGAACGGTCGAAAACCAAGTCGGGCGATATTCTTCAAGGCTCCGAAAGAATTGCGGGACGTCGAAACCGGGAAGATAAATGGAGCGGCTTCCCGCACTTAGTGGCACCAACACCCCACTAACAAGGCCTAAGGAGTGAAATAGAGGCGTAAACACCAGACAAGCGTCCGTCGGATCGATCTTTAGGGCGTCGGTGATACTAGCGACCGTTGCACACGCGCTGTAATGCGGAACCGGAGCGAATCTTGGACTTCCGGTAGTTCCCGAGGTCGACAGAATGTATGCATAATCCTCGGGGGTAACGACATCATCTGCGAGAGCGGAGAGATATCCGGTTCGGCCGTCGAGCGAAAACGCACCGGCTTCCAGCGTGGGCTGAAGCTCAAGCACGGGGATGCGCGAAGCGCGGGCTGCGTCCGCCGCGGGATGCGCGACGCCGGCCTCGATGATGACGATCCTCGGCTCAAGGGTTTGAAATAGATTTTCGTATTCGGTCCGAGTTGCATTCGGATCCAACGGAACGAACGTCGCGGTTGCTGCGATGGCCGGGATGGCGCTCGCCGCATCAGGGCCGGCTGGAATAACACTGACTACACGACTACCGGGTCCGACTCCCAGGATTCGAAGCCGATCCGACGTCGTCTCGATATGCTCCGCAAGGCGGGTATGGATCAGTGGCGCACGTCCAGGCGCTTCGATTGCAGCCCCTAATCGATCCGAGCGAAACATTTCAGCCAGGGTCATCATGCAGATATTTTAGAACGCCCCTCCGCCGGACGGAGGACACAACGTTTATGAGGGAAGCGCGTCGCCGAAGCGCTAAAGTGTCAACAATGGACGCCGGGCGCCGGATCAAAAGTAATGGTGAATATGAGGGGACTGTCCAATAAAGTGGCAATTGTGACGGGCGCGTCCAAAGGCATAGGCGCGACTCCTCGGAAGTGTCGTGCCCGATAGAAGGGATGATCGGCTATCCGGAAGGTAGGTTCTAAACGGTGTTAAAGGGTTTCCGATAATGACCGACATCGGGCGTTTGCCGGGTTCTGGAGTGGGGCGACCCGTTGACCAGACGGTTCGAACGAATCCAAGGCACCCATTCTGCGAGTCGCCGACGATCCGCCCGCAGCCAGGTGACACGCTGTTAACCTCTGATTTTCTCCCAGCGCATACCCTTTCAGTTTTCCAGGGTCTCGGGCTAACGGAAATTCTCCACCAGCATGAGGTTTCGTCCCGCGCTGCCGATCTGTGCGAACAGAAGAGTGCGGCCATCGGGAGACACCGTGATTCCTAGGTCAAGTGCCTTTTGTACCTTTACGATCTGCGTCGCGATTCCCGTTGTGAAGTCCAGGAATTGAACCGAGGCGCTTCGGTCTCGGGTCCCATCGGGGGTGAAGTAGATTCCCTTATCGGTCACCGCGTAATTGTAGCGATGGAGATCCGCGACCATCTTGGTTTCGGGGCCGCCCTCGACCGGCATTTTCCATAGGCCGGAGGACCCGCTGTCCTTCGTGAAGTATAGAGTCTTGCCATCCGGAGACTCCGTAGGCGCGACTCCGCCGTTGTGTGTCACCTGGACGGCTTCGCCGCCCTGCGCGGGCATTTTCCAGATTTGAAAGTCGCCGCTACGTTTGGAGGCGAAATAAATCCAGCGTCCGTCATGCGACCAGTTTGTGGTGATGTTGGTGAACGCATCCTTGGTTAACTTTCGCGGCTGGCCGCCGTCGGCGGAGACGGTGTAGATCTGAAAGGCCCCGCCGGTATTGGAGTCGAACGAAATTTCCTGACCATCCGGAGACCAGCGCGGGCTCCCCGTCGTCGGCCCGGCCAGAGAAGTGAGCCGGGCTGCCTGAGACCCATCCGCGTTGGCTACCCAAATATCCAGCCTTCCCGCTCGATTCGAATAGAACGTAACGCGTTTCCCGTCCGGAGAGTACTGCGGAAACACTTCCCGGTAGGTGGAGGACAAACCCTCATCGACCGCAGCCGACTTGGCCCTGAGGTCCACTTTCCAAATATCGGTATCTCTCGTGCCAGCGGAATAGACAAGCCGATGGCCTTGCAAAGACACGGCCGGGAAAGCCGCGCCGGCGCCGATGCCGGGCACGAGTTGCGGTGGTGCGGCCCCCGAAGCCGGCATCCGATAGATTGAGGCGTTGGCGGCGGCGGTGGAAAATAGCAGCTCGCGGCTGTCCGGCATCCATGCCATGCTCCCGGCCCCAAGCTCGCCTAGGGGCACTTGTTTCGGTTCGCCTTGAGGCTGGAAACCGTCCCCAAGTGCCTGCCGCCACAGATCATAGAAGCTGCCGTTGGTGCGGACAAACACCAGCGCACGGCCGTCCGGGGAGATCGCCGGACGGGTGTCTCCTTCAATTTGCGGGGGTGGGTGAGTGAGTGCCCGGGTTTCGCCGGTTTCGAGCGATACGAGCACGAGCTGGTTCGGCTGGCCCGGCGCAGGGCTCGCCGACACGATCAGCGCCTTGGAATCCGCTGTCCAGCATATGGTTGACAACGGAAGCGCCCCGCCCGCATTGCGGCTTGCGTAGGAACCTATTTTTCGTTCCGGCCCCCCGAGCGCAGGCACGACGATCACCGAAAACTTCTCTTCAGAACTGCGGCGGACAAAGGCAATGGCGCTGCCGCTGGGCGACCATTTTGGATCAACGCTGTTCTCGGGACCGTTGGTGAGACGCAAGGGACCGCCAGGGCCGATGAGTTTTACGTACACGTCGAAAACGTTTTCCTTTTCGCCGTCCCAACTGAATGCCACTTGATTCCCGTCCGGCGAGAAACTTGCGTTGCTTTCGGTCCCCCGGTAACTGGTAAGCGGAATCGGCGTGGGGGGCGCGTCCGTCGCCGAAAGTGCCCCTCGGTTAAGCCGCCACCCCGCAATTGCGGTGCCGATCAGCAGCGTCGCGGCCGCCGCGATCCAAATGCGCTTCTTCCCCGATGGCTTCGCGGCAGCGATGTTCGTCCCCGCAACAGAAGCCGAAAGCTTGCCGGAGTCCGATTCCTCCTTCAGTTCCTCCAGCGCGACTTTGAGATCGTCCATGTGCTGAAAACGCCGCGCAGGATCCTTTCGCAAGCAACGGGTGATGAGGCGGGTGAGATCGCCGGGCAAGTCCACGCGGAGGACGCCGACGGCCTTCGGTTCCTCGCGCAAGATGGCGGCGAGTACCGCGGTCTGCGATTGGCCCTGAAACGGGCGCTGCCCGGTGGCCATCTCGTAGAGCATGACTCCGAAGGAAAAGATGTCGGACCGGGCATCCAAGGGCTTCGCTTCGGCTTGCTCCGGCGACATGTAATAAGCGGTGCCCAGGATCGCGCCGTCGCTCGTCAAGGCCGCAATCGTTTTCGTCTCCGCAGCCTCGCCGGCGGCCGACTGCATCAGCTTGGCGAGACCGAAGTCGAGCACCTTCACTAATCCGCCGGAGGACACCATGACGTTGGATGGCTTCAGATCCCGATGCACGATTCCCGCTTGATGCGCCCCCGCCAGGCCGTCGGCAACCTGTGCGGCGGTAGCCAGCAGATCCCCAATGCGCATGCCGTTGCGGGGAGTCAACCGGTCCAGCGTCTCGCCCGCCACGAACTCCATGGCAAGATAATCGATGCCGTTTTCCGAGCCAATGTCGTAAATCGTAATGATATTGGGGTGGTTCAGCGAAGAGGCAGCCTTGGCCTCCTGACGGAAGCGTTGTTTTTGTTCCGGGTCCGCTACTTTGTCCGCCGGAAGAACCTTGATGGCGACGATGCGATCAAGGCGCGTATCGCGCGCCTTATATACCTGACCCATTCCGCCCGCGCCGATAGGCGTGAGGATTTCGTACGGCCCGAGCTTTTGGCCGGCAGAGAGAGGCATATCCGTGAATCAGTTCAGTTTAGCCGATCAGAAAGCAGGCTGCGCCTGAATCCCTAGGTGCGCGGACCGCATCCGTTGCCATGATTGATTTCCTCCCATCAAACGCCGTTCCCGGAAATTGCCATTAATGTTGGTTATCAGGCCTAGCGACGACAACTCCACCATCAGTTCAGCACTCCTTCACGGCCGCTTTTCTCCCCGAAGGCAATCTCCCTTTGGCGTTGCGCGATGAATAAGATGACAGCTCGCAGGGCGAGTATGGTGGTTGCAGGATTCTGAGGGGTCTGAGGATTGAAAAGCAGTAACAGGAGAATTGCAAATGGCATTTTCGTTAGAGCGCGCCAAAGGCTGATCTTAAGGGCTGGGCGAAGGCCGACAGCCATTTTCATTTCCGGCCCATGATATAGAAGGTCGTATCCAGGACGTGCGTCGAATCGAGGTCGTCCACTTGGCGCTTGGGCCACTGGAGAAGTTGCTTCGCGTCCACCGCCGCGTCGCGATCTGTCTCAGGCATCACTTCGGTGACTACCAAGCCAGGGCGGGGGTTCCTGGACCGTGGCTTGCTCGCGCAGCAGCTCGCGGAAGTCAGCCGCGACTTGGCCCAGCGCCGCATCGTCATCCCTGCGGCGCCGAACGTGGAGTACCGCGAACTCTCCGGCCTTCCTCCCACGATCCGGCTTGGGCCCGGTAAGCTGGAGCTTGCCTGCATCGACGCGCAGGACCTGCTCCGGCGGCTCAATGGGACTCGCGCAGGCCGGTGGCGATACGCTAATGTAGTTGATCGGAAACAGGAGGCAATTTGAGTATTCGCAAACACGCCACCAGAGGTCTTTTGACAATTGGACTCCTCGTTACGCTTGCAGCCAGCTTAGAGGCCGACGATAGGGCCTATATGCTGGGAACAGCGGCGCCGGGGGTCGCGAATCCGCTCGGGATCGTCGACCTCAACACGGGCGTATTTACTTTGATCGGCAATATGGGATCCGGGGGATACGACGGCTTGGCTGTTGCGAACGGTATTCTCTACACCGAACAGAACGGACTCCTTTATTCGGTCAACACCGCCAACGCAAATCTAACCCTCATCGGCGGCCTGACCGGCGAGAATCTCGCCACTTTCGGCTCAACCACCACGGGACTCTACGGCGTGGCCCCTACTGGCTCCTCTTCGGTGGCGACTGTATTTTCGATAAATCCGGAGACGGGCGCCATCACGACGATTGGGCCGCTCGGCGCCAGCGCCGTACCCAACGGTCAAGGCTTCTATGCGAGGCTGTCCGTAGGTTCCAGCGCGCTCTACATGGAGTTCAACAGCAATCTGTACCTCATCAATACGACCACCGGAGCCGCCACGCAGGTGGGAACGACCTCCAGTAACAACTATCTAACCTCCGTGCCGCTTTTTGAAAACGGCACCGTTTACGTCGGCTACGGCCCCGGCATTGGCACCATCAACATCACCACCGGCCAGATCACGCCGGGCTCCGCGATTTCCGGAGGACCGGGGTCCCTCGTCGCTCTAGCGCCCGATCCTCTACCCGCAGGCACACCGCCGGCCATGCTGACGGCGAATGCCTATATGCTCGGAACAGCGGCGCAGGGGGTCGAGAATCCGTTCGGGATCGTTGACCTCAACTCGGGCGCGTTTACTTTGATCGGCAATATGGGATCCGGGGGATACGACGGCTTGGCTGTTGCGAACGGCACTCTTTATACCGAACAGAACGGTCTGCTTTATTCGGTCAACACGGCCAACGCAAATCTCACCCTTATAGGAGGAGTGACCGGCACACCCAATCTCAGCACTTTCGGCTCAACCACCACAGGACTCTACGGCATGGCCCCTACGGGCTCTTTTTCGGTGGAAACTCTATTTTCGATCAATCCCCAGACGGGCGCCATCACGGCGATTGGGCCGATCGGCGCGATACCGAACGGTCAGGGTTATTATGCGAGGCTTTCCGTCGGGTCCAGCACTCTGTACATGGAGTTCAACGGCAGTCTTTACACCATCAACACCACAACCGGCGCAGCCACGGAGCTGGGAACGACCGACAGTCACGATTATCTATCCTCCGTACTGCTTCTCGAATACGGCACGTATTACGCAGCCACTGACATCGGCATTGCCACAGTCAACATCGCCACGGGCCAGATCGATCCCCACTCCTCGATTTTCGGAGCAGCAGGGACCCCCGTCGCTCTTGCGCCCGATCCTCTGACGACAGCCGCCCCGACCATCACGGTGGTTGCGAATGCCGAGGGCGGGGTCGCGACGATTGCGCCGAACTCGTGGGTGGAGATCAAGGGTTCCAATCTCGCCCCGTCCGGCGATACCCGCGTCTGGCAGACCACGGATTTTCTGAATAACCAGTTGCCCACCAGCCTCGATGGAGTCAGCGTCACAGTCAACGGAGTGCCCGCGTACGTCTACTACATCAGCCCCACGCAGGTAAACATACTCACGCCTCCGAAGGCCATTTCCGGATTGGTAGCCGTACAGCTCACCAATAATGGAGTGACCAGCGCAAATTTCATGGTGCAGGCGCAAGCGGAATCTCCCTCGTTCTTCGTCTTCGGCGGCGGACCTTATATTGCAGCCACCCACGTGAACGGAAGTTACCTCGGTCCAACCGGTCTGTATCCCGGTTTGACCACTCCCGCCCAGCCTGGCGAGACAGTCGTGATGTACGCCAATGGTTTCGGATCCACGTCGACACCGGTGGTGAGCGGGTCCGAAACGCAGTCGGGAACGTTATCGCCAATGCCGGTGATCACCATCGGCGGCGCGACTGCGACGGTAACCTTCGCCGGCCTGGTTGCTCCGGGGGAGTTTCAGTTCAACGTGGTCGTGCCGCCCTCCCTCGCCAATGGCGACCAGCCCACGATGGCAATGTACAACGGCTTGACGACGCAGGCGGGAGCGCTAATCACCGTGCAGCAGTAGTGGAGCTTCATTTCCCAATCCACAAGAGAGAGAAGTCAGCATTTCGTTCCAGGCAGGTCGCCGGGGGCAGCGGCATCAATGGAGCTTTGTGCGAGTGGCTGGCTATCCGTTCCGAGCACTTCTCTTAGGTGGGTAAACGCTACGCCGTTACCGGTGCCTCGCTCGGCTGGAACTGCGGGAACGTCACTACTGGGGTCGACGAAGCCGTACCGGAGAAATGGCAGCGGCCGCCTCGAACCAGGTTGGCAATGTGGTGTCGTCCGCGTTTATCAACTGGTTGAGTGCCGAGCGTGCAAACATCGACAAAAGCGGAGCGTGATGGTATCCTTCCGGCCTGCGGCCAGTTGCTTGTCGATCGTCGATCTCGCCGGGCTGGGCTGACGCCACAGGAGGTCTGTGCCGCGCGAGCGGGCGAAGCATTTCGAAAATACGGCCTTGCGGCGCCCCATCGCGCAACTCACGCACGATCTGGTCTGCAATTTCCTTCTGTCTCTCGATCTGTTCTATCAGGCTTTGTCGTAAGCCGGACTCATCCGGTCCGACACAGAGACCGTCCGCAAATATCGCCACGTCGAGTGCCAGTTCAACTCGAACTACGTCCTGATCGGGATCCCGTGGACTCATACCCCTTGCCCCGCCGCGGCGTCGGCCTGAAAACCCCCAGCCGCCACCGCCAGCGGCCAGTTGCTGCCCGAGCACGTCGCGATTATCCCCGAACATTCCCTCTTCCGTGATCAACCGTCGGGAGCCAGGAAGAATGAACGAGGACGAGTCCCGTTCTGCCGTTTCCCGCCCGGTCAGCACGTCCATTTGTCTGCTCGAACCGAGGTTCAGGCAACTGGTTGTTCGCGTTACCCCGTTCATGGTCGTATACCGCCAAACGTACCTCAAAGTGATCACTGCGCTCTCGCTCTGATTCTCTAGGATCGCCGCCCTATCCGGTAAACGTTCAATATCCGGTCGGAACGGTTCCGGAATATTCCGAATTTCCTCAAACCATAGACTGAACGCCGGCTCCGCCGGAGTAATCAGAAGCAAACCGAATTCCGCGAGGTCGCGATAGGTCGTCTCGATCATACCCTCAATGATCGCTCTAACTCCGCCTAGGGCGACTGGCGGCTCGGCTATACTCCACAAACGGCGAGTGAATGCCCTGGCTGTCGCGAAGTGGCGAGTTTGTGACGAAGTGCGACTACTCCTCAACTTTAGGTCGCCGCTACGCCGTTATGAGCGGGGGAACTTCCACAAGAGGACTTTTGGTCGATCAGCGTGCGAAAATGGCTTCTTGTTCCTCATCCGGACACGCTCCCTCGAACGCCGTATACGTGACGTAAAGTGCCGGGGAAAGCGAGAAATCTCTATGAATCTACTCCGCTACAGGCAGGCTGCCGCGATCGTCACGGCTCTCTTCCTCATCCTCTCATTCACCCCAGCTTCCTTCGCGCAGGCGCCAGGAGGCGACCAAGTCGATCTGGACGCCCTGGCCCAGATCAAGACCGAGGCCTTCCAGCACTCAGAAGTGATGGAAAACCTTTTCTGGATGTCCGAGGTGTATGGTCCGCGGGTCACCAACAGCCGCAATCACAGACTCGCCGCCGAATGGGCGATGAAGCAGATGCAGGAGTGGGGACTTAAGAACGTCCACCTGGAACGGTGGCCTTTCGGTTATGGGTGGCAGATCAAACATTTCTACGCCGCGATGGAGACTCCGGTCTATGCTGCGTTTACCGGGTTCCCGCTGGCATGGACGCCTGGGACGAACGGTCCGATCTCGGTCGAACCGGTGTGGGCACCCATCCACTCCAAAGCGGATTTCGCCAAATATCATGGCAAGCTGAAGGGCAAGGCGCTGCTGATGTTTGACCCGGCTCCACTGACGCTCCACACGCGGGCGGACGCGCAGCCTTCCCCAACGGATGAGGAAATTCTGGCACGCGGAGGCGCTCGCGGTGGTGGCGGCGGCGCGCGCGGAGCAGCAGCCGGCGCTACAGCCAATCGCGACCCCAGCGGGCGAGGGCGCCCCGGTGAAGGCGAGTGGGATTACACGCCGACGTCGCTTGCCTTGGCCAATGCAAAGAACGGGGTCCTGCGCAACGAGGTCAACGCCTTCCTGAAGGAAGAGGGCGTGGCCATTTCCATCACCCCAGGCTACAACGGAGACGGCGGTACGATCTTCTCCACGTATGGTGGGTCGGAGGATCCCAAGGATCCAATTCCGCCTCCGATCGTCGCCATTGGCGCAGAGCAGTATAACCGCATCGTCCGCCTGCTGCAGCACGGTATTACGCCGATGCTGAACTTTGATATCGCTGTCGACTATCAGAAGGACGACCAGAACGCATTCAACGTTATCGGCGAGATCCCGGGCACCACCAAACCGGACGAAGTCGTCATGCTCGGCGGTCACTTCGACAGCTGGCAGGGCGGTACTGGCGCTACGGATAACGGCACGGGATCCTCGGTCGCGATGGAGGCGGTGCGCATTTTGGCGACGCTCAAAAAGCCGATGGCGCGTACGGTTCGCGTTGCCCTGTGGGGCGGTGAAGAGGAGGGTGTCTACGGCTCAACCGCTTATGTGCAGCAGCACTTTGCTCAACGCAGCACCATGGTGAAGACACCCGAGTACGACAAGCTGGATGTGTACTTTAACGACGACGGGGGCTCCGGCCGCTTCCGCGGAGTCTCGGCGGGGGGGAGTGCGCAGATGGCGGCCATCTTCAAGTCCTGGATTGAGCCCATCAAGGACCAGCATATCGTTGCTGTTTCTGGCGCGGATCAGTTCAGACCCACCGCGAGCCCCGGTGGCACTGACTCGAGCGCCTTTTCGTGGATCGGCCTGAACGGAATTGGTTTCCAGCAGGATGGGTTGGAGTACGGTACCCGTACCCACCACTCCAACGCGGACACCTATGACCGCGTGCAGAAGGACGATGTGATGCAGAGTTCCATGATCGAAGCGTGGTTTGCCTACAACGCAGCCACACGCGCAGAGATGCTCCCACGCATCCCAACCCCGGCCCCTGACCCCAATGCGAAGCGCCGCGAGTAGAGCGCAACTTTAAATTCAAAGCAAAGGGTGATGCCTCTAGAGTCTCATCCTTTGTCACTGCACCGGGTGCCCGTACAGAAAACTGCTTATCGGAACATCAAGAACAGGAAACGCATTGTCCTCCAGAAAAGGAGTTCGTGGAGATACTCTTGCCTTGTCGTGTAGTGTTTACCAGAGGATCTGGCCCTTGCCAATTCGCACTTCGGGCGTCTCACGCGGCACTCGGATAAAGGTCAGACTTTGAGCAGCACGGGCCGGCAGTCCCCTTTTGAAGAAGTTTGGAGGCATCCCCTGAACGCCGCTCCAGACTGCGGCTGACAATGCTAATTATCTGGCGGCCGCAGCTTCCGTAGAACCCGATGGCTGGATTTCCATTCCGATCGCCGATGATTGGCTCAGTTGGCGCCGATTATTTAGCGGGATATTTCTTGGCCGCGTCTTCCCATCTGAAGGGGAGCACGTCAGGGGTGACCAGGACTTCCGTCGAGAATTTGAAAGGCGGAGTACTGTTTGAGCCTGGTCCGCGATACGTCAGCTCGACGTAGAAGGCAGTGAAGCCTTTGGGAGGCTTTGGAACTTGGGCTACGTAAAGCCCTTTTTTCTCCTCGCTGAGTTTGGTCGCAGTGTAGGCCTTGCCGATGGTATCGAGACGGAAGTCGCGGGCTTCGCGATTCGTGGCCTGCCAGAGGTTGACCTCGGTGGGCCTATCTTGAACGTCGACGATGATGGAGCCGTTCTGCATCTTCCAGGTAAAGCGCGGACGTGGAGAGTTGGAAACGATGGCCTGATAGAACGCCAGCATGCTATCGGTAGCGTCGCCGCCTTCGAGGTTGTGCTTGACGTTCGGGACATAGCGGATGTATTTTTCGTCGGGCAGCGCGGAGTAGTAGAAGTGCGAGTTGTCAGGAAGAAAGTATTGGTCTCCGGAGGCGTTGATGAGGAACTTCGGCATTTTCATTTGCGGGCGGTCGCGGTAGTTATAGGGGTCTTCAATGTCGAGAACGGCTTTGTATTCGGGGGTTCCAATTTTAGAGGGGAAGATTCCCTGGTGGACGTAGTCGTTCAGTGCGGTGGAGAAGAAGCCATAGGCTTCGAAGTGATGTTTGGTGATGACTTCGCTGTTGAGGGCATCGATGACCATGGGCATGATGGCGACGACGCGCTGGTCGACGGCTCCGACGAGCCAGGTCGTCCAGCCACGCTTGGAACCTCCGGCGACTACGAAATTATGAATCTTTATTTTGCCGCCGGCTTCGGTGGCCAGGAATTCCTGAATCGCGTCCATGGCACGAACACCGCTTTTGACCATGGCAAGACGGACGAGCCAGGTGTCGTCCTTGGTAGTGAAGTGTTTGACGCGCGAGTAAGCGATGATATCGTCTTCGGAGCGGCCTTTGTCGGGAGTGTCGGCGAAGAATAGTGGCTGGTTAGGAACCATGCCGAGGTCGGCGACGACGGAGTTGGTTTCGGTGGCGATGCGCAAGGAGCGGGGATTGGCTTTCGCTGGCGCCGGGTCGCCGTTCTTTCCTCCGCCAATGAACAGGAGAGCTTTGTTGGTGGTAACTCTATCCGGGCGAGTGATGGAGAGCCAGTGTTTCCAAACCGGTCGGTCGACGTCTTTTTCGGTGCGCCAGGTTTGCGAAGTGAGCTCGAGGACGTCGGTGCGGACACCTTCGCCGGGAATGGTCTTGACCAGCTTCCAACCATAGACGGAATCCTTCGCGTTGACGTAGCGGTCGAGGGCCGTCTCAGATTGAGCAAAGAGAGCGGCGCAGGCAAACAGAGGTAGTGCGAGTCGACGTAGGCTCATTAGCGACAGTATAAGATGATTGCGAGGCTCATAATTCTTCGGATCATCCACCGTTTTCGCCTACGAAACAATACGCGCGTTCTCCTCCGCATTTCCTGCTGAGCCCCGACCGTGAGGAAGGGATAACAACGACACGCCACTGGTAACGCAGCCTCGGACTGCCACGGCGACGACCTGCAGCCCCGTTGCCGGGTCAAGATCGAGATTGTGCACCGGCGCACAAACGAGGAGCAGAATCGTCCGATAGTCGACCACAGATCGATTGTGACGCATTTGGACGGTATTCCAAAGACGGCGTGCGCGAGTCGGGCGATAATGCCAGATAACGGGTCCACAGATTCTTAGATTTGGCCTCATTGCTTTACGTTAGTGAACATATGACTCTTTCCCGCCTCTTCAGTACTCTCTTGTCCGCCCGATCGTGCAACCTCTAATCGGTATGACCGCAGCCCGGTGGATGAACGAGCACGCACCCGGATATGCAAACGGCCTCGTGTTGTGGCTGCCGCAGGGACAACTACGGGAACTGCTTGCGCCATCGACACCCGAGATGATCCATGCGCATCGAGAGACGAGAGCACGATATCAGGCAGAATACCGGCAGGAGGATCGACCAGTTTTCGAGAAACTCTTTGCGGAGGTGAAACAGAGATCGCTGAGCGGTTCGACTACGTCGCGGGATGGCCTATGCTCATGAGCGAAGACAAACCTGAACGCTGTACGACGGCTGCCGTCAGGCGGCGCACCATCTAGTGCCGTATTCAGGAACCGTACTGCAACCGCTCTGCGAGTTTGCCACAGTGGAACTGTTTTCTTTCCAACGCAAGCAGACGGTGTCCTAGGTGTTTCGCGATGTTGTCATTCCAGTACACTTAGATTAGGCCAATGATCGGTTCGAGATAGGAGCCGAGCTGGTCGCCGTGGAAACTCGCCGGGTTTTGCGGTCAGATATTCAATGGCCGCGCTCAGAACTTCTCGAGTGACTGGTTTTCGAAAATACATGTGCGAAAGGGGTCGACACTGCAAGATTACGACTTCACTGTTCCAGCACGTTAGACCCGAACGGTGTCAACGCCGAGTTCGCCCCATTAGTGTTTTCAAAAACGACCGCTTCTATCATTTCGCGTTCAAGGAGGACGGCCGGCGCCGCCGTGGCTTTACCGCAACCGCGAATAAGCAGCAGCCGATGGCTGAAGAGCGCCTCCAGCGCGAACGGTTAGAAAACAGTACCGCCAAGTCGTCGAAGACGAAGCCCGCGAACAGTGCCGGAAAACGATTAAATTCGCAGCCGATGAGTTTCTCCTAGATTACAGTGCCAAGCACTAGTCGCCGAAGTACGCGGAATATACCCCGCAGCATGTGAGGAGCGGCCTTGGGGATAATCTAGTGGTCGAGATTACTCCGAGCGTCGTGAAGGTGTATCAGGCGAAGACCACCACCGACGAGGTCCAGTTGTTACCGCGCCTGTGCGGGGAGCAGGGGGTTCTAGTTCGCGCTACCCTCCGCCGGGACAAGGCGCTGAAGTTGACGCTACCTCCTTCGCCGGTTCGCGCCTACAGCACGGTGGAAGAAATGCGGATACTGCAGGAAGCGTAGAAACTGCGACGCCGCAGATATGCTGCCTTCGCCCTTGATTTGAACACTGGTCTCCGGGATAAGAGTTGCGCTAGATCCGCCGGGCGAAAATTGACCTCCTCGACAAGGGGACGCTCACGGTGGGCAAGGCGAAAACTGCGGCGGGCACGGGTCGGGTCATTCCTCTGAACGAAACGGCGCTTGCCGCACTAGAGGTACACGCTGCCCGACACAGCCGGTGGCTCGGTGCGTGCCGGCCAGAGTGGTTTGTGTCCGCTCTCGGGGCACCTAGTTCGAAAGACCGACGCGCCCAATCACCTCCTTTAAGACGGCGTAGACCACAGTTCGCGAAGAAGGCTGACGACAATCGTCATACCTTGGTAGCGGACCTGGCGGAGTCGGGTGCTGGCGATGAGGTGATCATGAGCATCGCCGGGTACGTATCGCGTGCCATGCTCTCCTGATACTTGCAGGTGAGGACGACGGCGCGGCCTCGACGAAATCGCCACGCACCAGCGCACGACCGACGAAAGCGCAAGCGGGAGATCAAGCGGCAGCGCCTGGCTAAGATGTTTCCCCAAACGCGTGTGGTTCAGAAATCATCCAATGTTTACACGTCCGTGTCAATCCCAGAGGCTAGTGCGATATGCTCGGGTGATCAGCAGACTTGAGGCTTGTGATTTGATTCGCACTCTTTCGATTCTCAAACTAAGCGCCGACGGCAACTTTTCCGCGCAGAAAGATGGCCTTCGGCTTGAGGCAGCTTCGAAGCTCTGTCGATGGCTTCGCTGACGCGACGGTGTCGAGACAACCAAAAAACTAAACTTATGAACAATTTTCAAAACGTAGGCCGATGGCGATCCTTCCTCGTCGCCGTGCTACTGACCATATCCGCGGTTATAGCCCAAGGCCGGCGCGGTGGCGCAAATAGTCCATTCCCCGGCGGTACGAATCCGGATGGCTCGCTGCGGCCAACACCGCCGGTCACGCGCTTGTGGTCGCAAGATGCGTACACCGAATACGAGATCCTCGCGCCTGGTTCGGAAAGCTTTCGCATCAAGTTTCTGCCTGAAGAAACTCATGTAGGAGCGATTGAACTGGTCAATGCCACCCGAGGAGGCAGCGAAGGGTCGGACGTTGAAGTCTTCGATCCCCGTACCGGCAAGCCGCTTAAGTTCACATACGGGCCGGAGCCCAACGACCCCGAAATGCACTCCATCCATGCCACGCTGCCTATCCCCGTCCCGGAGGGCGGAGTCGGACGAGTACTCATTTATAAGACCTACAAAGACGCCCGCACCTACATAATGTACGGCGAGGACATCGTCTGGGTCCGCAGTCTGAGCGGCTATCGCCTCGGCGTGGTTCTCCCGCCCGGCTTCTATTTCATCTCGTCAAACGTCGCCTCCCAGCTCAGCACGACAGCTGACGGCCGCCTTAAGCTGGCCTTTGCCAACCCCAGCGGGCAGAGCAATCCCGTCACGATACATGCCCGGAAGACCGCGGCGAAGTTTCCCCCGACGCAATATGCCGACATGTTTTTTGACGACATCAAGACGCTCTACGATCTCGATCCTCCAGACACTCACTTGATCAAAGTCGACCAAAGTTATAGCGACTACCGGAAAGGCGCCAGCGCTAGGCTGGATTCGCTCGAATATCTGAAGCTACAGGACATGAAGGTAATCGACCTCGATACCGCCAAAGTCTTCGCGCCGATGCAGGAAGGCAAATCCGCGGTCATCAGGCTCGACGTTCCGATTACTGACGATAAGCAAAGTGCCCACATCAAAATCACTGGCATTCTCAAAGATCCCGGCTACAAAGCCGAAAATGGCGAGCTGGTCTTTGACCGCACTTTGCATGGCCTGCGCAACGCTGTTCTCTTGCCCGCCGGCTATGAGGTTTCCGCAGTTTCTCAATCCGGCACGATCGGCACGTATCAGGGGCGCGCGTTCGTCTCGCTCATCAACCTCAACGCTGAAAACACTTACAGAGTAGTCATTCGCGGTCACAAAGCGAACTAGGATAAACACCATGAACCGATGTTCGTTCCGGCGCGTTCTTTCGTATCGGCTTTTCAGTTGTGGCGTGACACAATCGGTCACTCCGTGGGCTTTGGATTCTTTAGATACCGAAAAGTCATCCGCCAATCGAGATCGCCGCCGCAATTGTGGCAGTTGGAGAAGTCAAGTTAGGGAAAGCGGGGTACCCCCAACCGCAATTTCAGCGAAAATCAGTTCTATGGACCTCTAAGTCCCGTGTTTACAGTGCGAGTCGGCCACAAGCTATTCGGTGGGTTGAGGTTCGAATCCCACGCAAGGACTCAACCTTTTCAAGCACACTTACAGCCTCCTATCATCGCAAAACACACTCAAATTTGCACGAGTGTGTGGACTTTTGTGAGGATGGGTCTCACAATGGAGCGCGATGGTTACTTTTCGTGAGGAGAGTTGCCCTGGTACCGGGTCATTGCTGTGGCCGACCGATTCAACGCGCACAACGATCCCGTATCGGCTCACGAGGTCGCTCCTCCGTCTATTCCTGAGCTTCGGGATTTGCTTCGCTGGAGCCGTTCCCAAAATTGTTCATTTCCAAAGTGAAGACCACAAGACGAACCTAGTCGCGAATGTGTTCGAGCCGTCTACCTCTGGGCGCCACGCTGCCATCGTCCTGCTCGATGACCGTGCGGGTTGCTGTTCTTCGGCGGCCCACGGCGTTTCACTGGTGAGACGCTGTCCAAACGACACAAGCAGTGGGGCGAGTTTTGGTCGGAACGAGGCTACATTGCGATTTTGGTCGATAGCTTCAGCTCACGCGGCTGTCCTGCGGGTTTCCCATTGGGAGCTACGAGGATCGCCCTGCGGTGGTTAGTGAGCAAACCGTATGGCCGCTTCACGCCGATGGAGCCTTGCGCTATCTACGGGGTCGCTACGATGTCATCAAGGATTGGATTGCTGTGCAAGGGTGGTCTAACGGAGCAATGAGGATCCTCGTGACCATGAGTGATCACGCTCCGGGGATCACTCGGCCTATGCTGGAGACGGGTTTTCTCTACACCCTTGCCGAGTATCCTGGCTGCAACATGGAGGCGATTCAAGGAAGCTACCATCCCTATGCCCCCCTGCTGCAGATGATTGGGTCGGCTGACGAGGAAGTGTCGCCGAAGAGGTGCGAAGAGTTCGCCGCCCGCAACAATATCACCAAAATAGTCTACGAAGTTACTGAGCACAATTTTGACGCCCCGGAGAAATCGAAGCAGGCAAGTCCAGCCGACAAGCGAGCCACCGACGATGCGATGCGCAACGGCGAATCGCGCTTCGCGCAAACCTAACGTAATCTCAGCCCTGAGTCACGGACTAACCATTTCCTAAAACCTCGAATTGAAGACGCCGGTAGTCTCGCACTTATATTCTCAAGCGCGGCGATGCGGTTTCATTCGCCGACTGCGCCGGCCGTTGCGACCCGCGTCCTGGGACTCCGCGCTGAGTCCGCCTTTGCAGGAGTAATTCTGGAGGCGCCCTGGAACTCCACAACGGCGGCTCTTCTCGCGCGGCACACGATACACTCCTGTGATGCCGACCGCGAGTCCTGCTCAAGGCTTGCCAGCGCAGAATAGATGGCCGCCAGCGTCGCGTCTTTGTGGGGACTATTGGGCCAACGTTCGACTAGATGTAACCGATAGTGCTCCGTCGCAATCCAACACGAGAGCATTGTGGCCCCCCTAGGCCGAGTCCCAACGCACGAGATAGGCCAAAGTAGTCGAGGTTGCTATTTCAATGAGATTACGTGAATGTGTAGAATACCTCGTCCCCAAAAAAGTTGGATTTTTGCCCAGCGAGATGGATAGAAACTTTTGAAGTGGGACTCGCGGAGGGGGGAGGTAAGTTCACGACCGGTACGGCGGGCCCTCCGCCGGAGATTCCGAACATCCAAAAACGTGAACTCGGCCGGAGAGCGTCGCGCCAACCATGCTGTTTGCGGTCGGGACAACTCGGGACACTCTGACAAGCCCGCGGATATTGGGTTTGAAGCGTCCTGACCCGGGGCGCGCGACCTGGTCTGCGCATGCGCACCGCGGGACAAGTCGGGACAAACCCAAGCACGCTCCAAGTGGCCGGCAGCGTACAATGAAGCAAGAACGTGGAGGGTGACCTCATGAAGATTCCGTGTGTTTTAGTGAGTGCTGTTCTTGCCGCGCTTCTGCTACCGGCCCAAGCTCCTGTTCCGAGGGGCACAACCACCAACCCCGGCACGAGCACCACCGGAAACAGCGGATCGGGAGGAGTGGTGCTCCCCAATATTCCCACCAATTTGCCACCCACGCCGACGTCAATGAATCCCGATGTGAACGGACGCGGAGCGTTTTTCTATGGCAAAGTTGCAATGTCCGATGGCACCGCTCTACCCTATCAGGTCGTGATCGAGCGTGTCTGCGGGGGTTCGGCCCGCCGTCAGGCGTATGCCGATTCGAAGGGCGACTTCAGTTTTCAAGTCGGCGAGACACAGGACTTGATGGCCGACGCCACCAGCAGTTCGGCCGATGGAATGGGTTCGAATCGTGGCTCTACGCAATCGAACACCACGCCCTTCGCCTGCGATTTGCGGGCGTCGCTCCCCGGTTATCGCTCCGACTTAATTTCCTTGTCCACCCGCCGCAACCTGGATAATCCGAACGTGGGGACGATCTTCCTTCACCGCCTCGCGCACGTCGAAGGATTGACCACCAGCGCGACCGCGGTGCTGGCGCCCAAGGATGCAAGAAGGGCCTTCGAAAAAGGGCTGGAGGCGGCGAAGAAAGGCAAGGTCGACGAAGCACAGGCCGATTATCAGAGAGCCACCGAGCTTTATCCGCGCTACGCCTACGCATGGTTCGAATTGGGCCGGATATACGAACAACGCGAACACATCGGCGAAGGGCGCGACGCTTATTTGAAGTCCATCGCCGCAGATTCGAAGTTCGTCAACCCGTATGAGCGGCTCTACCTGCTGTCGTTGAAGCAACAGAACTGGGAAGAAGTGGCCCAAACCACGGAGAAGATCATGCGCCTGAACCCGTACGATTTTCCGAAGGCGGTTTACTACAACGCAGTGGCGAATTTCCAGCTCGGCAACTTCGATGTAGCCTTGAAGAGCGCCCGCGAAGCCGCGAGCATCGACAGTGCCTCCCAGAATCCGAGAATCCATTATGTTCTCGGCGTGATTCTCGCCAATAAGCAGGATTTAAAAGGCGCGGCGGACTGCTTGCGGGTATACCTGAAGTCGGACAACATCCTCGACCGGGACAGCGCGACCAAGATGCTTGCCGACATTGAGCAGCAGGCGCAGGCCATGGCGAAGCCGTAAGGTTAGCTCTGCCGTCGATCTAGTCCCGCTCCGCCTTAGTCTCGTACCCCAGTGGTTCGTAATATTAGTTAAGCGCCCATTTGTTTCACGCCGAGCCGCAGAGGGCACAAAGCTCGCCAAGGCGTTACTTTGCGTCCTCTATCTTTGCGTGAGAAAGAGTGTCACTTACCTATGTCACCAACCAACTGGCACCGACCAGCCGCGACCTGAGGAAGCCGGGACAACTCAGGACCAAGATCAGATGCTCTCTGGTGCGTCCTTCCCGAGCCGCGCGGCGATGTCCGCTAGTTCCACTTCGCTGTCCCGTACCGCTTCTGCATATGTTGGACTCGACGGAGATAGACCGAGACCTTCGAGGTCGTCTCGGATTTCCCGAAGGCGCTTATCGATTCCGACGCAGGGCCGGCTCTGCAACTCCACTTCGTAGTCACTCAAAGCGGCTCTGAGATCCATACTACCGTCACCGGATCGCCGAACTCGCCGCCGTTCATGGCGGTGATCACCAGCATCGGCGTGAGGCTGCACTAAGCGCGAGACGACGCTGGAAACGATTCGCCCGAAACGTAGGTGCAATTACAGGTCAGGATGACGAACGCATGAAGCTTCAATTCCTGTCTTGTCTCTACCTCATCTCCCTCTGGGCGGCGCGGAAGTGGGCCACCTTCCGCAGCCCGAACGGCTCTAGCGTCGATCTCCAAAGCAGGAGGTTGCCGTCAAGTAGGTGGGAGAAACTTTGTGCGGACAACTACCGGTTCTGCCGTCTGAAAATCCAAAACCGGATCATAGGGTGCCGATGCCGAGGGTGGTAGCCGGTGCCGGTTGGGTGTCCTCAATGTGGATCGGGTGCTGCGGTCTTGGACGCGAACTGTCGCTCTGCTTTCAGAGAGCCGTCCTTCGCCGACGCCGCAGCGCGCCCTCATGAACCCAGTGTTGCTGTCATCCCAGCTTTGCTTGACGGAACCTGATCTTGCCGCAATATCTCACCGTCGCCGTTCAGCCTGCAGTAGCCACTGCTTCTGTCTCCGAAATCCATCCCAATCGTTACGGATTCCTGAGTCGTTTCGCCTTCACTGTTCCCATCTGACCTTGTTTGGAACTGCTACCTTCTTCGTGGCCGTCGCCTTTGCACCTTGAGTGCGTTACCTGGAGCTTATCGTATCCCAACGGAGCCGGCCTTCTCATTCCATCTCGGAGGCTGTCTCGAACCAGCGTCCAGTAACTGCCGGTAATGGTGGTTATCGAACTGTCCGCGTCCCTGTCGAGGTTCTAGCACAAACAATCTGATCTCTGCGAGCAGAAAGTGGCACGCACGTGCCCTTGCGCGATCCTGCCAAGTCTTGTAGCATCTGATCTAATCATGTTACGTCGCCTTCTGCCTGGTTTTACTCTCACTGCCGCCGCGATCCTTGCCGCCGATTTGGACTCCGGTCTCTTTGAACGCCTTGAGTGGAGAAATATTGGTCCGTCTTCGATGGGAGGGCGCGTCACTTCCATTGCGGGCATTCCCGGCAATCCAGCGATGGTTTACGTCGCCACCGCTTCGGGTGGATTGTTTAAGACCGTCAACTCGGGAACGACGTGGACACCAATCTTCGACCACGGTAGCACGATTTCGATTGGTGATATCGCAGTCGACCCGCATAATCCGGACGTCGTGTGGCTAGGCGCCGGCGAGGCGAATGCGCGCAATAGCGTCAGCTTCGGCGATGGAGTTTATCGCACGCTCGACGGAGGGAAGACGTGGCGCAATATGGGTCTCGGCGAGACGCACCATATTTCGCGCGTCGTTATCAACCCGCTCAACAGCAACATCCTATACGTGGGCGCGCTGGGGCACAATACCGGCCCGAATCAGGATCGCGGCGTGTTCATGACTAGCGACGGCGGGGAGACCTGGAAGAAAGTCCTGTACATCGATCCGGAGCATGGCTGCGCGGATCTCGACATGGACGTCAATAATCCGAACGTTCTTTATGCCACGATGTGGCGATTCGACCGCAAGCCTTGGAAGTTTATTTCCGGCAGTGAGAAGACCGGCGTATTCCGCTCGCTGGACGCCGGGCGCACCTGGACGCAGCTTACGAACGGGCTTCCCAAAGGACTGGGACGCATCGGCGTGCGCGTCGCGCCGAGCAATTCGAACGTGGTCTATGTGGTCGCCGAATCGAACGACGGCACGTTGTTCCGCTCCGACGATCGCGGCGACCATTTTCACATGATGACGAAGAATCCCGCGGTGGTGGGACGTGGACTGTACTATAGCCACATCACGGTGGATCCGACCGATGAGAATCGAGTTTATTCGATCGGCATGCAATTGATGACCAGCATCGATGGGGGTCGGAACTGGCGGCGAATCGCGGGCACGATTCACGGAGATTATCACACGGTCTGGGTGGATCCTAAAAATCCTAGCCGGATCTGGATTGGGGAGGACGGAGGCATCGCTGTATCGTACGATCGCGCGGAGACATGGGAGGCCGTTCTCAATTTCGCCATCTCGCAGTTCTATCAGATCCACGCAGACAATCGATGGCCGTTTTACTACATCCAGGGAGGGCTGCAGGACAATGGCACCTGGAGCGGGCCGAGCCGCACGAGGACCGGGGGCATCCTCAATGATGACTGGCGGAACATCAGCGGCGGCGACGGATTCCACGTCATAAACCATCCCGATGAGCCGGAGCTTTTCTTATCGGAGAACCAGGGCGGAGGCATCGTCAGGACCGATTGGCGCACTCGCGAACAGCAGGATGTGAGCCCGCAGCCGAAACGCAATGACGGAGGGCCGGTGGGTGAGCTGAAGTACCGGTTCAACTGGAATGCTCCGATCGTTCCTTCGCCGCATGATAAGAACACTGTTTATTTCGGAAGCAACGTGTTATTCAAGAGCGCGGATTTCGGTAAGACATGGGAGACCATCAGTCCGGACCTGACCACCAACGATCCCGAGAAGCAGAAGAGCGTCGGAACGATGTGGACCGAAAACACTACGGCCGAATATCACTGCACCATCATCCGTATCGCGGAATCGCCGAAGCAGGTCGGTGTGATCTGGGCGGGCACCGATGACGGCAATCTGCAGGTAACCACCGACGGCGGGAAGCACTGGAACAACGTCACCGGCAATGCGCGTGGCGTGCCTAAGTTCGCCGAAATCGGCTGGATCGAGCCCTCGCGAACCGCGGCCGGCACCGCTTACGTCGCGTTCGAGCACCACTGGTTCGACGATTTTCATCCCTATATTTACAAGACCACGGACTTCGGCAAGACCTTCACCAACATCACCGGCGATCTTCCGCAAAACGATTACCTGTGGGTGGTGAAGGAGGATCCGAAGAACCCGCAACTGCTCTACGTGGGCGGCGAGTTGGGCTTGCACGTTTCTTTTACCGGCGGCAACCAGTGGGTGCGTCTGCATCTCAAGAATCTGCCTCCGGTCGCGGTGCGCGACATTGTGATTCATCCGCGCGAGAACGATCTGATCCTGGGCACGCACGGGCGCGCCATCTGGATTTTAGACGACGCCTCACCGTTGCAGCAAATGAATGCTCAACTACTTTCGGAGAGCGCGCACCTGTTCGGCATGAGGCCGGCGCTGCGTTTTGACGGCGGCGGACGCGGTGGCGGAGGTGGTTTAGGCAGTGGAGGCAACAAGCCATTCAGCGGTCCGAATCCTGCGTATGGGGCTCCGGTCACTTACTATCTGAAAGAAAAAGGGTCGGCGAAGATCGAGATTCTGGACGGCGCCGGAAAAGTAATTCGCGACCTCGGCGCGATTCCGGAGGATGCGGGCTTGAATCGCACGACGTGGGACCTTCGCTATCAGGGCCCGCACGTGCGCCGCGCGGAAGCTGAAGACGATGGCGGAGGATTCCGTTTTCGTCCTATTGGTCCGCTGGTGCTGCCTGGGAAATACACGGTCCGCCTGACGGCCGGGGGGAAGACGTTATCGCAGGAGTTGGAAGTGAAGCTGGATCCGACCATTCCGGTTGATGCAGGCGCGCTGCGCACACAGTTGGAGACCAACCTGAAGCTGCGCGATATGACTTCCTCGGTGAACGACGCGCTGCGCTCCATCGATTTGTGGAAGGGCGAGCTGGAGCAGGCCGAACGTAACATTCGCGCTCTGGACCCGGAGGCTTTGAAGGTGCTGGCCGGGCTGATCTCTGAACGCAAGCAGCAGGTTTCCTCCATGGAACTGAGGCTGGCGCGCCCTGCCGACATTCCCGGCTATAGCATGGCGCCGCGTCTGGTGGATCGGCTGGGACAACTGTTGAGCGCGATCGATCGCGTCTTGGCCGCGCCCACACCGTATCAGATCGAGCACTTCAACGAGTTGCGCGCGGAGTTTCTGAAGGACATCGGCGAGGTGAACGGGTTCGCCGAGCGCCAGATTCCGGAGATCAACGACCTGCTGAAGAAATACAACGCTGGGGCACTTATGTCGGGTAAACCGGTCGAGACCCCGGCGGCCGCGAAGTAAAACCAATGGTCGTCAGAGGCCTCAGTCGTAAGAGTTGTCGCTATCGATAGTGTTGTTGAAAGTGGCAGTTGGATCTCCCTCGAACAACCTTTTTCTGTTACCCGTGCTTCGTTGGCCAGCAGCTAGTGTGATGAATTCTCAGCTTCAGTCACCCTTCCGCGTTGTGATCGGAATCGAGAAGAAGGAACCAGGGCGCCCTGCTCACGCGGGGTTTTATGCGGAGTTGGGTACTTTAAGGTACCGCCGACGGTCTTGAACGAGCTGAGTGAGCAGTTCCCGTTTGCGCAGGCGAATACGAAGCTCGGAGCGCTTGGCTTTGTCGTTGACGTCGACGTACTCACCTGCTTTGTAGACGCTGTTCGCCTTGCCGAAAATAAACTCCGCCCGAGGCCAGAGTGTGGGAACGCGGCCGGTGTGATCGAGATGGAAATGCGTGAGGAACACCCGCCTTCGGGCGAAGGTTCAGACGCGCGAGCTGCGCAGCAAGATTCATGCCTGACGTCTGCGGATTGGTCACGCAGTTGACCCGATTTGAAAATATCATCCCCTCGGTATAGTTACCAGCGGATGCTGCGCAAAGGCGTTGACAAAGCCCGTATCGACCAGCAAATCACCGCAGAGGGGATGGCGTATCCAATGAACCAGCACGGCGAGATCGCGCGACCGATGATCAGAGTGGCTTGCTTGGGGCTCGCGGGTCGAGATTCATACGAGCGTTCCATGCGGACTACGCCGGGCTGAAAGCTGGTTAAGGAAACATCGCGCGGATGAGCCAGCACGTTGCTCCAGTTTGCGTCCGCTGCTTGGGGAACCGCATACGACGTATTCTAAAAACGGCAGAATCCTCCGCGCAGTAGGTAGGTTACGGAGCGGCAAACCCCAGAATCAAAATGATAACCGGAAGGCACAATTTTGAGTATCCCCATGTCGCGAGTAATTTCCCTTCGGGGGTTGAAGAGCGATTGCGGAAAAGGCCGGCCGATTCCGCGTTTCCATCTGGTCGTGGCGGCAATCAGCCAAATGTAACTAATACAAAAGCAGACGAGTGAGCCGAATCCGAGCGATTGGTTTCGGGTGTATAAGAATCGGGATGATGCAAATGATGCTCGTAGTTCAAAGCCAGCACGATCATGAACAGTACCCCGTAGATGATGCTGATCGCCACAAGAAACAAGGGCGACGCGAAGGAATTTAGAGGGCGGCCGGACTGATTGAAATTCAGCGGACCTACAAGCAGGACGATCGATCCAGACGCTAAGCCCAGGACAAACTTCGTAATATCGAGGTACATGGCAAGCACCCTCTTACCGAACTCGCCGTGCTCCGCTCTTGGATCAAACACGACTGGCTGCTCCTTGCTCGTTAAAATAAACACGAGCCACACCCGCAGGAACAGTCCCAATGGTGTGACTAGACCGGTAAAACCCCGGAAAAGCGTGCATTGAGGATACAGGGTATCGGCTCCTCGCCTTCCTGAACAAAATTAGAGACGCGAAGCGACATCGACTTCTGAGGCGCGATAGGCCATCATTGACGAGAATCAGCGGCGGGCTGAGGCTTTTATCTACGGCAACATATCGCACGGTGAGTTTGACAAAACGTTGAGTTGCCGGTCGAGTCCCCTAGCCCGGGGCAGTTGCGCCTGCGAGTGCGCGCTGTCGGATCGGCTCGACGGACTTGGTGATGTCGGCGCTGGAAAGTATGAGAAATTGGAATCCATGACCACTTTCGCTTCGATCGCTTGCGCGCTCACCGACGCGCTGAGCCTGAACCGTCCTCCGATCTCGGTCAGTTTCGCCGATCAAATCCCGGCCGGTGTGCCGATTTTTTCTGGAACCGTGCCGGCTGGATGCCGCTTCTGGCAGGAAGGCGCCGACCACGTCTTCGCGACAGTCGCGCGGGATCACGAACTCTGCGCCATCGGCGTCTACACGCACAATCTGGAGTCGACGTCCGCACGGCAAAAGGATTTGGGCGATGCATTGAAGGTCTTCTCCGACTTGGGCTACGTGCGACCAGCCGATCTATCGTTCATTCCGGTGCTGAACCGCAAAGCCAAGACTATTATTTATGGACCTCTTGGGATCGTGCCGATTGGGCCGGATGTCGTTCTCCTGTTTGCACGGGCGGACCAGACGTTGATACTTTCTGAAGCTGCACAGCAGCTCGAAAATGCCTTGCCGCCGGCGATGGGTCGCCCGGCCTGCGCGATCGTTTCGCAAGCTTACAACAGTGGCCGGACGGCGTTGAGTGCGGGATGCTGCGGCGCTCGCGCGTATCTCGATGTTTTGAAGCCCGAAATCGCGCTTTACGCCGTGCCTGGGTCGATTCTTGAACCCTTCACTGAACGCGTGGTCGAGCTCGCAAGAGCAAACAGGGTTCTTACCGCGTTTCACGCGCTTCGTCGCAGCGATATTGAGGCTGGAAGGCGGCCGAGCATTGAGGAATCGCTTGCGGCAATGAGTTAACGCGACGGTTCGCGCCCTTACCAAGACATCAGTGGTAACGCGAACTCGTTACTAAAGCCCAGGGACCAAGAATCGCGATCCCATGGAAATGAGCTGTGAGCGCCGTTCTGGGAGGGTCTAGAATTGTGCATATCTGCCAATGCTCTGCCTATTTTGTCGTCCCACAAGAGAACTCCTGGATAAGGCTCACCAGATGACTTCTGGGTACACTCACTGACAAACCAATTAAGGGTAACTATTTACTTCACTAACCAAGCTGTGCTAAGCTGAGGGCGTCCTTATGGAGCCGTTTCGCAAGAGAGACGGTTGTTATGGACGTGTAGCTCAGATGGATAGAGCACAGGATTCGCATCCTGGGGTCGCGGGTTCGATCCCCGCCACGCATTAATAAATACTTGGCTGAAAAGGGCGCTGTCACGCTTGGCGGCAGGGTAGCGCTCAACTTTTCCGCGCGTAGTCGTAGTGTATCATGGCTACGGCGGAAAGGTGAGATGAACGCTGAAGCAAAACTGGTTCCAACGAAGGCGAGCGAGTACCTCATGATCGACTCGGTACACATAAAAAATCTCCACGGATTTCAAGATATGTCCTTGACTGGGCTGAAGCGCATAAATGTCATTACCGGAGATAGCGGTAGCGGCAAGAGTGCATTTTTGGAGTCGATCTGGGTTGCCGGTGGTTCGAACCCAGAAATCTACATGCGATCAAGGCACTGGCGCGGCTTAGTTGATCCTACCAGGATTGCGCCAACGCGACGTGGCTACGAATCCCTTTTCAGAGAATTGTTTTTTGACTTCGATCAAAGTCAGACCGCCAGCATTCGCTTCACCGATTCAGAGAGGGGCGAGCGCAGTCTTACTATCAAATATCGCCCGGACGAAGAGTATTCCTTGTCCTTGCAGGGGCGCGGTGAAATTTCTCCTTTGGTTATGGTTCCCCTGCAGTTCAAGTGGTCCGTAAAGGGGAAGACTCATGAGACGACGGTGCAGGTCAAAGATGGAAATCTAAAATTCTCTGGATTTCAAGACGTATATCCGGTGTGGCTGATTTCTCCGACCACTGGAGATGCAGTTGCCGAGCATTTTTCTGAGCTGAGCAAACGGAAACAACAAGTTCCAATTGTGGACGCCATCCGCAAAGTTTTTCCGGCGATCTCCGCACTCAGTCTAGAGAGTATCGCCGGACAGATTGTTGTTTGTGCGTCTGTTGACTATTTAAAGGAGAAACTCCCAATTGGGATGGTCTCTGCGGGGATCACGAAGTATCTGTGGATTTTGACCGCGATTGCCTCGAATCCTGGAGGCGTTGTCTTGATCGATGAAATTGAGGGCGGCTTCTATCATCGTTCGCTTCAAATTGTGATCAATAGTATGGTAACGTTCGCTGAAGAGAACCATGTGCAGCTGTTCGCAACAACCCATAGTGCGGAGTTCCTTGCGGCTGTTGCTGAAGCAATGGAATCCCGACAAGAACAGTTGGCTTTTATTCATGCGGAGAGATCCGGAAGGGAATGCATGATGCGGGTAGCCCGTGGACCCTCATCGGTCGCTGCGATCCGTCAGCGCATCGAACTGCGTTAGCTGCTCATGGAAGATGGACCTGTCTCTGCGCCATATGTCGTGCTGTGCGAAGGTAGCGCGGACCGAGCTTTTATTAATCGATTGCTTCAGTCACGCGGCATAACTGATATAGCCGTGCGATGCACGCACACCGGAACAGATCCACGTTGTGCTGGACGTAGCGGCTTAAAAGATTCGCTTCTGGCATTGGACGCGGTACGCGCGACGATCAAAGACGCTGCTCGCGGGATCGCCATTGTCTTCGACGGTGACGATGACACCAATTTGAGATTCAACGAAATAATCGAGGATCTCAAGCAGTCCAAGTTGGGCTATCCAAGACCAAGCAAACCACTGGAGATTGCAAAGGGAGATCCTTCGGTTGGGATCGCGCTCCTGCCATGCCATCTAGATGAATTGATCTTTAATTCTCTAGGCGCCAGCCATAAAGATCTACTGCAGCCTATTGAAGATTTCCAAAAGGCAACAGTACACAGAACAGAGAAATGGAAGAACCGTTCACTCTCAAGGATGCGCCTAAGATGTTTGATTGCAGCTTCACACGAGCCTGATCCAGGCGCTTCTCTGACATTTTTATTGGAGAGTTCTAAGGGACCGGTAGACTTCCAGCATTCGTGCTTCGATTGGTTGATGGACTTTTTAACGGAGTTCAGAAATACGGCTGAACGTCAGTGACATCGCTATGTGGAAGCGATAGTATTGAGCCATGAAGCCGCGCAAAGCCGAAATGATCGAAGGCCTGGAAGCGTTCGAGCGTTTCCGTGATGCCGTCAAGAAGGTGCTGACCGTCCCCAAGAGCGCAGTTCCGAATCCATTCGGAAAGCGTCCCAAACGAAAGAAGCCAGCCCCGAAGGGCTAGCTGTTTCTCTTCCCGCGCTTCTGTCGAGCCGCTTCTTTCTCAGTTAGGATACGTTTGCGATTCGTGGTTCTTTCCAGTCGCCTCATTCCAGGTCAGCCGCTTGCCCACGATCTGCGATGCGGCCAATTTGAAGCGGTCGAAATCGGTCATCTCTTTGCGGTTGTTGTAGCGGTACGCCTGCTCATCCAGGTAGCGGAACAAGTGGAACGGTTCGACCGAGACGTAGGTTCCGCTGATACCGCGTTTCAACAGCGCCCAAAAGTTTTCAATGGTGTTGGTGTGTACGTTGCCCTCCACGTAGCTTACGGCGTGATCGATGACCTTGTGAGCGTACTCGCCCTCCAGCCCATCGTAGGAGAGCAGGAAATCAGTATAGAGGGCAGAACCCGCTTCAACGTGCTTCTTGACTTCAGCTTGAAGGGTCCGCTTCTTGCGGTTCGGGACTACTACGGTACGGACCTTGCCGCCGCGTTCCATGATGCCAAGAACAGGAGTCTTGTCTTTGCCGCCAGTGCCAGTGATCCGGCGGCGGCGTTGGGCAACGTGCATGTTCCGTGCTTTGCCACCGATGAAAGTTTCATCCGCTTCAACGTGGCCGCTGGCTTTCTCGATAGAACCATCGTGGAGAGCCATGCGAATCCGGTGATTCATAAACCATGCGGACTTCTGAGTAACTCCCAAGTCGCGGGCCATCTCGCACGATGAAATACCGTTCTTGCAGTTAACAACTAGCCACATCGCGCAAAGCCACTTGTCGAGAGAGATCGGAGAGCTTTCGAAGATAGTCCCGACCTTGAGAGAGAACTGAGCCTTGGCATGACCGCCATAGCATTTGTATCGGTTCTGGCTTGCCATGTAGGACACGTTGGTCGAACCGCAGTAGGGGCACTCCACCTTACCATCAGCCCAGCGAAGCCCCGCGAGAAACTCATTGCAGTTCTTAGGATCGGCGAAGTAAACGATGGCTTCTTGGAGGGTGGATGGCTGTTCCATGAACTAAGTATGCCTCAGATGTCATGGTTAGTCAAGTAAATAGTTACCCAATTAAGTGCCAGACGACACTCCCGGAAGAGGCGTAGAAGGACCCGTTCGCACTAGAGGGCAAACGCCTCATCCCTCGGCGCCCGGCTTCGCGCGCCACTGAACCGGTGGTGGGCCGGGTCGCTACTTCGTGCTCAAAGCGGCCGCCAAAAACCGGAGTTCTGACTCTATCTCGCCGGGATTGGCCACTGTATCCGCGATCTCCTGGCGAAAAAGTTCGCGATACCTCTTCCGAAGCCTGTGAATCGCCACCTTGAGCGCCCCCTCCGACGTGTTCATTTCGCGAGCCAGGGCGGCATACGGCACCTCGGACTTTCCGAGAAGGAACATCTTTAACCGTTCGAAATTCTCCGGGCGGCCGTGTTGCACGAACTCATTGCGCAATCTCTCGACGACTCGATCGAGCACCGAAAGCGCCCAGCGCCGCTCGAAGATGCGCTCCGGCGTCTCATCGTGCGCCGGCTCGCGCTGGTAGCGGTCTTCGCCGCACGAGAGCTCGAGCGGCAAAACTGCCCCACCACCACGTTTGTGCGCCCGCCAGCGGTCCTCTTCGTCGGCCACGAAGAATTTCAACGAAGTCAAAATGAAGGAACGGAACCGGCCCTTTTCCGGGTCGGCGCGATCCAGATACCTGCCTTCTAACACCCGGATGAAGAACTCCTGCGTGAGATCCTGCGCCTGGTCAGCATGATAGCCGCGCCGCCGGAGATAGGCGTACAAAGGATACCAGTAGCCCTCGCACAGCGAAACTAAAGCGGAGCGAGCCTCCTTCCGTTGAGGATCGGCGGCGGCGACCACCAGAGTCCACCGCGTGGTCGGGAAATCAGAGGAGCCGGCCAGCGTCTGCATGGTATAGCGCCCTTTGGTGTTTTCCGGCTCGTCCGTCATGATAGGAGTTCCAACACTAAGCATAAGGAGTTCGGAGCCAAAGGTTACAGCCTCTGGTACTCGGCCTTTGCGGTTTTCAAGATCGGAACGTCGAGGTCCGCGTTTTTCCAAAGTGCGAGAAACGCCTCATAGGCAGTCTTCGCCTTGGGCTTTTCTCCCGACATGGCGAACACTCTACCGAGCTGCAAGTGCGCCAGAGCGCCGATGGGATCCGAACCCACGATGCCGCGATGATCGAGAATCTTTTGAAACTCCGCGGCCGCTTCTGTGTACTTATGCGCCGCGGCGAAAGCCTCTCCGCGCACATAGGCCGAGTGTAGACCGCCCAGATAGAAATGACTGAAGTTAAGGCCGTTTATAGCCAACTCATAATGCAGAGTGGTTTGCAGTTGCTCCAGGCTGTCGGCTGGCTCGCCCCGTTCCAGTGCGGCGAACGCGCGAAGAACCGGCACGTAGGTGAACCTAGAGAATGTATCTTCCGGGAAACGCTTTTCCAGATCGTCGGCGAGCTGTTGCGACTTGGCGGAGTCTCCCGTAAAGGCCAGAGCAAGGCTGGCGGCATATTGGACGTCGCGGCCTTTCGAGAGCTCGAGCGAAGCCATGGCATCCTTTTTTCCTTCGGCAGCATCCCCGTAAGCGGCTTCCCACACCGCTCGCGCGGCCTGGTAAGCTGCTGCCGTCTCGCGTTCCCCCTGTTGAAGGGCCAGATCCATGGCCCGGCTCGACGACCGCCGGGCGGCTTGCAGGCGGCCGGAACGAGCCAGTAGGAGGGCCTCGTCATGAGCGATCCCGTGTTCCGCCCTGCGTTTTCCTCTCGCCAGTCCTGCTGTCCGGTCCATTTGGGCCTGGTCTCCCCTGAGCACCGCGATGTTATAGCGCAGGAAAAGAACCTCGGGCGTTTCCAGTTTGTTCTCAGCGGCGCGTCGAAGGGCGCTCTCGGCTTCTTCGAGACGGTCCAGGAAAAGATTGCTGCTAGCAAGCGAGGAGTACCCGAACACCTCATCGGGATTGGCCGCGATTCTTCTTTGGGACATCTCCATCGCTCTTTCGTAACGGCCAGTCCCATGGGTGGCAAGGCCCCCTAAGAAGCCCAGGGCGCTTGGATTCTCCCCGCGAGGGTAAGTCTGATACCACAATTCCAGGGTTTGGTACGCCTTTTCCAGATTTCCCGTCACTTGCCGGTCGTAGGTAAAGTCGATGAAAAATCTCTCCCGATCGCTAACGCGGTCCCGTAGTTGCCAGGCTTTTGCGGTGCTTTCGGCAGATAACAAGGACTCTCCCACAGCGCTGTAAGAAACCCCCATTTGGGCGTACGGAATTGCGAATTTGGGGTCGATTTCGACGGCGCGCCGGAAAAAAGGTATGGCTGCCGCGTGCCCGGCGGACACGACCAACTTCATTCCGGTACTGTAAGCTTTCAAGGCGTCAAGTGAGAGTGTCGTGGCCTCGGCGAGCGGCGTCGAGTGCTTTTCCACCGTGGCCAGCGATTCACCCACCCGGGTTCGGAATTTACGGGCGATCTGACTCAGCGCGCTAAGCACGTCCTCCAGCCTTGCCGCTTGGATCTGCTCCTGATCCAGCACGACGCCTGTTGCGCAGTTCCGGGCACGCAAGCCGAGGACGTATTGGCTGCCCAGCCTTGCGATGGATCCTTCCAAGATCGCTGCACTAGCGGTCCGCACGCACACTTGCTGAGCAATTTCAGGAGTCAGGCGAGCATCTTTCGGCTGGCCCATCAGGGGAAGCGTCTGCAGGATCCGCGCGTCCGAAAGGAAGGTAAGATATGGCGATTGTTGTAGCTCAACGGACAGTCCCTGACGCAGCGTGTCGTCGAACACAGCATCGCCGGTCTTGTTATCGAAATCGGCGAGGACAATGCTATCCTTCTCGGTCAGCTTGGGCTTCGATGCGAATTCGCGATGCGCAAGAGACCAGGCTGTTACGGAGCTCAAACTGACGAAGACCACTACCGCGGTTGAGCCGAGGGCGGCCAGCCTGTTCCTGCGGAGAAACTTGCGCACTCGGTAGAGCCTGCCCGGCGGTGAGGCCAGTACGGGCCGGTGTTCCATGTGCCTCTGGAGATCCGCCGCCAGGTCCGATACCGAGGTATAGCGCCGCTCGCGCGCCTTCTCCAATGCCTTCATCGTGATCGAGTTCAAATCGCCGTCGACGAGGCGCCGCAGCGAAGCCGGGTCGGTCTGGCGGCGCGCGGCGATTTCGCTCGCTGCCGCGCCCAATGAAGTAAGCTTTCGCGGTAACGACTGCGCTTCATCTTCGCGGATGATCCGCAGCATTTCCGCCAGTCCGGCATTTCGCAGCGTGGCCGTGTCGAACGGCACAGCGCCGATCAGCAACTCGTACAAAAGCACGCCCAGCGAGTACACATCAGAGGTTTCATCGATCTCTCCCGTCATCGTGTCGGCCTGCTCGGGACTGGCGTACTCCGGTGTTCCGACGATCTGGCCGAACTGCGTGAGCAATGTGTTCTCCACGGCCCACTTGTCGGTGGCCTTGGCAATGCCGAAATCGATAACCTTAGGAATCGACGCGCCATCCTGCTCTCCCACCAGCACATTCGACGGTTTCAGGTCACGGTGGATCACGCCCTTCTGATGCGCATGTTGGACCGCGCGGCAGACCGCGAGGAATAATGCGAGCCGCTCCCTGGTGGTCATCCGCTTGCGATCGCAATACTGGGTTATCGGAGCGCCTTCGATGTACTCCATCACAAAGTACGGGCGCCCTTTTGTGGTCGCACCCGCGTCGAAGATCTGGGCGATATTGGGGTGGTCCATCATCGCGAGAGCCTGACGCTCGTTGTGGAAGCGGGCCAGCACCTGGGTAGTGTCCATGCCGAGTTTCACAACTTTAAGAGCAACCCGCCTGCGAATGGGCTCAAGCTGTTCGGCCAGATAAACGATGCCCATACCCCCTTCGCCGAGAGCTCGAAGGACGCGATAGCGACCGAAATCGTCATCACCGGCTGCCGATGTCGCGGTATCGATGGTGTGCGTTCCGGACTCGTCCACGCCAACGGAGCTCTCGAAAGCGCCTTGTATCAGGCAGTTCGGGCACAGTCCCGCCGGATCACCGGAACCCAGTTCCGCTTCGCACTGAGGGCACTTGGGCATTTCGAAGGGATTTGCACAACTAGTCTATACCCTCCGACCAAGCTGCTGTAACCTTTAGCAGCGCGTTTCCTTATTCGTCGCAGGTGAGCCAAGAGGGCCACCTGAATCGATCAAGCAAAAAAGGGAGACTCATCATGAAACGCAGCAACACTACAAAGACTTTCGCCATTGCCGCAGTCGCCGCACTCGCTCTCGCAATCGCGCCCGCGGCGAAGGCCCAGGGCAACAAAGGATGCAATAATGCTACCCTGCTGGGCACCTTCGCCTACACCATCACCGGATCCTTTGTCGCCGCGCCCGCCCCGTTGGGGCCGTACGCCGAGGTTGGTGCGCAAACCTTCGACGGGAACGGAAATACCTCCGCCACCGGGATGTCAAATACCAACGGCAGCGTAGCGTCGGCGACCCGCACGGGCACATACACCGTGAACTCCGATTGCACCGGCACTTTCTCGTTCCAGATTGCCCCTGGTATATCGTCTCATTACTTCTTCGTGATCGCGAATGATGGGTCTGCATATCAAGCCGTCTGTCTGGACCCGGTCGCCGTCATCACGCGCTTCGGAACAAGGCTATACCCAGGAAGAGCCATTTGAGAGTCTGATCGCGCTGGCACCTCCCTCGGAGGTGCGTCCGTCATGGAGGACGATACTCACCATCGATGTGATACGTAGGCCGCCTATGTAGTGAATGAATCCCAGCCTGAGGGATAAGCTACCCTGGAGCCCATGGTGCCAACGATCTCCGCCAGCGTTTCCTGGCGACTCTTGACGATCAGAGGCTCCGGCATGCTTTTCTTCCTGTCGTTTGCACGCCAAGGCGGCCGTCGCCGAATGAAACGTCTAGAGACAATCTTCGAATGACACGGTCGTTGACTCCGATAATGTTGCTTAACAGGGACGTCGTTGAACTCGACGTGGCGGCGAAATCGGCGGACACAAGCCGATTTACCGGTACTCACCACACGCACCTCGTCGAGGGACACATTGCTTGGCCGACTTATCTTGGCATACTGCGGGAGGGACAAGCTGCCCTTTCTCGTATTCGAGCAAGGCGCGTTATTGATGAGCAGGTCGAGGCGGCCAAACTCCTTGCGGATGCGCTCCGCCGCCTCAGCAATCGAAACTCGATCCGTCACTTCGAGTTGCGATAGCGGCTGCTCAATTTTCCTGGCGGCGGCCTCGCCGCGCTCGAAATTGCGAGACCCGATACCAGCACAGTGAGGCCGCTAGCCACGGGCTCCCTTGCGACCTGTAGTCCCACTAATTGATTGGCCCCGGTCACAAGGGCGATGCGTTTGTCTTGCATGGATGTAGCTCCTCTGCGGGTTGACGCGGGCGTCCCAAATCTCTAATATTCGAGTACAAACTCGCATAGGATGTGATTTGAGCCTTCATTCTCCAATCGTGATTCTGTGATTCATCCGCCCGCGTTACATCGAACGGGTGTTTCTCCTGCGAACTTGCAATGGCTAACCATTGAGGAAACAGCGGGCTCTGGACCGATTCCACATCGCTGCTGGTCCGACCACGGTCGCGGCGCGCGAGATACACGGCCTAGCCAACCTCAAAGCTTGATCTCAAACGAACGATGACGAAGATGCGCGCTGACGTCGCCGCAACCTAGTCCTTAAACCGCTGCTCTCGGTTGATGTGGTCGGCCACGAGAGGCAAATGTTCTGCTGGCTGTTAATGCTCACGATCGGCGCGATGCCCACCGCGTCAGATATCCAATTGCGAAAGACTTTTGTGAACTAGAACTCCGGAGTCGCGATTACGTACTGAGGAACTTCCCAGCTATTCCTTTTGGCGCAAGGCCGCCGTCGCCGCATTTTCCGATTCGCCGGCGTCAAGAGTCCGAAGGAGCGGAGCGATTGTCCGCTCATGCCCGAAGGGGTCCTGCAATCTGCCATAGAGTTCGCCCCAGAACTGCTCAGCGAGTGGAATTATTGAAAGAGCTCCAGAGCTAATTGCCTGCCGCCAAACAGATTCAGCATCTGCGACCTGAAGGTGCAGGGAAACGGATGTTCCGTGCAAACGGTTCGGGCTGTGAAATCGACTATCGTCAGCCGCTAACTCCGGAATCTCATCTATGAATACAAAAACCGTTCCAAACACCCCTCATCCTTACGTGCATCAGACGGGTTGTACCGGGCGCGGAGATGCGCGCGATCTCCGTTGCGCCGAACGCTCGAGCATAAAAGGTACTGGCGACGTGAGCATCGGAGACTGCTAGGATGGGCGTCAGCCCGAGCGGAGGCACTTCGGTGTATGTGATCGGTATTCATCGTTCAATCTCCTCAACCGACTAGGACGTCAACCCTGCGACGTCTGTTCCGGAGATTTTCAAAGTGTAATTACAGCATTCACAAATTTCGTCATCGTGGCCAGAGACAAGCTCACTTTAAGCCGTGATTCGCACCGAGGGTTTCTTTTCCCCTGATCCAATCTCCTCTTCTAGAAGATCTAACATCTTGAGCTCTGCTCGACCGCTTCATGACTTGTGCGCTGGTAACTCTTGATTGTCGACTTGCCGCCTTCCCGGTACCGCTTGCCGACTTTCCAAGATTCCTCATAGGCTTTTTGCTCTGGGCGCTGTGCTCCGGATAAAGGCCGGTCGATCGCCATCTCGGTGAAGCTTTTGTTGAGATGGTGTAGCCTGAGTGGGAGAGGGAGAGGCATGAAAGCGAAATGGGTGGTTCTCACCGCCATATTCTGTCTGGCATGGGCTGCCGGTATCATATTTGGGCAAGAGAAAGAAGACCGCACGCTGTTATCGCACCAGGAGATGACGGCGATTATTAACGAGGTTTCAGGCGAGCGCGCCATGCATCATGTGCTCGAACTGGTTCCGTATCAGTTCGTCCGTCCGCCGTCCGAGTACCAAGGACACTTTCGCGAATCGGAGGTTATGGCGAAGTTTGCCAAAGAGTATGGCTTCAGTAACGTTGCTATCGAAGATTATCCCACTGGCCAGACCTATCAGCCGGTTGTTGGCGAACTGTGGACGACCGCGCCAAAGAGCACGAAGATTTACGACATTCACGACATCCCGGAAGCGCTTGCCTCGACCAACGCCAACGGGGATATCAGCGCTGAACTCGTCAACGTAGGTCAGGGCACGACTCAGGATTTCGCAGGCAGAGAAGTCAAAGGTAAATTCGTGCTGTCGCTCGCACCAAATGGTCTGGCCGCCATCTACAACCGTGCGATGGAATTCGGCGCGATCGGCGTCGTGGGTATCAGCGCAATCGGGGCCGGGGACCGTGCGACTGACTACGCGAACGCCATCGTGTGGACCACCGTGAATGCCAAGCCGAATACCGCGGCGTGGGCCTTATCCCCCAAAGCGGCGCACGAGCTCGAAACGCTGCTCGATCGCGGACAAAAGGTCACCATTCGATCGATCACCAAAAGCGAACAGGTGCCCAACAAACAGGAAATTGTTCATGCCGAAATTCCTGGCGACGGCACCACTACGCAGGAAGTGGCCATCGGCGGCCACCTCTTTGAGTCGTACATCAAGCAAGGCGCCAACGACGACAATTCGGGCTGCGCTTTGACTCTTGAAATCGGCCGCGCCTATCTCAAGCTCATCGCTGAGGGTAAACTGCCACGTCCCAAACGGACGATCAACTTCCAGTGGGTCCAGGAGATCAGCGGCACCAACGCGTGGTTCAAGGCGCACCCGGACAAGCAGAAGGTCATCATCGGCGATTTGAATTTCGATATGGAAGCGATTCGCCTGACCCAGAGCCGCAGCTTTTGGGTGCTTCAGCGCACTCCGGACACCTTCCCGTCGTATATCAATGACATTGCCCAGAGCATGATGGAATATATCGCCGACATTTCACGCGAACGTGTCCGCTACCGCAGAGAGGGTTATGGCGCGTCGCAGCCGGTCGAATCGCCAAACGGCAGCACCGATGCTTTTTACATCAAGATCGACAAGCATTATGGTGCGAGCGATCATGTGACTTACATGCAGCACGGCATTCCTGCCGTCATGTTCATCACTTGGCCGGACATGTGGTATCACTCGTCGCAGGACACGCCGGACAAGCAGGATTCCACCCAGTACAAACGTGCAGCGGCTGTCGGGACGGGGGCATTGGCCGCACTTGCATCCGGTACGGACGAAATGGCCGCCCGGATTCTCAACGAAAACATCGGCCGCGGCCTGTCACGAATGGGCGAGTCGCACACCAAGGGGCTGGGCTACCTGGCCGACGCGACGAATGCCGCGACACTGAGGGACGGCTACAAAGAAGCGAGAATCGCGATCCTCCATCAAGCGGAAGTCGAGAAGGGCGTCGTAAGCTCCGCCAGTATTTTGTGGACCAACGTCGACAACGGCAAGAAAAACACTGCCGCCTTTGCGCCGTTGATCGACCAGCGGGCCTCGACGCTGTTGAATGAAGCGAAGGCAGCCTATCAACTCCAGGCTATGCAGCGTGGCGAGTCGGCTTTAGAACCCGTCATCACACCGCAGGAACGCGAAGCGGCCAATCTAATAGTTGAATCCGTAGGAGGTGCCGGGCGCGGGGGGGGTGGTGGCGGCGGACGTGGCGGCGGGCGCGCCGGTAATACTGGTCCCACGCTTCCGACGGAGATGAATGCCGAATTCACGATCCTGCTAGGTCAACATAAAACGGCTCTGGAAATTCGCGACTTCTTATCCGGCGAGTTCACGCCTCTGCCGCTCGTCGATCTGATGACGGTCCTACATGCGCGAGAAGCCGCCGGCACCGTCAAACTTGTGCCGAAAACGGGTCAGTAAAAAAGGCCGTCCTGCATCGGGCTGCGAGTTGGACTAGATGCCTAACCAGAAATAGGGCGGCTGCGGACTCGCTCGGTAACCGTCCTTTGTTTTGCGTGCAGCAGTCGCGGGCGTAGCGTTTATCTCCTCCGCGAAGCATCTGTAGGAGCGTGGCTATTGCCATCCTCTGCTTGCTTAGTCGTTTGGCGTATCGCTGGTAGTCGCTGTTAAACTCTTACGGGAATCATAGCGATCTCTGAACGAACCCAGCGCGTTAACAGGCATTAACGGCCACAGAACGCCGTTCGAGCCATATTCACGGTTTGGCTGCGATGGCAAAGATGTCGCGAGCTGGCGAGAGCATCGCCAGCATTACTGGACACATCGTTACGTGCTTGCGAGCTCCGTAATCAGCGTTGCAACGCCTCGGCGACAGGCCCGAGCGCCAGGGCGGGCAGGAAACTCAGCGCCCCCACCAGAAGGATCGTCCCGAGGACCAGGATTCCGAACATCACGGAATCGCTGGGAAGCGTCCCCACGGTGGTTGGCCAGCGCCGTTGGTTCGCGAATCGCCCGGCTAGAGCTATCGCCAGCGCAGCCAACCCGAACCGCCCGGCAAGCATCGCAATCGCGGTGGTCACGTTGTAAAACACGCTGTTGGCGTTGAGGCCAGCCATGGTCTGTCCGTTATTCGCCATCGAGGATGCGTAGGCGAACAACACCTCGGTGAATCCGCGAGCACCGGTGTTGGTCACCAATCCGGCGCGTCCGGCATTCGTGGCCAGCGCCAGGCCGGTCAGCAAGAGAATCACTTTGGGAGTCAAAAGAGCATACAAAACAGCCAATCTGGTTTCGGCAGCGGCGATTTTTTTTCCGAGGTATTCGGGTGTGCGGCCGATCATCAGACCTCCCAGGAACACGGCCACCAGCGCGGTCATAATCATGCTGGCCAACCCGGTTCCCAGGCCCCCAAAAATCACCTCGCCTAACAACATGTTCACCAGAGGCACCATCACTCCCACCGGTCGATAGGAGCCATGCATGGAGTTGTACGAACCGGTGGCACCGTTCGAGGTAACCACTGCGGCCAGGACGGAGTCGCCGACCCCAAAGCGCACTTCCTTGCCCTCCATGTTTCCGCCCGTGATATGAAGCCCAGCCAACTCAGGGGGCATCGCGCCCTCCGCCCAATCGCACAACACCAGGCCGCCGGCGAACAACACCACCATCACGGCCAGCAATAACCATCCCGCGCGAGGCCGGCCGGTCATCTTCCCGAACGTGATCGTCAGCGATGCAGGCAGCACCGCGATGGCTAGAAGCCCGAGAAAATTGACCAGCGGCGTCGGGTTCTCATAAGGATGGGCTCCATTGGCGTTGAAGAATCCCCCGCCATTAGTTCCCAGGTTCTTGATGAACTCCAGCGCAGCCACAGGACCTTGCGCGATGGTCTGCACGCCACCTTCTAAAGTGTGAACGTCCGTATAGGGCGCCAAGTTGAGCGGCACACCCTGCCACATCAGGGCGACGCTGCCCAGCAGTGCCACCGGCAGTAGGACCCACAGCAGGGCGCGGATCAGATCGACCCAGAAGTTACCGATGGTCGGAGAGCGTTCCCGGGCAAAACCTCGGATGAAGGCGATACCTAAGGCGAGTCCAGCCGCGCCCGCCAGGAAATTCTGGGAGACCAAGCCAACCAGTTGCGTCAGGTATCGAAGCGTCGTTTCGCCTCCATAAGCCTGCCAGGTGGTCGTGGTCGAGAAACTGATCGCCGTGTTTATCGCCAGATCCCAGGTCATGGGCGTGGTCAGGTAGCGATCGGTGGGACCGCCGGGAAGCCAGCGCTGGGCCAGCAGCAGAATGAATAATCCCACCGTGCCCACCGCGCTGAAAAGAAGGAAACACTGCGTATAGCGGCGCGCGGACATCTCGTGGCGGTTGCGCACTCCCAACCACCGGTGGAGAAGCGATTCGACCGGGAGCAGCGTAAAATCGAGCAAGGTACGCTGTCCATCGAACACACGGGCCAGATAGCTTCCTACCGGCTCCGCCAGGCCGACGACGATCGCGATAAAAACCAGATACTCCAGCCAGCGCATTCTCTAGTCAGCGTGGACCATCGAGCGCCAGATTCAGCTCCAGCACCGCAACCCGCGGATCGCCCAAAAATCCCCATTGCCTTCCTTCGGTGTAGTCTGCCAGCAAACGCCGAACGAGATCTTCGCTCAGCCCGCGCGCGCGAGCTACGCGGGGAACTTGCAGAGCCGCGTTGAGAGGACTGATATGCGGGTCCAGCCCGCTGCCGGACCGCGTCACCGCGTCGACGGGAACGATCGCATCGGGTGCCAATCCGTTAGCGCGGCGATATTCATCCGCCAGTTGCCGGATATCGTCGATCAGTTTTTTATTCAGCGGACCGAGATTCGTGCCGCCCGAAGAAGTGCCGTCATATCCCATTCCCGCCGCGGAAGGCCGCGGATGAAAATACTGCGGCTGGGTGAAGTTTTGCCCGATCCACCTGGAGCCCGCGACTACGCCGCCGCGCATCACCAAGCTTCCTTCCGCCTCATCATGGAAAAACACGCGCCCCAGGCCGAATAGCGCCAGAGGAAAGACGCAGCCCGTGAGCAAAGTGAACAAAAGTACGCCGAGGATGGCTGCGCGAAGGTGTTGCGTCATGCGCACTTTCCACTGTACGACGCTGCACCTTAAGAAGTCATAAAAGTCGACCGTGCCCGTGCGGCGATTACACTGAGACGAAGTGGATAAGCGACTCCCATTCTGGCTGCGGCGCGCGATGTACAACTTGCGCGGAGGCTTTCTCCTCCGTCCGCTGATCATCGCGTTGGCTCTCGGTTTCGCCGGCGCGCTACTGACGTGGTTCGAAGAAACCTTCCCCGCGTTGGGCCAATTAGTGCCGGTGGGCCTGTTTCCGTCCCACTCCGATCCGCAGGTCGCCCAGGTGATTCTTTCCGGAATCGCGTCCTCCATCATGACGGTCGTGTCTATCGTCTTCGCGATTCTGCTAATGACGCTTACGCTCGCGTCCATGCAGTTCTCACCCCGCATCATCGTCAGCTTCGCCAAGGATCGCGTCACCCAGTGGACGCTCGGCGTGTTCCTCGGGACGTTTTGCTATTGCATGGCCGCGCTTCCCGCCGCCCGTTCGCTGCCGCGTCCATACTCCCCGGTATTCGCCGTTTGCGGAGCCATGCTGCTCGCGCTGTGCTGCGTGGCCTGGCTGCTGTACTTCATTCATCATATCTCCCAAGCGATCAGCGTCAGCCATATCGTCGACCGCATCGCATCGGAAACCGAAGGCATCATCGACGACGTCATGCCCCTGCCGCGCGAAAACCAGAAAACATTCGAAGCCCCTCCGCGCGAGCTCGAAACCTGGGACATCCCGCTGCTGAGCGAATCGTCCGGATACATCCGCTTTGTCGATACCCGCCGCCTGGTCGCTCTCGCCAAGTTCCACCACGTGAAAATCCGCGCCGTCCGCCGGGTAGGTCAATTTGTTCCCGCTGGGACGCCTTTGGTTCTGGTCTACAAAGCGAGCCGCCTGCCGTCTGAAGGCGCCGCCGAAATTCTCGGCGCCTTCGACCTCGGCCCCTCGCGGACCCTGCAGCAGGACGTCGAGTTCGGAGTATTGCAGATCGTCGATATCGGGCTCAAAGCGATCTCCCCAGCTGTCAACGATCCCACCACCGCGGTCTCCTGCGTCGATCAGTTGAGCCGCATCCTGATCCGCTTTGCGTCGCGCGAACTGCCCGCTGACATCCTCTATGACCCTCCCGGCATCCCGCGCGTGATGATCCCGTGGATCGGTTTCCAAGGACTACTGAAATCGGCCTTCGAGCAAGTCCGCCTCTACTCGAAAGCGGATGTTGCCGTCAGCCTGCGATTGCTGCGCGCACTCGGTGACATTGCCTGGGCCACCCAAGAGCCGGAATTTCGCCGCGCCCTCTATGACGAAGGGAAACGCATCGTCGAAGGCTGCACGGAAAAACTGGCCGGCGAAGAGTTGAAGCCGATGCGCACGCGCCTAGCGGAGCTCGAAAAATTCAGATGAAGCTCGCCGTCTTGACCGCGATGCTGGAAGCGACGCTTCTTCCCCCCCAAAAAGCTGAACACAGCCACCTCGACCAGGGGGCTGGAGCGCCCTGATGAGGCAAATACCGGCAAATCCATGATCATCGATCCAGAAACCAAGCTGAGAACAGATTATGCCTGAGGGCAGCTCGGGGACCTTCGGACGGGCATCTCTTAACAGGGGGAAAAGGCGTGCCGCGAAATCGGTTGCGGTTTTCGTCGCTTCGGAAACGTCTTTGGTTTACCCAGGTCGTCACCCTGATGAGGGGGGATCGGCGCGGCGGTTGCGGATGGCGTGGACATCAACCGGATTTTGTGCCCATTCGCCGGCGACGACTCGGCGGGGCATCTCTCGGAGCAGAATTTGAGCCTCAATTCCAAAAAAACACAAAATGATTCACGCCGGCGCAAGCAAGGGTGAACGAGTGGGGATCGCTAACATCTTCACCGTCGCCACGATTGCAACTTGCCCGCGAACCCAGCGTGCCGATAATGTCCTATAAGGGGCGAGTTTTGGCGACCAAAGAATGGAATCGTAAGTTTTCCCGTCGTTCTTTCTGTTTAAATGGCTCTCCACGACGGGGAACCGCGCAAACCTCCGAAGCCACCGATTTGATTTAGGAATCTAGAAATTGAACATGTACCGCCGGCCGAGGATGGGATTAGGCGAGTGTTGGCTCGGCGACACCGTGCATAGGATCCGATCGCGCGCCCATGCCTTCGTCGTCCTACCGAGAGCAGCGGCCCTCTCCACTTCATACTAGTGAATCGGATTGAATGTTGCGCGGACACGGCGAGGTTCATGAATGCCGTCTTCCAAGACCCAAACTTTCCTCTCCCAACGTAGCGATCGCAGCCAGAGCATCCCGGTAAAAGCGGTCCGCGTCACGGCCGCATGGATCCCAGATCATCGAAAGCCGCCTCGCATGCGGCGTCCAGCGCCCTAATGGAAGATGATGAGGCCCATAGCGGGGCCGGATTGGGGAGTGGTTCCGATGACTTTATTCGAGGATGTGTCGATGATCGAGAGCGCCCCCTTGGTAGCGTAGCTATTCACGTAAGCGCGGCTGCCGCCTTTGCTCACAACAATATCGGTCGGCTGGTCGCTTACAGGAATCGTGGCAATCTGAGCTAGCGTCGAGGTGTTGAAAACGGCCACGCTGCCTCCGAAGAGCGAGACATAGGCGCGAGTGCCGTCGGGGCTGAAGGCCATGCCCGTGTCGGCGGTGCCTCCGGCGTTGATGGTGCCCGCTACAGTCATGCTCAGTGTGTCGATCACGTAGATCGTCGAGCTTTCAGCGAAATTTACCCATGCCATGGAGCCGTCCGGGGTGAGGAAGATCGACTTCGGAAACGAGTTCACTTCAACCGACTGCGGCATCAACTGGCGAGTCGCAAGGTTGACCTGGAAGATCACAGGCTGAGCGGTGTTGTAGCTGGTGACGTAAGCTTTGGATCCATCGGGACTTATCGCGAGGCCGAAGGGATTGTAGATGCCCGTGCCGAGCGTGGTGGTCGCGTTTGTCGCGGTGTTGATGAAGACGATGGCGTTGTTATAGATCGTGACTACGGCGGTCGAGCCGTCGGGGGTGAGCCTGACCTGGATGGGATTCGAAGGCATCGGAATGGTTTTGAGTGTCGCGAGAGGACAGGTGCCCAGACGGGTGACGGCCGCATTGGAGTAGTTCGCCATAAAAACCGACACGTTCGAGGTGCAGACGGGGTTGTAGTTGACCAGAGCGGCGGGCTGAAAGAGAGGCTGGAAAGGAATGGGCAGCAGATTCGGGAATTCGTCCTGGATCTGAAAAGAAGTTGCGGCCACGCTTACAGGTTCTAATGCTTCTGAAAAAATATTCGGCTGCGGATCTGCCGTAGCGGTTGCCGGAGACCCGTTCGGGTGATGAAGAGGCCTGAGATTGGGATGTCGACGGGGGCGAAGGCTCGAGGATGTCGGCGTGGGGTTCATGGTCTCGGAAACTTGGAGGGGATTGCACGGGAGCCCGTAAAAGGTACCTACCGGTCCGTTGGGGCCGATGGCAATGACGGTCGCAGTAACAGGATCGCATTGGAGGATCAGGCCTGGGGACGCAGCGTCCAGATTGAATCCCGGGTCCTGGTATGCGAGGAGCAAAAGAAGGATCAGGCAACCGGAGAGGGTCAGGGCGCCCAAAAGGGTGATCGGGGCTAAGATCCAGCGGAGGTAATTGTTTTTCATGGGATCCTTTACTGGAACGAGACGGACTTGCCCAACACCTGCGCAGGCAGGAGCTGACCGGAGGCGGTACCCGCAGTGAAAACGGTGGGACTCGTCAGCGGCATTTCGCCGACATAGATCACGCCCAGAGATTGCGACGCCCGTGTATGTTGGGCGGGGACATTGGCAAGAACCAAGGGCGGAACGGTCAGCGTGAGATCGCCTGGATGGGCAAGGCAAACGAAAGCGGTAGAGGCGCTGTTGGGGATATCGGCGCCACCTCCAGCTACAAAAACGGTGGCTCCAGAGGCGACTCCGGTCCAACTTACGGTAAGCGGTTGGGAGCGGGTGACACTATTCAGACTATCGCGGTTGGTCCAGGTGAAGGGCGCGGGCATCGTGAAAGGAACGCTGAATGCGGGGATATCCGTGCCTCCTTGCGCGGCCATAGTGAAGGCGCCGGGATTTAAGAAGAGGGTCGCGGGGAGTTGGGAGATCAAGGGAACCGCTCCGCCCAGATAACCGGCGGCATAGCCGGGAACAAGGTTGGTGGGAATCGCGAGGGGCGCGCCGGATGAGCCCGCAATGCTGAGAGTGCCGGCGTTGAGCGCCTTGCCGGTCGGCGTGAGGCCGGTGAAGAGCGGAACTTCGCTGGGACTGTAGCTCGAAACGGAGTAAGTGGTGCACGAACCGGCGGGAGGCAGCGAAACATAGGGATTGAAATTGTAGGCCCCGGACTGCTGCTGGAACAGAGTGCCGGCCGCGTAATCGCTCATGGCTTCGAGTGCGGCGACCACGTTGACGTCATGACGCGTCGAGATGCGGGCGGCGAACAGAGACGCCTGCCGCCCTCCGGAAATGAGGGCGGTCGCGAGAGGATTATTGGGTTCGGTGCAGGAGGAGCCGGCGCCGACGGCCATGGTGACGGTGTTGCTGACGATGGTTCCCTGCGTCCGGACGGCCACGGGGACCCAACATCCGGAGGGCGCGCCGGAAGGGATCATGAAATTGATCTGGTCGATGCCGGAACAGCAAGAGGCTCGGCCGCTATAAAGGACAGTCGCGGAGACGCCACCCACAAAGACCTCGACTTGGGTGGGAAGATTGCCGGAGACGGGCTGCATGTTGTCGGGCCCCAGCGCGGCTCCGAGGCCGACGCCGTACAGAATTTCAAGTTGTCCGATCGACGCCGGCGCGTTTAGTCCGTTGAGAGGAAGGCCGGTCGCCGAGTAGTTTTGAATGCTGCCCGGTCCTTGGCCGGTGCCGGTTGAGCTGAAGATTCCGAAGCTAGAGGCGACGATGTTGACAGGGACGAGGTTGCTCTTGAAGTTGTTATACGTGACGCGGAGGCTCGCCTGGCCGAGCGGGGTGTTAGAGGGCATGATGGCGTTGATCTGCCCAGGGCTCAAGAAGACGGGAATCGCGGCGACGGTAGTGGCGCCTTGCGTGACGGAAATGGAGACGCCGGCGAGGGTGGTCGCGAGCGGAAAAGCTAAAGTGGGAGAAGTAGCCGGTCCGAGATTGGATCCGAAGATGGAAAATTGACCTCCTTGGGCGATTCCGCCCGAGGGAAGTCCAGGAGGCATATAACTGGCCACGTTTACCACCCCTCGGTAATAAATAAAAGGCGATTGGGCGTGAAGCGCGGCGGTAAAGATCAGGAGAAGATGACAGTGGACAATCGGCCATGCTCTTTTCTCGGCAATCATCTTGACTTGGACTCCTTTTGCTTTGTTCATCTTGCCGACAGCTTCGCCAGTATGCAGCATGGCGGCTTCGTTCCGGAAGTCACTAACGCTCCAAACGAAATGTTGGAATGTAACTCACATGGAAGTTCCATCGTGTAAAATCCAATGAGCCCTATCGGTATGGTGCGTCATCTTCCAGAGCAAAGTTATTCGCCCTCAGTCCGGGCGGCCATTCTTGAACACCTGGACAAGGTGGTGGCATCCGCTGCCTTTGCGAACTCAAAGCGCCTCTCCGCGTTCGTTCGCTGGGTCGTCGAAAAGGAAATCTCGGGAAATCGTAAACAGATTTCAGAGCGTAGCCTCGCAGTCCAGGTCTATAAACGGGGTCCGGATTTCGATCCGAAACTCGACGGAACCGTCCGCGCAGAGGCGATTCGCCTTCGGAACAAGCTGCGGGAGTACTATGAGGGCGCCAGCGATTCATCACCGCGCATTGACATCCCCAAGCGAGGATATGTTCCGCGATTTACTGGCTTTGAGAGTAAATCCGAAGAGCTGGCCCCTTCGGAGGCACAGCGGCCAGCGGACATCCGTCGAATCGCAGTAGTGGCTCTCATTTTCGCAGCTTGCCTCGTTTTGGGAACGCTTCTCCTGCGGCTACACACTCGACCGTCAGCGGCGGATCTGGTTGAGGCTGGGCGCCTCCTGGAACGTGCACGAGAGTTGCGGCGGGAAGGAGAGTATTCGAAGGCGCGCCAAGTCCTCGAAAGGTCCATCCGTTTGCAGCCGGACGGAGCCAGGCTCCACCTCTTGTACTCGTCGATTCTCGAAAAGCTGGGATACGACGACCGCGCCCACTTGGAAGCCTTGAAAGCACGGCATCTCGCCATCTCATCCGCTGGTGCGGCGGAACTCGAATATGAAGCCCGTTTGCGCGCGACCGAGTACGATCCGGCTGGCGCTGTCCTAGCGTATCGCTTCCTGGCCGATCGCGCGCCAGCGGATTTCGACGTCTGGCAGCAATTAGCTGACGCGCAGGCGAACGCGCTCCAATTTGACGACTGTATAAAAACGGTCGAGCATGCCATCGCGCTGCCGGAGGGAACCAGAAATCCTGAGTTGGAACGTGTCGAAGCTCTTTGCCGCGCCTCAAGGGATGACTCCGCGGGAGCGCTTAACCACCTCAAGCTGGGCGAAGCGCATTCCCAGGAACAGGGGTTGACCGAATCGCTCGGGCGATTGATGCTCCTCGAAGGCGGCGTCGTTCAAAATTACGGCGGCAATTCCAGGCCCCTGCTCGAACGCGCGAGCAGTCTCTGCCGTGCAACGGGTGACGAGTTATGTCAGGCACAGGCCGCTCGCGTCCTGGGGAATCTCAGCCTGAGCTCGGCCCGCTTCGACGATGCCGCGGGCCTTTATCGGGAGGCGTTGTTGGTGGTGGAGCGGCTGCACAATATGAGGGAGTTGGCGAACGTCGTCGCGGGCCTCGAAACAGTCCTGGCGGAAACAGGCGATTTACGCGAGGCCGATGCCGTCTATACTCGCCTGGCCTCCGGAACTCCGATTGCGAATGGCGGAGACATGGTTCCCTTGCGCGCGAGAATGGCTTATCTCCGCGGCGACCTCAACGAGGCGGAGGTCCTGATAAAAGGCGATCTGGAACGCTTCGCGCACACAGAGGAACCAGGAGTGGAATGCACGCATCGAATGTTACTCGGCGCAGTCCTCATAGAACGAGGGCGCTTCGCCGAAGCACGCGATGAGATGCGCCGCGCGGCTGCATTGATCGATCGATATAAGATCCCAGGGGCCGCCGCCATTTTGCACGCCTATAATGCGCAAATCGAATCCGCCACCGGAAACGCGAACCGGGCGTTTGCAGAATTGGACGCAATCGATCGAGTGCCTGCTCAAACCATTCCGGCAACCGACAGGTTTCAGTTCTTGAGCATGGCCTTGAGAATTCACCTGTGGGAGGGAGATACCGCCTACATTGTAAGCCACGCAACCGCCGATGCCGAGACAACTTCCAAAGCCGGCTGCGCAGCCCTGGCGGCTGAGATTTGGGCAATGCTCGCCGAGGCACATTTCCGCGCCGGGAATCTCGACTCGGCCTCCAGGGCACTGACCCGCGCACAAGCTGGCGCGAAACCAGATGCGCCGCTCATAACCCGTCTGACTGTTTTGCGAGCCGGGGCGCTTTTGTCCCCGGACGCAAAAGCGGCGGAGCGATTGGGCAACGAAGCGGTCCACCTGGCAACGCACGCCGGGTTTCTGGTTGAGGCCTACGAAGGACGACTGATTCGCGCAGAACGCAGATGGCGCGACAATCCGACCGCGGCGATGAGGGAACTGAATGATCTTCGTACGGAATCCTCGCAGCTTGGATTAGCGACCGTGGCCGACCGCGTCGCAAAGCTCAGCTCCCGTTCTCTGGTCCACTTGTCTCTACCTGCAGAGCCTTATCTTCCGCTCCGGTCGCTCGCCGTGCATCTGCAATTGCGATTTTAAGCGACAGACGGAAGGAAAAACAGCTTGATTTTGGCAGCGCTCCCGTGTCTTGTGCGTGACACCGAAGCCGCTACGCTAACACCCGCAGGATCGAATCGTCCAACGTCCATGACACGGGTTTCCAAAACTGGCGCGTTGCAGAAATCGATTTCGCCCCGCATGAAGATACACCGATCCGTTCGCCGAACACCAATTCGATCCTCGCGTGTGGTCTACTGGCTTAGATATAGGAGTCCCAATCATGCGAATGACAATCCTTGCAGTTCTTTGCACCTCGATCGCGCTCGCAGCGAAGCCTGGTCTCAACACGGATACGATCTGGGAGATGCGCTCTGTCGGCGATCCGCAGATTACTAGAGACGGGAAGAGCGTCATCTACGTCCTTGGTTTCAACGACAAAATGTCCGACCAGAAACTGAGTAATCTCTGGATGGTGTCGAGCGACGGCAAGGACAACCGTCCGCTGACTAGCGGCGCATTCCGCGATAGCTCACCGCGAATTTCGCCGGACGGCGCGCGTATCGCTTATCTTTCAAATCGCAGCGGCAAGGTACAGATTCACGTGCGCTGGCTCGATGGCAGCCAGGAGGCGCAGATTACCGATCTTCAGCAGGCGCCCGGCAACATCGAATGGTCGCCCGACGGAAAATGGATCGGCTACACTGCACGTGTTCCCTCCAAGCCCGATTGGTCGGTTCGTCTCCCCGAAAAACCCAACGGCGCCAAGTGGGCCGATCCGCCTATCGTCATCACCAAGCTGCGGTGGACGGCCGACGGGCAGGGCATCCTGCAACCGGGCTACACGCATGTGTTCGCAGTGCCCGCCAGCGGCGGCGCGCCCAAGCAGATCACGAATGGCGATTATAATCATGGCGGCGGTGCGGGAGGGGGCTTCGCCTGGTCGTCCGACGGCAAATCGATTTACGTCGCTACCAATCGTATCCCCGATGCTGATTACGCGCTCGAAGGCGGCGATATCTACGCCTACTCAGTGGACGGCGGTTCGGTGAAACAGTTGACTGATCGCAAAGGTCCCGATACCGATCCGGTTCCCGGGCCCGGTGGTAAGAAAATCGCCTACATCGGGCACGATTGGAAATTCCAGAGCTATACCGTCAACCATCTCTATCTGATGGACGCCGACGGAAAGAATTCAAAGAACATCACGGCATCGCTCGATCGCGATGTGCGCTCGCCGCATTGGTCATGGGATGGAAAGACCATTTACTTTCTGGTCGAGGACCACGGCAACACCCAGCTCTATTCGGCCGACCCGGAAAGCGGTGCGGTGAAGGCGGTGACGGATGGGGTGCAGCAATTGGGAGCGGGTGGAGGCGGAGAAGGATTCACGCTGGCAAATAATTCGATGATCGCAACGGTGCGCTCTACGCCGAACGAGCCCGGAGACGTCGTGGTGCTGCCTGGGTATCGCCAGGCCGCGCCGGCGCGCTTGACGCAAGTGAACGAGAGTCTGCTGTCGCAATATCAATTGGGCCCGGTTGAAGAGCTTACTTTCGATTCCTTCGACGGCAAGAACATGCAAGGCTGGATCATCAAGCCGCCGAATTTCGATCCGTCGAAGAAGTATCCATTCATTCTGGATATCCACGGCGGCCCGCACGCTATGGACGGCGTTTCTTTTAAACATGAATTTCAAATTCAGGCGGCGCACGGCTATGTTGTGCTGTATTTGAATCCGCGCGGCTCGACCGGATATGGCGAGGAATTCGGCAACATTATTCATACCCATTATCCCGGCGACGATTACAAGGATTTGATGATCGGTGTCGACAAAATGGTGGAGAAGGGCTATATCGACCCGAAGAAATTGTGCGTAACGGGCGGCAGCGGCGGAGGGTTGCTCACCGCCTGGACCATCGGTCACACCGATCGCTTTGCAGCCGCAGTCTCTCAGTATCCGGTGACCGATTGGATTACCCAGGCGGGCACGGCCGATGGCGGGTATACGCACGCGGCGCTGTGGATGAAAACTCTGCCGTGGGATGATCCGAAGCAGTTCATCGAGCATTCGCCGATCTTCTTCGCGAAGAATTTCAAAACGCCCACGATGGTGATTACGGGCGAAGCCGATCGGCGCACACCGATCGCGGAGAGTGAGGAGTTATACTTCGCACTCAAGGCTCAGAAAGTGCCTGCGGTGCTGGTGCGGGTGCCCGACGAATCGCACGGCATCCGCGGCCACAACAGCCACTACATTGACAAGATAGAATATATCCTCGCTTGGATGGAAAAGTATACGAAGTAAGCGAGGTGGGAATCGTCTACTCCGTCGAGTGGAAGATGGTCTCCCGGCCCCCTAGCGTGCAGATTTGCACTATTCCTTACGGCCGCTGCTGTTGTTGAGAAGCGTTCTGAAGCCCTCTCTACTCTTCTTCGCCGCAGCAAAAGCCCAGCGGCATCGAACCAGAGAAGCATCGCAACTGGTCCGTGATGCATCCGCGCTTTACGTTCGGCCCGAGACTACGTGGACCCCTCGCGTATCTCGCCACTAGTGGACCACGCTTGCAACATCGGCGCCGCCAAGGCTGCCCGCAAGCTCAATGCGCAGCCTCCGAATCATTGTTTATGGAGAACTGGAGTCTGTTCATGGGATACCTCACTGCCAGCCGCCGCCGAGGGCGTTATAAAGTTGGACCGTGCTGACAAGTTCGGCATAGCGGATCTGCTCGAGTGCCAACTCGGCCGTCAGCAGATCACGGTCTGCATCGAGTGCGTTGAGCTGCGTGTCGACACCGCCTTCATAGCGACGGTAAGCCAATCGCTTGCGGTCCTGCAGCGCGATTACCAGTTTCTGCTGCTCGACTCGGCTCTCGCGCGTCCGTTGATGCGCGATCAATGCATTGGAAACCTCCTGGAAGGCGGTGCTGATCGATTTTTCGTACGCGATCTGCGCATCCTCGCGTTGGGCTACGGCCAAGCGCACAGTGTTCTTCAGTCGTCCGGCGGTGAAGATGGGCTGCGTCACTTGGGGCACGAAGCTCCACTCGGCGTTCGGGCCGGAGAAAAGATTGGCCAGTGCTGAGCTCTGGCCGCCGATCGCGCCCGTCAGACTAATCTGCGGGAAGTACGCAGCTTTGGCGACCCCGATGTTCGCGTTCGCGGCGATCATCGCCTGTTCGCTAGCGCGGATGTCGGGGCGTCGTTCGAGCAACGCCGAGGGCAGTCCTGTGGGCACCTCCGGCACCAGAGCCTCCGCGTTGAAACTGCGCTCTCGTACGATGCTTCCTGGATTCTTGCCGAGCAGCAAAGATATTTGGTTTTCAGTCTGTTCGATCTGCTGCTTCAACTGCGGAATGCTCTCTGCTGCGCTATCGACCAGTTGCTCTGCCTGCCGCACGTCGAGCTGCGTCGCGATACCATGAGTTTCGCGATCCAGCGTCAGTTTGAGAGATTCCTGTCGCGTGTCCAGCGTGCTCTCAGAGATCCTCAGCTCGGAATCCAATTCCAATAATTGAAAGTAATTGGTCGCTACCTGGCTCACCACAGTAGTGATCACTGTCTTCCGGTTCCAGTCGGCATTGAGCAGAGTTGCGCGCGCAGCCTCCGTCGCCCGTCGCAACTGTCCCCAGAGATCGATCTGGAACGATAGAAGGTGAAGCGCGGCCTCCCCCCAATTGCGGTTCTGATTGGGGACCAACGACGCCGGAAGGGGGAAACTTCCATTTCGCGACAAGCGCGTGAATTGAAGATCTCCAGACGCGCTGACTTGCGGGTATTGGTTGGAGCGAGTGATCCCGAGATTCGCCCGCGCCTCGTCAACCCGCGCCACGGCATCGCGCAGATCGTAGTTTTGAACCAGAGCGACCTTGATCAGATCGTCGAGCTGCGGATCGCGATAGACCTCGAACCATTTCAGGTCAGCGAGCGAAGCTCCCTGTGACTCTGGCAGTGGCGCCGGCGCACGAAAGTTTTCCGGTGCTGCGATCTGCGGCCGCTTGTAATTGGGGCCGACCGTGCATCCCGCCAGCGTTACCACCGCGAGAGTAATTCCAAGATAGAAAAACGTCCTCATGTTAGTCTCCTTGAGCCGGTGAAGGCAGGGGATCTGTACCGGGTGCTATCGCCTTGGCGCCCGATAGCTTCTCGACCACGACAAAGATGGCGGGAACCAAGAATCTGCCGAGAAACGTTTCCGCCACCATGCCTCCGATGGCCGCAGTGCCAATGATCTGGCGCGCGATGGACCCGGCGCCGGATGCGATCCACAGCGGAATACAGCCGACGATAAAGGCGAGCGCGGTCATCATCAGTGGGCGGAAGCGGACTTTAGCCGCCTCGAGCGCGGCGTCGACCAGAGGCCTGCCTTTCTCATACTCTTCTTTTGAAAAGGCGACGATCAAGATCGAATTCTTCGCCCCTAGGCCAATCAGCATCACTAAGGCGATCTGCAAATAAACATCGTTTTCGAGCTGCACCATGTAGGCCGGCACAAATGCACCCAGCACTGCACGGCGGAGCCACAGCGCGGCAACGGCGCCGAAGACCGCAACCGGAGTGCTCAACAGCACGCTGAAAGGAAGCGACCAGCTCTCGTAAAGCGCCGCGAGAACCAGAAACACAAAGATAAAAGAGAAGCCGAAGATCACCCACGAGGAAACTCCCTGGCGCGCTTTCTGCTCCTGATACGACATACCCATGTAGTCGAAGCCCATTTCGCTCGGCATCGTTTGATGGAAGACTTCTTCAAGGGCGGCGGTCGCCTGATCGGAGCTGTAGCCGGGAGCGGAGCTGCCGTTGATCTGTGCTCCGCGGTATTCGTTGTACCGCAAAGTGAATTCGGGGCCGGAGCGCTTTTGGAAGGTCGCCAAGGCCGTTAGTGGCACGGCCGTGCCCTGGCCGTTCCGCACGTAGAACTGGCCAAGGTTGTCGGTATCGGACCGATAAGGTGCCTCAGCTTCCACGTATACCTGCCAGGTGCGTCCGAAATCATTGAAGTAATTTATGAACAGGCCGCCCATGTAGGCCTGAATGGTTTGGTAGACATCGGCTAACGCAACACCCTGCTTCAACGCCTTCTCCCGATCCACCTGGATGAATCGCTGCGGCACGCTGGGCAGAAACGTAGTGCTGATCGTGCCGATTTCGGGGCGCTTTCGTGCGGCCGTAAGAAACTTGTTCAAGTTGTCAGCCAGAAACGGGATGTCCTTGCCGGCGCGGTCCTCCAGTACAAATTGAAATCCGCCGGAAGTGCCTACGCCCGGGATCGCCGGCGGCGAGAAGGTGAATGCGGTTCCGGCGGGCAGCTTACCGAGTTCGCGATTCAGGCGATTCTCGATCGCCCGATATTGCTCGTCTCGGGTCTTGCGATCGCCCCAGGGTTTCAAAGTGACGAAAAAGAAAGCGTTGTAAGTGGTCTGCGCAAAGCTCAACAAGTTGAACCCGATAACGGAGGTGGTGTATTCGATGCCAGGCGTAGTGGCGAGAATCTTCTCGACTTCCGCGCCGGCCTCGCTCGTGCGTTCCATCGATGACGCGACGGGGAGCTGCATACTGACGTATAAGTAGCCTTGGTCCTCATCGGGCAGGAAGCTCGAGGGAAGCCGTTTGGCGACGAAAACTCCAGCAAGCCCGCAGACCAGGAGCACCACCAGCACGATGGCGCCCTTGCGAATGACCACATCGGACCAGCGGACAAAGCCAACCGTAGCCCGTTCCCAGTAGCGATTGAAGACACCGAAGAATTTTCCAAGCAGTCCGGGGCGCTCGCCGCCTCCCGCAGGCGCCGGCCGTAGCAATAATCCCGCCAAAGCCGGACTAAGCGTCAGCGCATTGAAGGCCGAAAGCAGCACCGAGATCGCGATGGTCAGCGCAAATTGCTGATACAGTCTTCCGGTGATGCCTGGGATAAAAGCGGTCGGCACGAAGACGGAAGCCAGCACGAGAGCAATTCCGACCACAGGCCCGGAGAGTTCCTCCATCGCTTTACGCGCCGCGTCCTTAGGCGCCAAGCCCTCCTCAATGTGGCGCTGGACACCCTCAACAACAACGATCGCGTCGTCCACCACCAGACCGATCGCCAACACCAGACCCAGCATCGAAAGCGTGTTGATGGAGAAGCCGAAGATCGGAAAGAGCACAAAAGTCCCGATCAGTGAAACAGGGACCGCCAGCATTGGAATCAGTGTGGATCGCCAGTCCTGTAGGAAGAGATAAACCACAAAGATCACCAGCGCGATCGCGATGACCAGAGTCTCGGCGATTTCCTTCATGCCTTCCGTAACCGGTTTCGTCTGGTCCAGCGATACAGCGTAGTCGATGTCTTCGGGGAAGCTCTGTTTCATCTGCGCCATCAGCTTGCGCACGCCGGTCACGGTTTGAACGGCATTCGAGCCCGGTAACTGGTAAATGGCAAGGATCGCGCTGGGCTTGCCGTTGAGGCGCCCCGCGATGCTATAGCTCTGCGCCCCCAGTTCTGTCCGGGCGACGTCCCTCACACGAACAGTGCCGCCATTGGGAGCTTCGCGTACCACGATGTCACCGAATTCCTCCGGCGACGTCAGGCGCCCTTGAGCCAGAACGGCGTAGGTGTATTGCTGCTTGGTGGGAGCAGGCTCGCCACCCACCTGACCAGCGGGGTTCACCGTGTTCTGTGCCTGGATAGCGTTGACAATGTCCGTGACGGTGATGTTCAGCTTGGCGAGCTGATCCGGTTTCACCCACAGCCGCATCGCATACTGTCCCGCTCCGAAAACCTGGGTCTGACCGACGCCGTAAGACCGCGCTACAGGGTCGTTCAGATTGATGTATGCATAGTTGGCGAGAAACGTTGCGTCGCGTGAGCCGTGCGGTGAGTAGATCGCGATCAGCATCAGCGGAGCCGTGGTCGCCTTCTTAATCGTCACGCCGTAAGTGTTCACCTCGGGCGGGAGCTGACCTTGAGCCAGTTGCTCGCGAGACTGCGTGAGGATCAGATCCATGTTGGGGTCTGTCTTGAGATCGAAATCGGTGAACAGCGTCGTGCTCGAATTGCCCGTCGCGTTTACGGAATACATGTAATCCAGATTGTCGACGCCATTGACTTGCTGCTCGATGGGCGTGGCGACCGCCTGTTCCAGAGCTTTCGCGTCCGCTCCGACGTAGGTTGCCTGCAACCGGATCTCGGGCGGCGCGATGCTCGGAAATTGTGCCACCGGCAAAGTCACCGTCATAATCACACCGACAATGACCGTGAGAATCGAGATCACGATCGCCACGATAGGCCGTCTGATAAAGAAATTGGACATGGGTCTTAGCTCCTTTCTTAGCTCGCGTCGTTAACCGGCGCCGTTAACTAGCGTGATATGGCTTCGGCTGCACTTTCACGCCTGACCGAAGCTTCTGCTGGCCCTGGACGACGACCCGTTCCCCAGGCTTCAGTCCATTCGTGATCACCCACATGGTGTCCACGCGATCGCCGACCTGAACCTGCCGCGTCGCGACTTTGTTGTCAGCATCCACCACCATCACTTCGTAGCCGCCCTGAAGCTCGCTGACCGCTGGTTGCGGAACCAGCAGAGCTCCTTTGTCCTCTCCTGTCACCGCGCGTACCATCGCGTATTGGCCGGGTCGCAGGATGTTGCCGGGATTAGGAAACAAGGCAGTCATCTGGATGGCGCCCGTGTTGGGGTCCACCTGGCGATCGGCAAAAGAGAACCGGCCGTCCTTGGGATGCGTGCTCCCGTCAGCCAGGATCAGCTTCAACTGCAGATGATGAAGCGAGTCCGCACGCGCGAGGCTCAGATACTCCTGTTCGCTGACGGTGAAGACCGCTTTAATGGGATCCAGCGTGGATACCGTAGTCACGGCGGGGCTCGAAGGGGCGACCAGGTTGCCAACTTGCACTGTTGCGGCTCCGGCGATCCCGTCAATCAGCGATGTCAGGCTGGTGAAACCAAGATTCACCTTTGCCGTTTCGAGAGTCGCCTCGGATGCTTTCACCGCGGCGCCCGCTGCTGCAATCTGCGCCTTCGCAGTCTCCACCTGGGCCTTTGCCGCGGCTACCTGAGCCACGTTCGATTGATTGGTCTGGACTGCATTATCCAAGTCCTGCCGGGTCACCGCCTTATCCTCGAAGAGCGGTGTGTATTTTTCCTGGTCCAACTGTGATTTGCGTTGATTCGCCTCAGCGCTCAATTGCTGCGCCTGCGCCTGTACCAGAACCGCCTGAGCCTGCGTTAGTTGCGCCTTCGACTGTGCCAGTTGTCCCGCCGCCTGGTCGACAGCGGCTTGAAAGGGCCGCGGATCGATCTCAAAGAGCAACTGTCCTTTGTGGACGAAAGAGCCTTCGGCGTAATCCTGCCGTAGCAGATATCCAGTCACCTCCGCATTGATGGCTGCGTTGACCAGGCCGTTCAGTGTGCCGATCCATTCGTGGTGGACCGGCAGATCGCGCTGCTCGACCACCGCAACCTGAACCTCGGGCGGAGGGGGCGGAGCGGCCGCGGAGGTGCTCTTTTCCCGGACTATGGTAATGAGGACTATCGCCACAATTACGAACACGGCTGCGGCGGTGCCGAGCTGGATTCTGCGTTTGTTGTTCATTTGTTTCCTCCTTCAGGCGCCGTTCTGCGCGCCGGCGGGCTTTTATGGTGATTGAGCGTCGCGAGCAAATATTGATGCGCCACTCCGGTAGCAATGAGTTCAGCGCCGGCGCTTCGCATCTCGGCGAGAAGCGTTTCACCAGCTTCATCGATGAAGGTGACTTCTTTAAGATCAACGGTTGCGCGGGCCAGGGGCGCTCGATCGCGAACATATTTCCAGTACGAACGCAATTCCTCCACCCAGGGACCGGCAAGGCGCCCATAAAGACTCCAACACTGCCCGTCGGCTGTTTCGGAATAACTGATTCGAAACATAACGCAACGCCTCTTCGCCTTCGCAAAAAGCACCCTCGCAGCCGAAGTCTGGGCACTCATTCTCAAGGACTTTCGCGAAATCGGAGGACGGAGTCTGCCGGGATATCGGCAGAGGGTCAGAATTTGGGCAAGTGTCGGGAGTTATCGGTCCTGCCGATGGCAAATGCGTAACAATTCGGTCTACCTTCCGCAGTGATCGGTCGCGCGCCCTAAACTTACAACAAACAAGGAAAATCCTGCGTTTTTCAAACGACTTGGGTCTGCGGCCGAAGTGCTCCTCGCACCGGGAAACGTGCAGCAGCCAATCTTCTAATAATTTCATTCTGTTGGTCGGAGTCGGACGCCTTGCAAGTGCGTATCAGGGTATGTTAATTTTTCACACATGACCGGCGGCGGGCAACTCACGGGGGATCGCGCGAGGCGAGACGCCGTCCTGCTCCTGCTGCATGAGCAGACAGCGGCGTCCATTTCGGAAATCGCCAACCGGTTTCGGGTCTCGGAAATGACCATCCGGCGCGATATCCACAAGCTGGCCGATTCGGGTCAAGTCATTCGCATTCCAGGTGGAGTGCGAATCGAGCGCAGCTTTGGCGGCGAGAAAAGTTTTCATGAGCGCCTGCATCGCATGGCGGACGCCAAGCGCGCCATCGGGAAGGCCGCGGCGGAATTGGTCAAAAACGGAGAATCCGTCACCATCGACTCCGGGACGACCACTCTCTACATCGCGCGCCACCTTCGCCAGCATCGCGACCTCGTGGTCTTCACCTTCTCGCTGGCCGTCCTCGAGGAACTCGCCGATTGCGACTCGGTGCGCGTCGAACTCACCGGCGGCGCCTACCGCCGCACCAGTCACGATCTTATAGGCAGCGCCGTGGGGGATTCGCTGGCGTCTGTCTCCGTCGATAAGGTGTTCTTCGGCGCGGCGGCGCTATCGTTTCGAAAAGGCATCATGGTCTACGACCGGGAGGCGCCGCGCTCATTGCTTGACGCGGGAAGGGAACGCATCCTGGTGCTCGATAGCAGCAAGGTCGGGCAGGAGGCGATGTATGGCTTCTGCCGCGTGGAGCGTTGCGACCGCATCATTACCGACAGCGGCATTAAGCCAGCCGACTTGGCCCGGCTCCGCAAACTCAGAGAGGTAATCGTCGCCGAATGAAGGTGCTCCCACCGGTGCCGCGGATGCTCGTCATCGGCGCAACCGGATTCCTTGGCGGATCGCTCATGCGGTCGCGCGATACCCGCTTTGAGCGCATCGCAGCCGGCAGAATTGCTTGTGATGTTACGGATCCAGCCAGTGTCCGGCTCGCATTCGTCGAGTCCCGTCCGGACGTCGTCATCCTCACCGCCGCCCTTGCCGATATCGACCGCTGTGAGAAAGAGCCGGAACTCGCCCGCGCGATCAACGTCCATGGTGCCGAAAACGTGGCTAAGGAGTGTGCGCGGCTTGGTGTGCGTCTACTGTTCACCTCCTCTGGAGCGATCTTCGACGGTACGTCGGAGGGATACCATGAAGCACACCGACCCAGCCCGCTGAGCGTCTACGGGAAAACGAAGGCGGAGGCGGAGCAACGCATTCGCGAGATCGTTCCTGATGCCGCCATCGTGCGTCTGTCTCTGGCCCTGGGCCACTCCCCGCGAGGCGGGACCAACGCCTTAGTCGATAAGCTCGAGGCTGCATTTCGCAAAGGAAATCCCGTGTACGTTCCACCGGACGAGTTTCGCAACGCAATTGATGTCGATACCCTATCCCGGTGGATTCTCGACTTGGCACACGCGCCCAATGCGAGCGGTATCTTCCACCTCGGCGCCTCCAATGCACTGTCTCGCTACGAAATTGTCCGTCATCTGGCACAGGCCATGGGATATTCCACGGACTTGGTCGTCGCGCAGGATTCCGCGCTGAATCGCGCCCCCAGAGGACGTCGTCAACTGCTCATTCCAGCGCGCATCGCGGAACACAGCGGCATCCCCGTTCCCACGTGTTTAGAGGCGATCGAAAGGTGTCTTCATGTCACTGCCTAGCGCAGTCCACGAACTGGAATTCAGCCACGGTTCAACGTACGGACCCGAAGAGGCGGCCGCAATTGCCGCGGTCTTGGCCGATTCAGCGCCGTCGTGTGGCCCCCGAGTCAAAGAGTTCGAAGTCGCCTTCGCCGCTTACTGCGGAGCCGGTTTCGGCCTGGCCGTAACTTCCGCGACCGCCGGACTCGATCTCGCGCTCGCCTCGGCCGGCGTGGGCCCTGGCGATGAAGTCATCACCACGCCGATCACTTGGGTTTCAAGCGCCAACGCGGCCGCGAAACTTGGTGCAAAAGTGGTTTTCGCCGACGTCGATCCCCATACTCTCAATCTCGATCCCGCCTCCGTCGCCGCGCTCATCACGCCGCGCACCAAAGTAATTTTGCCGGTCCATCTCTACGGACAATGTTGCGACATGGATGCGCTTTCCGCCCTCGCCCGTCCGCGGGGCATCCTGCTGATCGACGATTGCGCGCACACCGCCGGCGCGGAGTATAAAGGACGCAAAACCGGATCGCTCGCCGACATTTCGGTTTTCAGTTTCCATCAACAAAAAAATATGGTGACGCTGGGTGAAGGTGGCATGATCACAACGAACGATCCCGCCCTGTTCCAGAGCATGCTGGGCCTTCGCTCGTTGTGCTGCCGCTCTTACGATCCGAAAGGAAAATACCTGGCCTTCGACGATACTCATCCGCCGATGGGTAAACGCTATTGGCATCTTGACTTCGATGATTTGGGCGGGAATTTCCGGATGACTGAAGTGCAAGCGGCCGTAGGCCTGGTCCAACTGCGGAAACTCGACGCGATGAACCAGCGCCGTATTGAAATCGCTGGGATGTACTCGTGTCGCCTTTCCCGCCTGCGCGGATTTCGCCCGCTTGCCGTTTCACCTTGGGGCAAACACGTGTTTCACATCTTCGGTGTGCTGATTGAGGACAGCTTCCCGCTCGATAAGGAAGAGTTCATGTGGCGGATGTATGCCGAACACCGTATCAAAGTCTGGTCCCATTACATGCCGGTTCATCTCACCACCGCCTATCGTAAGCGGGGCCATGGTCCAGGCGAATGCCCCGTTGCCGAATCTCTTTTTGAGCGCTATGTCAGCCTCCCGATTCATCCCCGCTTGACCCAGGAAGGAATCGATTACCTTTGTTCCACCATCGAGGCGCTCGCGTCGTGAACCTCCGCGACTCCCCTTTCTTCGAAGCCGGCCGCCCGATCTTCCAGGCGCAATCCCCCGGCCGCCTTGATCTCATGGGTGGCAACGCCGACTATACCGGAGGCTTGGTTTTCCAGGCCACCATCCGCGAGACCACTTGTGCCGCTGTCCAGATCCGCTCTGATGCCGCGATCGTCCTCATCAATCCGCAAATGCTCGAGCAGGGATGGCAGGAACGGGTTGAATATCGCCTTGCCGATCTGACTTCAGACGAAGCGGTCAGATCTCTTATAAGTCCAAACGCTCCCTGGACCGCCTACGTCATCGGCGTGTTCCATCTATTACGCCAAAGGTATCCCGAAACCGTAAAGTCCGGAGCCACCGTGTACATCGAATCGACGGTTCCTTTGAATAAAGGCGTCAGTTCCTCTGCCGCCGTAGAAGTCGCGGTCATGAAAGCGGCTGTTGCCGCTTATGGCCTGAAACTCGACGGTATCGCGCTCGCCGAGGCCTGCCAGTGGGTCGAGAACGTGGTCGCGCAGTCTCCCTGCGGCATCATGGATCAAGCCGCGGTGGTATTGGGCGAAACCGGTTACGTCATGCCTCTGCTCTGCCAGCCCTGCTGTCCGTATCCGCTGGTGCGTCTGCCCGAAGAGCTCGAATGCCGCGCCATCGATTCGGGCATCCGCCACAGCATAGCCGGTCGAGCCTGTGAAACCGCGCGTGCCGCCGCCTTCATGGCGTATAAAATGATCTGCGATTGGGAACAACTCCCCGTCACCTTCGACGATTCGGTCTCCATTCCCCACTTCACCGATTCGCGGTGGAACGGATATCTGTCCAATCTCTCTCCCTCCATTTTCCGATCGCGTTTCGAAAACCGTCTCCCCGAATCTCTTTCCGGCGCAGCTTATCTGGAAAAAACTCGTGTCCACGTTGACCCTTTCACGGCCGTGCGTCCCGAAGTCCTTTACCCGATTCGAGCAGCCGCCCGCTACGCCGTCGAAGAGAACCATCGCGTCCGCCTTTTTGTCGAGCTGGCGCGTCGCCCGGCAGGCTTTGAATCGATGGGCGAGCTGATGTACCAATCTCACTACGCCTATACGGAATGCGGCCTGGGCTGCGAAGCCACCGACCACATCGTCGATTTGGTCCGTTCCGAAGGCTTGTACGGCGCGAAAATGACCGGCGGAGGCGCTGGAGGAACAGTTGCCGTGCTGTTCCATAAAGCATCGGAGGATGCCTTCGCCCGCGTCGTCGAACGCTATGCCGAATACTCCGGCTCGACGCCGTACGTCTTCGAAGGAAGTTCCCCCGGAGCGGATCGCCGGGGAGTCGAGACGCTATGACCGACCCGCCCGCGCGCGGACGGGCACTGTGGTATCTCGGGTTCCTTGCCCTCGCAAACTTCATCTGGGCCGCGCAAGGCACCGCAGTAAAGATCCTGGACCCTCACCTGGGCCCCATCGCGATCACCTTCGTTCCATTCTGGTGTACCACGCTGCTGCTGCTTCCTCTTCTGTTCCGCACCCGCCGCCATTCCGCCAAGCCAACCCCTAAGGATTGGCTCGCGTTCCTGATAGCCGGCGTCGGCGGCCAAGTCCTCGCGCAGCTAGGCATGACTTGGGGAATCACCCGGTCGCTAGCCTCCAACGCCGCGATTCTCAACCTGTTGATTCCCGTGATCAGCGCCGTGCTCGCCTCCCTGATGCTGCACGAAAAACTCACCCGCCTGCGCGTCGCATCCTTCGCGATCGGACTGGCCGGCGTTTTACTGATGTCGGCCGAGGATTTGCGCCATAGCGCTTTTCTTGATTCGAAGATGTTTTCCGGAAATTTGCTGATCCTGGCTGGATGCGCCGGATCGTCGTTTTACAACGTTTTTTGCAAAGGCCTGATGCAGCGCTTCCAGGAAGTGGAAATCCTCATTTATAGCTATATCTTCGCGTCGCTGGCCAGCATTCCTTTGCTCATCTGGGGCGAGCCATTTTCGTTTCGCGCCTTCTCAACCTTCGACGTGAAAGCGTGGCTGGCTTTTGCATTTCTGGCCATCTTCATGTACGGCGTCTCGATGCTGTTGTTCTTTTATGTGCTTCAGTTTGTGGATGTTACGCTTGCGTCGGCATCCCTCTATCTGGTTCCCGTATTCGGCGTCATTCTGGGGACGACTCTACTGGGTGAGCGCCTCAGTCCGCTCGCCATTATTGGCGCCGTGGTCGTTCTCGGCGCCACGATTCTGATCATGCAATTCGAATAAGTCAGTTTCTTTTGTAGCCTTTGGCTCGCAGCCATTCGACTAAAGGGCCTGGGCGATCGCTCTGCAATCCGTCGGCGCCAGCATCGATGGCCGCCTGCCAACCTTCCGGAGCATCCGTAGTGCCCATAATATCCACATAAATCAGGGCTTTGGCTTCCTTCGAAACCGCAATGATCTCCGGCTTGAAATCGCCCGCCCCGAAGGCAAGCACTTTGGGATGCAACAGATCCACCAACATATGGGAATGCTCCACGGAGCTCGATTCTGGCATCACCTTTAATTTCGGGTTCAGGTCCTGGATCTGCTTGCAAAGATTAGCTCTACAGTACATCACCACGTGATCCGCCATGCCGTGATCCACGATGTGAGTCACCAGCTCCTGGGCCGTGGCGTTTTTGATATCGACGTAAATTCCGATTTTCCCGCGGGCTAAGTCCAATACCTGGTCAAAGGTAGGAACTTTCGTGCCAGCGAATTCGGCGCCTTTCTTGATCCCGGCGTCCAGGGCCTCGATTTGCTCGAAAGTCATTGAATTTACACGACCTGTACCATTGGTGCAGCGGTCGACAGTGGCATCGTGGCTCAGGACCAACTTTCCGTCTGATGTTGTCTGGACATCCACTTCGATAAAGTCCGCGCCCACCCGGATCGCTTCTTCAAACGCTGGGATGGTGTTTTCCGGGCGCTGGAGGTGCTCACCGCGGTGGGAGATTGCGACGATCTGGCGGTCTTGGGCCGCCAGGAAAATCGCGAAAATGAGAAAGAGGGTGAATTTCATGTGTCTTAATTGACCTTAAAATCGCCAACAACGCATCCGGAGAGAGCTTAATCCACCATAAAACCTCACCATGTGAGCCTTCCCGCGACATCCATCACGCGTGGTCCGATATCCGATGTTACCGAGCCAAACGCGGGACTGGTGATGGTGGTGTTCAGATTGTCGAACTGCGGATGATTGAATGCGTTGAACATGTCCACGCGGATTTTGAATTGCAAGCGTTCCTTGATCGGGAAAATCCGTTGCACCGCGATATCGAAGTTATCCTGACCGGGACCGAAGAACGACGCGCGGGAGGTGTTTCCGAGCTGGTCTTGCGGCGTGATGGCAAACGCGGCGGGATTGAACCACTCCGCGGTTGTGCGCTTCGAAGGATCGATGCTCGGGTTGCCCACCGACGTGGTGTATTGCGCTCCGGAGAACAGGCCGAGCGTGTTGGCTTGCGTAACGTTATACGGATAACCCATCTGCATCTGGACCAGGCCACTGGTCTGCCAATGGCCGATCACGTAACTCACAACCGGAATCCCGGTGGCAAATCTTCCACCGGCTCCGAAGGGTAAGTTGTATACAAAAGCCGCGGTGAAGCGTTGCGGGATGTCGATTCCTGCAATGCCGTATTGCGCTTTGAAGTTGTAAACATTCTGGACCGCGACGGCGTCTGCGCGAGAGGGTGCGTCCACGTCGTCCATGCTTTTCGCCCAGGTATAGCTCAACACCGTGGAGATTCCATTGCGCCAATAGTGCTGAAGCTTCACCAGCATCGCGTTGTAATTCGAGTTGCCGCGGTACTCGAATGCATTCACATTCAGAAACTGGGGATACGGGCGAAGCGACTGCGCATTGGCGACTCCAAAACAGCAATTGGGAGAGGGAGCAATCTGGTTGACGTTGACGGCAATGGGCTGATGGACGCCGCGATTGCCCTGATAGTCGATTTCTCCAAACCAGCCATGGCCGAACTGCTGCTGGATCGATATAGACCATTCCTGCACGTAAGGAATCGCGGCGACTAGCGGCTGCTCCGTGACTGTGGCCGTGGGATTGGTCAGGCTCGACAGAATCTTGGGTAAGCCATTCGCGCCCACATTATAGGAATAGGCGGGCACACCCTGGTCGAGCTGAAACGCCGGGGTGACGCCATCGGGGCTGCTGAAGGTCGCCGAGACGCTGTACTTCGAGGTCTGGCCGTTGGTCACGAATCCGATGCTGGGCAGCTCATAGATTCCGTAACCGCCGCGCACGACCGCGTTCTTGAACAGGCTGTAAGAGAAGCCGGCGCGTGGGAGGAAGCCTTTATAATCGTCCGGAACGAAATGGCTGGGAGCGCCGCCAATGCCGGCGAACTGGATCGCGCCCTGCTTGCCGGTGGTTGGATCGACCAGGCTCGGATTGAGGGTGTAATTCTGGCCGTTCAGCTCCGTGGTGGGCCCGTCGAATTCCCAGCGAAGACCGAAGTTAATGGTCAGCTTGGAGGTGAGTTTGTAGTTGTCTTGAATGTAGAGCGACGCGTAATTGGTGAGGTAGCGGAATTCGTAATTGTTAGTGCTGATGCTGGTTGTGGCCGGAACACCCAGCAGCAAGTCCGCCAACCCCGTGCCCGTGGATCCGGTACCGGGCAGGGAAGTGAAGGTGCCGGAGAACGCGTAGCTTCCGGACAACACCCCCGGCGAGAAGTTGTGATAGAGATAGCGCATGTATTCTCCACCGAATTGAATACTGTGGCGGCCCTTCTGCCAACTGAGAGCGTCGTTGATAATCCAGTGGCGATCCCTGGTGCGCGAGTAGGAACTGGTTCCCAAGGTGTAATAGTTGGTCACCGAAACAGAGGGGAACTGCGTGAGAGGCACGCCGGCGAGGCCGAGCGACGATACGTCGCCGACCGGCGGAGTGGTAAAGTTGCTCTCCTGCACGAAGCCGAGGCGCAGCTCGCTGGCCAGAGACGACGAGAAAATGTGGCTCCAAGTGGCAGCGCCGTGATTATCCGTCCAGCCGTTTAGCGTGGAAGGATTGGCTGCGTTATTGAAAATCGTGACCGGATGCGAGGTCGGCGAGTCATAGCCATAGCGGAACCAGATGCGGTCGAATTGGCCGATATTCTGATCTACGCGGTCGGCGTTATAGAGATTGGTGTGATAGGAACTCGGGTCCACGCAAAAATTGAAGGTTTGGAACTGGCAGTTAGGCTGCGGATAAAACGCCGCGATCTTCGCGCCAACGGGATCGATGCGGCTCAGCGGAATCGTATTTCCGGGAAACTGCTGGCGAACTACTTTTCCGTTCACGGTAGAAGTGGTAGTGGGGTCGTAGATGTTGACGGACGTGTTCTGCGGGGTGGGACCGGAAAAGTTGCCTTGCAACTCCAGCGGCGTGGCGACATCCTGGTTTACCAGCTTGTTTCCGGCGATCAACGTGTTTTCCCAATCCGTGAAAAAGAATGTTTGCTTTTTGCGGCCATCGTAAAGCTTGGGGATCTCAACGGGACCGCCCAGGGAGCCACCGAAATAATTCTGGATGCTCACCGGCTTCTTGGTGGTGGCGCTGCTGAAAAAATCCAGCGCATCGAAATGCTGATTGGTGTTGTACTCGAACAAGCTGCCGTGCAAGACGCTGGTGCCCGCTCTGGTGGACGTCAGAATCACGCCGCCTCCGGTTTGTCCATACTGGGCGGAAAAGGGTTGCGTGAGGACCTGTAGCTCCTCGGTCGAATCCGGACTCGGCACCAGACCGTAGGTGTCGTCGACAGCCATGTTGCTCGGCAGGCCATCGACGATGATGGGGTTGGTGACCGGACGGCCGCCGCCAAGGCTGATGTTGTTGATGTTGCTGTAATTCTGGCTAGTCGAGGACATGCCCGGAAAAATCTTGACGATGGTAAGCTCAGAACCGCTTTCCGGCAGATTGATCAGATCTTCGCCGCCGATATGGGTTCCCACGTCCGGAGTGACCTTGTTGATATCGACCGGCGTATCGGTAACGGTTACGCTTTCCTGAACGTTGCCGGTTTTCATCTCCGCATCTACGCGGAGCATCCCATTCATAGCGAGGGTGAGGCCCTCGACGTTGGTACGCTCGAAGCCGTCCTTTTCAAATTTCGCCGAGTACTTGCTGGGGTTGAGGAACGAAGCGAGATAGTTTCCAGCGCCGTTGGTTACGGTCGCCGTGACCGCGCCGGTGTTTACATCCGTAATGGTGACCTTGACGCCAGGAATCACCGCGCCGGAACTATCCTTTACGACGCCTTCGATGGCTCCAGAAAATGTCTGGGCATGAACGGCGGGAAACGTTCCTATGAGAATAAGAGCAGAAATTCCAAAAACCAAGAGTTGAAGCGGGAAAGACCCGCTGCGAGATCGTGTTATATTTTCACATCCAGAGCAAAGCGACATACAGACACGGTCCCATACGAGAGCGGAAAGCGCAACACAATATTCGATTACAAATCGAATAAGAACCGGTAAACATGGGTTGAAAATGTCGCTCCGGCCTGTTTATCAGGAAAGTTGCCGATCCTGTTAGTTTATAACATCGAGATTGCAATGCTGCACCTGCTTCGGCGGCACTCGACGGGCGTTCCAGAGGCATATCCCCTTTGTTATCCTGTGAATCCAGTACAATGGCGGGGCGTGGAACGACGGCGAGTGCGCCGAATCGGGAGAAAGTTCTAGAGAATGAAACCGGTAACACTCGCAATCTGTATTGCAAACATACTGGCCGGCCTTTGGGGCTACTTCTATCCTCGGCCTTATGGCCTCTCTATAGCGGTCTTGATCTCCATTCCATGCCTCGCGATCGCGGCAGATCGGCTCTTCGAGAGGAGAAAGGAGTTGGTGGGTACGCTGGTGTTTCCGATAACGGCTTTGGCATGCCGGGCGGTAAATGATATCGAGGCGTTCCCGCTGATTCGCAGCGTCTTCATTGGATCGGGAGTCGCAGTGCTGGTTGGGGCGATTCTCTTCCTGGCCGACCGGAAGGCGTTACAGAATTATTTGGCCTGCGCTGCATTTATCTGGCTGTATGGATTCGGAACGGCACTCGAGCTGAATACGCTGCTGGATTCGCCGAACACCAAGCAAGCCAGGGTTCCCATCCTCAGCCGCGACTATCATATCAACCGGCACTCGACGTTTGAGCTGGTTCTGGCCCCGTGGGGAGAAAAGCATCGCAACAATCACATCGACGTCTCCTGGAACACCTACGTTGCTCTTCGCGGGGAAACACTTGCTTGTGTGAGCAGCGGGCCTGGAGCCGCGGGGATTCGCTGGTACCAGGTGGAGCGCTGTCGATAGGCGCATTCTGGTATATGTGGTATTCAGGTCGGGCAGATCGGCAGATGAACTGGTGGGCCGCTGATACGGATCGACACAAAGACCGCGGCATTCGCCCTGATCAAGCACAAGGAGCACACGAAACATGAAGCCAAAGAACACGATCTGCCTGTGGTTCGACAAAGACGGGCATGAGGCGGCGCGCTTCTACGCCGCGACGTTTCCGGATAGTAAAGTAACCGCTGTTCATGAGGCTCCCGGTGATTATCCCGGCGGTAAGAAGGGCGACGTGCTGACCGTGGAGTTTACGGTCCTGGGCATTCCTTGTCTGGGTCTCAACGGCGGCCCGGCGATCCGGCACAACGAGGCGTTTTCCTTCCAGGTCGCGACGGATACCCAGGAAGAAACGGACCGTTACTGGAACGCAATCGTCGGCAATGGCGGCACGGAAAGCCAGTGCGGCTGGTGCAAGGACCGCTGGGGCCTTTGCTGGCAGATCACCCCGCGCGCGCTCACCGACGCGCTTGCGGCTGGCGGCGGTGAGGCAAAGCGTGCCTTCGACGCAATGATGACGATGCAGAAGATCGACATTGCCGCCATCGAGGCAGCGCGGCGAGGCTGACGTTCTCCAATCGACTAATGTGGGCGGTTGTGCTGATCCTGAAATTCCTTAAGACGAACCACATCGTCTGCCAGCACCGCTCGATCTCGTTGCGCAAGGCGGTCGTCGTTGGAGGATTTCCGGATGGAGTCGATCACGTCATTGAGGATGCCGTTGTCCCACCGCTTTTGATCCAGATCGGTCTGCATTTTCGCGAGCTCTTCCTTCGTCTTCTCAAGACGCGCCCGCTCCTTATCGCTTGCCTGGACAGCGCTCCAGATATGTTCCAGATCGGTCCTCACATAGTCGAAGAGGTGGGGCCGCCACTCCTGGCCGTGGAAGCGCTCATCGCGTTCGTGGTACCAGTCTTGGGCAGCGGCACTGAACGTCATCGCCGCGAGAATTACGCCTGCTGTAAGTGTGTGCTTCATGATCTCAATCCCCTGTAACTATCATCGTGGTGATGGTGCGTCGAACCAAAACCATCCCTTAAGGGGGGATTCCTTGGCGGGGAAGACGTTTCCGTGATTCGATCACGTTTTCCCGGTAGCGAGTCCTCGGGTTGTCCAATTCGATACATATTTCACGGCCTCAGTGGCTTTATAATTTCCGGATTGCCGATGCGTCGCGCGACCCTTACGTTGTTGTTCAAGTTCCGCTGGTGGCGATGGTTTCTCGCCAGGCCGAACGACTCCGCGATGGACTTTTATGGATTCGATCAGTATACGCGCGACATCTTGCAGCAGCGTTGGCGAACCAGCGAGCCGAAGATAGTGGACACGGCGCGGTTGCCGGCGGGCCAAGAATGGACTCGCCTTCGATAAGCGCCCTACTCTGCGCGCAATGCCTCCACCGGCGAGATGCGGCTGGTTCGAAGCGCGGGAACCAGAGAAGCGGCCAGCGCCGACAACCCGAGTGCCGCTACAGCTACGAACGTCACTGAGGGACTGAACGGATTCACTCCATAAAGCTGGTTCCCCAGGAATCGCCCCGCGGCAAACGCGAGCGGCATTCCGACGGCGATTCCACAAATAATCAGCCAGAACGCGCCTCCGAGGATTAGTCGAACGGCGTCGCTGCGATTCGCGCCCAGAGCCATCCTCACCCCGATCTCCGTCGTGCGGCATCCGGCGTTGTAAGCGGTAACTCCGTACATCCCGATACATGCCAGTAGAAGAGAAAGAATTCCGAACAACGACGTGAGCCGCGCGATCAGCCGCTGCTGCCGGAACACGCCGGTCACCTGCTCGCTTAGAGGACGAATGGAAATCACCGGCAGATTAGGGTCTACGGCGGCCATCGCTTGCGTCACTTGCGCGACAGAAAGACTCACTCCCGGCTTGGCCGCGATGACGATGTCGTGCAGGAAGTGCGAGCCTGGGTCGTTATCGGGAAGGTCGTGTTGCGCCTCCGGCAGAAAATAGAGCGGTTCGACGGGCTGGGCGAGCTTGGAGGTCAGAAAACGGGCGTCCCTGGCAACGCCGACGATTTCGTACAAACGAGGCGTTTGATTTTCAAGACGCCCGAAATGTTTTCCGATCGGGTCCTCATCTTTGAAGAATTTCCGCGCGAACGCCTGATTGACTACTGCCACGTGCCGGGAAGTTGCCGTATCCTGCGCGGTGATACCGCGGCCGCGCACGATCGGATTTCCGATGACGTCTAAGAAATCCGCCGTGACGCGATCCATCGACGAATCACTTTCTTCTTTCGGTCCCGGAGCGGGGCGGCCATCCATCCAAACGGTCCCACCCCAATTATTTCCGCTCAGGGGTGAATAAAAACAGACCGCGACCGCCGACACGCCGGGCATGACGGCGAGCGAATCGTGGATACGCTGATAAAGCAGAGTAAGTTGGTCCCGCCGGTAACCGGCCAGCGTGGGATCGATCTTGGCGACCATGCGGCCATCCTGCTCAAATCCAAAATCCTGATGCTCGAGAGAGTACAAGGCGGCTGTCAGTAGTCCTGACGACGTTAATAAAGCCAGGGAAAATGCAGTTTGGAGAATCACCAGCGTCTTCCTCGATAACGAGCCCGTTCGAGCGGTGGAACGGCCGGCTCCACGCAACGCTTCGATCGGATCGACCCGCGTCGCGATCCACGCCGGAGCTGTGCCGAAGACGATTCCTGTGATCAACGAAACGGCCAGCGCAAACAAGAGCACCGGAACGGAGGGAGAGGCGCTGATCGGTACGCCAGACGACGCAAACGTGAAATGCAAAATCAGGCGTGTGCAGCCGAACGCGAAGCCTAATCCGGCGGCGCCGCCAAACAAAGAAAGTAAGAGGCTTTCGGTGAGAGTCTGACCGATCACCCGATACGGGCGTGCTCCCAAAGCGATGCTCAGCGAGGTCTGGCGCCGCCGCTCCATCCCCCGAACAAGCATCAGGTTGGCCACGTTGGCGCACACGATCAGTAACACAAAACCGGAAACCATCATCAGGATCTGGAGCAATGCTCATATTGCT
>Ga0210388_10000088_pt1 | contig 118290 bp, 99 predicted proteins | sample IncBWC19OmetaG_FD_155485 | JGI IMG/M metagenome (GOLD analysis project Ga0210388, IMG submission 155485) | Forest soil microbial communities from Barre Woods Harvard Forest LTER site, Petersham, Massachusetts, United States - Inc-BW-C-19-O ... | reverse complement strand
CGCGGACGGAAAAGACGCGTGGTCCTGGCACCTCGACGCTGGTGTCAAGTTCTTGAGAAGCAAGCTTCTCAGGGGTGACGGTGGCCAAAGAGCCCGAGCACCGGGGAGAGCGCGCCCATAATCCGTAAACCATTGCGTGGGGAATGCCGGGTGATTCCGGTGTGACCTGCTAACACGTGTGCGTTCTACCACTACCCGTTGCACACGTGGCTATCGGGCGCATCGGCCGCCCGGCATTCCCTGCGCCCTCATTTTCGGAGAGGGCGGAAAATAAACGAATACCTCGCGCAAGCACATGCGGCGAGATCGCGGACTCATGTCCCAACCGTCATTGCGAGCCAACGGGGCGCGCATTCGCGCGACCCGTTGGCTCGCAATGACGATGCCAAGCAACATCGCGAAGTCATGCGTAGCGCGCTCCCCTCCCTCCACGCGCCCTTGCGCCTGTCCTCGGCTTGATCTGAAATGACCGGGCGATCCGGTATTCCGGCGCAAACGTGGCTGACTTGAGAGTGCCTTTCCGTGGTAAGAGAGCATCGCCACGGGGAGCAGCAGACATTTCCAGCACGTTGAGCTTTCAGAATCTGAGAAAGTTTCCGGGATCGGTGATCAGGCAATCGATCAGGCGGCGGATCGTCGCCATCGCGCTCGGATTGATCGTCCTGATGATCGCGACATCCGCGCTGTCGATGATGATGGTCGGCCGGGTAAGCCATCTGCTGGATGAACTGGCGGCAAGGTACAGTCCGGCGAACGCGAATTTGACGCGGATCAACATCCTCTCGCTGCAAAGGGCGCTTGCGTTCCGGCGCATGGTGATCGCGAGGATGCAGGAGCCGCCCGACGATGCCGGCTACAAGGTCCAGAAGCAGCTGTACGACGCCGAGGGTGCCGAAATCGAGGGCGAGGTGGAATCCGCCCACAAACTCATCAATGCGATCATTGATGACACCAGTACGCCGTCGGACAATGCGGCGCTGGGGCGCATCGACAGCCGGATCGAAAGCCTGATGGGCGATACGCGCCGCTATTTGAAGGAGGAGTCGGAGGATCTGCTTTCACGGCTTGACGTCCGGGACTTCGTCGCGGTGAGGCACAGTCTTGCGCGCGCCGACGAACTCCGTGACGAGATCGACGCCAACGTCGAGTCCGTTCGAGCCGAGATGGTGAAGACAAGCTATGGCGCCATGGCGACGATCAGGTCGGAGCAGACCAAGATCCTTGTAATCTCGGCGATCGCGACCGCTCTTGCCGCTGTCGTCGGCATGATTTTCGCCAACCTCGTGAGCGGCGGTATCATCCGGTCGGTCCGCCAATTGCTGGAAGGGACGCGGGCGGTCGAGGCGGGTCATCTCGATCGAGCCATCGATGTGACGACGAGCGACGAGATCGGGCAACTGGCCGCGGCGTTCAACCGGATGGTGGTGCAACTGCGCGAGAACCAGCGCATCAGAGAGACTTTTGGCAGATATATCGACCCGCGCGTCGTGGAAGACCTGATCAACCGGCCGACGCTGACCGCGGCGGAAGGCCAGCGCCGGGTGATGACGGTGATGTTTTGCGACATGAAAGGCTTCACCCACCTCAGCGAAGGAATGACGCCGCAGGGCCTGGTCAAGGTCATGAACCGCTACCTCTCGGTGATGTCCGAACCGATCCGGACCAACCGGGGGATCATCGACAAGTATATCGGCGATGGAATCATGGCCTATTGGGGCCCTCCTTTCGTCGCCGAGGCCGATCACGCCAGTCTTGCCTGTCTTGCCGCGATCGGGTTGGTGCAGCGACTGCCGGCCCTGCGCGAGGAAATCCCCGAGATGCTCGGCGTGCGTGGCACGCCGATGGAACAATGCGATCTGCGGATCGGAGTTGCGACGGGCGAAGCCCTGGTCGGCAGCATCGGCTCGGATGTGATGATGAGCTACACCGTGATGGGCGAGGTCGTGAACCTTGCCTCGCGCCTGGAGGGCGCCAACAAGGTGTATGGCACCCGCAATCTGGTCTCCGCGAAAACCATCGCCGCGGCGGGCGACACAATCGAGTTTCGCGAAATCGATCGGGTCGTGGTCGCCGGCCAGACTCATACGGAAGTCATCTTTGAGATCATCGGACGCAAGGGCGAACTCACGCCGCAACAATTGGCGTCGCGGGACAGATATCTGGAAGGGCTTGCGGCCTACCGCGAGCGGCGATGGCATGATGCGCTTGTGGCGCTCGAGGCATCGCTCCAGGCGAATCCCGGCGACGGGCCATCGATCGCTCTGCTCCAGCGTGTCGAAACGCTGCGGGCAAACCCGCCGGCCCAGGATTGGGATGGATCGTGGCATATCGAGAAATAAAGCCGGCTTGACCGGACGATGACGGTGGGATGTGGGTTGAAGTACGGTGCCGAATGATCGGCTATAGTCTGCCGGACAAAAATCCCGATCATGGGGAAGCACAAGCGCGAGGGAACACGGCGATGCGGGTGGTTGCGTTGGAGGAACATTTCACGGTGCCGGCGCTGGTGGCTCGCATCGATCGGGACGCCATCAGCGCCCGCGGCTTTCGGCCGCGTAGCGCGCCGAAGAGCGGTCCCAATCCGATGGAGCTGGCGCCCGAGATCGGCGAGCAGCGGCTGCGGTCGATGGATGAGGCCGGCATCACCATGCAGGTGCTGTCGAACACCGGCCCCGGCCCGGACCTCGTGCCCGGGCCTGACGGCATCGCGATCGCGCGCGAGATGAACGATCATCTGGCCGCGGCGGTTGCGCGCCATCCGAAACGCTTCGCAGGTTTTGCCGTGCTGCCGATGCAGTCGCCGGATGCGACAGCGGCGGAACTGGTTCGCGCGGTCAAGGAACTGGGCTTCCTTGGTGCGCTCATCAACGGCACCACCGAAGGCCGCTTTCTCGATCATCCCAGCTATGACGTGCTGCTGGCAGCCGCGGTCGAGCTGGATGTTCCGATCTACATCCATCCGCATCTCGCGCCCGACGCCGTCCGGCAGGCCTACTACTCGGATTTGCCGGCAGGCGCGGGCCGGGTGCTGGAGGCGGCCGGCTGGGGCTGGCATTCGGAGACCGCTATCCAGATCCTGCGCCTGGTGCTGTCGGGCGCGCTCGACCGGCATCGGCGGCTGAAACTCATCATCGGTCACATGGGCGAAATGCTGCCGATGATGCTGGCGCGCGACGACGAGGTGTTTTCGCTCGACATCGACCATCTGGCGCGGCCGATCAGCCGCGCCATGACAGATCAGGTCTGGATCACCACCAGCGGCATCTTCACGGAGCCGCCGTTCCTGGCGGCGCTGCTGACGTTCGGTATCGACCGCATCATGTTCTCGGTCGATTATCCCTACGCCCAAAACGCCAAGGGCCGCACCTTCCTCGACCGCCTCTCGCTGGCGCCCGCCGACATGGCAAAATTATGCCACGGCAATGCCGATGCGCTGCTGAAGCTGAAGGCGGGGTAGCTGCTCCCCTCCCCGCCACTCGCTTCGCTCGCGGGGGGAGGGGAGAAGAAGCTACCCCAGCAGCACCGCATCGGCGCCGTTCACCGCTTCCGCGCTGTCGATCACGGTGCGCTCCAGCGCTCCCGCCTGCACGGAAATATTCTCCGCGAAAAACCGCGCCAGCGTGACATGGCGTGCGGCATCGCCAGCGCCCTCGCCGAGGTCGCGCGCGGCGAGTGCCTCGCCGGCCAGCATGCAGCCGCCGAGCGTCGAGCCGAACAGCCGCAGATATGGCGTCGCGCCAGCCAGCGCGTCGTTCGGCGCGGACGCCACGCGCTCCAGGAGCCAGCGGCTGGCGCGGTCGAGCGCGCCGAGCGCCTCGCGCAGTTTCGGCCCCGTCGTGCCGAACGCGGGATCGTTGGACGCCTCGACCCGCTTGACGATCTCGGAGAGCTCATCCAGCAGCGCCCACACCGAGGCGCCGCCATTGGCCGCGAGTTTGCGCGTCACCAGATCGATCGCCTGGATGCCGTTGGTGCCCTCATAGATCGGCGTGATGCGCGCGTCGCGCAGATGCTGCGCGGCGCCGGTCTCCTCAATGAAACCCATGCCGCCATGGACCTGCACGCCGAGCGACGCCACCTCGTTGCCGATGTCGGTAGAGAACGCTTTCGCGATCGGGGTCAACAGTGCGCCGCGCGCGGCGGCAAGCGCGCGCGTGTCAGCGTCGGTGGCGCGCACGGAGACGTCGAGCGCCACGGCGGTCGCGTAGCAGATCGTGCGGGACGCGGCGGTGAGCGCGCGCATCTGCATCAGCATGCGCTTGACGTCGGGATGCACGATGATCGGGTCGGAGCCGTCGCCTTTTCTGCCGACGGCGCGGCCCTGGCGACGCTCCTGCGCGAACGCGAGCGCCTGCTGATAGGCGCGGTCGGCGATCCCGACGCCCTCGAGGCCGACGCCGAGCCGGGCCTGGTTCATCATCGTGAACATGCACTGCATGCCCTTGTTTTCCTCGCCGATCAGGTAACCGATCGCGCCGCCGGCATCGCCCATGGTCATGGTGCAGGTGGGAGCGGCATGCATGCCGAGCTTGTGCTCGATGCCGCTGCAATAGATGTCGTTGCGCGCGCCCAAGGAGCCATCGGCATTGACCAGGAATTTCGGAATCAGGAACAGCGAAATGCCACGGGTACCGGCGGGCGCGTCCGGCAGGCGCGCGAGCACGAAATGCACGATGTTGTCGGTCATGTCGTGATCGCCATAGGTGATGAAGATCTTCGTGCCCTTGATGCGATAGCTGCCATCGGCCGCGCGCTCGGCGCGGGAACGCAGCGCGCCGACATCGGAGCCGGCCTGCGGCTCGGTGAGCTGCATGGTGCCGGTCCATTCGCCGGAGATCAGCTTCTCCAGATAGACATTCTTGAGATCGCTGCTGCCATGGGCGTCGAGCGCCTCGATCGCCGACAGCGTCAGCAGCGGGCAGAGGCCGAAGGCGATATTCGACGCGCTCCAGATTTCCGTGCAGGCGGCGTTGATGGCGAGCGGCAGGCCCTGGCCGCCGAACGCTTCCGGACCCGACACCGCGTTCCACCCGGCCGCGGCCCAGCGCTTGTAGGCATCGGGCCAGCCGGGCGAGGTCGTCACCTTGCCGGCGTCGAGCTTGATGCCGTGTTCGTCGCCGACCTTGTTCAGCGGCGCCAGCACGTCCGAGGCGAACTTGCCGGCTTCCTCGATCACGGCGGCCGTAATGTCGGCGTCGAAGTCGCCGTAATGGCCGGCCTTGACGGCGGCCTCGAGGCCGGCGCCATGGTTGAGGGCGAGCAGCATGTCGTTGATCGGCGCGCGGTAGGTCATGGCGGTCACTCGCATCGGGCAAGGAGTACTGCCGTCTTCCCATGAAACGGCCCGGCCCTCAATATCGGCTGCGCGGCAGTCGCCCCGGCGGAGCCGAAAACGCCGGCAATTCACGTGAAGTATCACGTCATTTCAAGTGAAGCTTCACCTCATCATGGAAAGGCCCAATGGAGCATCCGATTCAACCTCAATTCACCCCTCCAGCCTGTTGAAAAGGTTGGACTCCCTCTATAGACCGGCACGGCCGGATGGAATCCGAAGGGATAGCTTGTCCCGCCGCCTTCCGGACCGTCAGATGGGGCGTCGCCAAGTGGTAAGGCAGTGGATTTTGATTCCACCATACGGAGGTTCGAATCCTCCCGCCCCAGCCAATATTTATCGTTGTAAAACAACGAACTAGACGAAGAACTGCGACGCGTTCCCACCGATTTCATATCGCGTCATGTTGCAAAAATTTCCGTTTGTTTTCAAGGCTTCCAAAAGTTTGCCGGCAGCTCCACGCGACATGGACGCAACACGGAGTGCGATTTCTTTGGCGCGCACAGTTCTCAAAAATTCTCGGACATAGGACACAAAGGGGCGCAAAAAATCGAGACCAAATCTAGTTTGTTGTGGGTAGATTCCAACCATGCGAGTTACCTTCGATAGCAACATCTGGGAAAAGGTTTTCGACCCGGACGATCGTGACTGGGCGTCCGTTCGATCGGCGATTGCGAGTGGACAAATAACGGGTTTCATTTGCGAAGCTGCTTTCCGAATTGAGGCGATCCGCAAGCGCGAGCGCACTGCTTATTTTGCAGAGCCGGCAGTGGATGTGCAGTTTCCGTTTTCCATCGTGATGAGGGACGGCAGGCCGTACGTTCATTTCATGTCGATCGGACCGAACGATGAAAGTCATCCTGGTTTGCCTGAGATTCAATCTGATAGGTTAAAAGACGCGCTCGCCGCGGGCATTCGCATTATGCGTGGTGCGGCATGGCTCGGATTGCCTTCTCCAGTAGAAGTTCGCGATCCCGCGCTCTTCGTGCAAACCAGCGATCCCGACCGCGAGCAACGCCAGATCGACGCCTTAGCCCGTATCGAGACCAGAGGCGTCGGCAAGGCAGCATTTGACGCTGCTGGCGGTTGGAACGCGCAAGCCGGCGCGTCTCACAATGAAAAGTTATTTGCCAAAGCATGTGCTGAATGGGCCGATGGAGAGCTAGTTGCCAGCCACATCGCTTACCGAAACGATATTTTGTGCACCAATGATCGTGCTCGCGCGGCGGGGACGTCAATTTTCGATTCCGACAATCGAGCATGGCTTAAAAGCGAGTTTGGGATCAGATTTGCTACTTTAGAAGAGCTTTTAGGCTCGTTGGCCAAATAATTATTCGGTGGATCAAATACTTACCGGACTGTCGACGCGTGGTTGAAAACTAGCCAGTTACAGATGTTCGTGATACGTTCCGCTCAGTAATCCGTCGATTCCCGACAGGCCTGAAAGGCAAGCCAGATGACTGTTCTTGGAGATCTTCTTTTCTATCGCCGCGATCAAGTCGATCTCGATCACGTCCTGCGCCATCAGGTCGAATTGTTGCGGCAGAAAGTCGACGCCCTATCAGATACTTTTTTTGCCCAGAAGACAGACGAAGAGATTGCCACTCATATAGCAACAGAAGCAACCGTCGAGCCCTTGCAGGTCGACTTTGCTAACGCAGTCGCTGCCGTGCGCGAAGTGCAAGTGCAGAGGCGTGATGATTTTGGCTTCGACCGTGGCAGCGTCCGTGTACCCGGACTGCAAGCCACCAAAACAATCCGCTTCAAAGGCGACAAAGCGCTTTGGCACTTGAGGACCAATCCTTTCAACATGAATCCGCCGCACGGTGATGTTCGCGCGGACACCGTTGTAGTGGGAATCTCGGTGCCCGCTCATGCGGCCGACGAGGCAGCCAGATATATCGACGAAACACTCGCCAGAATTCCCGAGTATCTGCAGCGCCAAAAAGCGCAGATTGACGCTCACAATGCCGGACTCGTGGGGCATGCGATGCAATGGGTGAAGGTGCGGCGGGGGCGCTTAAGTCAGGCTTCTGACTTGCTGAAAAAGTTGGGGGGCTAATCGGTTGGCATTTCTCGGACTTTTCATAGGGATCGATCGATATCTGTCTTTTGACATTAACGAGTTGAGTTGCGCCCGAAGGGATGCCGTCGCGCTGGAGGCTCTATTTACCGACACGTTGGGTGGAAGCTCAACTCTGTTGGTGGACGCAGAGGCGACGCGCGCTCGCGTCGAGGCGCAATTTTTAGCCTTAGCAAATTGTTCGCCGGACGACACAGTCGTCATCGCATTTTCCGGGCATGGGTCGGAAACACACGAGCTAGTCACGCACGATACCCAAATTCAGGATTTAGCTAACACAGCGATCCCACTCGATCTCGTACAGGCCTGGGTCTCGCGCATACCAGCACGACGTGTTTTCTTTTTTCTCGACTGCTGTTTCTCAGGCGGAATTGGCGCGAAGGTTTTGCAAGTCGAAAGCAAGCCGCGGGACTTACAGTCAATCAGTGCGAGACTGGATTCGCTCGCTGGCGAAGGACGGATCATTTTCACGGCGTCAAGCGCGACCGAACCGGCCTACGAACATAGTCGGTATGGGCACGGATTTCTCACATACTATCTGTTGGAAGCCCTGCGCGGTGTCGAAGACATCGTCGTGTCCGGGAAGTTACCTCTTTATCGCATGCTTGAGTATGTCACTGATCGCGTGAAGGCCGCTGCTAAACAAATCGGGCGGCCACAGAATCCCACGCTTAGGGGAAGCATCGACGGTGCTGTTACCTGGCCAATCTTTGTGCCTGGCGCTAGATTTTTCGCTGCATTTCCTGATCGCGCGCCGGCCATCGTCACCAGCGATTTAAGTTCACTTGCTGCAGTCGGGTTTCCCACTGGTCTTATCGAGGCGTGGAGCGCCTCGATTCCATCGCTGAATGATCTGCAGGTCTCCGCTATCAACGACTTTGGCGTCCTTGACGGCAAGCACCTTGTGGTATCCGCGCCCACATCGTCGGGGAAGACCATGGTCGGCGAGTTAGCTGCATTGAGGAATGTGATGGAGCGCCAGCGGGCGATCTTTTTGCTTCCGCTGAAGGCGCTCGTCGCTGACAAACGTCGTCAATTCCAAAGTACATACGGCGATTTCGGAATTCGTACCGTAGAGGCGACTGGCGAAACCGATGATATTACCCCCCTTCTCCGCGGCCACTACGATGTCGCGTTGCTCACATATGAGAAGTTCGCTGCCATTTCGTTGACCTATCCCCATGTTTTGCGTCAAGCGGGCGTCGTTGTAATCGACGAGGCGCAAATGATTGCCGATGAAAGCCGTGGGGCCAATCTGGAATTTATCCTTACCCTTATCCGGATGCAGCGGCGCATTGGGATCGAACCTCAGATCATAGCGCTGTCTGCAGTAATCGGAGACACCAACGGCCTTGAACTTTGGTTGGGAGCTAAACTTCTGCGTCGCAATGAGCGGCCTGTTCCACTTGACGAAGGACTATTGCTTGCCGATGGCAGTTTTCGTTTTTTGGACGCCAAGAACAGTTTGGAAGTTCGGATGCCGAATGTTGTCCAGCGAATGTATGGCAAAGGTTCAAGTCAAGACTGGATCATTCCGCTCGTCCGAAAGCTCGTTGGTGAAGGTCAACAGGTCATCGTATTTCGGGAACAGAAGGGTCAGACGCGTGGATGCGCAAGGTACCTCGCTGACGCGCTTGACCTGCCACCCGTTAAAGATGCGTTGAAGCGTCTCCCCATCGGCGATCCCTCGCTGGCGAGCCAGGACCTGCGGGTGACACTGGCCAAGGGTATCGCTTTTCACAATGCGGATTTACAACCCGAAGAACGCCGCATCATTGAGGAAGAATTCCGGCGACCCAATGCAACGCTGCGAGTCATTGCCGCTACCACCACGCTCGCCATGGGCGTTAACACACCAGCTTCTTCAGTTGTGATCGCAGGTCTTGAACATCCGGGAGACAAACCGTACTCCGTTGCAGAGTATAAAAATCTCGTCGGGCGCGCGGGACGCCTTGGCTACTCGGAAAAAGGCACCTCATATTTAATCGCCGTTGACGGACGAACAGAATACGATTTTTGGAACCGGTATGTCATCGGCAAGCCGGAAGATATCGTTTCACGGTTTCTCGATAGTGCAACAGATCCCCGCTCGCTGATCGTCAGGGTGCTGGTATCAGCACGGCGAGCCGCTGGCGAAGGGGTTTCAGCGGATGAAATAATCGATTTTCTGGAATCCAGTTTCGGAGCTTTCCAGGCAAGCGCTGGTCAGGAAGGTTGGCGTTGGAGCCGCGACGATCTCTTGGAAGCGCTCACTGATCTTCAGCGGCACAAGTTAATTGAAATTGATCTAACTGGTGCATATCAACTGACACAACTTGGTCGCTTGGCTGGGGAATCGGCGACAGAAGTAGGATCGATCATCAGGCTAGTCGAAAGTCTCTCGGGTCTTTCGCCTGATGAGATCACCGATCCGGCCCTCATCTGTGCTGTCCAGTCGACAGTTGAACTCGACGAAGTACATTTACCGATTAACAAAAAGAGTACACAGAAAGAGCCACAGCTCTGGCCGAATGAGTTGCGTCAACAAGGAGTCGCGGCCAGAATTTTGAGTTCGTTTCAGAAGTTCGTCGTTGATAGCCACCAACCTACGCTTCGCGCAAAGAAAGCAGTCGCGTGCCTCATGTTTATCTCTGGGCAAGCTATGGCGGAAATTGAACAAATTCTTGCGCAGTTCGGCGGCGGCTTCGGGGGAGTTGCGGGTGCGGTTCGCAGTGTCGGGTCTAGAACGTGTGACATTCTCCCGACCGCAGCACGCGTGGCGGAAATCCTCCATCCCACTCTAGACTTGGGTGATCGCGTTGCGAGACTCACCGTGCGGCTGACTGTCGGGATCCCCGGCGCAGCCGTCGATTTGGCTCGCGAAGCGGCGAGCACTCTTTTGAGAGGGGACTATTGCCAGCTCGCGCAAGCTGGACTCTGCGATCCCACAGCCATCAGAGCCGCCGCCGACGCGCAAATCCTAGAATGCGTCGATGGTGATCGTCAAAAACTTGAGATCGTTCGCGAAGCATCAAGAATGGTTGAAGTCCGGTGCTCAAAATTAGCTGCCGACATCGTCCCTATTTTAGAGGCATACGTGGCGTAGTGCGGCCCGCGTCCAACAGAACGCGGGTCAGATCGTCTCGGAGAACATCTCGACTGCCTTGTCGTTCATATCTTGAAGGTATGTTACCTTTGCGCCCTCTGCATCAAGATCGATGATGGCAAAACCGTGAGCGTAAACTCCTCCCTGCGCGCCGAGTTTCTTGTCGTCGACGACTTCGGGCACCGAGACGAGCCCTTCCACCGGTTTATAAACATCATCCGCCAATGAGACAGGCACGCCGCCGTGGCCAAGGCATCGGCCACGTTCTAACCCCGCGAAAGCTTTGTAGATGCTTAGCGTGTGTTCGTGGCCCCAGAACCAACTTGCGATCCGGCCGCTCGCCGTTAGCTCGTTAAAGGCCTCAAGTAGCCGTGGATTAGTCGCATCCCGCTTTCCGTCCCGAGCGGCCGGCCCAATTGGCGAATAGGCTGAGAAGAGCTGATGATGAGAGAGTAAAATGGTCCGGCCAGGAAACTCTCGAATGCGGTCGACATGCCAACCAAGTTCGTCTTCCTCAAGGAAAGTCACGGCGTCAGTGACAGTGACCGGGTTATTGTCATGGTACCCGGTGTCCATCGCGAGAAACTGCCATGCTTGATCGACTGTTCGTAAACAAAAGTAGCTAGCTAGCTGGCGATGAGGTTCAGCGTTTAATTCGTCGATAAGGGCATAGTAACCGAGGCCACCGCTATACATGTCGTGATTACCGGCAAGCGTGAATATCAGCATTGCGGGGTTGTCCCGACGAAGTATTTGGTCAACAAGTGATCGGAAGTTGTCGCGACACTCCGCAGGCGTCCCGGAGTAGTAGATATCGCCAAGGTGGATTACGATGTCCGGCTTCGCTGCAGCGATCTGCTTGAGTACCGAAATGGCAGGCTGTGCGCCCGTACCCCAATCGCCCATTAGGGCGATCTTCGCTTTTGAGTTGATTGCGATTGAGCTGGACCCGACATTTGCGGCGCGTCGATATGGAATAGCGTTGCGTTGACCGTTTAGACCGAAGAACTTCAAATGCTCGTCAATCGTTCTTGACCAGAGGGGGTCGCAAGCACCTTTTTCGAATTCACCACCTACCGCAGCGAGAGCCGCCTGATCACCCTCGACGCGTGCTTTCATGTAACGAAAAGCGATTTCCGCGCAAACTCTCAACCGATCCGGTGCTGCAAGCTCCCGCTCGGCAACACCAGCGCTGATAGGCGCTTGTCCAAGCAATTGTTGATATTCTCGCCTAGCAATACCGGTCGCAAGAACCCGCGCAGAACTCGCCGCCGAGCGGTGAAGACCGGATCGTTCTCGAAATGTCGTTTGTGGTGACGCGGCACTACTCTCATCCAAGCGTTTGCCGACCTCCGTGACGGCTGACTGATAGACCGACAGGAAAGGGTCGCGGAATGTCTCGAAGTCGGTCACAGTGCTCATCCCTACGGCTTTCGGTCAGTCTTGTTGCCTGAAGGTATCGACAATCAGTGGCAAGTACCTTCTCACTTGATCGCGATCGCTCTCCTTCATTTTTTCGCTGAGCGCCGCATAGGGCGTGTTCATTTGCGCCTCCCAGCGCGCCACTAACTCGGCAGGTAATAACAGCGAGCCATCAGGCTGGCGCTCCGCCTTTTCATGCAGATACCGCTGCCAATGCGACCAACGTTCATGTTCCATCGTGGCCAACCGTTCTAGAAGTCCATCCAGGCCAACTTGCAGCTGCGTAGTCTTAGTTTCCCGGTCTGTCATAGCAAGCTACCTTCAGCAAGCCGGCGATAGTGTCGTCCGAGCACCGTCAACTCACAACTCGTGCTATTCATTGCGGCGTGCCACATATGCGGCGCATCGACAGGGCGTACTAAATTCACCTTCGCGAGCCGCTGCAACGCCGCGAAAACTTCCGTTTTCGCACGGTCTGGCGGCGGAGTACCCGGTACAACTTCTTGAGGTCTTTCCGGTTCGTACGCAGGGTCCAATGGGAACCTATAGTCGGGTCCGGGGAAAAAGCGAGCTAGCGCTTGGAGATCTTGTAATGGAATTGGGGGCTTCGCTTTTCGCAACGATACAAAGTTTTGAACATTTGTCTTAAAGACAGGTCGCTGACCACCCCACGGACCGAGTGATTGATCAATGTGCGCGTAGACGCTACCTGGGGTAACGTCGCCTACGAGGTTTGCGGCAGCGCCTTCCAACGCATCCACGAGAAGGTCTGTGAACACACCAGTCCCAGAGGCTTGATCCTCACGTGCACGCTGATCGGATGTCGATGCAGTGAGAAGAGTCATTCCACGTCCGATTTCCGCGATTTCGGTTTCGCCTGGCCGGTCGCCTGCGGCTCCACTGTGGCAGCTGTCTAGAATAATGACTTTGTTTTCCGCGCGTGATGCGCTGGCATATATCATTACATCCCTGAGCGATAAGCCATCATCGCCCGAACGGCTGTCGCCTCCGCAGAGGTTCCCACCCGTTACGTTCAAATGTCCGTGGCCCGCAAAATAAAATAGCGCGATCTCGGACCTGTCGCTGAACAGGTCCTGCACCGCCGTTCGCAGATCCGAAGTCTGGATTAGTGCAGCCGCAGTTTGACTGATCATAAGCCGCGGCGTCGCGAAGTTTACGGATTGATCTTCATGGCGTTCCAGCACCCGTGCCATTGCTACGGCATCGTTGACGCACCCACGCAGCGGGCTGAGGGCATCATAGTAATCGATACCAACAATGAGTGCTTTGCGCATAGACGACCTAAAGCGAGTCGATGAAATCGTTGATATTCTTGTCGTTCCAAGCCACGGTATTCACGCCGGTGATTGCCGTCCGATCATCGCTGTAAGCCCAGATACCTCTAATTTTCTTTTTTTCTTCCCGGGCGCACTCGATCTCCCATTTTTGGCCGGTGGAATTGAGTGAATTCTTGCTAACGAGTGCGATGACGCCATCAGAGCGCTTGATCCGCGTGCGGACCTTTTCCTTCCAGGCACTGTCGTAGGCTTCCTTTACGGACATATCGGTAAATTCAAACGGCTGCCGCGGGTGCAGCGATTGTCCCTTCAGGAAATCGCGCTGCCGCTCGTCTTCAATCGCGAACGCAATAAAAACAACCTTCTTGTCGCTCATGTTCGTTCTCCCATTCCGAATTTTTTATCAGGCATCATGATTTTGCGGCGCTATGGGCGCAGCCACTCGCGCAAGTCAGAACAAATATAGAACAAATAAATTGTGCGGACAACATGTCTTACGCGGCGGCTTATCCGGGATTTCTGACCGCAAGGTACTTCGCGGTTTGGAAGTCATCAATTTTGTCTATTAGAATTTGACTTTAAAGGACTTTTTAAAACTGGCGGCTGGTTTGAAAATATGCTATATTGTCAAATATGGTTAGACAAAAGCAGAGACACTTAAACCGACTGGAACACCAGGTTCCCGAGGGAATCCTCGTCGATGCGGCGTGGCTCAAGAAGCGCGGCTACTCGCGCCAGCTCCTCAGTCACTATGTGACTGCCGGTTGGCTCACGCAGCCAGCCCGCGGTGTTTATTGCCGGCCGCGCGGCTCGCTGTCCTGGCAGCAGGTCGTGATCTCGCTTCAAGCCGTGCTGGATTATCCCCTGCTCGTCGGCGGCCGAACGGCGCTCGAATTGCAAGGTTACGCTCATTACCTTCCGCACGAGCAAAAGGAAGTTCATCTCTACGGGCCCAAGCCGCCCCCGCGATGGCTTGACAAGCTGCCGCTCACGACGCGCTTCGTCTATCACAACGATCGCAAACTTTTTCGCACCACATTGCCTCTGAAAGAACTTACGCGGCTTGAGGGCGACAAAAAACCGGATACCGGCACCGCGCAGGATAGCTGGACGATCCAGAGCTGGGGTCAGTGGAATTGGCCGCTTGCGCTATCCACGCCAGAGCGCGCCGCGCTTGAGCTTCTTGACGAGTTGCCAAACCGCGAGACTTTTCATCAAGCCCATATGTTGATGCAGAGCTTGCTCAATCTCAGCCCGCGCCGCCTTCAAAGGCTTCTCGTCGATTGCCGCAATGTGAAGGTCAAGAGGTTGTTTTTCTTCTTTGCCGATCAAAATCAACCCGCCTGGCTCAAGCGACTCGACAAGAAAGCCATCGATCTCGGCGCGGGCAAGCGTATGCTGGTGAAGGGCGGAAAGTTCGACAAGACCTATCAGATCACGGTGCCGGAGAATCTCGATGGCGTTCGCTGACATCTATCGCCGGCAGGTGACGCTTCTGATCCGGTTGCTGCCGTTCGTCGCGGAGGAGGAGTGCTTTGCCTTGAAGGGCGGCACGGCCATAAATCTTTTTGTCCGCGACATGCCGCGACTCTCGGTCGATATCGATCTGACCTATCTCCCGATAAAAACCTATCCGGAATCGCTCAAGGCGATCGACGCGGCCATGGGCCGCATCGAGGCTCGTATCAAGGCAGGCATCCACGGTTCGACCACGTCCGTGGGCGGGAAAGAAGCCCACACCCACCTCCTGGTCCGCGCCGAAGGCGTCACCAGCGAGATCGAGGTCACGCCCGTTATGCGTGGCTGCGTCTATGAGTCCGAACTGAAGGCGGTTACCGAGACCGTGGAAGATACGTTTGGTTTCGCCGAAATGCAGGTTCTATCGTTTGCCGATCTCTACGCTGGAAAATTTGTCGCCGCGCTCGACCGCCAACATCCACGCGACTTCTTCGACACGCGCGAATTGCTCGGCAATGAAGGCATCGAGGACTCTCTGCGCCGCTCGTTCCTTGTCTATCTCGTCAGCGCTTCGAGGCCCATGCATGAAATCCTGACGGCGCGGCGCAGGGATATGACGGCGGATTTCGAGCGAGGCTTCGATGGCATGACCGAGAAGCCCGTCACGCTCGAAGAGCTGAACGCCGCCCGCGAAACCTTCATTACGCAAGTCGTGGGCGAGATGCCGGACACACACCGAAAATTTCTGATTTCCTTCATGCGCGGCAAGCCGGATTGGGTATCAATCGGTTTGCCCGAAGCAGCCAGTCTCCCCGCCGTGAAATTCCGAGAACTCAATCTCGCTAAACTCACGCCGGAAAAGCGTGCGGCCGAGGTTGCGGCTCTTGAGAAGGTGCTCTTCAGATAAACCATTTCGCCGGCATCACATTGATAGCGCGCAAAAAAAGACCGCCTTTTGGCGGCCTTTCCGCAGGTCCGAATTCCTCGGCCGCTCAAAATCGGGGGGCCCTCGGAGGCCAGCCGCCGATCAGCGATTTGAGGATTTCACCGGTCAGTTCGACCAGCACGCCGATGATGATGAACACAGCCGTAATCGCACCGACTTGTTCGAGGAGCCGCATCCCCATCAGGATCTCGACGAACTCGCCCGAGCTGCGGCACCCTGCGAACGTCGAGACCAGTGGGAACACGATCAAGAGCCCAACCACTCGTGTCAGATAGAAAAAGAAAACCCGATTCACCCGATTCATGGCGACCTCCTAATTGGATCACACGGGGTGAATCTAGATCAAAAAATGTCGCCTCGAAACATAAATTTCAAACAATTTCAATAAGATAGGAAGATTACGGAATCGCCGAGGAACGTCGGGAATCACTGGGTCGCCCAGTGAACCAATAGGCATTCCAGGGAAACAGCGGGAAACACCGCGATCCCCCAAAATCTGTTCTCGCGATTTCCCACCGTTGCCCGATACTTCCGAAATTAGCCGGTCAATCGATCGACACCGAATTCTCCGGTTCAATCGGTTGTCATGACCTTCAGGCCTCATTGTTATGTTTCTTGCTGATGCTGAAAGAAACTACATCTTTCCGACTGCTTCTCGGTCTTTCTGATCCTTGCGCGCATAGGTTGATGAATGTAACAATCATCATTGGAACTTCGGCGCCCAGCGGGCTTGGAAGTATCAGGGGTAGGGAATGTCTGCTTATACGGACGCTTTGGAAGACGTTCACAGCCTTCTAGACCCGAAAACCGTCCGATATCCATATTGGGAGCACGAGGTCGCGAATAAAAAGCTCTTTTACGTGCGAGGATTTACGTGGTTCAGACGCAACATCTTGCGGAACGTCACGGAGCTGAACAATAGAGAATACGTCAAAGATATGTATAGTCTACTCGACTTGCGCGAGTCTTGGCTGAAGGAACCGTACGCTTGGAAAGATGCCTACGGATGGAAACAGGCGTATTACGCCTCGCAGCGGTTCAATAGAACCGAACAGCCGGCATTGGAGGAAGGCGAGTTTCGGAACCGGAAATCGCAGAAAAATACCTGCGTGGTGAAGTTTCATAAGGCCGCGCAAACGATTTTGTTTTGCGAAGCGGTTGCCCGCAGGTTGGATAAGAGCGCTGAAGACGTTTACGTCAATATGCGGATTCAACCCGCTTGCGCCTACATTCATGGCTTCACGTTTTCCGTCATTGAATCTCTCCAAAGAGAGGATGCCGATTTTCTGGAAAAACTTCGCTTGGCGACCGGTCAAAAAGACACAAGAGTTTTCGAGGACATGGCCAAATATAGGTTTTTGGTTACGCATCAGCTCGCCGAAAGAACGCATACATTCATCAGGAGCCGTTATGGCGCCATCATCGGCGATGTTGATTTTAGGTTGAACAATAATTTTCAACTTCAGCCGTCAATTTATGAGAACATTGATATTGACTACGATGACGACAATCTGATCACGCCCCCGTTGGAACGGGGAGCGAGAAGCGCATCCGCATAGGACCCCGACCTGGAGCCGGCCATCCAACAATCTTACTGTTCATTCCCAAACCAACTTTTTTGAGTTCGCTTTCAACCACGGTGATCAGGGAGTGATTGTTTCGCACGTACGGTAGAACCTCTTCCCTCTTTAGACAGATGAATTCGCCGACATAAATTATTCCGCGATCGTCGTACAATCTCATTGCCATATTGAAGAGCGCGCGGCGATAGCCAAAAAAATCTCCGACTTCAGTGTTGAGATAGATAAATAAATGTTTGGGAACGATGCGGACGAACTCTGAAGTCATGAACCCGAAAAGAAGCTGGGATTGAGAAGCGGCATATAAGCGATAGGCGCCACGATCTATTTCTGTCAACGTATCAGACTCACCTAGAGTTTTTGGGCCGAGAAGCCCGGGTAAGTTGATGCCAAAAAAAGAAAATAAATTGGAAGAGCCGCTGTCCCTTGGATCTTCCCGGACCACAGGTCTGGTCGTTGCGGCCATGGCTTTGCCTATGAGTTACGAGGCACGCAAACACAGCAGAATCCTCTAGTGAATGGTGATTCGCAGGGTACACGAATCCGCGCACGAGATGTGTCGCCGAGGAACTCTCTCCTGGGGATAGAGCTGTACTTCGACGGTGCGGAAGGCTTCTTGAGTCAAATAGGTCGGTTCTTGGGAGGTTGTTTCTGTCAAGTTCCCGTAGAGCTGTTTGACGTCGAACTTCCCGCAGCCGAGTCGACCGTAATAGCCGGACCTATGGGGTCGGACGTTATTTGCGTGTTGCCCCCCAGCATCCCAAGGGTCTCGACAAAAGCGGAGGTCAGATAAAGGCGCGTAATCAGGTATACGCCAAGAAACGAAAGTGCGAAAAAATAGATGACGATGATTGGTATCACCGCGTCGTTTGCTGTTTGCCCGCCTTGGAGCAGACCTTTGCCGAGTGCGCCGATCCATGCAGCGATATCCTTGATCTGCACGAGGGTGGCACCGATCAGGAGGGTTGTTAGCCAATCTGAGATACGTTCGAGATTGGTATTTGTAGCCATGAGCGCACTGGATACCGCGCCGGACTCTCCCTGTGTCGTAGCGGCGGCGACGGCCGCCCGGCTTGCCGCATCAAGCGTCCGTGGAATTCCGAACACAAAGCCAAACAGCGCGCCGGCTGCCGCGGCGGCCTCGGCCACCAGAAAATCAGCCCCGACGAACGCCGTAAAATGAAGGCCATCCGTGCCGCCGATGATCCCCCAGGCCCACAGCGCGATTGTACCGTAACCCGCCAGTCCAAACGCCACGATAGTCCAGCCAATCCGAAAGCTTGCCGCGAAGATTTTCTTTTCATCGGGAGTGTAACTAAGGTCACTGTCGGCCTGTTTTCCGAGAAGTTTGGCGATCCATTTCATGGCAAGCATCCCCGAATGAACACAACCGCACATCGGGTGGCATCATCCGACCTAGCGGGCAAGATATGGTCCAAGCGCCGGTTCTCGAGATCGCTTCCGAAAGCTGAAGACCATCCCTGTATCTCGGTCCGGTGCATCTAAAAGGCGTCGCAATACGGGCAGAAAAGTTGGGCGAACTCTTCGTTGGCCAAAGCCAAGAATTTGAAAATCGAGGCGTTCGCAGTTCGATATGAACTGCATGTCCGATGCAAACCATCGTCCGCGCCACTATCGGAATGCGTCGTTCAGCAGCCTCGCAAGACGCGCTCCGGCCAGCGCAATCTGCTGCTTGGCGATTTTGACCGATTCCTTCTGATAGGTGTCCGTCAAGGTAAACGGGCCGTCGCCGTCGCCAATCGGCGATGCGTAGACGGATTTCTTGGCGAGTGCGAAGCTCTCATTGATCCAGTCGATTTCGTCCTGTTGCGCGGCCCCGCCTGCTTCCGCAGGCTGCAGCGCTGCGGCGGCGGTGATGGCCTCCTGCGGGGGAGCATTGCTCTTGCCGAGCAGGTCGTCCCAAAAGGCGTGCAATTCCGTCGCGTCCTCGCACGAGCTACTGCAGCTTATTTTCACGTCATTGCCGCCCGCGTCGCCGTTGGGCTCCGCTTTCGTGAAACGCGAGGTTGAATGCAGCGGTTGATGCACATCGCCAACAAGGTGCAGCAGCCAGGCCAGATCGTACGAGCGAATACTGTCCGATACTGTCTTGTCGGCCAACGTCTTTCTGAAGGCCGCGATCTGCGTTTGCGCGTTGGGTGGCACGGGCTGTTGCAGCGGCGTGCCATCGGTGGAAAACGGCTCGTCGATGAAATGCCAGTACCTGTGGCGGAAGTGATCGGCGTAGCCGATGTTTTGTGAAGCCTCCGGCGTTTTCGGGGCGACATCGCCGCCGCGATCGCCATCGTTGTGGTAGTCCTTGAGCGTCTTGATCTCGTCCGGCCAGGTCGCGGCCTTGACAAAGGCAATCTCATCGACCTCATCCCCGGCGGCCCCTTCGGTCCATGTCTTGTATTGCGGATTGATTTTGAGAAGACGCGTCGCTTCCTTCTTGGCCTCCGGGGTGAGTTGGCTCCAGGCCACTGCCGCGGTTTCCATATGCCCGAAATTATTCCAGGCTCGCGCCGGCAGAGAACAGACGCAAAGGAATAGGAAGCCAGTAAACATCGAGAGACTTCGTTTCATCGAATCCTCCGCGTGCCAGGCAATTGTCCTTTTGCGAGTGATCTCCCGACACGACATCCTCGCGTTGTGTTATTCCCGTTTATACCAAATGTTCCTTGGTGGGAAGGGGGACCGATACGGTAGCAAGATTGGCGAACGTCTCGTTGACGAAGATACAATCGCTCTGTTCCCAAGCGCGGCCCGCCTACGGCGCGCTCAGATCGTCGGGCGCGTCGCCGAATTTTTGATGATCTTCGTGCCTCCGAAGTCGCCGGTGGTCGGATTGCCCGTATGCGCGGCTCCGACATGTCACGGCTTCCACAGTGACGCTTCGGCGCGCATGACACCCGCAGTCGGGTTGAAGCACTCGGTTGGTTCGCCGGCTTGGTGAACCGGTGATCGTAACATTGTTCCAGGTTGACAGGCCGAACCCTATGTTTCCCCAGACGGCATGTATACTCCAGGCTGAATTTTCGATACTTTCGCTCATAGGGCTGGGTGAGTTGCGGGTGGCGCTTGGGGCGAGTTTCTCTGATGTCGGGTAGGGTTGGCCTGTCCTACGTGCCGAGACTGGCACGAGTACGTTTGTCCAACAAGACGATTGCGATCGCGGCAGCCGAGATAGCTTTGGCGGCCACCGTATCACCAACTTTGGGCCGCGCTCAGGATTTCCGAGGTCTTGGCACTCTTCCTGGCTACGATGTTAGCTTCGCTACCGGCATCAGCGCGGATGGCTCAACCGTAGTCGGCGACAGCGCTCGCACCGGCAGTACGCAAGCCTTCGGCTGGACCAACGCCGGAGGCATGACGTCTCTGGGCACATTTGCCGGAGACACACGCGCATCCGGCGCAAACGGTGACGGGTCTGTCGTCGTTGGGTATCTTACGAGCGGCATTAATACTCAAGCGTTCCGCTGGACGAGCACGACCGGAGCCGTAGGGTTGGGGACGCTCGGAGGTGGCAGCTCCGTCGCCAACGGCGTGAACGGCGACGGGACAGTGGTAGTCGGCACCAGCGGAATCGCCCCCACGGCGCTGAACCATGCTTTTCGATGGACCAACGCGGGGGGCCTGCAAGATATCGGCACGCTCGGAGGCCAAGAGTCTTTTGCCAATGGCGTAAGCGGAGACGGTTCGGTTGTTGTTGGTGTTAGCAATGCCGCCGTCGGCGGCAATCCGTTGCATGCTTTCGCGTGGACAAGCGCCGGAGGCATGCGCGATTTGGGCACACTTGGTACATCATCCACTTCGACGTCGGGCGCTAACGGTGTAAGCGGGGACGGCTCGGTTGTGGTCGGCTCGAGCAACAACGGCGGCGGCAGCCTGGACCGCGCCTTTCGTTGGACGAGCGCCGGGGGAATGCAGGATTTGGGCACGCTCGGAAATCTGAGCGGCACCGTCGCCTTTGCAACGAACTTTGATGGCTCGGTCGTTGTTGGCGGCAGCAGCAATCTTGCGTTTCGCTGGACGGCTCCGCTGGGTATGCAATCGGTGCAGGATATCCTGCTGGCAAACGGCGTTAGTCTTGCCGGATGGACGATCTTGCAACAAGCGTCCGGCGTCTCTTCGGATGGCACGGTCATAACCGGGCTGGGCGAACATTCGGGAAGTCTCGAAGCCTGGGTCGCCCAAATTCCCGTGAACGCTTTTGCGTTCCTCGACTTGCAAGGAGCCAATCACTCGCTGGGATCGCTGGTGTGGGGCGGCACAGTCACCAACAGTGCGAGCGGAAGCCCTGCCGCGCTCTCGGTGGGAAGTGACAACACCAGCACGATTTTCAAAGGAAGCATACAGGACGGCAACAGCCCAAGCGCCCTAACAAAAACGGGGACCGGAACGCTGACGTTAACCGGCGCCAATAGCTACTCCGGAACCACGACCCTGGCTTTGGGAACAATCGCAGGTGGAGCAGAAAACGCCTTCAGTCCAAACAGCGCATTCAATGTTGCTTCAGGTGCCGTTCTCGATCTCGGAGGGTTCAATCAGACCATCGGGTCGCTTGCGGGGGCAGGCACTGTAACAAACACGGGCGTTTCCGGTCCCAAGACGCTTACGGCCGGTGGCGACAATGGCTCGACGACGTTTGGCGGCAATATTCAGGACGGTCCCAACCCGACTGCCTTCTCAAAGGCGGGCTTTGGCACCCTGATCCTGTCGGGCGCCAACACCTATACCGGCACGACCACCATCAACGGCGGTGCGCTGGAGGTGAATGGCTCGATCGCCTCGTCCAGCCTGACCACGGTGAATGCCAACGGCGTCCTGACGGGCACTGGTTCGGTCGGCAACACCACGGTCGCCAGCGGCGGCACGCTGCTGCCCGGCAATGGCACGCCGGGCTCGTCGTTGACGGTCGCCGGCAATCTGGCATTCCAGTCAGGCGCGCTCTATCTCGTCCAGCTCAATCCTGCCACGTCGACATTTACGAGCATCACCGGCACAGCGACACTTGGAGGCGCCGCCGTCGGCGCGGTGTATGCCAACGGAACTTATGTTTCGAAGCAATATACCATTTTAACAACAACCGGGGGCGTCAACGGCACCTTCAGCGGGCTGGTCAATACCAACTTGCCGACGAACTTCTCGGCCGCTTTGAACTACGATCCCAAAAACGTCTATCTCGATCTGACTTTGAATTTTACGCCGACGCCATCGGGCCCGAACTTTGGCGGGGGGTTGAACATGAACCAGCAGAACGTTGCGAATTCGTTGGTCAATTTCTTCAACGCTACCGGCGGCATACCGCTGGTGTTCGGAGGGTTGTCGCCAGCGGGCCTGACGCAGGCCTCCGGCGAACTCGCGACCGGCTCGCAGCAGGCCACGTTCGATGCGATGGGCCTGTTCATGGGCCTGCTCACCGATCCCTTCATGAATCGTTCGGGCAATGGCACTGGTGGCGCGGGCGCGACGCCGTTCGCCGAGGAAGCGAGTGCCTATGCTTCGAACGGCAGGCCGCGCACGAACAGCGAGCGTGACGCCTACGCCGCGATGTATAGCAAGGCGCCGCCGGCTGCCCCCTTCGTTCCGAGCTGGAGCGTATGGGCGGCGGGTTATGGCGGTTCGCAAACCACCGACGGCAATGCGGCGCTGGGATCGAACAACACCTCCAGCAGCATCGCCGGCACGGCCGTGGGCGCCGACTATCGCTTCTCGCCGTACACGCTGGCCGGTTTCGCGCTCGCTGGCGGCGGCACGAATTTCAGCGTCAGCGGTTTCGGCACCGGCCGCTCCGACCTGTTTCAGGCCGGCGCCTATGTCCGCCATATGCAAGGACCAGCCTACATCTCGGCGGCTTTGGCTTACGGCTGGCAGGACATCACCACCAACCGCACCGTGACCGTTGCCGGCATCGACCAGCTGCAGGCGCGCTTCAATGCCAACGCTTATTCGGGCCGCGCCGAAGGCGGCTATCGCTTCGCCACGCCATGGATGGGGGTGACGCCCTATGCTGCCGCGCAGTTCACGACCTTCGACCTGCCGGCCTATGCGGAGCAGGCGATCGTGGGCAGCAACATGTTTGCGCTGGCCTATGGCGCGAGGGATGTCACCGACACCCGCAGCGAACTCGGCATCCGTACCGACAAGTCCTTTGCGATGACGAATTCGATCCTCACCCTGCGCGGCCGCTTCGCCTGGGCGCATGATTTCGATCCGGACCGCAACATCGGCGCCACCTTCCAGGCGCTGCCGGGGGCTTCCTTCGTCGTCAACGGCGCGGCGCAGGCGCATGACTCGGCGCTGACGACGGCGTCCGCCGAAATGAAGTGGATGAACGGCTGGTCAGCGGCGGCGACGTTTGAGGGCGAGTTCTCCCAGGTCACGCGCAGCTACGCCGGCAAGGGCGTGGCAAGATATTCGTGGTAGTCTTGCCGCGCATTACAGCTCTGCCTGCTGCTAAGAACCTGCATTCCCAGCTTTGCCGCGGTCCCATTTGCCCTCGATGAAATCTGCCGTCGTCTGCGTGGGATCCGCAGGTTTGGGGTCTCTGATCTCCGGGTCGTAATACTGCAAGAAATCGACATGTTCGTTCATATTTGCCGGCCGGTACTTATCCGTCGTGTCAAACAACACAACAGGACCTGCCCCAAATCTCGCATATACGGATTTGTGCATGATCGCCCCGGCGCCCGGCAGTTTGCGCAATCCGAACGCCAGCCAACTATTTTTCTGCTCGTTATGTTGCGGACCCGCGGGATTGGGGTGCAGACGAAGAACTGTCTCGTCATGCTTTAATCCGTTGGGAACAATAGAAGCGGCCGCCAGCATCCAGGCCAACGCATTGTCCGAGAGCCTGGATTCGTTTTCCTCGTAACCGCCGCCTATGTCGGCATGGACACCGGGAAACCAGACTTGTTCAAAATAGAGATTGCCATTCGCGTCCCGCTTGTCCTGCTTCTCCGCCGTGGGTGCCCAACCGACGCGGGCGAAGTCCTTGCGGTTCTCATCGATCGAAATGGCGTGCTTCGCGTAACCGACATTCACATCGAGGGTCGTGTCGTAGAACCGATGCTTGAGTTCGGCCAAATGCAAGGTCCTCAGCCGCCTCCAGAAGCCGAAGCCGGGCAGCGGCGGCGCCCATTTCAGGTAGTTCTTCAAGGCGATCGCCGCAGCCGCCAAAATCATCAAGGGCGCTACTACATAGAAGACGCGCCAGAACGTCAGCTCGGCAAAGTAACCGCCCAGATAGGGAAAATTGGGCAGATAGGAAAGCAGGGAAATTGCAAAACTTACGATGAAAGGAGACGCCAGCACGATAGCGAACACGAGCGGACGGAGGCCGCGATGACCGAGCGCCGCGACCGTATCGAACACTCCAATAAAATACGGAACCACGTTCGCCTTTTCGAGGCCTCCGTCGTCCGTGCTGGAACAGCCATGCTCGCTGCGGAATTCCTTCGCAATCGCTTTACGCGTATCCAGCAAAAACTGTTTGTAGGGACCGACCGTTGCGCGATTATAGGACGAGCAGAACTGGTAGACATCCTTTACCGCGCGTTCGGCAAGCGCTCGCGACCCCTTTGCATCCATCGGCAGGGGACCTCCACCGGGAAGCTGCCGTGGAATACCACAATAGGACATCACGCCCGCCAATGAGCGGACGGTGTACGCCCCGCGGCTGAATCCTATCAAGAAAACCCGATCACCGTCGCGGTAGAGACGGATCAGGGCCGCATAGCAATCGATAATGTTCGCTGTAATGCCCAGGCCTGTCGCCATGCTCGCAAGATTATAAATCTTTCGCGCCCATTGAATTTTGATCTTCGATCCGTCGGCGGGAGACCCCAGCCCTGGATCGTAAAACGCTACCTGTTCCGATGGATCGTTGGTCGTATCCGGTCCGACGCGGCAAGCCCGGTACAGTTTGTAGACATTGGTGCGAACCTCATCGAATGTTATGCCGCCGGCTTGACCGGTGCCGTCCGAGAAAATGATGATGTTCTTTGACATGCTGGATTGCCCGTTTGGTCAAACATTACGACTCTACCCTTGATTGAGGAAATTGTCGCCCTGCAGTTCGCGGCGAACAGCGATTGTCCCTCGCTTTCTCCGCGATCGTCTCCTCATCTACAAAGCGCTCAGATCGTCCGGCACTTCACCGAACTTCTTGATGATCTTCACATCGCCGAAGTCGCCTGTTGCGGGATCTCCCGTCCGCCATTACACGGAAGCGTCAGGCGCCCCCGCGGAGCCTCCTACGGGAGGCAAAACGTGCTTGTAACAAAGATTCCCAATCATTCGCGCAGCGGCAGCGATAAAATCGACTGGAATTTTCCAGCTCGGAGCCGGCCCCTGACTACGATTGTGTCCAACAAAACGTCCAACATTTCGTCCAACAGCGAGGTGGGTCATGCCTGACTTCCTCACTCGGCGAAATGGAACATGGCATTTTGTCCGCCGCGTCCCGTCAGAATTCTCAGAATTCGACAAACGCGGCATCGTGCGTCATTCCACCAAGGTCCGCGTTGCCTCCGATCGCACGGGCAGACGAGCCGTCCGCGTTGCGGAACGGCTCAACGACGAGCTTGAGGCCTTTTGGTCGCAATGCGCGATTGGAGCTGACCCAGCCACGGCAAGCTACGAAGAAGTCCGGCGACGGGCGAGGTCGCTCGGCTTCGAATACGTCGAGAACAGCCAGTTGGTTTCTATGCCCGCTGAAAAGCGGTTTGAGCGATTGGAGGCGCTGATTTCCGCGCGGTTAGAGAACGACGCCATCTCCAGGGCGGCTCTTCTTGGCACTCAGCCGCAGCCTTCAATGCTGCTCTCGAAGGTGTTCGTTGAATATGAAGAACTGATGAGCGAAGAAACCGCCAAATTCTCCCCCAACCAATTGAAGGTTTGGCGCAACGGGCGTTCACGGGTGGTCAAAGAATTGGTCGACGTTACCGGTGACAAACCGGTTACGGAGCTATCCGACGAAGATGGTCTTGATTACGTCGAGTGGTACCGCGAACGCGTAAAAGCCAAAGACGTCGAAGCGGGCACAGCAAATAAATCTATGGGTATGCTGAGCCGCATGCTCAAGGAAATTGGCATCCGTCGCCGCCTCAAGATTCCCGAAATATTCAAGGGACTGCGGCTCCGAGCGCCCGAGTCAGATATCCGCAGACCATTTGACCCGGCATTCATTCAATCTCGGCTGCTCGCAGATAACGCCCTCGATGGCCTCAACGAAGACGCGCGCCTTATACTGTACACCCTTGCTGACACCGGCCTTCGGCCTTCGGAATTGGTGAATCTCCTACCCGATGCTATTCACTTAGATGCTCCGATCCCCTATGTCGAAATCAAGCCGGTTGGTCGAATTTTGAAAACGAAGTCTTCGAAGCGCGAAATCCCGCTTGTTGGCGCAGCCCTCGCAGCCATGAAGCTGCGGCCCATGGGCTTTCCGCGCTATCGCGATAAGTCTTCGTCGCTCTCTGCTACTTTGAACAAGTACCTACTGGAGCGTGGATTGCGTCCGACGAAGGCTCACACGGTCTATTCGCTTCGGCACAGCTTCAAGGACCGGCTGGTTGCAGCACAGGCGCCAGATAGCACAATAGACAGTTTAATGGGTCATGGAACAGGCAAGCCGCGATATGGCGACGGTCCGCCGCTCGAACTTAAACTCAAGTTTCTGGAGTCAATTGCCTTCAGGCCGCCGTCTCGACTGTAGCTCTCGAACAGACGGCGCGCCCGATCACGCGCTGTCTCTGCTCGCTTTAGCTCAGCAAGCTCGGCCTCGAATTTTTCAAACATGGGAAGATGAACTTCGCCGTCTAGCTCGATGAAGTAGGCAAGGAGCAGCAAAGCGCGTTCAACGCGCTCAATAACCGTCAGTTTTGGTTGCTCTTCCGCGATCATCGACCGTCCGTGCAGTGTGTGCGAGCATTGATAGCCTGCTTCATCCCGAAGCCGAGATGACGTTGCTCCGCTTAACCGGGCGTTCCAAAAGATTCCACGCGGCATTTGAATTATGAGCGCGTTACGGCTCGATAGGAATCTGTCATTTTTGTTTGAAGTAAATTGCCTGCCACATGGGTTGCGAGATTTTGCAGAATCTTGCCGGGCGTTACTCTCGCTTACAAAGCGGCGTGGACGACGCTGACCAAGCTCCCCAGCCCAATGCTGAATTGCGAGGAGTACCCAGCAGTACACGAAATTTTAGCTTCAGCTGTTTGCCGAGTGCACGAACGGGCTCGGGTTAAAGTCGGGTGTGTTAGTCGGAACTAGATCTGCACCATCTAGTGGCCGGCGCATGCCAACGGCTCGCAACAAATTGCAGGTTGGGCAGCCGGCTCGCTGCGGGACACCCGAGCGCACTGCGTTTTCCGCACGGAACGGCGTCAGGTAAATTTGCTGCTCGGCGGTGCGTAGGTTTTCGCCAAGGTGCTGCAGAAAATACGCTGCGGTTAGAAGTCCCGCCCAAAAAGAAACAAAGGCTACCGTTGGTATAGGCGCGTTATTTGGATCGTCAATCGGATGGAGGCATTCCGCGCAGCCTAACCCCAATCGATGGAACGACGCTAAGGCGGACCAGTGCGTCGTTGCGCCGATGCCTAACCATTCTGGATTTGCGCTCTGAACAAGCCATCGCGATGGAATGTCGTCCACTCCGACCAACACCGAATTGGCAAGCGCGAAGGTGCTGACGTTCGTCTGCTCGTAGCGCTCGTTGATTGGTTCGACTTTCAAACCGGTTCCTTCGCAGACACTAGCAAGTTCCTGCGCTTTGCGTGCTTCCAGATTTGAGTGGACGAGAAGCATGTACCGATTGAGGTTAGATAGCGCGGCGCGGTCGGGCTCAACGATCCGCGTTTGACCTGTCATCCCCGGGATTCGTGCTAGGGCATATATGACGGCATTAATGATTGCGCCGCCGCTTATACAGTCAAAATCCCCCAGCGCAGTATGGGTTGGTGTATCCGATGGCGCTAGCTCGAACTCGACATCATCAAGGTTCGCAAAAACAGTTGCCATACGTTCTGAATTTTTTGCGAGATGTTCAAGCTTCCTGATGGCAGCTTTGAAGGCCTCAGTTGCAGCAAGGGCTGCTGCGGCCATGCCGCCAAAGGGCCATGAGCAGGCTTTCCATGGGACTGCTCGGTCGCTCGGGGCAAGCTCGCCGCTCCAGGATCCGGCGTTCAAGCTGATTCTTTGACGTGCGAGAATTCCAATTTCTGAATCGCCCAGCGCGATCGCCAGATCGATCTCGGCATCGGGGAGTTGCGTGGAGAACTGTACGCCAGGCAGCAGATCGGCGCCGATCCGTACCAACTGGTCGATCATTCGACCCTGCGAAAGCGGTGGTTGGGCGCCGGCAAGAACGACCTCTGGGCAAAGCAGGTGCACTTGATGTCCAGATCGAGCCATGAGCATGGCCGCGGTTATGAAGGCTGTTTGCGCGGAATGCGAGGTAATGTTTCCGGCATCGGCGATGAGGGCTACGCGCGTGCCGGTCAGCGCCGCGAGCAGCGTGTCGTCATCTACGCTGTCGTCTACTTCGTCGCGCATCAAGAGCAATGTACGATCCAGAGCTTCCCTAAGGCTCATGTGAGCACCAATCGGGATTCGATCGGTACCTCCTGCCAACCCCCGTTGGTCTGAATCTCGGTAAGGTAAGCATCCTTGAACCCGACCGCCCCAAGACCGAAATTCGGAATCACGAGGGACAGGAACCCTGGCTTATGGAGGATCGGGAATTCGTCATCGGTTTTTGAATGAAAAGCCTCTCCCGGATGGGTGTGCACCTGAAAGCGGATTCCCATGTTGGTGTCGCCGAGCTCCATCCAGAATTTGTTGAGCCAGTCATCATCCAGCACGAAGCCGCCAAAATGAGCAGCATGCTTCGGGTGCACAACTTTCGAAATGACTTCGGGCATATCCCAGGAACTTAGCCAGAGGATTTGGCATTCATCGCGGCCATCCCCGCATTGCCGGAGATGCTTGAAGGTCTCTTCAAGCATCCCCCATTCCAGCCGGTACAGCACGCTCATGCTCCCCCCTTGACCGTGCTCGGCCGCAGAAGCAGCACATCATGTGGCTTGATTCCTGCCTGCTTGATGGTCGACGTATCCGCCAATTCCTTGCCGTCCTTGTAAAGGGAAAGGGTGTGCGGATTGGGCAGCGGACCGAATGCGGCGATCGCCTTGTCCAAGAGCTGCTTGACCGTTTCCTCGATGCGGACCTCGAACTTTTTCTTGACCCCGTCATAGAGAACTTCGACCGCGAACTGGCGGGCGTGTTCCTGTTCTTCCTCGCGGATGGCTTCCTTAATCTCGACTTCCGCTTTCGCGATTTCCTGCGCTGCGTCGCGCTGCTTTTCGAGCGCCTTCTCAAGGTCGTGCTCGGCCTCGTGCAGGTGTTCGATCGCGTGGCCGCCGCCTTCGCACCCGGTTTCGCCGGACTTAGCGTCGGCACCCTGTGATTTCTCGTTCGGGTTCACATTGTCCATTTTGCCCTCCTAAGGCTGTGGCTTTCAGTCCACATTCGGGAGCGAAAGGCCGTTTTCGTTCGAAAACGTACATAATAATGACAAAAGTATGTTTCTAGACTAGTATGTAATCGGACAGATGTGTTATGTCAAGTATGAATTTGGAAGCCAGGAGGAACTATGCCAAATGCTACAAACAGCCAACAAAGCCCCGCAAGCGTCACCGGTAACCCCGCCTTAGAAACATTCTTCAAAATCGCAGAACTTTGGTCGTTGAGCATCGAGCAACAAATCACGCTGCTTGGATCGCCAGCCCGATCCACGTTCTACAAATGGAAAAAGGAAGGCGGCCTGCTTTCGACAGATACCGAGGAACGCATTTCGCACCTCGTTTCGATTTTTAAGGCGCTTCAGATTGTCGTACCCGACGCCAAGGCGGCGGACACATGGTTACACCGGTCCAATAAGTATTTTAGTGGCCGGTCTGCACTCAGTGTGATGCTCGACGGCAAGCTTACTGACATCTACGCCGTCAGAACCTATTTGGATGCTCAGCGCGGAGGCTGATGGTGACGTACGCAACGCGTTTACTCAATCAAGACTGCTATCAATTGATTCCGTCGCGCTTTCCGCCAATCGACGTGTATGAGCGGTTGGGTTCGGCGGAACTGCGGGCGGCGGCAATAGAGATCGAGAAGCGCACCAACCCGCGCTTGACGGCGATGAAACATATCGAAAAGCCGTCAAAGTCCAACGACAAGGCCGCCAATCAATATCAAAATTGGAATCATGCTCCATTCGCCTACAAGAATCCCGAAGGCACACATTTCCTCGGACCCACTTACGGCGTTGCCGAAATGGCGGCTGACCTAACGGCCGCTCTCTTGTTCGCTCTGCATCGTCGCGAAGAATTCCTTAGCCGCACGAACGAGGAAGCCGTGGGACAGGATATGCGTGTCCTGTGCCGTCGTGTCACCGGAACATTTGTCGATCTTACCGCGCTCGATCCCGCTCTCCCGCAGGGGGAACGTTGGAAGATCGGTCAAAAGCTCTACGATGACGGCGCTTCGGGAATCATCTATCGCCGCGCCGCTTATGCAGAGTACCGCTTTCTGTCGGTCTTCGACGGGGCGCTCTTGGGCCGCGCGCTGCAAGGCGCCCATTACCGGTTTGTATGGGACGGGAAGGCCGTCAAGAGCATCTACGATTTCAGTAAGGGCGACACGATCCTACGCGACGATCTTCTCGCCGCCTGTTTGGGGAAGAACGCTGCATAACAACGCCGCCTAGGCGGCATGGGAGGTCGTCGTGCGGGAGGAGAAAGGGATACGTTTCTATGCCGCAACCGACCTCGTCAATTATCTCGGTTGCGCGCACGCTACGTCGTGCGACTTGCGTCAGCTCACCAATCCCGTCGAATTGCCTGAAGACGATGAACACGCCGCGTTGCTCCAGGAAAAGGGTATTGAACACGAGCGCGCCTATCTGGAGCGGCTTCGCAAGGAGGGGCGTTCAGTAGCCGAAATTTCCTCCGAGGGCTCCTTGGAGACGCGAGTCAACGCGACCCGGGCTGCCATGCGGGGAGGCGCGGACGTCGTTTATCAGGGAGCGCTCATCGCCGCGCCTTGGCACGGTTTCTCGGATTTTCTCCTGCGCGTGAACGGCGTGCGATCGTCACTTGGCGATTTCGCTTACGATGTCGCCGACACCAAGCTCGCGCGAACCGCTAAGCCGAAACATATCGTCCAGCTTTGCGTCTACGCGGATCTCCTTGGCGCGATCCAAGGGATGGAGCCGCCCCGGATGCATGTCGTGCTTGGCGACGGCACCGAAGTCTCCCTGCGTACTTCGACCGTCCGCCACTACTATGGAATAGCGCGGGGCCGCTTCGAAGTGTTCGCAGGTGCGCCGACCGCGACGGTTGCCGAGCCGTGCGGTCATTGCGAGTTCTGCCGGTGGAAGGAGACGTGTGAAGCTGAATGGGAGGCCACCGACCACCTCAGCCTCGTCGCCAGCATCAACCGGAGCCAGATCGAGAAACTACGCGCTGGTGGCGTCAGCACGCTCCGTCAACTCGCAGCACTAGACGACGCCGCACGCGTGCCGAACCTCCAATCCGGGACGTTGACTCGCTTGCGCGCTCAAGTCCGCCTGCAACTACTGCGGCGGGATACGGGGAAAAATCAACACGAAATGCTGGCGGCATTGCCGGGGCGTGGTTTTGCGCGGCTGCCGAAGCCCGATACCGGCGACCTGTTCTTCGATATGGAGGGCGACCCGTTCTACGAACTGGGTCTTGAATATCTGTTCGGCTTCATCGACGACGACAATGGGCAGGAGCGGTTTACTGCCTATTGGGCTCACAACCGCGCGGACGAAAAGAACGCGTTTGAAAGCGCCGTCGATTTCATCACGGCCCGGCTCGTGGCTTATCCCGACGCGCATGTTTACCATTATGCAAGTTACGAAGAATCGGCGCTCAAGCGTCTTGCCATGCTTCACGGCACGCGCGAGATTCAAGTCGACAATTTGTTGCGCCGGCACAAGCTCGTTGACCTCTACAAGGTCGTCCGCGAGGCGGTTCGGATCTCCGAGCCGCGCTACTCGATTAAGAACGTGGAAGCCTTTTACGCAGAAAACGCACGCTCGGGCGAAGTTACGACGGCTGGCGAAAGCATCATCATCTATGAGCGTTTCCGGCGCCTGGGTAACATCGACTTTCTCAAGCAAATCGAGGATTATAACAAGTTCGACTGCCAATCGCTTCGCATGTGCCGTGATTGGCTACTTACACTGCGGCCCGGCAATCTGCCCTGGCCGACCGAGATTGCCCCCGAGAAGATCGACCCCGCGCGGGAGCAGAAGCGAATTGAAGCCGAACAGCGTACCGCCGCGCATATCAAGGCTCTCACCGACGGCTGCACGCCCGAGGAGCGCCCGTGGCGCGAGTTGCTGGCCTACCTTCTGGAATTTCACCGGCGTGAAGCCAAGCCGAAATACTGGGCGATGTTCACGCGCCAGGAAATGAGCGACGAAGAGCTGATCGACGACGCCGAATGTATCGGAGTGCTAAAGTCGGACCCCATGCGCCCCCCGCGCGCTGAAAAGCGTTCCATGGTCTATTCGTTCACTTTTCAGCCGCAGGATTTCAAGATGCGGCTCGGCGACGAGGTGCTTCGGGCGGGTAGCCTTGAGCCCGCAGGCGAGATTTTCGCACTGGAGGAAGACGCGCGGCGCATATCTCTCAAGATAGGGCCTAAGTTCTCTTCACTTGCCGCAGGCGCATCGCTTATCCCAAAGGGGCCGCTCGGCGACGAAGTTTTACGTGGCGCGATTTACCGCTATGCCGAAACCGTTGTTGCCGGTGACAACGCGCGCGTTATACCGCGTTGACCGACATCATGAAGAAGTCCCTGCCCCGCTTACGGGGGCACGCGGCTGGAGCACCGATCATTCCCGAGGGTACCGATCTCGTCGCGGGTTCCGTCGCCGCGCTGAAAAAGCTCGACGGCAGTTATATGCTCATTCAAGGACCGCCTGGCGCCGGCAAAACCTATACATCGTCCCATGCAATTGTAGCGTTGCTCAGAGATGGAAAACGGATTGGCGTCGCTTCGCATTCGCACAAGGCCATCAATAACCTTCTGAAGGACGTCGAGACCCTTGCGCAGGAGCAGGGCGTCCGGTTCAGGGGCATCAAGAAATCCAGCATCGAGGAACAGTTTTTCGAGGGCCGTCAGATTGGCGACACACTGGACAACGAGGCCGCCACAAAAGGCGGTCATCAGCTCATTGCGGGGACGGCATGGTTGTTCGCGCGGTTGGACCTCGACCAGGCGCTTGACTATCTCTTCATCGACGAAGCAGGGCAGGTCAGTCTTGCCAACGTGCTCGCCATGGGCGTGTGCGCGAGAAACGTGGTTCTTGTCGGCGACCAGATGCAACTCTCGCAACCGATCCAAGGGGCTCACCCCGGCGGGTCCGGCATTTCGGGACTGGATCATCTGCTTGGCGGCATGGCGACCGTACCCCTCGATCGCGGCATTTTCCTTGCCGTGACGTGGCGCATGCACCCGGACATCTGCCGCTTCATTTCGGACGCTGTGTACGACAGCCGCCTTAAGTCAGATCAATCCACCCTTCAGCAGCGCATAGACGTAGCTGGAATGGGCGATCCCGCCCTCGCGCCAACCGGCATTCGCTTCGTCGCCGTCGAGCACTCGGGGCATGCGCAGAAATCACCTCCAGAGGCCGAACGGTTGAAGCAAGCCTTCGCTGCCGCGCTCGGGAAGGAATGGATCAATCAGCATGGCGAGCGCAAGACAATCGGCTTGAACGACATCCTTGTCGTCTCGCCCTACAACATGCAGGTGAACCATTTGCGCGACATCCTTCCCGAAGGGGCACGGGTCGGAACCGTCGACAAGTTTCAGGGACAGGAAGCGGCGGTCGTGCTCATCTCGATGACAACCTCGTCCGGCGACGACATGCCGCGCAATATTGAGTTCCTCTATAGCCGCAACCGCCTCAATGTAGCGATCAGCCGCGCGCGGTGCTTGTCTGTTGTTTTCGCCAGTCCGCGACTTCTCGAAATCCCTTGTAACACCATTGAGCAGATGCAGCTTGTCAACACCCTTTGCTGGGTCAAGGATTACGCGGAAGTGTCCTGCGTTCAAATAGTATAGGAACGGGCGGCAGGGCCCCCCGCCGAAGTACTCGGTCCCGTTCTGGCGAGCCCGCAGCGGTCAACTCTAACCTTGCTCTCTGGAAAGCTTGGCGGCATTCTCGGGTTGCAGTTGGAGACCCTGCTACTGCCGGATACAATCGACGTGGAGACAACAACCAAATTTCAGACGAAAGTCCTCAGCCGTTTAGGGAAGCCGGAAGACTATGCCGTCTACCGCGCTGGACTTGAATGGGATTTGACTGATCCCATCGTCATCGAGAGCAAGGAGGATTTCAAATCAACGCCGCGTTGGCGCGAGCGTCTGGAGCCCTATCATCACCAGGTTAGTAACCTCATCACTTTCTGCCGCAGGCTGCCCGTGACGCTCCTAGCGGACGACGTGGGTCTCGGCAAGACAATCAGCGCGGGTCTTATCATAAGTGAACTCGCCGCGCGCGGCCGGCTCGCAAAAGTCCTGATCGTGTGCCCCAAGCTACTTTGCCCGCAGTGGAAGCAGGAGCTGGAATCGAAGTTCGACATACCCGGTAAGATCGCAACCGGGCGAGAGCTTCTAACCGCCGAACCCAAGGATATGGGCGCAGTCATCACTACCTATAATTCGGCCCGGCTTTATCTTGAGCAGCTGCCGGAGGATCGCTTTGATATGCTGATCCTTGATGAGGCGCACAAGCTGCGCAATCTCTATGGCGTGCCCAATCCTCCCCAGGTTGCCAAGCGGTTTCAGAAGGCCTTGCAAGATCGCCGCTTCCGTTTTGTCCTGATGCTGACGGCGACCCCCATTCAAAACCGCCTCTGGGATCTTTATTCACTGGTCGATCTTCTTACCGCGGCGCGGGGACATGAGAATCCCTTTGGCAGTACCGGCATGTTCGCACGTCGCTTCATCGCCGACGATAAGGAGCAGGCTCGCCATTTGAAGCCGGAAGCGCGCGATGAATTTCGGTCAATCGTTTATGGATACATGTCACGCGTAAGGCGCGGCGACGCCAAGCTGGCGTTTCCGAGCCGTGTCGTCCAAATGCATCCTTTGCAACCGACCGCGGCTGAGCTGGACCTGATTGAGGTTATCGCCGAGCCGATTCAGAAAATGAACCGGCTTGCGCAGATCAGTATCCTGCAAGCCTTGGCCAGCAGCCCCGATGCCCTGCTAGCGCAACTTACCAATATGGCACGCAGGGGAACTGCTCCCCCAGAATTGGCAGCCGCAGTAAAGGCAATCGTCACAACGATGCCGCTGAGCGCCAAACTTGAAGGCCTCGGCAAACTGATCGAAAGCCTCAAGCAGCAAAATCCGGATAGTTGGCGGCTTGTCATTTTTACGACCCGGCGCGAGACGCAAACGACGATCCAGAACTTTCTTGAAGGACACGGTTTCAAAGTCGGCATCATCAACGGAGATTCCGGCGATCGGAACCAAGAAACAATTACCCGCTTTAGGGAAAACCCGCCGGGTCATCGAGTCATTGTCTCTACCGAGGCGGGGTCCGAAGGTGTGAACCTCCAGGTGGCCAATGTCCTTGTAAACTTCGACCTGCCGTGGAACCCGATGATCGTGGAACAGCGCATCGGGCGCATTCAGCGCCTTGCTTCCGAGCATGACAACGTCAGTATCTTCAACATTATGCTCAAAGGAACGTTCGAGGAGTATATCGTTGGGCGCCTGATGCAGAAGCTCCAAATGGCCGCGCACGCCATTGGCGATATTGAAGCACTGTTGCAAGGTTCCGATGTTGATGGAGATGGCGAGGGAGACAGCGCCGACAGCTTCGAAGACCGCATCCTCAGCCTCGTCCTGGCGGCACTTGCCAAGCGGAATGTGGATCGCGATGTGGCACTAGCGATGCAGAGCATTGAGGAAGCCAAACGGGAGCTCGAACGGGAAGAAGCCAATATTAACGCAATGCTTGGCAGCATGGACGGCACGGGGTACGTCGGACCGCGCGCGCCAACGCTGCCGCCGACCGAGCATTCGATGGAGCCGAAGACGTTTGCGTTGTCGGCGCTGCGTATGCTTGGCGCCTCCGTACGTGAAGAGAGACCCGGAATCTTCCTTGCCGAATCCAAGGATAGTCGTGAACGCATTCACTTTGATGGTGCTGCACCTGTCAACCAAACAGGGACACTCTATGCGCCGCAGACCCCTGCGTTTCAGCGTCTTGTTAAGCGTAGTATCGCATCCGGGCTGCATAACGTCGTCGATGCCAAGAACGACGCAGCCATGGAGGCCGAGCGCCTTACCCGGAAGTGGGTCGAGGAATTCGGAGCGGAAGTCAGGTCGCTTACCCCCAACCGCGTTCATCGATCCTTCAATGGCAAGGCGTTGCTACGTGTCCGTGCGACCGTCGCCCATGATAGTTACGAACGGCTCGTGCCCGTGGAATACGGGGATATTGGGCATACCGTGGACGAGCCGGGTCTGGAAGGGCTTGCTCCGTTGCCAAAGAGCATTCGCGACCCGTCGCTCGCAGGCATTGATCGCCAACGGCTCATCGCCGCGGGCGAGAATGACGATGCCATCGCGGAGTTTCGACGCTTTTACGAGGAGCGGCGCGAACTGGAGGTTCAGGCGGCGGGCACAGATGCCCGCAAGCGCAAGAAGCTCGAAGACGATTTCACACCACGTCTTGAAATGACGCTGGTCGGACTCGAAGGCGAAGTTCTCCGCGATGTGGTTATGCGAGCGACGTATGGCTTCGAAGGCGGAGACCGCTATGAGAGCGAAGTAACTATTCGTCCCCATTCGGGCGATGTGGTGCAAGCACCAGAGACCGATCTCTGCTCGAAAACAGGCCGGATGGTTCCGAAAGATTGTCTTGGCCGATGCGAGGTGACGGGGGCCACGGCGCTTCAGCATCTGCTCGGCAAGTCGGAGGTCAGTGGACGGTGGGCACTTCCCGAGTTTATGGCGGTATGTTCTTTCAGCGGCAAGAACGTCCTTCAAGACGAACTGGAGACTTCGACGGTCACAGGCCGCTCGGTTGCTTCTTCGCTATTGAAGACATCGGCTGTGAGTGGCAAGCGCGCTGAGCCAGATCAATTCGGCACATGCGCCTTTACCGGAATCGAAGCACTCAAATCGGAACTGGCGGTGAGCCAGGTTTCCGGCAAAAGCTATCGCATCGACGAAGAGAAACAGTCGGAGATTTCTGGACGAGCCGGACACTCCAGTGAATTTATTAGGTGTCGTGAAACCCGGCAGCTACTCGCACCGGATGAGACCGAAACGTGTGAAGTGTCGCTGCATAAGGTGAGGCGCGGCGTCCTCGCTACCTGCGAGGCGACCGGAAAGCGCGTATTGCCTTCCTGGCTTGGTACTTGTGCGGCAAGCCACAAGCGCGTGTTGAAGGAGTTGCTTGTCACAAGCAGTATCTCGCGAGCGTCCGTTTTGAAGAACGAAGCGGTTCGTTCCATCGGTGGCAAATACTGTTTACCGTCCGAAGCGCAAACGTGCGCTTGGAGCGACCGTCGCGCCCATCCAGATGACCTACGATCATGCTCCTTAACGGGATTGCCGATTCATATCGAGTTTGCGGCCAGCGAGCGTGCGCCGAAGCTTCGCCCGCTCGCTGAGCTTCTCGATGGCGTTCGCAGGAATACCGACGAAGATCAACTGTGGAGCCGTGTGGCTGAGCGCATCGCGACAGCGTCAAAGGGGGCCAAGTGTAAGGTCGAGGCGGCGATACTATCGCCTTCCAAGCGACATCTAGCAGCCTGTGCGGAATCCAAGTCCTATCTTGGATTGCGAGTGAGTTACGTCGGGGCCATTTATGACCTCGCAGACAACGCAATCGTGGGGCGCGTCCCTGAAGGGAAGCGCAGCGGAGGAGGCTGGAACGCGCGCTGATATGCTAGAACCCTTAGTGCGTTCCAGTTTTCTGGACTAAGCCGCTAGTAAGGACACATGGCTTGATGCCCCAACCGCTGCGGATGTCCGTGCGGCTGCCCTTGAATACATGCCGACACGGCTCGCCGCCTGATCAGGCGACTTGGGCTGTTGAACTCTCAAACTCTGCCGGGAATGCCGCCAGTCGTGTAATGACGCGTGTCTTGAAGATTTTATCAAGGCCAGCCTGTTGCGCCAGATTGGAAAACTGGTTCTCGGCGACAACGATATCTGCGTAGGCAATCACGGCACAAAATGCCTGCATGTCTCGAAAATCATTCTCCGCTATTGGCCGCGGTTGAGCCTCAAGCTTAAGGGTTAGTTCTCTTTCGATAAGATACGAAGGGGACTCGTTGATTAGTTTCCTTGCGCATTTGCTAAAAATTTCGTTCTCATTCGTCGTCGGAAGGCCAGCCCTGGGTATAAAGCGTGACAGCATTTCAAGGTCATCGACCATGAGGTTTGCGCTGTAGATCCGCCGGCGCATCGATAGGGGTTCGTTTGCATCCCGTGCCCGACGTGCTTCGACCCGCTGCCGAAGCTTTTCGGAATCTTCCGAAAACCGCTTCACAGCCGCTACCCGTACGGGCTCTGGCGTGTTCATGAGGTAATCATAGAGAAAGCGTGGCGGGTCATTTTGCATTGCCTCGAATAGGCGAGGTGACACCGTTACTGCAAGCCGGTCGCTCTCCCATTCAACTGTGGCTTCAAAGAATACTTTTGAGATAAACCAGTTGGCTGCACGCGGCAGTGGCTCCAGTCCGTAAGCGCGACGCATTACGTCTGTGGCTTCAACTTCAAGCCGTTTGTGCCGTCCACGGAAAACGCGCCCTTGGCTCAGGCTTGCTTGGGTAAATGCAAGGTCATGCCGACGTCCCGGGTCGGAAGTCTTATGCGTTTCATAGATATTGGTTTGCGTTAGCGGGACGATCAGGCGGCCGGCCTTCGAGCCTTCCACCAATGTTTCTAGCACCGCATAGTGCTCCGGATAGCGATCGGGGTCCTTAACCGCCCGTGCGAGGTCGATCCACTTGTTTTGATCGAGATACACAATGGTTGGGGCAGGGGCGGGAGTCCGGCCGGCCAAGTCGATGTCCGGCTCTGCCATTTTTCTGCTTACCGTTGCCCGTGGGATAGCCCGTCGTCGCGGGACGCGGGGACGAAGCCGTTCTGTTCGGCATCCGCGCATATCTCGGCGCAGACCTGGTCGGTATGCCGCGGCGAAAACATGGCATTGATGGCGTATCGCCACAGCAGGCCGTTCAAGCTCCCGGCACTGCCTCGAAGCGGATAGTACTGTCCATCCGGTTCCGACATCCGGTTGTCAATGTGCAGTACCCGCGTCGGGCTGAGCGGAAACACCACGCTTGTCTCGGCATTTTTTATGCCCCGGAACTTTAGCGAGGGATGCAGCGTAACGACCGGGTTGTCGGTGGTGACAAAGACCGGCTCTTCCGAAAGAAGCACAGCCCACCGCATGCTCATCAATAATTCGGCCAACCAGGTCGCAGAGCCCACATTGTCCAGCCACATGCGCTTGATGTCGTCTTCGTCCGCATTGCTGTAAGAGGGCCAGCTATCTTTATCCAGCTCATAGGTCTTGCCCGCAATCTCGATGGCGTCCGGCAATTCGGGGAATTGCGAATAGAACCCGACCATTTGCTGATGAAGCGCGCGCATCTGTTCAAGGTGCGACGGGTTTCGCAGGTACATCACCGCGACTAAAAGAGACAGCGCCTTGCGCACCGTGTTGTCGCAAAGATCGACGGTGTCCGCGGTCACCGAATTCCAAAACGCCCCGCCAAACATCTGCTCTAGGGATGCCAGCTTGTCTTCAAACGAATAGTCCCGCCCATTGGGGCCGCGCGGCGTATAAAGATAAAACCCGGTCGCCACTTTATTGATCGGCTTGAGTTCAGGTTCGTCGACGCTTTCGCGTTTGAACACCCAGATTTTGCGCCGATCGGCATCGGCCGCGAAATGGCGGAGGTACGATTGGGGCACCCAATGATTGCGTTTTTTCTTTTGCTGCTTGGTCATCACCGACCTGCGGTACGAGTGATTCGTGCGTAAATTATGCCATTGCCCCAATCGCCCCGAAGGAAAACTTTGCCCGCTCTACAAGAAGCTACGCGGGTGCCTTGGCCACTCCGGGGGAAGCATCGCCCGTGGTATGTTTCCAATCGGTAAACCGGTAGAAAAAGCCGTCGCCAGCCGGCCGGGAAACCCCTGATAACTCAATCTTTTCACCTATTTAATGGATTTTCAGGGCTTGCGATGCTATATTGGGAGTGAGGAAAATCCATGTCTGCCCGCCATCAAACCGCTGCCCATACGACCTATACCGCGAGCGTCATCCGGCGCATGGCGGAGCGCAATAACGTGACGGCTTTGGTCTCGAAAAACGATGTTTTCGCCCATCATGTTACGCGGCTGTCTGGTGACGATGTATTGCTGGACGACATAGAGCAGATGGTGATTGCCTTGCAGCGGGCGGGGCTTCTCAGCCGGGTGCAGGCCGTGCGCCTGCAGGCGCGTTATCTTCGCGAAACCAAGCCGTGACCTTCGATCCCTTTGGTGACTTCGCGACGCGCGGTTATCTGCGCAATCTTGCCAAAGCCAAAGATCCCGACATCGTCCGGCGGCTCCAGCATAACTCCTTCATGACGGGTCTCGACGAGGCTTTGGCAAAGCTTGATGGCCAGAAGCAGCTCGTCTATGGCGACGTGCTCGGCACGCACAAGGTCTTGTTCGAGGCGGTATTCCCCTGGGCCGGCGAAGACCGCTTGACCAACGCAGCCCATCTCGCCATCAGCAAAGGACCGGTCCTGTTCGCTTATCCGCAGGATATCCGTCGTTCAACCGATTACGCGCTCGAACGTGGACAGGACAAAGGGTTCATGGTTGCCAAGCCCGGCGAGGTGATGGGCTATCTTGCCTATGGTCACCCGTTTCTGGAAGGCAATGGCCGCACCATCATGGTCGTGCATTCAGTCTTGGCCGACCGGGCAGGCATCAGCATTGATTGGGCGGCAACGGATAAGGATGAGTATCTCTCTGCACTGACGAAAGAGATCGACCGTCCCGGCAAGGGCGAGTTGGACGCTTATCTCAAGCCGTTCATCCGCAAGGCAGCTGCGAAAGGCGGGATCGCCGCCAATGTCGCCGCGGCACCGGGCCTGGACGGCAATGCCGATAACGCAATCCTTGGCGATACGCGCGATCCCGCGCTCAAGACACGCTATGAAGCGCAAGAACTGAAACGCAAGCAGGCCAAGGAATCTTAAGCCAGAGCTTCGCGGTTAGACCACCCGTCGAAGCTGATCGGCCCTCTGTTTCACGCCTATCTTGGGATCGAGGGCGAGCGCTTCGTCATAAGCGGCAAGCGCCTGCTTTGCTTCGGCGGTGGCTTCGAGGCAGATACCGCGTGATTTCAGCAGGCGAGCCCGGGTTTTTGCATCGTCTTTGCGAAGCTTGGCTAGGGCCCGATCGATCCCGGCAAGGAGTTGCGTCGCAAGGCCGGGGCTGGGTTGGCTTTCGCATTCGCCGAGAAGTTTTTCCATGATGAAGATGTCGCCGTTCTGCAAGCCGGCGGCGAGCCACTTCATGCGATCAGGGAATGTGCCGTCAAAATTATAGGCAAAGGCGCCGCGATCCCGATAGCCGAGGCGAATGGTTTGGGTGTTGGCCGGAAACTCGTAGTAACTGGCCCAGCCGGATTCAGGCTGCCACGCATTAATTGGCTTGCCCGCCTGCAGATCGAACAAGGTCAGGAGGTTGCCGTCCTCCCCCGGCGCATTTGCGGTTTGACAAACTGCAAAGCGGCCGTCGGGTGAGAGGCCGTTATTGTACAGGTTGGTGCTGAATTTTCGTGAAACCAGCTTGCGGCCATCCGGCCCGAAGGCGGCAAATGTCCCGTTCAGCGTTTCCATGGACCCCCAATCGTTGAGGATAAAGACGCCGTCATCCGTCACCCTTCCATCGTTGGGACGTGCCATCTTGCCTTCAACGATAACGCGCTGCCCGTCCAGCAGGAGATAGCGCCCGGTCCGCGCCTGGTCGGGGCCGCCATCGACCCACGCGACTGTAAAGCGCTTGTTCGGCGAGCGCGCGCACATGCCGACAAAATTGAGAGATTCAATATTGATGACGCGCGAGAAAGGATCATCTTCCGCCGCGCCGGAATTGGCCGCTGGCGCTTGCTGCGGCGCAGCCGAACCGTTGCCCGTTAGCCAGTTCAAAATTCCCATAGCGCCACTCTAGACACGAACCACGGTAGGTGAAAATGGATTATGGGCCTGCATCTCGGCCTTTCGGCTTCTATACTGCTCCGGGGTAGCAATGCCATTGCTTATCGACGAGACCGCCAAGGAGATAGCCGTCCGCCGCTCGAATCTGCCGGAATGCCTTCACGTGCCGATCGCCGCCGTCGATGAGGATGCTATCCGCAGCTACGTAGGGAACGTGGAGCGGGTAGTGTCAGGCCGGGGCTTGAGAAAGGCCTTCCTTGTCACGCTGCCAGAACCCAAGCAAATCAATCAGCTTCTTCGAATTAGCGATCATCCCAATGCCGGCATCTTCCATGCCCGCCGGCAGGTGTGGGTTCACGTCGCGTACAAACCTTATCGCCCCGCCTACAAGCGGGCGTTCCCGGATGAAAACATCGACGGCCTAATCCTCAGCCACGCGATGAACCGGGACACGGCGGTTCATAAAGACTTCGATTTTGTGAGACTGACTCCGGTGTCCGGCATCGCCAATGTAAGCAGCGCGTTTTCGGAACAGTGGGCAAAGACGCTTCACAAACCGAAAGAGCCCGTCGTGACACGCTGCACGGGTCCGCCTTACATCCAATATGCGGATTTATCCGACCTGATGCTCATGCTGGACATGATGCTCGGCGGCGGCGTCATGGACGCAGTCAATGAAGGACAGAAATTGTTGGAACGCAGAACCGGACTTTAGCGCGCCCGGCTAAAGCCGGTCGGGCTCTCGTGAACCGGGCCGCCAAGAGGCGTCCCCGCCTTCGGCTTCGATCACCTCGCGCAAGCAAAAGTTGGGTGCAGCTCTTTAGACCTTCCGGCTGCGCAAGCTATCGATCGTCGCATGCACGTGCCATCAGCCCCACCGTTTCATCCGTGATTTCTTCGACGGTTCGTGCCTTCACCTCTTGCCACAGCACGCCAGTGACGACGCGGGCGGTCTCTCTCGGCCACTTCCGGTGCAGCGCCGTGAAGGCTCTCTCCGGCCTCATTCGGTTGTAGCGCCTCATGGCAAGCGCCTGCGGCGCGCGTGGCAGGAATAAGTGCTGTTCGATGGGGAGGTTGGGCCCTAAATTAAATAACATTGGACTGCTCGCCCGCAACTAGAGAACGCTCCCGCGGGTGCCTTTTACCCTCGCGCAAGGCGTAATGAGGCGCTCGCCGGGGGCAGTCGGTCCCGCTTCTCCGCCCGACGGCGGCGCTATGCTGGCGCTCGTGCGGCTACCCCTTTAACCGGTCTCACGCCTGCCGACTGACCTCGGCTTCGCTGCGGCCCAGACGCCTTTTGGAAAGGATCAGCCGGATAGCGCGATATCCCATCGCTATCGCTTTTTGCATCGGGACGATCATTCGCGCGTGAAGGATCCCCGGGCTTTGGAGCAGCTGGAAGAAATTGATGCCTCAAGGTGTATTGGAAGTTAGTGTTAAATTGTGCAATTAAAGCTGCCGGTTGTGGCGAGGGGGACTTCGGGAATGCTTATTTCGTTATTGAAGGGGCCTCCTTACAACCTCTTCGTTGAGCCACATGTCGAGCGTGACGGATATCAAACTATTGTTCCTATTGCAGGCACCGAGGATGCCTTGCTGGTCGTTTCCGTCGTTTCAAGCCTGGTAAAGGGCCACGTACCTGACGGATCATATTGGGATTTCGCGTTTTTGATTACGGTGGACTTTCTCAACGGAGGGGGTGAACCGTTTCGTACCGCCGACCGACAAATCGCGGCAGAGTTCATCCCGGACGGATCACGCGGAGAGGTCATGGAGGTGGTGCGTCAGTCTCTTTGTTCCCTTGTAGAGACCGCCAAGCCTCTTTTTGTGGGAGGTGTTGCATTTGAGCAACATTCCATCTTGGGAGCCGTCCGCAAGTACTATTTCTTAATAAATGCGTTAGAAGCTCTTGGTTACCTCCTTGAGCGCACCGATATTGATTCGGGTGGAAGACGGTTTTGGGTTCTGAGGAGGGGGACAGGAACCTAGGTGGTTGTACGTGGTTGACATTGCAACAGGACCGCATAGCATGCTGAATCAAGACTGTTCCTTGGAGGCCGCCACGATGCCCGCGCAAAGTGCCGCACAAAAGCACGGTTATTTCATCCCGCTTGTCGAGGATATTTATCCTGAGCAGCCGCCGGACAAAGTCACGGTCGTGTCGGCGGCTCAGTTGGATCGCCTCCGGGCAGCTTACCGCAGATCGTTCGACCCCGGCATCGTCGGCGAGGGTATTCCTGGACGGCCCGATTTGGATAAATTCTGCGTGAGGCTTGGTCAACGGCTCGGCTGGAGCGTACCTGCTCCGCACTTTTAGATTGGTATTAGGTCCTTTACAATTTTAAAGACGAAGCTCGCTTAATTTCGAGCCGTTCCAATGTCCAGTAGTGTTCAGTCATCACTAGTCTTGGGCTGGGAGATGACCAAGGGCTTCGACCCGACTTATTGGATTGGGACGAAGGCTGCTCCCGGAAAACATGCTCCACAAGACGTTGTGAGTGTTTCCGCAGCTGACATCGCTCGCCATTTTATCGTAGTTGCTCAGTCAGGCTCTGGGAAATCGTTCTTCCTCGGACGGCTCATCGAGGAGATTCTTATCAAAAGCAAATCCCGGGTCGTGATTGTCGACCCGAACTCGGATTTCAGGCGAATTGCGCTGCCCGTCAGCGGAAAGCTGTGGGAAACAGCCAAATATGATGTTGCGCACCGTAGAGGCTTTTTGCCAGACGAGGCGTCGGTTTCCGCGTTTAAGAAGAACTGGGATAAAGTCTCGAAGGTTGTTTGGTCAGCGCGGATCGATCGTTCCGGGAAAGATGACGCATTAAAGATTCAACGTCTCGAAATTGACTGGACTGGAATCTCGACAGAGGTGCTCTCGGGTGAACTGGATCCGGTTCTTGAGAGCGAAATTCGTCGCTGTCACGATTTCGTGCGCACTATCTCTCGCCTCATCGCTTTCACTAAAGCCAAGGACTGGTCGTCGAAGCATGATCTTCTTGAAGTAACGCAACAACTGTGTGAGTCGACAAGAGGCATGACGCAGCCGCAGGTCGCGGAAAAGCTGAGGCATGACTTTACAATATCAGCCGGCCCCCTGACGGAGAGTGAGGATACGCCCAAGCAGGTTATCACCGCTGCGGTTGATCTTCTCTGTCGACAGGCCTCTATTCATCGCGCCTTCGTTTCCGAGCCAATGGAGAAGTTCTATTTCAGCAATGCATTTGACATTAGAGCATCACGCCTGCTGCGGAGAAGCAATGTAAGCCTTGTTTCAGAAAAAGTTCCGCGATTGCAGGTTGTGGATATTCCTTCCATTACGGAGTCTCGGTTCAGACCCTGGATTGTAAGCACGATCCTCTCGACGGAGTGGCAAAGAGCACTACGAAACTGGGAGATCACCCTCGATAATCCTCCGGATGAAGATTCGCGCGTGCCAACCTTCATTGTAATCGACGAAGCACATAATCTTGTGCCAGCTGAGCCAAGAAATTATTCCGAGAAAGGACTGCGCGAGCAGATACGTCGCATAGCAGCCGAGGGCCGAAAATTTGGTCTGTTTCTGATCCTGGTAAGTCAGAGACCTGACAAATTGGATCCTTTGGTAGTTTCCGAATGCGAAAATCGCGTCGTGATGAAACTTGGATCTCAGGCTGTTCTCTCGCGAACTCAGGAGCTATTGGGTTTGACTCACATTCCCGAGCGCCTCCTGGAACGCACACTGGAATTCGATGTTGGTCGGGCCCTTCTTGCTGGCGCATGGGTAAATGACAATCCCGTTTTGATGTATTCCGCTGCCCGGCGAACTGAAGAAGGCGGAAGAAACCTTCGAGCTTCGTACTGGGCCGTGGGCGATCACGAATAATCTCAGGACACGTTACCAGTTTCTTTTTAAATCGGCTCATGCCGCGAGGCTACGGTCGCATGGGTTTAGACTTCTAGCAGCACCGACGAGGCGCGCCGCTGAAGTCGATCCGGTTGACCTGACCTTCAGCATCGGCCCAGAACTTGGATACCGCTTCCGGCCACCAATGGTGTACTTCGTTTTTCTCGCGCAAGGTGCGCGCTAGCTCCTCGCGGCTTTTGCGCGCTTGCGGGTCTTACTGATGCCGCGCGGCCTCCGGCATCGCCCGCGACCCGGGCGGTCTGATCGATGAGATCGTTTCCAATCTCTGAGATTCTTGCGAAGTACCAGCCGCAGGCTGATTCGAACTTGGTCTTGGGTTTTTTCATCCGTGATACCAGCGCCTCAATGCCGGGTTTCTCAAAGCCGAGAACATCCTCCGCATGAGCAAACTCATTTCGTATCTTGCGGATGATTTGTAGATCGGCGTAATCAGGATCGGACAACAACGGAACGCGTAAGCGATGTCGGACTTCGCCGCCAGCGAGCTTATCGGGCCGTAGCCGTTGAACAGCCGCGCCCGCATTTTGTTGCTCAAGGGCTGCATGCACGCTTCCAGACATTGCTGCAACACGTTTTCGAATACGGCGACGGCTTTGAGAACGGTCGCCGTCTGCCCGCGGTCAATTCACGCGGGTGGTTGCTGCAAGAATGCGCCCAGCTCGTCGAGATGTTTGCGCGGAACCGTCACCCAGTCGCCTTCGAATGCCGGTCGCTTGCGTTCGCTTCAACGGTCACCCCCAACTTCATCCCGGTGCTGAGACTAGTTGAATTCAGACGTAAACCGGGCGGCAAAGTCGTGTCCCGGCCTTCGGCTTCGATCGCCTCGCGCAAGGTACGCTGAGGCACTCTCCGGAAGAACGCTGGGGGGGTCCCATCGCCCCGTCAAGCAGCGCGATGCTCCCCGTCGGGTGAAAAAAGCCGGTAGCTATTTTTTCCTAATTTAGCGGGCGGAAAAGCTCACGGCGCGCCTGCCCAAAGCTTTCCAAGGTTTCGAAAGCCGTTTAAGACTGGCTGCTTACCTGATCGGCGGTCCCTTTTGGTGGTGGTTCAGGCGGCAAAAGCTACGGTGCAAAATCGTTTGCTGACCATTCGTCTGATCCGGCTCGCCATGGCGGCCGCGCTGATCCTGCCGTTGCTCCTGTTTACCTTTGCCTCCTGGAGCGCCTACCGGAATTTGCACGTTCTGGCCGATGAGCGCCTCGTGCGCTCACTGGACGTTCAGCAGCAGGAGGCCGCCAAGACCTTCGAGCTTGTTGATGTGGCGTTGAACAGCGTGTCCGACCTCGTCGCGGGATTGTCGCCCGAGGCCATCGATGCTGCCGAACCGCGGTTATATAACCAACTCAAGAAATACTCCGATCTCATCTCGGCAGTTCAGTCGATCTGGATTTACGGACCAGACGGCCGCGCTCTCGTAACCTCACGCCTCCACCCTCCGCCGGGTGGAGGCTATGCCGAGCGGGATTTTTTCCAGGCCCATGTCAACGGGGGCCAAAGCACCTATGTCGGTCGGATTTACATATCCAGCTTCAACGGCGAACCGTTTTTTACCGTCAGCAAACGGCTGGAGAACGGCGGAGCGTTTGCCGGCGTCCTGGAGGTTTCGGTCCGTCCCAGTAATTTCTTTCAGTTTTTCTCGGCGCTGGCTTCGACGCGGGGGCTGCAGTACGCGCTGATACGGTCGGACGGCGTGTTTCTGGCGCGCTACCCGCAAGCGCCGACGGGCGCTCCGGACCGGCTGGACGCGCAAACCGGCTTCGGCCGTACGGTCGCAGCGTCGCCAACCGGCGGCTTTTATTCCTCCCTCTCGCCCGTGGACGGCGTCAGCCGGCGCTATGCCATCCGTCGGCTAGGAGAGCGGCCCCTCTATCTCAGCGCCGGGATCGAAACGGCCGTCATTCGCGACGAGTGGCTGGCGACCATGGGCTCGCACCTGATCTTCGGCATTCCGGCGACACTGTTTCTGTTCCTGACCTTGTTTGCCATTCTGAGGCGGACGCGCGCGCTTTATGCCGAGGTGGATCGTCGTTCGCTCGCCGAAGCGTCGTTGCGTCAATCCCAAAAGCTCGAAGCCATCGGCCAACTGACCGGCGGCATCGCGCATGATTTCAACAATCTGCTAACGATCATTATCGGCAATCTCGAGGGGCTGCAGAAGCAGTTGGCGGACACGGACGGCAAAATCCGCCGCCGCCTGGACAGCGCCATGCATGGAGCGCAGCGCGCCGCGACCTTGACCAAGCGGCTTCTGGCCTTTTCGCGCCAGCAGCCGCTCACACCGGCCCCCATCGACGTCAATCGTTTGATGAACGGGTTGGCGGACTTCCTGCAGCGGGCGTTAGGTGAAGAGATTGCGCTGGAAGTTGTCGGCGGCGGGGGCGTCTGGCCGGTAGAAGCCGATGCGGCCGAACTTGAATCCGCCCTCGTCAATCTGGCGGTCAATGCGCGCGACGCCATGCCCAACGGCGGCAAGCTAACCGTGGAGGCCGGCAATTCATATTTGGACGAGGCCTATTGCCGGAATCATGAGGATGTTCAGCCGGGCCAATATGTTTTGATCTCGGCAACCGATAATGGTGCCGGCATGGTCGCCGATGTTCTTCAGCACGCTTTTGAACCATTTTACACCACCAAGCAGAGCGGTCAGGGTACGGGGCTCGGCCTCAGCCAGGTGTACGGGTTCGTGAAGCAATCGGGCGGTCACATCAAGATCTATAGCGAAGTCGGCGAAGGCACCACGGTAAAGATCTATCTGCCTCGCTTCGCCGGAAGCCTGTCGACCTCCGAGCCGGCAGCACCCCCGATCCAGCGTGGCCAGAGCGGCGAATGTATCCTTGTGGCCGAGGATGACGCGGATGTGCGAGCCTATGTCGTGGAAACGCTCGGCGGCCTGGGCTACGACCTGCTGGAAGCAGAAGATGGCGACAAGGCGTTGCGGTTGATCGCGGAATACAAGAGCATCCGGCTATTGCTTACTGACGTCGTGATGCCCGGGATGAACGGCCGCAAATTGGCGGAAGCAGCCATGCGACAACGTCCCAATCTGAAAGTTCTCTATATGACGGGCTATTCCCGCAACGCCATCGTGCATCAAGGGCGGCTCGATCCCGGTGTTGAGCTGATTCAAAAGCCGCTTTCGAGCGAACTGCTCGCGGCGATGGTCCGCAAGGTGCTGGACACCTAGGACACGACGCCAGCCTCGTTCTTGTCGGGGAGATTTTTATTGTCGTTGCGTGGCGCCGCAGCCCGAGTCGCTTCGAAACCCGTGGTCACTATCGTTCACTCGCTCTATTTATTTATTGATGATGCTGCGGCCGGTGCGCGCTCCGGCGAAGACGTTTTGGAATCCGCTTCCTCCATTTCAAGAAACATCTTCCACCGCCATTTCACCGAAAAATATTCATTGATGATGACGGTAAGGATCAGGATGAAGTACGCGGGCACGTCGTATTGGCTGGTACCGTGCATATATCCCGTCATGGCGAGGGCGAACGCGACAGCGCATCCAATGGACTTGCAGGTTTCCTTGAATAAATGAGGCTTCCCGTACAGGAATCGCCGCGCAACCGTCCGCCGTCGCTGGATCCGGTCATAGTCCGGATCGTCGTGGGGAGGGTCGTAGTTCGGGTCAGCCAAATACGCGGCAATCCCATCGCCAATCAGATATCGCGTGCGCCAGTCGTTGATGGCCACCACTAGCAAGATCCCGGCGGCGACCTTGATGTTGTCGGAGTACCACGTCAAAACCGAGAAGAAGATCATATACAGCAGAACGGAAAAGAGCACGGCCATGCGGTCTTTTGGCTTACCCCATTCGGTGGGCATCCGGCGCGTCGAAAACAACTTCGGTCCAAGGTCCAGCTCCAGCTTAACGCTGTGCCGGCTAAAGAAAAGCATGGCTCCCACCGCCAGCATCAGCACGCAGGGCAGGATGGTGTCCTTCAGAACTGGACACCAGCCGCTCGTCCAAAGTGCCTGGGCACCAAGGGCCGTTCTTAGGAGCTTGGTGCCGAAGACAAACATGAACGTCGCGGGCACGAGCTTATCAACCATGTAATCAAGGGATTTCAAGTACCCGAGAACTGTTTCGGGCCGCTGCACGGTTATGAAGCGACCAAAGGTGGCGGCTTTTCGCGCCGCCGGGTATTTCGCCTTCGCAGCGGCCACGGGCGTCCGCGAAAACAGATCGGCGTCCCGAAGGTTTCGCCAAAGCAGCGTAAGCCCAACCCCAAGGATGATCGTCCAACCGGCCGCGCTTTTTAGTGGCTCACCGGCGTACCAATCTTGCGGGTATGAAAGATTGATCAAGCCAAGCACCATGTGCGTGCCGACAAAAATGTGCAGCAAGACTAACGTGCTGACGGCCGCCAGCGATCTTGCCGGGACTGTTTTCGTGAATAGAAAGAATTGGACGAAGATAGCGATCGCCAGTCCCATATAGAAAAGATGAACCACACCCGCTCCGGTGAGTGCGTGACCGATAACGTGCGCCTCGGGAAAGACCCCGAAGGTGTAGGTCCAATGAAGGACGGCGCTCGAAATCAAACCGATGGCGAGAGATAGCAACATCCTTGGCCGCGACCATTGGTCATGGAAGCGATCGACGAGATACGCCGCGAGCGGAGATATAACAAACAGATCGCCCCACATCGCGAAATGCCATGCGAACGGCAACCCCTGGTCGAAGCCCCGTTGGCGCATCTGTGCGACCGTAAAGAACTGATCCTCATAGGCGAGAACCAGTTGCGCCAGCACCAGGCACTCAAGCACGGCGAAGGTTACCAACCCGCGCGATAAGCGAGGCCGTCGCAGTGTCGGAAAGGTTACCGAACTCATGTGGTTCTCCTAAGCGCAGCCCATAATAAAACCGGTAATTCGTCTCGCTTTGTAGCGGAGGGAAGCCCCGCGATAAGCGGCGGCGCAGGGCGGGTTTCCTGGAATACAAGCCGTTGTCGTCCCGTTCCCGGAATTCGGGAAAGTACATAAAGCGCGACTTTCGATTGCGGTTCCCTAGAATTGATCTAAAGGATTGAATTCAGGGATCTGGTGCGTCCGGCTAAAGCCGGTCGGGCTCAACCGGACCGCAAAACTGCGTCCCGGCCTTCGGCTTCGATCACCTCGCGCAAGGCATAATGAGGCGCTCGCCGGGGGCAGTCGGTCCCGCTTTTCCGCCTGACGGCGGCGCTATGCTGTCGCTCCTGCGGCTGCCCTTTTAACCGGTCTCTGCGCCTGCCGTCTGACCTCCGCTTCGCTGCGGCCCAGGCGTCCCTTTTTCTCCGGCTGAATAGGCGGTTCAGGCGGCGAAGCGGCGCGACGTTCCTCGCCTTTCGGTCTCGCCTTTCACGACCCCGACTAATTTGAATTTCGCAGAGGGCCTAATTGCTCACACAAGGTCCGGTAAACGACAGACGCCGCGCCAGCAAATCCCTAAAGACCGGTCAGTTCGGGGATTCGCTATCATGCTCAGGCAGGTCAGGTCTGGTGTAGATAACGGCCTATTTGCCCGGCCTGCAATCGGCAGATGAACGTGACAAGGCGCACGCCGCATCCGCTCTATGGCCCTACATACGAGCTACAGACCTTCGAATGCCGGAAGTGCCGGCATGAAACCCGGCGAAGCGCAGACCGGCACGGCCTCTCCCATGCTGGGGATGCGCTACCCGGATGAAAGCAAGGCCGCCTCGGTTGCCGGTCTCTTTCGTTTCATTCGTCACGCGTTTGCGGAGAACATTCTGCCCGCGCCAAGCTAACAATGATGCCGCCTTCCTCCTTCATAGGCCAGCTCGAAATATTGGCAGCCGCTTGCAACCGGTGCTGTGCCGTCCAATCTTCCTCCGGCTCAGGCAACTTGCGGAAGACACCAAGCATCAGCGGATTGTTTCCCAATATTGCCGCCGCCCCCACCACGGCGAGCGGCCCATCTCCGCCATGACGAACAGCCCTGGCCTGTTTCGATCCGAGCGGCCCATTGAAAATAGCGGCGGCCTGTTCTAGCTTGCGTCGAGAACCGGGCAGACAATTTTCGGAAACCGGTTTTGAATATCAGGACCATGGGCCAAGCCGAAAGACCGACCTGCTCCGGTTGCGGGGCTTATTTGATCCTGGCACTGCCGCCCGTCGGTCCCGGGTCCCGCCAAGAGGCGGCGCTATGCTGGCCCTCCTGCGGGTGCCTTTTTAACCGGTCTCGCGCCTGCCGTCTGACCTCCGCTGCGCTGCGGCCCAAGCGCCCTTTTTTCTCGTGAGGGGCTAAGAGGCTCTGCCTCTCGCGCCTGCGAGGTACAGAGGGCCAGGGGTTATGCGCGGCGCTTCGTTGCGCGAACCCCTCTTTAATGGAGACGATCACGGGCGAGCGGAAACGTCGCCAATGCGAGAACTTGTAAGGACTTACGATTGACGCTCCGCATCGCGCGCCGCGCACACGAGCACGCTGGAAGTGCATATACACCCTAAGATTATTCTAGTATCATATACCCTCTGGGATTGAAGGTGCGCCACCGCGTTCCTTCTAGATGGTGCTGCCGCGAGATGAGTGCACACATAAATGCGGAGACCCTCTCGAGGCGCGCGGCGGTGAGCCAATCGCGGCCGCTTGATGTGGCCCTCGTGTCGATGCCGTTCGGGCAGCTCGCGATGCCGTCGATCGCACTCGCCATCCTGAAATCGACGCTCTCGGCGCGCGGGTTACATGCTCGGACAACCCATTTTACCCTGGATTTCGCCGAACTGATCGGCGTGCAGCTATACGCGATGATTGCGGTGGGCTTCCCAGGCAATCAGTTGATGGCCGGAGACTGGGTCTTCTCGCATCTGTTGCCAGGAGACTTCGAGGACGATCCTGACGAATACCTGCGGCAGATCATCGATAACGATGACCCGGACTCGCTGATCGGTCCGGTCGATCCGGCCTCGTTCATCGAGGGATTCCGCGAAGGCCTGCTATTCGCGCGGGAGCGTTCGCGCCTGTTCGTACGGGAGTGCGCGGAAAAATTGGTGGCGGGCGGCGCGCCGATGATCGGTTTCACGAGCACCTTCCAGCAGAACGCGGCATCGATCGCCGTCGCCCAGGAGATCAAGCGGCTTGCGCCGGATACCATGATCGTGATGGGCGGCGCGAATTGCGAAGGCGAGATGGGCGCGCAGCTCATAAAGACCTACGATTGCCTGGATGCGGTGATCTCCGGCGAGGCCGACTGGATATTTCCGGAGTTCGTCCAACGCGTTAAGCGGGGCGAGTCGCCGGCCGGAATTGCTGGCGTACATCTTCGCGGCGCCGCGTCTCCACCCGAGAAGCAAATTTCCTTCGTCCTGGACATGGACTCGCTTCCGGACTGCGATTTCGACGACTACTTCCGGCAACTCGCCGAAAGCAATCTCGCCGACAAGGTCCAGCCGATGGTGCTCTATGAGACGGCGCGTGGCTGCTGGTGGGGCGAGAAGGCGCACTGCACGTTCTGCGGACTGAACGGCCAGACCATGCAGTACCGGCGCAAGTCGCCGACCCGCGCGCTCGAAGAACTTGCCAGCCTGACAACCCGATACCCCGGCCGCGCCATCTGCGTGGTCGATAACATCCTGGACATGTCCTATTTCAAGACCTTCATCCCGGCGCTGAAGGAGTCCTCGCTTGACGCCGACCTCTTCTGGGAAGTGAAGTCGAATCTGAAGAAATCTCATGTTCGGCAGCTCAAGGAAGCGAACATTCGCCGTATTCAGCCGGGCGTGGAGAGCTTCAGTTCGCAAGTTCTGACATTGATGAAGAAGGGCGTATCCGGCATTCAAAACATCCAGCTTCTGAAATGGTGCCGGGAGATCGGAATCGAGCCGATCTGGAATATTCTCTGGGGCTTTCCGGGAGAGGACTCGGAGGAATACCGGAAGATGGCGGCCCTCTTGCCGATGCTGTTCCACCTGACACCGCCGATCACGGGCAAGCAGATCCGCCTCGACCGGTTCAGCCCGAACTTCACGTCGTCCGCGGCATTGGGCTTCAGCCGCGTCCGCCCGTCTCCTGCCTACAAGCATGTGTACCGGCAAAGCGACGAGGTCACCTACAATCTCGCCTACTACTTTGTGTACGACTATGCGGACGGCCGCGATATCGAGACCTATGTCACTGGCGTCCGACTCGCAATCGACGACTGGGTCGACCGCCACCCGGACGAGGAGCTCTATTTCACGGACTGCGACGGCGTCGTCCAAGTCGCCGACTATCGCGCCATCGCACGGGCGCAGCACCACGCGCTGGCCGGGTTGGAGCGCGAGATCTTCCTGCACTGCGATCAAGCGCATCCCCGGCCGCAGATCCTCAAGACGTTCCGCGATCGCGGTTCGGAGCAAGATGTTGCCGAAGCGCTTCGCCGCCTGATCGACGACAGGCTGATCTTGGAGCACGACGGGTCCTATCTGACCCTGGCGCTCTCCACTGCAAGCTACACGCCGAAGCAACGGCACGCCGCTTGACGCGTGTCCGTGCATGCTTTCGCCACGGCCCCCAGCGGCCCCGTCGCCACGTTGTCCGGTTCATCCCCTGCCTCCACGCGCAGACGGAAAACGCGACAACACGCGCGCAACCTAAATATGCATACTTGCAACGGTAGTCTTTAAGTAGTAGCGTACGAAACGTGGCAGTCCCACCAGATGGCGAAGATATCATATTTTCAATCGCCTATCGGTCGTCGCTTGACGACGCGAGCACATCTCACGGCCCGCCGATCGGCGCGGGGCCGGAACCAGGAAACGGAGGGTCGAAATGAGCGAGCCGCTTAAGGAACACGAGGTGGTCGTAACAGTTCCCCAGGGCACCGGGAAGCACGTCCGCGTGGAAGAGGCGACATCCAAGGGCCAAGGAGGAGCACCCGAGATCACCGTTAAAGTGAGCAACAAGCGCAAGTACGACGTCAGCGTGCCGATCCTCGGAGTGATCGTTAAGTAACGAGTCGATAGCCTGAACAAGGATGGTTCGACCACGACGGGCTAGTTGTGCCCGTTGTGGTGTGGGTTTCCCGGGTGACGGTTCCGAAGGAATGGTTATGGACCTGGACACACGATGGGTCGCGCACTTCGACGCAGCCGTCGTGGAGATTTCGGGGGGCGCCGTTATCGACGGTGAGTTGTCGAGCGTCGAGGTAATCGGCGTTCCAAAACATGCAGTGTCGCGCGTCATGTTGTCGCTGGACGGAGGACGCACCCTGAATGAGGTCGCCGCGCGTATAGGCATGCCGGCGAGCCATGTCAGCGCGATTTGTGGCGCCCTTAGCGAAGCCTCTCTGATCCACAAGGCCGGAGCCGGCGATAGGCCGGTTTCGCATGAAGACTTCGCCGAACTGTCGCAGCGGGTGTTTGCGGCCTGGAAGAAGCGTCTGTTCAGCCATCGGCTCTGGCAGGACCTAGTGGCCGGGACGGCGCCAGCCGGTCAGTTCGCCGGTTGGCTCATGGAGAACTATCATTTCATCGAGGGCGTGAACGACCGCCTGGGATCTGCGACGGCGTATTGCCGGTCGCGGGCGGGACGCCGCCACTTCGCCCGGCATTTCCGCGAGGAGTACGATCACGGCGAGTTCTTCATTCAAGGGCTTCTGGCGCTCGGCTTCAGCCGGGATGCCATCTACGCGTCGCGCCCGCTCGCCAGCACGCGGGGCATCATCAATCACATGCGGCGATGTGCGCGGCAGGACTCACTGTTCTACGCGGCGTGCTCGGGCTTCCTTGAGTCGACTGGCGGCGATCGCTCGAATGCCCGCGCTTTCTTCGACGCCGTGACGGAGAACTATGCCAAGGACCGGCCGGCGATCGTCTCCCCCCTGGTCAACCACCTGGAACTGGACGAAGAATACGGCCACAACGGAGTGATCGAGAGCGTTGGCCCCTATCTGGGCACAATAAGCCACGCCCGGGCCAGCGCGGCCCTGCAGGCGGTCCGAGCACTTGTCGAGGGCCTGGAGCTCTGGTCCTCCGACATCGTCCGGCACTACGCGAGCGACACGATCACTCTGCGGGCGCGGGCCTACGGATCTCGGCGACAGGTAGGTGGGGACATAACCGATGAAGGTCGCTAGATGACTGCTGTTACGGCGCTCGGCGCCAAACCGATGATCAGCGCTAGCGCCGACATCCGCGGCAGGGCCGACGGTGGGGTGGTAGTGGAGACGGATGACTATGTCCTGGAGTTCGATGGTGCGGCGGGGCGCTTGATCGTGCAACTGGCGGACCGGCTCGACGGCGGGGACACGATTCAAGATCTCGCGGCCGCGGTCGCCTGTGACCCGAGCCTGGTCGCCCAGGTGATAGAGACCCTGCAGGTGCACGGCGCCGTATTCGATCTGGCCGCGGCCGAAGACCTGAGCGGCGGCGAGCTGCGGGCAGCCCTGCGGCAGGAGTGCGCCTTCTGGGCGAAGGAGATCCAGGCGCATTCGTTCTGGCGGACGCTCCTGAGCGGCGCGGCCAGTCCCGAAACCGTTTTCGGATGGGGCATCGAGCAGTTTCACTATGTCGAGGCGGCAAACGAATACATGGCCGCGGCAGCGGCAAACTGTCGGCTCGACCACGGCATCAGAATGCAGATCGGCAAGCGGTTCGCCGAAGAGGCCGAACACGGCGATATCTTTCTGCGCGGTTTGGAGCGTTGCGGCTTCGCACACGAAGCGGTAGTCAACGCGCCGCCTCTTCCGGCGACCAACGCTTTGAAGGATTATCTGTTCGAACTCGCGTGCTCGGACACCGTCGCGACCGAAGCGACCTTCAATCTGATGCAGTCGAGCGGCGAGCCGCTGACCAAAGAGGGGCTGGCCAGGTTCTACGGCGAGTTGACGCGCCTCTATTCGTTTGCGGGGCCGATGTTCGGGGCGTTCCACGACCACGCCCTGATCGATGTAGAGGCAGGGCACGAGCGAACGATCTTCGACGGGCTATGCGACACACCCGGCCTGGTCACGTCCGTCGTCGGGCGCCGGGCGATCGACGCCGTTCGCGGCCTAGCGGAGCATTTCATTCTGTTCTTCGATAACATCGAAACCTACTATGGCGCGCGCGATGCCATCGTCCCCCGGCGCGCGGTCGACATGGACGCATTCGCGCGATGAACCACGCGATGGCGGGAACGGCTCTGACGCAAGAGTACGCCGCCCGGTTTCCGCAATCGCGCAGACTGCACGCCCGGGCCGTCGCGTCACTGGCCGGTGAGGCGGCCCACGACTCCTGGCGCTTTGACCCGTTCCCCGTCTATTTCGCCACGTGCGACGGCGCCCGCAAGACGGACGTGGACGGGAACACCCATATCGACTTCTGGATGGGGCATGGCGCGCTCCTGCTCGGTCATCATCATCCGGATGTCGACGGCGCCGTCGAGGCCCAATTGCGGACCGCGTCCCACTATGGCGGCGCGCACGCGCTGCAGGTCGAGTGGGCTGAGCGGATCATCGCCTTGGTCCCCTCGGCGGAGCGTGTTCGGTTCGTGGCTAGCGGCACCGAGGCGACCCTGTTAGCGCTGCGGGTCGCCCGCAGTGTCACCAAACGTGCCGCCGTCATCCGGATCGACGGGCACTTTCACGGCTGGCATGACGAGGCGTTGGCGAAGGCCATCCCGCACGACATTGCGGGCTTCAACCCCGGCAATGTGGAGAATCTATACGTCCTGCCATTCGATCTCGACCTGTTGAACGATGCCGTTGACGATCTGCGGCCAGCGGCGGTCATCCTCGAACCGGGCGGTGGCAGCGCCGGTGCACTGGCCTGGAGCATCGATAGCCTCGCGGAGCTGCGCCGCATCACGGAGCGGAGCGGCACGCTGCTGATCTTCGACGAAATCATCAGCGGGTTCCGCTACGCCCCCGGCGGCGTTCAGGAGCTGAGCGGCGTGGTGCCGGATCTGACCGTGCTGGCGAAGATCGCCGCGGGCGGACTGCCCGGCGCCGCGCTCGCCGGACGTGCCGACATCATGCGAGTCTTCGGTGCCGGGATCCGGGACGGGGCCATTCTTTCCGCCGTTCCCCATACCGGCACCTTCAACGCGTCGGCCACCTCGGCTGCCGCCGCCATCGCGACGCTGGACAAGGTAGCGGACGGCACGCCACAAGCGGCGGCCGACCGCGCTGCCGGACGCCTTGTCAACGGCATCAATTGCTGCGCCGCAGCGCATGGGGCCGCCGTGCGCGCCTTTCGACAAAGCTCCATCTTCCACCTTGTCATCGGCGCGGCGAGCGATGAGCACGCGGTCGTGGGGCCGTCGCCCGACGTCCTGATATCGCAGCGTACCCACCGGAAGGACTACGCTGCGCTCCGTCAATCGCTGCTCTTGAACGGCTTCGATGCTCATCTCGTTCACGGGTGGGTATCCGCTGTGCATTCCGAGCCGATCATCGACGCGGCGATCGAGGCCTTCGACCGCGCCCTCGCCCGCCTCGGGCGCGGCGCGGACGCGCCGAACATCTTCAGATCCTGACAGGACGGCTGTGAGTGTCCGGTCTGCGCTATGCTGACCCGCCCGCGGGTGCCTTTTTAACCGGTCTCGCGCCTGCCTTCTGACCTCCGCTTCGCTGCGGCCCAGGCGCCCTTTTTTTCTGGTGAAGGGCTAAGAGGCTCTGCCTCTCGCGCCTGCAAGGCATCCCAACACGTCCCGCCGCATCCCCCCGTCTCCCGCAAGCGGGATCCCTCGGGCGGAGCCTCGGCGCGCCGCGTTCGGAGCCTCCTTGCACTTGCTACCTCCGCTCTTCGTCAGAGGGCCAGGGGTTATGCGCGGCGCTTCGCTGCGCGAACCCCTGTCTAAAGGAGACAATCATGACCAAGAGAAAAAACGTATCAGCCACCGTCCCCGCAAGCGGCGCCACCCTTTTTATCCCGCTCAACAAACTCAAAAAATCCCCGCGCAACGCCCGCAAGACCCCGCATACCAAAGCCGAGATCAACGCGCTCGCGGCCTCCATCGCCGCCAACGGCATGCTGCAAAACCCGGTGGTTGAGCCGGAATTCACCGACAACGGCAAGCCAAGCGGATTCTACCTTGTCACCATTGGCGAGGGACGCCGTCAGGCGCAGCTGCTTCGCGCCAAGAAGAAGGAAATCACCAAGGCCGAGCCGATCCGCTGCCTGATCGAGACCGTGCACAACGCCCTTGAAATCTCCCTCGCCGAAAACGCCATCCGCGCTCCGATGCATCCCGCCGACCAGTTCGAAGCCTTCTTCGAACTCAACCGCGATCACGGCATGAACGCCGAGGACATCGCCGCGCGTTTCGGCGTGACCGCCGCCGTGGTCAGGCAACGCCTCAAGCTTGCGGCGATCAGCCCGGTTTTGATGCAAGCCTATCGCGACGAGGAACTGAACCTTGACCAGCTGACGGCCTTTGCGTTTACCGACGACCACGCCAAGCAGGAACGCGTATGGGCGGATTTGAGCGGTCACGTCGAGCGCGACGAAATCCTCGAAATCCTCAACGGCGACCATATCGCCGTTGACGACAGCCGAGCGCAATTCGTCGGCGCTGAGGCCTATCAGGCGGCGGGCGGCGCGATCCTTCGCGACCTGTTCGACGAGGAACACCAAGGGTTCTGTACCGACCCCGAGCTTCTCAACCGCCTCGTTCGCGAAAAGCTGGAGGGTGTTTCGATCTCTATTCAAGCCGAGGGCTGGAAGTGGGTCGAGATCATGCCGCACTACGACTACCAAGCCGTCGCCGACATGCGCCGCATCTATCCCGAGGCACCGCCCCTGTCCGAGGACGCCGAGGCCAAGATCGAAACACTCGAAGCGGTTCTGAACGCGCTCGAATTTGGAGACGAGACCGACGAGACCACTGCCGAAGCGGAAAGCCTTGAGGAGCAGATCGCGGCGTTGCGCGGCAATGATGCGTTCGATCCTGCCGAGGTCGCGTGCGCCGGGGCGATTATCAGCATCGGACGCGACGGAGAGCCGCGCATCGAGCGCGGTTTCATCCGGCCCGAGGACGATACCGGACGCACCGCCAAGGGCACATCAAAGCCGCGCGGTGACGGCCCCGCTCCCCTTTCGGAAAAGCTGATCGCCGAACTCACCGCCTACCGCACTGTCGCCTTGCGCAATGCCTTGGGCCAGGACCCCGACACGGCACTGATGGCCGTGGTGCATGCGCTGGCATGCGCGGCATTCTTCCCGCATTCCGAGGTGAAGTCCTGTCTCAAGATCAGGAGCCAGAGCGAATACCTTGAACGCTACGCCCCCGGCATCGAGGAAAGCGACGCGGCCAAGGAGATCGCCAAGCGGCACGCCGCATGGATTGATCGCATCCCGGACGACGCGGAAGAAATGTGGGCATTCATCCTCACCTTGGATCAACGCGAGCTTCTGGCGCTGCTGGCCGAGTGTGCCTCGGTGACCGTCAACGCCGTTGCCGCGCGCGACAGCCGCGATATGGCAGCCGATCATGCTGACCAGTTGGCGCAATCTGTCCTTCTCGACATGCGTCCGCAGTGGAAGCCAACCGTCCAGAATTACCTTGGCCGCGTCAGCAAGGATCGCATTCTCGAAGCGGTGCGCGAGGGCGTCTCGAAGGAAGCCGCCGATAACCTTGCCAGCATGAAGAAGCTCGCCATGGCGGAAGCCGCCGAGCATCGGCTACAGGGCCACGACTGGTTGCCGCCCGTGCTGCGTGCGCCGCAGCCGGTGGCGCTCGCCGCCGAGTGATGCCGCGCTTCAGCGACATCCTGATCGTTGACGGCCACGCCTTCAGTTGGAAACGCCTGTGTGACTTGCGGCGCGCCCAACTGGAGGCCGAGCGCAAGGCGCATGCGGCGCAGCTTGCATTGTTCGAGGCGCATGACGATTGCCGCCCCGCCACCGAGCGAACCGCCGCCATTCGCTACCTTGAGCCGGGATTGCTGGAACTCATTCACCGTTGAGGCCCGGCAACGTGGATTCGTTTCCATGCCCGTTCCGGCTGCCACACGGGGAGGCGCGGTTTCAGCATGGGGCATTCCGCCGGAGCGCACGGCGGCATCAAGCCCGCTCGCTTCCGCCTCCGGCTTTTGGCCGGAGGACGTGCAGCTCCGCGCCGCTTCGCGGTGCTGCGCAGCCTTTGACGCCCCCGCTCAACCGCCCCGGCTGCCTTGGCCCCATGCGCCGCGCAATCCCGTGCGGCCGGAATGAGGGAACCACCATGAAAACAGAATCCACCCATGCCGCCGGCACGGCCCGGCGTGATCTATACCAGCGCATCACCGACCAGATCGTGAGCGAACTCGAACGCGGCGTCGCGCCCTGGCGCAAGCCATGGAATGCGGGACACCTCGCGGGCCGCGTGACGCGCCCGTTGCGGCACAACGGCGTGCCTTATAACGGCATCAACGTCATCGTGCTGTGGTGTGCCGCGATGGAACGCGGCTTTGAGGCTCCGCACTGGATGACCTTCCGTCAGGCGCTTGAACTCGGTGGCCATGTGCGCAAGGGCGAAACCGGGAGCCTTGTCGTCTACGCCAATGCGATGAGCCGCAGCGAACTCGACGAGGCCACCGGCGAGGAAGTGGCCCGCGCCATTCCCTACCTGAAATCCTATACCGTGTTCAACGTCGCGCAGATCGAGAACCTGCCGGAGCGATACTGCACAAAACCCGCGCCGCGAAGCGAGCCGTTTCCGCGCATCGAACGCGCCGAAAGCTTCTTTGCTGCGACCAAGGCGGATATCCGGCATGGCGGCGGCAGCGCCTATTACGCGCATGGCAGCGATCATATCCAGATGCCGCCGTTCGAATGCTTCCGCGATGCCGAGAGCTATGCCGCGACATTGGCTCATGAACTCACCCACTGGACCAAGCACAAAGCACGCCTTGACCGCGAGTTCGGGCGCAAGCGTTGGGGTGACGAGGGCTATGCCATGGAAGAACTGGTCGCCGAGCTTGGCGCGGCCTTTCTCTGCGCTGACCTTGATCTCACCCTGGAGCCGCGTGACGACCATGCGGCCTATCTGGCGCATTGGCTCGCGGTACTGAAGCGCGACAACCGCGCGATCTTTGCCGCCGCCGCGCATGCGCAGCGCGCCGCCGATTATCTCCACGGGCTGCAGGCCGCCCCGGCGCTGGCGGATGCTGCCGCCGCATGAGCCACGCTAGGCCGGGATGGCCTCGCGCCGTCCCGGCCCGCGCCTTATTTCTCCCTTGTCACGCGGCTCCTTGATGCTGCCCAACCGGGCGTGTCCGCGCTGGCGTTTCCCTGCAGTCGCGTGCGTTACCAATCTTTCGTCTCCATTCCGCTCGCCCATCACCGACGACGACCTGATGATGTTGCCCCATGTTGCATCAGCCGATCGCCACGCGCTGCGCGCGCCCTCCGGGAACGCAACGAAAAAATTCTCCAAATGAATTTTTATCGTTGCCGTTTGGCGCTCGTGCCGCTGCGGTCACAGGGGCAACACGATCGTCATCGTGACGGGCGTGAAACTTAAAGGAGACTGACATGATTATTGGGACCTTCGACTACTCGGCGAAAGAAAACACCTACCACGGCAATCTGGCGACGCTGGTCGTTCAGCACCGCGGCGTGTTCTTCCGTCCAACCGAAAAATCCGGCGACAAGGAGCCGGACTACCGCGTTGTCATCGACACCGACTGTGGGCCGTTCGAGCTGGGCGCCGCCTGGAAGCGCACCAGCGAGCGCGGGCAGGAATTTCTGTCGGTCTCGCTGGACGATCCCTCGTTCAGCGCGCCCATAAACTGCGCGATGTTCATGAACGAGGGCGGCAATGATGCCACGCTGGTCTGGAACCGTTCGAAGCCAAAGCCAGCGAACACGGCCACGGCAACCACCGCCAAGGCGAGAAAGGCCAAGGCAGCCTAAACCTCCGTTACCTCCGCACCGGCTGCTTCGGCAGCCGGTGCTTTTTTTATGCCTAGCCGAGATGATACGGGTCCGGTTCATAGAGTCCGCCCAAGCGCGGGATATTCCAATTTGGCATCCGACCACCAAGAGGGATCATGCTTCTCGGCGAAAAAGACTACGGATTGGCCCTGAAGGGGCAATCCCTCGACGCCTCCTCAAATCTTGAATGTTCCTAATTTGTTCTATGGGTATAGCTCAATAGAAACCGGTGCTAAATCAGATAGTTAGAGAAGGGCGTGGCCCGCCTGCCACTCAGCGCCTGAAATCCATTAGCTTCCCACTATGTACTCTTTCGTGGGTTCCTTAGTTGGTTTATGAGTCGTTCCAGGAGGCTGCATGATCATCGACTTTTTGGCCGCAAAAGACCGCCTCTTGGCCGCCAGCAGAACCGACGATTCACAAAGCCATGCAGGCTCGCCTGCTCGCGTGGACTTATCGCAATGGCCTCGTCGACCTTTGTCTCCCGCCGATTACGGCCGATTACTTGCGGAGATTCATCGCGACCGCATTTCCGCCGAGCGGTCGCCAGGGTAGCTACAGGCCTTTGGTTCCCTTCGGCGCAAGCCCGATAGGCATCCACAAGCCTTGGTCGTATTCGCCCGCTTCGGACGCCCATTTGTTCAAAGCGAACATCAGCTGAAAGCTTGTGAACGCATAGTCCGTCAGCCGACGCATTAGCGCCAGATCATACGCAAGTCTTGGCCCCTCCTCATAGACGAACGCGTACTTCTGGCGTGAATCCACGCACATCAGCGCGAGTACGTCCATTTGCCTACAACACAGGATTCGATGATCTGAGGGCAGCAAGACAGATCCCCTCGGCCCGCCAATAAGTTGGACCACCATCGAATTATAGTGCTGCGGCGTTGTATCAGGGTCCGGTTCGCGCGCTTTCTCACGACGCCGAAAATCCTCGATCAACTCTATGATGTCGGGATGAACGAAATAGTTCATCCGATAGTTTTCCGACAGCAGCGTGCGGTACACGTAATTGTCCCGAACGGGGATGGGATCGTCGCGAAGTTCTTCGTCGTTCAATACCCGGTCATGTTCGGAAGATGCGCGCACAATCGGGGCGTAGAAGAAGCGCGGCGAACGACCCGGCACCTTCATCTCGAACAGATATTTGATATTGGCATCGAACTGTCCAATATCCGGCCGGACGCACCCGAAGATGCTCACCGCCGTCTTGCAAAGCTCTTCGAGATAACGCGTGTGGGCTCGCGCCGCAGACTTCAAATGGTCCGGGGTCGGAGCCGCCTTTTGACAGATGATCATGTCGATGTAGCGTAGGACTTCCGATTGGAATGGGCCAAACTTGTCCTGAAGTATACCGAACTGCTCCTCCGCGAATGCCTCGCTCGCAGCGGATTCATCCTTAAGCTTCTGAATCTTGTTCTTGTTCCATTTCGAGAGCCCGACCACGCCAGAAGCCGCTGCGGAACTGGCGACCACGCCCGCAGCTAGGTAAGGATAGTTGACGGCATATGCACCGGCACTGGCTGCAGCCGTCAAGGTTGCTGCAGTGACATGCTTTCCGTGTCCAAAAGTAGCTAGACCTTCGATCAAGGCGTCGGCCGCAGCCAGCGCCCTTCCGGGAAGGCTACGCTTAGTCCGAGGAGACTTTCTGTCTTCCCGCATGGCGTCCTCCAGTGATCGTGTTTTTCTTATCGTTACAGAAATAAAGCAGGTGTCAAAGCACGAAATTCGATTTCGCGGTGCGGAATTGCGGCGCCATTTTGTTGCCTTCAGAAACAGAGTTCTTTGGTCATATTGCCGAAATAGCACCGCTTCCTTCGTGAAAATTGCGTAACTCCTTCGGTGACCACAGGTTGCGACTTAAGTAGTAGAAGTTTGAAGGTTAAAGGGTTTGGTTTCGTGCACCGCCAGAATTCACGGATTCTGATGCGCCTTGAGACGAAGCCGCCGCTTTGGCGCAAGCGCAAGAGTTTCGAGGAGGCAGGTCCTTCCTCGAATGAACCCGGACGCGCCCGTTAAGGCGACGAAGCGTTCAAGAAGGCATGACAAGGGCAGCCTGAACACCCGCCGCTCCGACGGCCCGTGCTTCTCTATGTCAGGATTGGGGATGGAATGGGTCCGGATCGAACTGGCCGGATAGGCGCGGGATCTTCCAATACGGCATACGGCCCACGAGCAGTGGGTCATGCTTTCCCGCGAAGAACACGACCGACTGGTCGGACGGTAAGCTCATCATGCGCTCGAATGGCAACAGCGGGACGCGGCTCTCGCTGCGGGATTCCCCTTGCTCGCTCTTGAGAATAACCTCCCATATCGAAAATGAGGGCGGCAGCGTTGCGTACGCTGCCAAGGTCAGGGTACTTACGATAACGGGGAAGTGCGCGATCTCGATGGGGGTCGCTTGGTCTCCGCGGACGAATACAAGTCGCCCACGCTGGAAAGTCAGAATTAATCGGCGCTACAATTCGGATATGGCGCTGGTGATAAGAATGAATGAAACGCACGACAGAGTTCGCGATTATTTTCTGTTGCCGACCGCGGAATTGCTAAATTGCAAGGTCAAGAAGTTGAGCACCGCAAATCGGTTGTTTTCTGATTTCCGCCGGCATACCAACTTGGATGCTCTCTTCGACTTCGTGCGTACCGCATAAACATGGTGCACGATCGAAAAGTGTGTCTCGATAGCTGAGCCCTCTTGATCGCGTGACGCTGCAAATCGATTTCGCTGGATGTCGCGTTCGACGTGGACTTTATCCTCGGTTGGTCGGCCAGCCGATGTGCAGCCAGGTCCAGCCATATTTCCCGGCCCAAGCCAGCGCACCGGAACAGGCCATCGAGATCACGGCAGTCCAAGGGAACGACCGCCCGCGCACAGCGCCGATCGAGCGAAGATACAGGTAGCCTCCCATGAGCCTACCGTAATTCTTTTTGAAATCACCGTTGAGCTTCGCTATCTCAACAAGCTCCGAAAATTGAACGGACATGAAAGTCTCCCGACAAACGCCAGGCATCTCATAGACCATTGATTTGCCCGACGGGGCAAGTCCGCGTTGGGTCAGGTGCGTTGCGTCCCTGACGATGCACCCAGTGACGGCGCCACGCACTCGGCCCGTGCGACCGAACGTCGCGCCGACCGAAATCAACCGTAAAGCGAGTGGCGACGGATCGGGCGCCTTTGCTAGAAAAGCGAAATGGGGTATTTCATTTCAGCCATTGCCAGGCGGATTTTTCCGCCAACAGAGACGTTAGAGGGCTACGGCGCCCCGGAATTAGTTGACGTCATTTTCCAAAAGACCACGGCCTACGATCCGGATGACGCATGGCCGGAGATGGACGGCGTTTCGTCCGCTCTTGATTTTGGCGGCGCTTGTGGCTTGCACTACAAGCGAGCCCGCCGGCAATCGCCTAATATTCGTTGGGCGGTGGTCGAAACCCCTCCGATGGTCGAACGGGCTTCGGCCCTGGCGACGGATCGACTTCGGTTCTTTACCGATATCTCACAAGCGCAGAAATGGCTCGGCCCAATCGACGTCATGCATTCGAACAGCGTTCTTCAATACACGCCGGACCCTGAAGAAACGCTGAAACGACTGTGCGCCCTCCGCGCCAAACGATTGGTTTGGGAACGGCTCAGCCTTTCCGACGCAAACATCGAACGCGAAGTGCAATCGTCGCTGCTCGGCGACAACGGTCCCGGTTCGTTGCCCGGACTCCAAGAGAAAATCGTGAAATACGCGCGGATCAAGATTCCCGAGCAGACGTTCCTCGCCGCGCATGCGGACTACGTTTTGATCGAACGAGGTACGGATTGGTTCCGGTTTGCTCTTCGATAGCCAGGATCAGGCGCGTCTGGCTTCGCCGACCGGGCTCTACGCCACCCGCTCTCGCGGGTGTCGCCGAGCCCCGCAGATCCCGAACGGGGATCCCGGGTCTCGGCCTTCGGTCACGATCCCTCGCGCAACGAATGAGGCGTCGCCCCACCAATCATTCCGATTTATTCCGTGCCGAGTCCGAATCGTTCCTATCCGATGTGCCGTTGATTTTCGCTAGACCTGAGGATCATCCACCCCTTGCCACAGGAGATTGATCCATGAACGTTATCACGATCGGAAAAAGACTGGTCCCCGCCGAGCAGATTGCCCTTGTCGAACCGTTCGATCCCGCGAGCAATCCAGAATTCCAGTCCGACAAGGCCTTCAAGGGCCGGGTCGTCCTGCTCAACCGCGACACCGTGCTCACCGAGATGACCCCGCGGGAGTTTGCGGAGGCCTACGGTTTGCGCCTGCTTGCCGAGGACAACATTGCCGTCAGCCAGACCGTTGCGTTCCGGGTCGAAATCTTCACCCCAACGGAAACCTTCAAGCCTGAGAGAGCCTACCTCACGCGTCTCAAATGGTTCGACCCCGACGGCAACGCCCATAGCAAGCTCCTGGTTACCGAGCCCCAGATTGTCATCGAGGAGCTCACGCGCCGCGAAGGCAAGCCGGTGGTGAGGCCGGACGGAGAGCCGCCGCGGCGTCCGGCAACACGGCCGGCGAGAGGCCGCAAAGGATCGCGCCGGATGGAAGCCTTCGAAAACTAGCGCTCCCGATTGGACGTTCGTCAGTTGTCCCTGCCGAAGACATCGGCAGGGACGTTTCCTTGCCGGAATGGGGAGCGCTAACTCACAAGCCGCAACACTCGATGAGTATTATCTAGCGTCGCCAACACGGCGGTTCGGTCTTTGGCGGGCGGTCCTGTTGCTCAGCGACATCAAGCCAACGCTATCCTTTCTCGCGTATTTTGAACGCTTGCTGGAGACCGCGCATCTGAGTTGCAAACTGCCGCGCGCCGCCTTTTGGCGCGAGCGACACGTCAACGGTCGACGCCTCATCGAGCAAAGCGGGTTGATGGAGATCGCAAGCGACGTCAGCAAGTGCCGCGATCAGGTCGTTTATCCTGTCGAGAGCCTCCACATAGCGTGCAAGACAGCAGACAGTTTCGAACCCGCCCATCTCCTGGACCTTGCCTGCCACGATTGTTTGAACGATGGACGGCTCGATTTCCGTCCGCATCGACAGCCGGTCCTTGATGCGGCGCGCCTTTTCGCGGTCGCGCTGAACGAAAGCTTCGCCCACATCACAAAAATCGATCAGCGATCGCTTCGACAGCTGGCAAAGGTGATCGCCCAGCGACGTCGGCATCGCCGCCATGAACTCCAGGCCAATGATGCCATCGGCATGCGTCCCGATCTCATTGAGGATCAGGTTTGCCTTTGTGCTGGCGACAATCTCCCGCAGGTCAACGGCAACCGGTTGACGCCGTGCAATGAGAAGAACGGCGGCTTCATCTAGTTCGCGACAATGGTGATAGCGATTGATCGCGATCGGCTCGTTCGCCGGCTTGGGATCGTAGCCGACCTGTGTTTTCAGGCCTCGCGAGAGGGCCTGGCTGACCCCGGCGATGATGCGCGCCAAACGTTGAGCGAGGTCATCCAGCTCTACATCGAATCGTTTGGCGGTGTGCTCGAACCTCATGTTGCACCTCGGTTGGCTCGAGCGCCATGCAATTTCTGTGTCGAGCCATGTTTGCGAATGCCGATCGACAAACCGCGCGCCAGCGCGGGATCTTCCAAGATAAAATAGGCCGGGTAAGCAACCATGTTGCGCTCCATCCGTGATGCACACCACCGCGCCGTGAAGCTCCGCAACGCTTTGACCAATTTAGCTGACATGGATTGTGCCTCCTGCCACGAGGGGGAAGGAGGTTCGAACATGCTGATCGTCGGACCAATCGATGAGCTCGAACTCGCCGTCTTCCCGTTCGACAATGGCCGTGCAGTCCTCGACCCAGTCGCCAGTGTTGATGTAGTGAAGTCCGAAGCGGTGATGCATCGTGGCGTGGTGAATATGCCCACAGATCACGCCGTCGACGCCGTACTCGCGCGCCTCGGCAACCAGCGCTTTTTCAAAACCGCCGATATAGGCCACGGCGTCCTTGACTTTCAGCTTCAGCCACTGAGCCAGCGACCAATAAGGCAACCTCAGCCGGCGGCGCACCGCCATCACTACGCGGTTGGCCAGGACGGCCACGTTGTAGGCGTGACCGCCAAGCCGCGCGATCAGCCGCGCCTTCCCCACCACGATGTCGTACTGGTCACCGTGCGTGACCAAATAGCGGCGGCCCTTCGACGTTGTGTGAATGGCGTTTTGCACGATCTCAATTCCACCGAACTGAGCGCCGCAGAATTGGCGCGCGCCCTCGTCATGATTGCCCGGGATCCACACAATGCGCGTGCCCTTGCGCGCTTGACGCAACAGCTTCTGGATGACGTCGTTGTTTTCCTGCGGCCAATGATGCCGGTCGCGTAGCGCCCACAGATCGACGATGTCACCAACGAGATAGATGACGTCGGCGCTATTGTGGCGCAGGAAGTCGACGAGGCGATCAGGTCGGCTGGCCTGGAGGCCCAGGTGGACGTCCGAAATAAAGAGCGCAGGCCAATGGCGCTGTTCCTTCGGCGCAAAAATTTGCGCGGCCATCGGGACACGCCAGCCTCGACCGAGCGGCAACTGCGAAAGCAACTGACTCATGCCACTTCCCTGTGTCCAAGAAGGGCCTAACGCAGGCCCGGAACCGCTCGGGAAACTCTTGCCAACCCTGATTGTAGCAGCCAGAACTCCTGGCGCCAATACCCCGAACTACCATGACATCTGATCATTGCCATATGACAGTTGGATGACACGGCCGGGCCCTCGGGCAGGGCTCTGGCAAACCCGTGTCGCGCCAACCTCGGCTAAAGCTATGGGAATTTTATTTCGCGGGGGCAGGCTCGGGGCGAGCTGCTTCTTCCGCGCGGCAATCGGGGCGTCGCGGTTCTAGGCTCTTCCGGGCTGGGAGCAAGTCACCGAAATCGGTAATCTCTCGAATGGCCTTGCCGTTGACCACCGGCTGGAAACCCTCGTTCACAAGTTGCGTGTGAGCCTCGATCAACTTCTCTTGCCAATCCTTGTATCTCAGCAGATTTCGGACGGCGTGAAACAACCGCGCGCTGTCGCGCTGCAGGTCGGTTTGGTAATATCCACCTGCGGCAATTTGTAGCCGAAAGCGGCGCACGAGGAACGCGACCGGATTCCCATCAAGCTCGACTCCCCGAAACTGCGGTACCGCCTGCGGATCGGCCGTCAGTTCCGGGTTTCTTTTGAGCAGCCGCGTGACCGCGCTCGAAAACCCGGGATCGGCGACGACCTCCGACAGGGAGTCGCGATGTGGAGCGCCGATGCCTTCGGCGGCCGAGGTGATGACATCCCTGAGACGATCCTCAAACTCGTTGAGGTCGATCAGGTGGACGTCGGGGTCGGGCTTGAGGCCGGAGCCGGATAGGCCAAGATCATGACGCATGGGTTTCTCTGCTCCGGTGTCCCCCACGCGCCCCTCCAGCTAGATAAAGATGTCCCCTGCCGATCGCAATCGGCCGACCCCGGAACCATCTACCAGATTCCTTGGTACCCCAACAAGGGTTTACCCGAAAATTCCTCCAAACCATTAATCAATTGAGGGGTTTCCCCCGTCCGTCGAAACCGATTAGGGTTATGCACCAGAGGGTTGTAGGGGAGGCCGGATGCTCGAACATACCGACCGGATGCGGGCGCTTTGCCGCATCCTGGAGCTCAATGAGGCGCAGTTTACACAACGAATCGCCGACAAGAAGGGGAAGACACCGAGCGAGGTTCGGGAATCAACAAGAGCGTGGTGGGTCCATCGGCGGCAACCCCGCCGGGACGCCGCAATCGTGTTCGAGGTGCTGCGCGAGCGGGCTGTCGAGCGCAACGAGTTGGTACCGTGGATCCAGGAACTCTGGGGCAGGCCGATGACGCCGGCCGAGTTCGCGACGGAGTGCGGTGTATCACTCTATGAACTTGCGACCGTCTTCTCGGAGCGCTGCCAAAAACTCTGCTTCGAGGAAATCGACAAGCTCCCGTTCCTGCACCTCATGCGTGAGGAGTGGAACAGACTCTACGAGCTGACCAGCACCACCGACGCAATAAGCCCGTTGCCAGGCCGAACCGTGCTGCCCTTCCAGACGCACGTCGACAAGCTGCAGGGTTCATATGATCTATATCGGACGCATTCGTCTGAACGCTATCTCTGCCGTGAGTATTTCGCCGTGTCCAGACGGATCAATGACATCGCCGGAGAGGCCCTCTATCACCAATATGCCGAGGGCCGGCGGGAGCGCACGATCCGTCTCAGTCTGTTCTTCGCCGATCAATGGGTACACGCCATCGGCGCCTATCGCGATGTGAGACCGCCGCGCGATCCCGAATTGTCGATGGTTCATCTCACGATTATCAACGCGCCCTATCGCAGCTCAATTTTCGCCGGCGTCATGCACGACGTCATCGACAATCGGGCCGGTGTGGCGGCCGAGCGCGTCTTGCTTGTGAGACGAAAAACAGACGAAGGATCGCATCATCCCACGCCAGTGTCCCACACTGATATAACGGAAGACGAACTGCATTACCGAAAATTTCTGAGGCATTTGCGTGACGACGACGTCTCGCTGCTTGCCGTCGATCATGGGCGCATTGCCCGCATTCTTGAAGGGGAGCTTTCACCAGAAGACCGCTTGCCTTGATATTGCGGCTCGCCGCCGTTCGTTTGTTCGTTAACCTTCCGACCTTGGTGTTTCGCTCGGAGCTATATTCGCTCCCATTCGTGCCTGAGAGCCGCGTTAACCACTCTTAAAGTTTTCGCTATTTAGTTGCGGGAAGGGGGCGCTATCATCGCTGGAACCGGGGCCGTGGTTAACCCCGCATAAATTTTTCAGAACGTATTGTTTTGTGTGTGAGTAGCGTCGTCAAACTTTCGCGTCCATTTGCGGACGTGCCCGTTCGTTCGCGGCGCGTGTCACCCGAGGTGCGTCTCATCGATGTGTTTGGAAAAGACGTCCAGTTGACCGGACTTTGCCGTTATCTCGATCGCGTTTACGACATCTGGACCATCGGCGAGCTCGACGCTGCCGGCTGGAATGTCGTCAACGGCTATGATGGAAAGCTGGCCAAGAAGAAGCGTGAGCTGTTCTTTCACACCATTGGCAAGCCAGCCGAGCCACCGCCGCCCGCGGGTGGCGCTCACGTCCTTGAATTCAAAAAACCCGCGTTAGGCTGAGAGCGGTATGAGCTTCAAATCCTCGCGGAGGGCGTTCAGCTCCTTCAGCGTCATTCCAATGAACGGCGTCTCGAACCGGCTGCACGCCCGAAGCTTTCCGGTCACCCTCGCGGACAGGACGGTTATCTTAGGTTCGGTTTGCAAGGCGTTGGTGAAGGCCGTCTTCAACAACTGCGCCGTCTTCCACGTAACTGCCTTGCCGTCCATGACCGTCAGCACCAATTGGTCGAGATCGTAGCCCTCGTTGAAGCCCTGGCTTCGATCGGGGGTAAGAATTTCATCTTGCGACTGTCTTATCTGAAGCTGCTTGATGCTCGGGCGCAGCTTTTTCTCAAGGTCATCGAGAAAGCCAAGCTCGCCCTTGAAGAATCGCCGCGGGTATTTTTGACAGGCCGACCATTCTTCCAGACCCGACAGAACGCAGTTTGACGCGCGGATGCTCAAATGCTTGTAAACGTCGAGCGGCGGAACGCCGTAGAGGGCCACGGCCCTGTGGCAGGCGAATTCAGCCGCGCGGGCGACAATGAGCGCCTTCTCAATGCAGAGCGGCTCGCCTTCCCAGGCTGTGTTGAGTTGTGCCGCGTTGCAATTGTCCCAATTGCCCCGAGGGAAAAGCATCTTTCCTTCCGGCGCGAGGCTCGCGGCGGCCGCCGGCAAATCCTTTCGCACCATGGCTTGCAGGGTAAGAACGCTCGAGGATTTTCCAATCAGATGCAGAGTGCCGAGGATTTCCTGCAGGCCAATCAGTCGTACCCAGGGATAAGGGCCGAACGCCTCGCAGAAGCGCGCCAAAGTAAGGTGTGGCGCATTGCCCCTAAAAATCTCAAAGCAACTTCTTATCTGCGTCATTCGCCCGGTTCGAAGAACGGCGAAACACGTTCTTCTGTCCCCAACGCCCCGAATCAGCTACAAGTATCGGCGATGACGTTACGGCTCGGCACCATGCCTTGAGTTATCCAACGCGGATGTTTCTGCGGAAAAACATCCAAAACACCCAACCAAATATTGCTTCTCCCTTTGACCGAGTGCCAACCGATTCGCTGAAATCGGCTCGGAAGGCGTTCTTTGGAGAAAAGTCATGCGTTGGGACTTCTGGGAATTTATGCTTTTGGTTATGTCGATGGAGATTCCGCTGCTCATTGCGCCAGAGGTCAGCGAGAGCGCTGCCCGCTGGTTGCCGATCGGCAAATCGCACTTCCACCAGCTCGCCATTCTGGTGCTGACCGCAATCTTCGTTTACGGCTTGGTCTGGTTCGCGACACACCCGTCGCCGTAGTGCCCAGGGCAATCGCATATGACTCTGCAACGATGCCGGCGACTGAATCGGATCGGGAACGAAACGGAATCGAACCCCGAACATCTTCGTAGTTTTCGTTCGGATTCTACGAAATTTTTGCCATATGCGATTGCCCTGCCGTAGTGCCAGCCAAGGGCGACGGGTCTCATAACCGGAGGCTGGTACCGCGCGGCCACGGGCGGAATCGACCCGTGCACGCAGCGCCGTCAGAAGGGACGCCTGGTCACGAGCACTCGCCGAAGGAGCGCGGCCGTTTCACGGTCGCGCCTGCAATCTCCAACATAGATGAGTCGGAAGCGCCCCTGCATCCCGAGAGCGGTTGGCCCAAACCACGCGGCGAGAGCCGCAACGGCATCGCTCCAGCTCTCGCTCGCGTTGGGACCCATGGTGGATACGCCTCAGTGAGGAAAACACTGGCGTGCTTGACTACGTCCTGATCCCCACCGCCGCTGTGGTTGGCAGATCTGGCGGAAATATGAGGTTTACGGAAAAAGCACTTGTTCGCCTTGGCTTCCATCATGTTGGTTCGCCTGGAGCCTTGGCCAAACTCATCCCGTCCATGATCACTGGGCGCAGGGGGCGCGTCCGCCGGCGGCGGACCGGGCTCTCGTGAACCGAGCCGCCTTGCGTCTCGGCCATCCGGCTTAGATCCCTCGCGCAAGACATAAGGTGCCCCTCGCCGGGGGCAGTCGGTCCCGCTTCCCGCCTCACGGCGGCGCTATGCTGAAGCTCCTGCGGCTGCCCTTTTAACCGGTCTCGGAGCGGCAGTCGGTCCCGCGTCCCCTGTCACTCACGAATGAGTGACAGGTCGCTATGCTGACGCTCCTGCGGCTGCCTCTTCAGTTGAGGCGATGCGCATCCGCGCACGCCCGTTTTCTTTTTTTCGCGCTTGGCCGCGCGGGTTTCCTAAGGGGCTCTGCCCCTCGCGCGCGCAAGGCCGCGCCCCAAGGGGGTTTTGGCTCCCCCACGTCCGCAAGCGGCCGCGGTGCCCCCAAAAAAGTTGCCAAGGGGCAACTTCGCTCACCTTGCACTTGCGGTCCCCGTTCTCGGCGAAGGCCAGGGGTCATGCGGCGCGTTTTGCGCTCGCACAACCCCTGTCCAACAAAGGAGAACACCATGTCGAAAGCAAAAAACGCCAAAGCCGTCAGCGCCTCGGCTTTCGGCGCTACCGAACAATTCATCCCGCTCAACCGTCTGAAAAAATCCCCGCGCAACGCGCGCAAGATGCCGCACCCGCCCGCCGATATCGAGGCGCTCGCCGCCAGCATCGCCGCTCACGGCATTCTGCAGGCCCCGGTGGTCGAGCCGGAAATGAACGGTGAGAAGCCCACCGGCTACTATCTCGTCACCATCGGCGAAGGACGGCGGCAGGCGCAGCTGCTGCGCGCCAAGCGCAAGGAGATCGCCAAGACCGAGCCGATCCGCTGCCTCGTCGAGACCGCTCACGACGCCTTCGAAATCTCGTTTGCCGAAAACGCCGTGCGCTCACCCATGCATCCGGCCGACCAGTTCGATGCGTTCCATCGACTGAGCACGGAAAAAGGCCTCAGCGCCGAGGATATCGCCGCACGCTTTGGCGTCACGCCTGCGGTCGTCAAGCAGCGGCTCAAACTCGCTACCGTCAGCCCCCTGCTCATGGCGGCCTACCGCAAGGAGGAGCTTACGCTCGATCAACTAACCGCCTTCGCCATCACCGACGACCATGCCCGGCAGGAACACGTATTCGAGAATATCCACGGGAACGCCGACCGCGAGGACATCCTAGCCGCGCTTAATGAGCAGCACGTCCCGGCCAGCGACCCGCGCGCCGTTTTCGTCGGCAAGGACGCCTATTGCCAAGCGGGCGGGGCGCTTCTCGCCGACTTGTTCGACACGGAAAACGAGGGCTACTTCACCGATGCCGCCTTGCTGTTCGATCTCGCCGCCAAAAAGCTCGAAGCCGCCGCCGAGAGCGTCAAGGCCGAGGGATGGAAATGGGTCGAGGTGATGCCGCGCTTCGATTATAGCGCCGTCGCCGAATTCCGCCGCGTCTATCCCGAGCAACGCCCCTTGACCGACGCCGAGGCCGAGCAGCTTGCCGCCTTGGAAGAACAATACGCCGCCCTCGAAAGCGACGATGATTCCGAGGAAGTCCCTGCCGAGGCCGAAAGGCTGGAGGCCGCCATCGAGGCCCTGCGTGGGCCGCAGGTGTTCGGTCAGGACGTCATCGGGCGCGGCGGCGCGATCATCACACTCGGGCGCGACGGCAGCCTGCGCATCGAGCGCGGCTATGTCCGCCGCGAGGACGATACACGCCGCGCCTCGACCAAACCCGCCAAGACGATGGGTGCGGCAGCGCTGCCCGAAAAGCTGATCGCCGAGCTTACCGCGACCCGCACCTCGGCTCTGCGGAATGTGTTGGCGCAGCAGACGGATGTAGCCTTGCGTGCGGTGCTGCATAACTTCGCCGAGCAGGTCTTTTACGGCCCTGGCCATGGCGGATCGTGCCTGACCATCCGCGTCACGCAATCGCCGCTGGAGCGCCATGCGCCTGACATTGCGCAGAGCGAGGCCGAACGGCAGATTGCCGCCCGCCACACGGCGTGGGCCAAACGGATGCCGGAGGACGCCGACCAGCTTTGGGCCTTTCTCGGTATGTTGGCTCCCCCTGAGCAGACCGAATTGCTGGCCCATTGCGCATCACTGGCGCTCGACTGCGTGCAGCAAGGCGGCTTTCCCGCCAAGCCGGTGGCAGCCGAGATCGCGGCCTGCATCGGCTTCGACATGGCCACCCATTGGACACCGACCACCGCCAACTACCTTGGCCGCGTGACCAAGGACCGCATTCTGGAAGCGGTGCGGGAGGGCGTCTCGAAGGAGGCTGCCGACAATCTCGCGAGCCTCAAGAAGGACGCGCTGGCCGCTGCCGCCGCCGAGCGCCTTGCCGGAAGGGGCTGGTTGCCTGCCGTGCTGCGCAACGCAGCCGAGGCCGACGCCGAGAGGGCCGCATGAGCGGCGTACCCGATCTGCTGCTGGTCGACGGCCACGGCTTTAGCTGGAAGCGCCTTGTTCTGCTGCGCAAGCAGCAGGTCGAGGTCGTCCGGGCCGCCCAAGCGCGGCAGCTGGCGCTGTTTGCCATGCATGAAGATCACCGGCCGGCCGCCGCACTATCCTCCGCGCAACGCTACGCGGAACCGAGCCTGCTCGACTGGGGCTGCTGAGCGGCGGGCCTTTCGTCGACCACCCGCTCGCTGTCCTTTCGGGAAACCCGCGTGGAGCGGCGTCATCGGCACGCTGTCGAAACGCGCAGCCGGTTCAAGCCCGCTCCCCCGGATCAAGTCCGGGGTCCGCGCCGCCGGGCGGTTGCGCCAAGGCGCAAGGCTTTGATCCGGCCGCTTCTCCGTTTCGCCCTTTCGCGTCCTCGACGCCGCGCAATCCCGCGCGGGTTTCCCGAAAGGACAGCGATCATGAACGATAGTAACGTGACGCCGCGCAGCAATCTCTATCAGCGCATCACCGATCAGATCATCGGCGAACTCGAGCGCGGTACGTTACCGTGGCTCAAGCCCTGGAACGGGCAAAAGCTTGGCGAACGTGTGGTCCGGCCGTTGCGCCAAAGCGGCGAGCCGTATCGCGGCATCAACGTTATCTCGCTCTGGATGGCAGCGACCGCGTTCGGCTACGCTTCGCCCTACTGGATGACCTACCGGCAGGCGTGCGAACTCGGCGGCCAGGTGCGCAAGGGCGAGAAAGGCGCGCCCGTGGTCTTTGCCAGCAGCCTCGTCAAGAAGGACGCCGATGCCGCGGACGACGCCGAGGCGCGTGAGATCCACTACATGAAAGGCTACACGGTTTTCAACGCGGCGCAGATCGATGGTCTGCCGGAACGCTTTGCGCTGATCGCGCATCAACCGCCGCTCGATCCGCCGGCGCGTAACAGCCAGGCTGAAGCCTTCTTCGCCGCGACCGGCGCCGATGTCCGGCATGGCGGCGCGCGAGCCTATTACTCGGCGAAGGCCGATCATATCCAGCTGCCGCCATTCGAAAGCTTCATCGACGCCGTCGGCTACTACGCGACCCTTGCCCACGAGAGCGTGCACTGGACCTCACATGAGCAGCGCTTGAACCGGAGCTTTGACCGCAAGCGCTTCGGCGACGAAGGCTATGCGGTGGAAGAGCTAGTGGCCGAGCTTGGCGCGGCGTTTCTCAGCGTCGATCTGCAGCTGACGCCCGAGCTGCGGCCCGACCACGCTTCCTATATTGAGAGCTGGCTGAAAGTCTTGAAGAACGACAACCGCGCGGTCTTTACGGCGGCCGCTCACGCGCAGCGCGCCTGTGATTATCTGCACGGTCTGCAGCCCGTCGCGAGCCCTTGAGGCTCAGCGAAGCCCATCACTCCGAACCGATTTGAAAGCGGGCTCGCCGCCTGTCGTGGTCTGCGTCGGCAACACCCTATTTTCCTGGGCGGTGATGTACTTCAGCAGCACCGATTTCCGGGCGCACAAGACCGCACCGAACCTGAATACCGGCAGCTTGCTCGACTCCGCCAGATAATAGATGCGCCGCCGGTCGTCTTTCGATCCGAACAGGAATTCGGCGATCGCATCAGCACCCTCAAGTATATCGTCGGCAAGGACCAAATTGGAATCCATATGTCCTCCAGTATGCAATGGGTTGGCCCCGCGCGGATGCGCAAGACGTTCCTAAAGGCGCGGCTGGAGTGTTACCTGAAAACCCAATTCCGGTTCGACTAAACGAGAATGGGTAACTCCTTTTCTGCAATGCTCGGAAAGAGCGGCCTGAGGAACGGCTCATTGTCGTTTTTTGGTAGCACGCAAGCAATGCGAAAGTATTGCAGCGCAAAACCTTCCCAACGCTTACGGCAAAAATGCCGCTGTTTGCATAGGATCGTGTGCACTGTCCAAACCAGCTAGTCGTCGCGCCGCTGCTGCGCGCGGTCTTTTCGACGCGGACTGTAAAGCTGGCGGCTTTCGAGATAACGCTGACGCTCGTCGGGCCGCTCGGGTTGCCGGCTCGCCGCGTAAATCTCGCATGCCTTCACGAAATAACGTCTCGCGTAAAAGGCCAGGACTGCATCGATCAAAAGCACGAACCAATTGGCACCGGACGAGGCCGTCAGCCAGAGCATGATGAGGACGAGTACCAGCGCGCCTGCACCATAGAGTGAAGCTTCAAACAGACGGGCCGTCGTAACGGCGCGCGCGGCAAATTCGCGCAGAGGATTCATGGCCGTCTCCTGTCGACGGTGACAGGACGACCGTATCGCGATCCGAGGTTGGTCGATCTGAAATGTTTTGTAAGCCCGCCACGCCGCCGAACAATTCGCGCTTCGCGGGAGGCCATCACAGATAAAGTTGGGCACGGTCAAAATCGTGGAGCGAAGAAATGCCCCGTCCGTCCGACAATCCCAACTACGCTTATGAAGCTGAGGAGACGCCCCTGCTCATCGCCAATCCGGACTTCTGGTGGATGAATGAGGTAGATCGAAGCAATGCCTTTGAGGCGAGGGCGCTCGCCTATGGCGGCGAAGGTTATCGCGGCCATTCACGCGAACGATAACGAAAAGCCCGCCAGCGGTTAAGCTGGCGGGCTTTATGAGGATCAAAGCGCCTATCGTTTCGGTTTATCGGTCAGGCTTCGGATGATCTTGGACAGTTCGAGTGCTGTGTAAGCGAGTTGAACATAATCGAGATCGTGGGCAGTACTGCCTTGCACCTCCATCGGCCGAAAGAGTTCAAGGAATTTAAGCAGCAGCAACCGCAAGCGGATCAGCGCCTCGACGTTGTCATTGGCGAAGCTGCGGTTCTGTTGTTCCCAGAGGAACGCCCGAATGACGCTCTTCTGGATCGCTATCTTGCTGCCAAGGCGCGCCGTCGGCAGCCGGCTCGTCTCGGCCAGGTGATAAAAGCGGCGCGGATCGGGTTCACCAAAAAGATAAGCCGATCCATCGTTCGCCCCGACGACGAGGTCCTGAGAGATCGGTGGAACCTCGATGTAGTGAAAGTAGTCATGCGGATCGTCGAGCCTATGGGTTGCCGCGTTGTGGTTGTCATCCTTCATGACCTGTCTCCTTGCCGTTCTTGATTTGATCTGATCCGTTTTTCCGAGGGCGCCCGCGTCCCCGGCGCGGCGGCGGGGCTTCACCATCCCGACCGAGGTCACCTTTCGGCATGGCGGCGCCCGACGGCGGCTGAGGCGGCGGGTCCTTCGGCGGCTCATCCTCGGGCGCGAGCGGAGGCGAGGGATCAATCATTCCCGCTTCGGCCGTAGCGCCGCACGCGTCGCGCACCATCGCCTTGAGATGACGGCGCGTGTCGGCCATACAGTATGTCGATGGCATCGAAATGCCCCTCAAAACCGTCAGAACGATGAAGTCAAAGCTCGTGATGACGAGGGTGATGATCGCAAGCGGTACAGCCGCCAACCGATTGTCATGGATTTCGCCGCCAAACGCCCTGATCTCAGCAATCAACGAACGGTCCGCGGGCGCGTAGAGCGGCGACTGCTTGAGCTCGCCCTCGACCTCGTTGGCACGATTGGCGTCCAGGGCATCGAGTTCGCGCTTGCGGTCCGCGACCGCAGCTTTCGCCTTATCCAGACGCTCTTCGTTGGCGGAAAGCCTGGTCGCGCTGGCGTTCGACGAACTGCGGTTGGCCTGCTTGACGAGGCGATCATTCTCGGCCCCGAGCGCCTGCTCGCTCGCAACCGCGCTTTCGTAGCGCTTCCTTGCGGTTTCCCGCTTGCTGTCCTGTGCCTTCTCGGCGCGCTGGGCCAGCTGAAGATTGCCTTGCAAGTCGTTCGCGGCAAGCCGGCGAGAAATCGCCGCCTCATTGTAGTGAAGGCCGAAGAACAAGGCGATGACCCCGGCAAGCAAGAAAGTGACGGAGGCGCGCGCCCTCACGCAGGCCCGCGTCGCCGGCCCGGCGCCAATCGGAATGTCGATGGGGAACCCTCCATGACGAAGGCTTCGCATTCCAATGGGAAAGATGGCGGCGCGCACCAGCGCGTAATGGTCCGCCAGTCCCATAAAGACAGCAAGGAACACGGCGCACAGGATGATCCGAGGATCAAACGAACTGTGGGCCAGAGAATGCCCGATGAACGAGAATTCGCCGCCCAACATGCAGGTGTACATCATCACGAGCACCCCGCGTACGACGGCGCCGTTGCGCTCGCCGCGGTCGCAGTTGTCGACCAGCTCAGGGTCGTCATAGCCGGCCGCGATCAGTGCGGCCGTCATCAGAAATCCGCGCTTGCGCTCCCTGACCAAGGATTGCAACGGGATCGGAGGTGGCGTGGTGTCGCCGGTTTGCTGAAGATCATTCTGCATTTCCATTCTCCGGTTGATTTTAGGCGAGTAACGGCGTTCGGCGTCTCACTTGAAACGTCGGGTAGGTTCGCTGGAGTGCGACGGATGGGGGTGCTAGCTCGGCCTTACATCTTGGTTGAGGAGCCGGTTGATAAGGTCGATCATGCGAGTAGGGTCGTACTGATAGTCAGGAAAAATCATGCGACGCCTGACACTCTTGTCGCTGGTAAGAAACCTGACAAAGTAGGTGTCCGGTTCGCTTGAGGTCCGCAGGACGGTTGCAATGCCTTCGGGCACGAACAGACCGTCGCGAACCCGCAGAACGGTCACCACCGCGCCGATCGCCAGCGGATGCGTCGCTGCATCGGCGGCCTCACACTGAGGACAGGGCCGGCGGTTGCTTTTGGTGGTGGGAACCGCACCGCGCAGTTTCCTCGGAAATTCGTCCTTCGGGTAGACCGACATGGCAGCCTCCTAACGGCTGACTCGCGTCCCCACTCGCAGGCAAAAGAATTCCGTTCACGCGCGAAGCGCGTGCTGCGATTGAGCTAACGAATTCTGAACCGGTTTCGGACGCGACTGTGCGCGCGCCTTACGAAGGAAGGTTAACCTAATTTCCAGAAAATGCAATATCACTATTTTATATTTTTAGCGCGCCCTTTTGGCGATATTGTTTCGCCTTGGAGCGATTGTCCTCGCGAACCAGCCCTTTTTTGTAACGTTCCACGGGGTCAGTGATTCGCCTCATTATCGCGTCCGGTTCTGTTGGGACGTCGAGCGTCGAAGGCAGTCCGCGGATTCCCACTTGCTCGGCAAACTTTACGTACAGCCCCCGGTCGACGGCGAGGTCTGCTTGAGTGAGGCCCGGAATCCATTTTTTATATTCCTTGGCCACGAAGTCAAAAACGTCTGCCTTCCAGGCGTAGCCAAATTCACGCCGATTGGCCCAAGGCCGCTTTTCCGCATGCCTTTTGACGGCGGCGAACTGCGCAGGCGTAAGCGTTGGAAACGGGACGGTGATTACGTTCCCGTGCACTCTTGCAGTGAGTTCTTGTGCAACCAAGTCGCGAAGGCCGTCGCTAATGCCGGCCTCGGCGAGTGCATTCAAGAGATGCTGATTACGGTCGATGGCATTCGGCAGTTGTTCCTCCGATTGCCCGGGATGCTCGGACGGTATTACAATACCATGACCGCGAAAGAATTGCGATTTTCGTGTAAATCCAAAGAAAATCAATGCGTTATAAACGGCCCCGGGCCGATCGAGGCTAGACAAGCTCAAAATATATTCGGCTTCATAGGTACTTTGCGGATGGTAGGCGTCCATCCACTGGCCCAGTTCGTCTTTGCCGTATCTAATACCATCGAGAAAGCGCAGGTGAAAAAATGACGGCGGGGACAGTGGAGCAGTTAGCAAAACGTAGTTACACAGCACCTGAAACATGCTGCGGATTTCTTCGGCGGCCGTGGCGGGTGATGACGCTTGTCCAACATCAAAGTTCACGATCACGTCTACGTACGCGCCGGATTCATCGCTGCGTCTTATAACTGTTCCCAAGGATTCAATCTTGCGAGGAAAGAGTGTTGCAAGCTTGGCGGCCAGCTCGCTAGCCGCATCATCAAAGACGCCGTCTAGGAAGGGGGCGTCAACTGCACTTCTTACGCTGCTGTTGAGTTCAGTTACCACCCCATCTCTCCTGACAGGCAAATTCGTGCGAAGCGATCACGACTGGCCCTTTTACTAGATCCGGGCCACCAAAGCACCTAATGGTTTTACAAAGCGGTAGCATGATTGACGATCATCGACGGTTTCTTCGCGAAATGTTCGATACTGCCGTTTCGGTAGCACAGGCTGAAACTCGGCTCCCTCCACATCTTCCCGATCCTCCCAAAAAGGGCAGGGTCATCATCATCGCTGCGGGTAAGGCGGCCGCCAGGATGACGGCGGTCGCTGAACGCCATTATCTAAAGCTGATTTCCAAGGACCGCATATCAGGCTTAGGCGTGACACGACATGGATACGCTCTTCCAACGCAAATCGTTCCCATTTTAGAGTCCGGCCATCCGATCCCCGATGAAGGTGGACTGACCGCAGCTAACCGAGCACTCGAATTCGCGCAGAGTGCCACGAAGAATGACTTGGTCCTTGTGCTGCTTTCGGGCGCCGCCTCTTCAAATCTCCTCGCTCCTCTCGACGCGATCCGCTTTGCCGAAAAGCAGCAAACAACCCGCGCTCTGCTTCGCTCGGGCGCCTCTATACGGGAGATAAATATAGTTCGAAAGCATCTCTCGCGCATCAAAGGAGGGCGTCTCGCTGTGGCAGCTTATCCAGCCAAGGTGGTCACGCTGGCTTTTTCAGATGTTCCAAATGATGATCCTGAATTTATCGGAGCGGGACCGACGCTGCCCGATTCGACGACGTTAGCGGACGCGAGGGCTGTCCTTGAACGATACGGCATTCGTGTCCCCGACGCAGTTTCGTTCGCATTGAGCAATCAGGCGAACGAAACGCCAAAATCGAATCATCCCGCGTTTAATAGCGCTAGTTTTAAGTTGTTAGCACGCCCCTCTGACTCTCTTGATGCTGTTGAAGCATTTGTTCTCGGCCGCGGTTGCGAATGCATCAGGTTGGGAAGCGACATCGAGGGAGAGGCGCGGACAGTCGCAGAGTCACACGCAAATATTGCGTTAGAATTGGCGCGAGATAAGCGGCGCGCCGTTATCATCTCCGGGGGCGAACTTACTGTGACGGTTCGTGGACACGGGCGTGGAGGTCCAAATCAAGAATATGCGCTTGGTCTTGCCATAGCGCTCCGCGGAGCGCCAGGCATCTCGGCGGTTGCTGCAAATACCGATGGCGTGGATGGAGGAGCAGGAAGTTCGACCGATCCCGCAGGAGCTTTCATTGACGAGTCAACGCTGTCCCGAGCTGCATCCAAGCGATTGGCTCCGGAGGAATATCTAAACAACAACGATACAGCCAACTTTTTCGCGGCGCTAGACGACCTGCTTATCACGGGACCGACATTCACCAACGTAAATGATTTTCGGGCGATTCTAATTGATCCACCTTAGTCGCGGTTCGGTCGCGCGGACGTCGTGGTTGGCCAACCATGTTTCGTGTAGCAGCACTCGATCTCCCGGCGGTCATGAATGCGAAGCGTGAAGCGTAGATCAAAATAGGGAAGGGGAAGCGGCGCCAATGAAAGGGCGCGGCCTTTTTGTAGCCAATTCCGCCACGCATGGAGCGTCGCGAGAATTGCCTCGAAGCTCAGCCTGCCTTGATGCGGAATTGGTATGACTCTTTGGGAAAGTTCGGGAATTGCGGGCCTTCGCCGTTATCGGGGCTCGCTTGCGGCGCTATAGTGCGAGCATGAAGGAGCACCTGCACTTTGTGCCGCCCGGCTTGGAGTTCGATCCGCAGTTGGCGAATGAACTCGCCCGCCTGGAGGTGACGTCTCCGACGGTGAACGGCGAGGCGAATCCGATCATCGAGCGGCGCAGCCCGTTCAACGGCTATGTCCGCATGCTGACGCCGGGAGGCGGCATCCTCATCTACTACAAGGATCAGGACTGCAGCCTGTTTCTGACGATCCTGCGCGCCTTTACCTGGATCGTCGCGACTGGGATGGGCGGCTGGCTGATCTTTTTCGTAAGCTCTCTTTCCGCCCTGCAATGTCTCCTAGCCTTTGCCCCGCTCATGCTCTTCAAGTTCCTTGTCGTGAGCAGGAAGATCGATGTCTCGCACAGCGTCGAAATCCACCCCGACGGCATGATCGTCGACGGGCGGTATTTTTCTGCAGACGTGATCGGCGATCATTGGCCGCAACTGCAAATGAAGGGCGACGACATCAACCGCCTCGTCCTCTGCGGCATCTACGGCACACGTTGGATTGAATACGCGACCGCTAACCGCTTGGACAGCAACGACCGCGGGCCGGAGGTTCTGGCAGAAGATCTTGAGCTGGCGATGGACCAGATGTGGGGCCGCCGCGAAGCGATTTTCGCGGCGCCGCCTGGTCGCTAGAAACGAGGCAGTCCCATTGGCTCGAACGCAGCGCCGGCGTGCTGGCGAATGCGTTCGACGTCTTCATGCGACAGCCGCGAGGCTGCCGCCGGCGCTTTGCCCTTCATGAGCAACACCTGGCTCTCATGCTCGCGGGCGAAGCCAGTTTCCAGCTCCCACGGTGCGACCAGCTTGCCGAGGCGGCGAGACACATATTCGATGGTCTCACCATCACCATTGGCGAACAGCTGCACCAGCCCGGAATTTCCCAGAAACGACTCCCATGCTTTATAGGTTCTTTTCAGTTGGGTGATGTCCTGCAGGATGAACCAGGGCTTGACGCCAAAGCCGGGAAAGTAAGCCGAAGCACGCTCCATAAAGGCCATGTGACCCAATGCGGCGAACTCCTCCAGCATGAACAAGATCGGCGTACGGTCACGAGGGTAAGGGCCAAGTCCTTCCAGCTTTGTGCAGGCGAGCTGCACGATCAGGCGCAGCCACCGGAAGTGCTGCTCCATCCGTCCGACCGGGAGGCAAAGGAATATTGTCGTCGGCCGGTCGCCCCGCAAGTCTGCAAGTCGGAAGTCCGAATGACGTAAAGTACGGCTCAGTAAGAGGCTGTCGATGAAGTCCGTATGCACCGCCGCCGTCGAGAAGATCGACCCACGTTCGGTGAGCGGCGTTTTTGAGAGCCGGTTCGCGATACCCGCCGCGACGGCGCCAAATGGCGCATCGATCTGGCGCATTTTCTCCAGCAACGTTAGCATCGCGAAGTTATTGGCGTCGAAATACTGTTCCTTCTCCTCTCCTGTTGCTTTGGCCAACGCTCGCGCCGCGAGTTCACGTCCTTTCGCGGCCAGCGGCGGGTAGGTGAGACAGAGAAGTTCGCGTACCGTCACCAGATGCCGCTCGCTTTTTGGAAGCATCAGCGTCACGAGAATGAGCCCCGCCAGCAGGGTTCGCGCACTGTTGTTGAAATGTTTGGCGTTGCCGCCACCGTCGGTATCCGGCACCAGCGCATTTGCAATCGATAAAACATCATCGATGATTGCCGGATCTTGAGGATCAAGCTCATTCAGAGCATTGAATGAAGCCGTCGCCTCACCCGACTGTCCGAAAGGATCGAGCACGCACACATTGTGACCCATCAGACGACGGAACCAAGCGGTGCGTGCAAGTTCGCCCTTGGGATCGAGCACCAACATCGATCCTGGATAGAGATAGAGGTTGGGTTCCAGAATGGTCGTCGTTTTACCGGCACGCGTGCCGGCAATCGTCGTCAGCGGCCGGTCATCGCAATGTCCGAGATAGCTTTCGGCGATCTTTCCTACCAGAAGCTGCCCCATCTCAAACCGATGGTTGCTCATCAACTCTCCTGGCGACATCCAGTAGTGAATCCGTTCCCCGTCCTTGTTGAGACGCGCGATCGGCACCCCGCGCCGCAAATGCCGCTCAAAAAGCGCCCGCGTCTTGCCATCCATCTGAGGCAAGCCCGGATAACTCTGCAGCCGCATGTCTTCGATCGGCACTCCGTACTTGCTGAATTCGTCCCACGGCCATCTCATCAAGACCTCCATTGCCGGAACGCTTGAATAGCTGTCTTACCCGCACACGCCGGTGGCGCGTTCGGCAATCTTTCGGAATCCCAACCGTTCCGTTGGCCAAAGACAGCCCTGCCGTCATCTTGATCCAGAAGCGTTCGGTGCGTTTGGCGTAAAGGGATTAGGGTCTGTTGCTTGGTACTCAGCCGCTCTTTCCGAAAAGCCCCAGCGGGCTTGAATGATGCGGTTGTAGGGCCGTCGTCGGCGCGAAGGCCGTCAATGCTCCACCCAAGCGGGTTTTGGCTCCCCCACGGCCGCAAGCGGCCGCGGCGCCCCCAAAAAAGTCGCAAGCGACTTTGGAAGCATTGACGCGCGCCGAGCGCGTCCCTTGCGAACCGCATCAAGCCCCGCTGTGGGGCTTCTCAGAAGAAAGGAGCAACACATGAGCACCAAGCAACCGACCCTAACCGGGACGAGAATTTCGCTGAAGCACCGCTCGATAATACGTTCCGGGCGCTGTCCGGCCTTTTTGTCATGTTGTGCGCGCAACATGATGCGACTTCGCGCTCACCGGGGACGCAGCCTCCGCGCGTTTTTCGCCTTAAGACTTATCCGCAGTGGTCGTTTTCAGAATGCTACGTCCCGGCGTATGTTGGCAGATTGAGAAAGAGGACGTATCAGTTTTAGCCGAAAATCAATTCTGGTTGCTGACCTTGATTGGAAGGAAAGTCGCGAAGCAGCTCAGCTAAGACTTCGGATTGTAGCTCCTGAGGCATGCCGTTCGATTTTGCGGTACACCAATTGTTGTGCATCGGCCCGAGTCGATAATTATAACTGTTACGCCAAATCTCACTAATGGAAGCATCGTGAATGTTACCATAGATCGTCTCGTTGGAGTGGGCGCCCGGACACATTTGCACCTGTCCATTAATTCTCAGAAAAAGCCCATTGGCGACCTGATTACACGGCGCCGTACCCATATACGCTGAAATGCCTTCCTTCTTTAAGCGGTCAATCGATGTTATGCCCTCTGAGAGGGCGCGCCGGTAGACCGTCAAATACATTAGCCTCAGTTTTTCGTGTCGAGGGTCTTTTCGCTGATTGTGTTTCATCAGCCCGACCGATTTTGGACCCGATTCCATGGTGGGGGCGATTACCAGAGGAATATTTCGACGAGCTGCCCATGCATACATGTCAGCAACTTCCGTTGACTGATCCAGCCCAATGGGCGCCGCAATTAAGGAGAGCTTCTGCTTTCCGGGCTGGTTAAATCCCGCGTCGACTAAATTGCAGAGCGCCTGATTTCGCTTTTCTGTATAAAATTCAACACCGCGATTTGAAAATGTTCCGTTGTTGAGTGTGTAATGTCCTCGCGCGTGCAACGATCCTACGCTTTTGTCCTGCACAAACGGATCAAATGAATTGAAGCCAAGCAAAATACGAAGCGTAGTGTAACGGGATATCCGCGCGGCAAGCTCTTTCGCTGTTCGTATTCCTAACCATCCAAAATTTAGTTCCGCGAGGCGATCGTCCCCCAGCTCAGCTCCCTTTGTGAAGATGCTGAACTGCAGCCTGCGTTCTTCCATCGCATCCAAAATGTCAAACAGGTTCGAATTTTGAAAGAGTTCACCTGGACCCAAGAACTTAAGGGTCTTGAGACCGATCTCTCTCGCCTGGTCTATGACTTCGAAGACCTGCTCCCAGCGAAGGAATCTGTCACTGTCCGCATAAGTAGAATCCTCCGAAAAGCATCCGGGGCAATTCAATCCGCAAGGGTAATTTTTAGTGAGATTAATCTCTCGGCGCTGCGCTAACTCAACGATCCGGTTATCCAGAAATTCGACGTCCAGGGTCAGCAATGACCTTATCGTACCTTCGTGTGACTCAAACTTCGATCGATCGATTAATCCCGCAGGAAGAAACCAACCGGCAGGCTCGAGTCTAAAGTCGGCCGGAAAGCTTTCGTGATACACGGCCGGTATCAGATCCTCGTAGAACCGATTGATGGAAGCGTTGCGCTCTGGACCAGAAGCAAGATCATACAGGTTCATGATGCTAGCCTTTCACGAATTCCCGCTTAGGGTCGGCGTGCCAGACCGAGAAACGAAAGGAACTATTGTCTCCAAGTTTGTCGAACCTGTACGACTTGTTGAAGTAGCCACGAAGTTCGAATGGTCTCTCCGACTTCAACTTATCATTGAAGAAGTTTAGGAAATCAGAACGTGTATAATTATAGTAGTGCTTACTCCAGAGGTTGTCTGCAACATTCGGAGCTGTCTCTGCGACAATTTGCTTAAGGATTTCAACAGAATCGTACCCGTAAGGGCAGTAGGAGAGGACAAAATGGCCGGCGCACCGTCCATTGCGCGTTTCATCGGACAATGGGAAAGTCACGTAGAGCTCGGGCGGGACATCGCTCAAGCGAGCTAAGAATTTCGAATCGACGATGCCATCCGACATTAGGATTGTCGGCATTTTCCCAGGCGGCCGAACCGCCAACAGCGCCTCCACAAAAGTAAGGGCGTTGTCGGTGCTGCCTGCGAAAAACACCGTGTCGACATTAAGATCAGTCAACACGGGGGGAATAAATTCCTTGCCCATGCTGCCTCCAACTGTCGAGACATAAACGATCCTGGGGCCTCCAGGTTGCACCGAAGCCCGCCTCATTTCAGAAATAAATTTTCGGCCCAAATACTCGCTGTACGTGGAGTTGTCAGCATCCTCGATGACGGCAATCCGCTGGGCGTGGTGATCAAACATAAAATCACGCGCAACTTGCGCTTGAATGTCGTCCGTCGGGGGCATTCGAATGAAATTCTTATTTGCAGAAAGCGCGTCCTTTGTGAACTTTGGGTTGGTGGGTACCGGCATTATCACCGGAAGCTTGCTGTCGAGGTACAAGCCTGACACATCCGACATGATGCTGCTTGATAGATGACCCACCACAGCGATCACCTTGTCGTTCTCGACGGCCTCTTTGGCTAGCTTCTGAGCGGTTTTTGGATCGCCGTTGTCCGAGAAGACCTTCAATAAAATCCGCTTTTCGCGGAAGAACTGCGCATATTCTTGGATCGCTGCGAGAATTCCGTCCTCCAGGTCCTGACCTGGATGGCCGACACCGCCAGAGGCTCCATTATCGAAGATGAACCAGATCTCGCGCTGCTGCAGGAAATAATCTTGACTAAACAGGAAGAGGAAAATGCTCAAAGCAATTCCGATCCCTCCCGCAAGTCCCAAGCCAACAAATTTGAGAATACTAAGCCACCGCTTGCCCTTTACGGGTGTAGGTTTCGGAGCTGGGTGAGACTCGGAATGCCTAAGTTCTTCGTTCATGAGTTAGGCAATGTCCCGATAAAAATGCTTTGTTTCTAAGCGAAGGTCGCCACTAATACAACTTTTACGGCACCTGACAAGCGAAGCGCTGAACATTCCTTGGGTCTGTCCCGCCCTTCTTCGCAACTGCGAGATCGCCTGCTCGGACTGCCCCGAACCTGCCTGGCGAAGGATTGGCTCCCGGTACTTGCACTTCAAGTAGCGGCGGGTCGGCTATGACACCTCACCGCGCCGATTGATCCCGGCGCGTCCGGCAAAGCCGGTCGGGCTCACTCCACCCGCTTTCGCGGGTGTCACCGAGCGTAGACACCCAAGGTGGGATGCCGGGTCTCGGGCCAAACGGGTGACGATCCCTCGCGCAAAAGAAGGATTCGGAACCCCTCGCCGGGGGCACTCGGTCCCGCTTCCCTGTTACTCGCGAGCGAGTGACAGGCGCTATGCTGAAGCTCCTGCGGGTGCCCTTTTAACCGGTCTCGGGGTCGCAGTCGGTCCCGCGTCCCGCCTGACGGCGGCGCTATGCTGACGCTCCTGCGGCTGCATTTTTCATACGTTCCAGCCTACGGCTGACTTCGTTTGTTTGAAGTCGGGGTCTGCGACCCCCTGGCCGTCAAGGCCAAGCCCGTTGGGCAAAAAACGCGGGCCGTGTAGTCGCTGCGCTCCGGCCCGCACCACCCCACGTTTTTTGGCCTGTGACGGCCCAGCCCCCGCTCATTGCCGCGTGGCTAGTCGGGTTCATGCGAACCCGTAAGCCAAGAAAGGAACAGGCAATGAAAGCGGACATCTATCAGCGCATCACCGATCAAATCGTCAGCGAGCTTGAGAAGGGCGTCAGGCCGTGGATGAAACCATGGCACGCCGAGCATGCCGCCGGTCGCATCTCGCGCCCCTTGCGCGGCAACGGCATTCCCTACCAAGGCATCAATGTCTTGATGCGGTCGGCGGCGATCGAGAACGGCTATGCGTCGCCGATCTGGATGACGTTCAAACAGGCGCTCGAATTACAAGCCAACGTCCGCTAGGGCGAACGCGGCAACCTCGTTGTCTATGCCGACAAGATCATCCGCACCGAGGCCGACGCGGCGACCGGCGAGGAAGCCGAGCGCGCCATTCCCTTCATGAAAGGCTACACGGTTTTCAATGTCGAGCAGATCGACGGCTTACCCGAACACTATTACGCCAAACCCGCCCCGCGCGCTGACACCATCGAACGCATCGACCGGGCCGAGGCGTTTTTCGCTGCGACGGGCGCGAACATCGTTCACGGCGGTAGCCGGGCCTGCTACGTCCCGTCCACCGACATCCACATGCCGTGCATCGATTTCTTCCGGGACGCCGAAAGCTACTACGCGACCCGCACGCACGAGACGACGCACTGGACCCGTCACACAACGCGGCTCGACCGGGGGTTCGGCCGCAAACGCTTTGGCGACGAAGGTTACGCCATGGAAGAGCTTGTTGCCGAGCTTGGCGCCACATTCCTTTGCGCCGATCTCGAATTGACGCCGGAGCTTCGCGAGGATCACGCTTCCTTTATCGCGTCGTGGATCAAGGTCCTGAACGACGACAGGCGCGCGATCGTCACCGCCGCATCTCACGCCCAGTGCGCGACGGACTTCCTGCATGGCTTGCAGACATCCGCATCCACCCACGCGGACGCCGCGTGAGCGTCCGCCATGGCGAAACCCGATATCATCCTCATTGGCGGTCACGCCTATCGATGGCAGGACATTTGCGAACTCCGCCGCCAGCAGCTTGAGGCATGGAAGGCGGCCCAGTCCCGGCAGTTTGCCCTGTTCGAACTCAAGGAGGATTGCCGCCCGGCGGCCGAGCGCACCGCCGCCGGCCGCTACGCCGAGCCGACCTTATTCGCGGACATGCCGGCGCGCCGAGGAAGCGCGGGATAGCTGCCAACCCACTTCGGTATCGCCCGCCGCGCACCGTGCCCCGCATCCCCGCTCGCGAGGATCGCCGCCGCCGTCGTCCGGCGTTTCGATGGTGGCTCGGAGCGCCGACCGCTCATTTTCCGATGACCCTTTTCGATCAGAAAGCCAACACCAGCGGCTTCGAATGTCGGGGGCTTATGCCCGCGCGCGCGCCACGTTCAAGGCCGCTCGCTTCCGCGCCCGGTGGAGGACCGGGCTTGTGCAGCTCCGCGCCGCGCTGCGGTGCCCCTGCGGGGCAGCCTTTGAACGCGCCGCTTTTGCGCGCCGGCCTTATCGCCCCACGAAGCCGCGCAAGGTGCATGGCTTTAATTCACATCGAAAGGATATCCCATGAGCAAGACCAGCAACCCTCCGAGCCACCGCGTCTACGCCGTAACCAAGAACGGCAAGCAGAGCTACTGGCGCGAGATCGGGGCCGTATGGCCGCACGGCGACGGCGAGGGTTTCAACCTGAAGCTCGACTATCTCCCGCTCAACGGCGCCGAGATCGTCATCCGCAAGCCAAAAGCCGACGAGGCCGAGGCTACAGCGGACGAAGCCGCGTGATCCTCCGGGCCGCTCCATAAGGGGCGGCCCTTTCACTTTCATCACCAAGGGAGATTCCAGCCATGAGCACTTCTTTCATCACACCCGGCCACGTCCGGGCCTTCCAGGCAGTCACGACGCAGCTCTACGGCGAGGTTGCGCTCGCCAGTTGTCGTGTCAATGGCGAGCCCGGCGTCGCCATCGTTCTCATCGAGCACGTCGGCGAAGGGAAGCTGGCTGTCATGCCTCTCTTCGTCGCCATCACCAAAGACATGGAGCTCGCCTTCGAGGGTGAAACCGGCGGCGACGGTGGAGGCGGCGGTCCGCGCCGCGAGTTCAAGACCAACAAGGACGCGACGCGCCCCTCCTACGACGTTTCATAAGGTGCTCGCCGCTGCCATCACATTGGCACCGGCTTTGCATCGCATAGCTCCCTGCTCACGGCTGCAGCTTCCGCAACACCATTACGCGGCGGATGTTGTCGAGGCTTGTGAGGGCATCGGACCTTGCAGGGGTGCCGGCGCTGAATTTGGGAAGGGTCAGCGCGATCCGGGCGGCGAGATCGCAGAGTTCGTCCCGCGTCAGGTGCATCAGTTCTTCAATCGTCCAGAGCTGCATTGTTACCTCCATCGCTTGACCGCGCCAGTCGCGGCCTTCGGACGGAGGCCCTTGCGACGGAGGAAGCGGATGCATCGCTTGCGACCGCAACGCAGTGGAGGAGTGGCTCCTCGTTCGCCGAAGCCTTGGCGCAGGCGGAAGCACTTGCATCGTCAGCCGACGGCCGGCGCGAGAAGGCCGAAGCAGGACGCGAGACGCGGTTCGGATGGGGGATAGGTGCGCTAGGGGATGACGGAGCGCGCCCGCGATGCGGGATGGGCTCTATTACACTCGCTTTCGCGCGTATCCGCGAAACGCGCCGCACTCTCCGGGAACGTCCGGCATGCCAGCCGAGATGTGCTGGCATTCATGTTCCTCGTTGACGAACATGGTGCACCTCGCAAGTGGGGCATTGTGCGTCCGTCGCGGCCTTGGGGCGTCAAGGCGCTTCCACCCCGAACGCAGTGAAAATTGCCGGGCCGTCAATTTTCATGCGTTCCGGGTCCCTGCGAAGCAGCCTTGACGCAGGCCGCAGCCGTCCGCCCCTCAGCCCCACGAGGTGCACACCGCACATCTCTCAACAGGAGGACATCATGCCCACTCTCACACTCGAAACGCTCCGTCAGAATCCCTGGAATGTTCTTACGCACGATCTGCCGTCCGATGCCTCAGAGCTTCTGCTCAGGACCGCCCAGATCGCGGCTACGTGCTGCCGCCAGATCGAATTTGAGGCGCTCGAACGGGCCAGCGAACATACATCCGCCGATCGTTGCTCACGGGCACACCGGAAGATCGGGGAAATTATTGGTCTCCTCGAAGACAATTTCGGTGTCGCGGCTCATGAAATCATGCTGTCGAGAAATTCAACGTGAGGAGTGACAATGTTTGAGAAATGCAAGGCATTGCGATGGAGGTGAAATAACCGAAAGCATAAATTGGCGGAAGAGGGTAGCGAGATGTGCTTTTGCCTAGGCAAAAGCTCTCGTTGGGGACCGGAAGCAGATGATCCCCAATCCCCAGGACGCATGCGCTCTGCCAAGGAAAAACAAATGGGCCGGCCAAAAATCTCCGAACCGAGAACGCGACAGCTCAATCTGAGCCTTACCGTCAGCGAGTTGGAGACCATCAAGAAGCGCGCTGATGCGCTGGGAATGCGGCCGGTGCATTTTGGACGAGCGCTGCTTCTCGGTCAGCACAAAAGTGTGGCGTCGACCGAACCCATCACCAATGTCAGCCGTTTGATCCACGGGCAGCTCGTGCGTCTCGGAAATAATCTGAATCAGATGGTGCGGCACCTGCACCAGACCGGAGATCCTCTACCTGCCGACCTGGAGCCCCTGCTCAACGATATTCGCCGCCTTGTCGCGAGGGTATCGGAATGATTGTCAAAATCTCGTCCGGTGGAAAATCCTTCGCGGGGCTTTCCACCTATCTTACCCATGATCCCGAGGCTCAGACCGATGAGCGCGTGGCGTGGACCCATACGCATAACCTGGCCAATGATCACGTACCGTCGGCGGTCGATGAGATGTACTGGACGGCACGTAACGCCGAGCTTCTCAAGCAGGAAGCGGGCGTTCGGGCCGGCGGGAGGACGACGGAGTCCCCGGTAAAGCATGTGAGCCTCAACTGGGCGCCGGCCGATGATCCGTCACGTGAGCACATGATCGAAGCCAGTGAGGGCTTCCTGCGCCATATGCGATGGAACGAACATCAGGCCATTCTAATCGCCCATGAGGATAAGGCCTACAAGCACGTGCATATCATGCTCAATGCCGTGCATCCGGAAACCGGCAAGTGCCTGAATGATAGTTTCGAACAGCGTCGGGCACAGGCCTGGGCGCTCGATTATGAACGGGAACAGGGCCGGATTCATTGCGCACAGCGGCTCTTGAATGTCGAGGAACGCGAAAAATCGCCGCCGCGAAATATCTGGATGGAATTTCAGAGAAATCAGCAGGAATTCGAGCGCGCCGAGGAATTATTGCGGGAAAATCCCGAAATTCCCGAATATTCACCGCAAAATCGCAAAAAGGAGGAATGGAAAATCCTCAAGGAAATTCAAAAGGATGAACGCATCCAGTTTTTCGTCGACGGAAAAATCCAATTTTTGGAATTACGCTCGTCGATTTATCGGGAAGTACGGGAGGAATTTCGCGAGCGCTGGTCGGATTATTACCTGGCTAGAAAAAATGGCACCGACGCCGACCGCGAAATCCTGGCTAATGTAAAAAGCCAATTGATCGCCGATCAAAAGGCCGCGCTCGAACCAAGGCGGGAGGCCGCCTGCGCCGAATTGCGAAAAACACGTGACGTGGAGTACCGCGAATTGCTTGACGGCCAGCGCGCCCTACGCGCCGAGTTTGGCTGGCGACTGGAAACCGGCCTCGACAATTCGGATTTCTTCCGCGATCTGACGGAAAAGGGAGTCTTCCAACAGGAAGCGGCGCGTGCGTTCCGCGAGGCTTCAGCGGAAGTGACCCGGAATTCCCAGGCAGAGCAACCGCAATCCCCGCTGCGTGCCGAGGTCGAGGATACCCAGGACCCTTCCGCACGTTCGCCTCGCATAGGCGACGTTGCGGACATCGGCAGGCACCATGTCGCTTCGGCGGCGGGAGCGTTCCTCGGCAGTCTGTTCTCGGATCTCACCAACCTCGGCTCGGCGCCACCCAAACCCATTTCCGCCGAGGAGAGAGCGGATGCCTTCCGCGAGGCGGCCGAGAATTCCCTTAAGCAGCATCAGCAGCACGAGCGCGACGAGGACGACGCGCGCTGGCGGGAGCGACAGCGAGCTTTCGGAGAATGACCGCGGGACCAGGCCAGCCACGTCCGTGTCCCCTGCTATTCCGGCGACCGAAAACGAATATAGAGACGAAGCGCGGTTGATCATGGTCGGAAATGACCCAGCGAGCGCCGAAAACCCACCACCCGGCCCGGCATCGGCTGACCTGGAACCCGCCGAGGAGGCAGGCATGCCGGAATTGGAAATCCAGACGATCTTTCGCCGGAAAATGCTGGGTGCACGCATGATTGCTCCCCACGAACGAGCGCAGGCGCGTCGTGCGGCGCTAGAATGGCTGCGGTTCGCGTTGAGGGCAGCTCGCGAAAAGCGCGCTTACGCGCGTCATGCGCGCTACATCGCGCGGCAGCTTAGGAAGCAAGCGCCAGCCCACCCACGAAGCCCGCGTAACAGTGGCAGCCGCTTTGTCGGACGTTCCCCAACGCTCTAATAATGGAAGTAGTGACGACCGAGGAAATAGAGTCCGGCAAAAAAGCAGCCGCTTGCGAACAGACCCACGATGCCTTCGATCGGAATCACGATCATCACTTTCGTGAATGAAGAAAACCCCTCCAACCCTCCGACGCCTCGACGGTAAAAACTTCTGCGCCAAAGAATGAGTGTCGTCACAATGGACACGAGCATGAGGATGAACCCGCCCGTTTGATCGCCAAATTTTGCGTCTACCGTCGATATGACATACAGAAACGTCGTGAACGCCGATGTCAGGACGAGCCAGATGAAGGAAAACAGACGATCAACGAAACTGTCCTGCATGATGGAAACTCTCGCTCTTCGGCGTATGAACCGCCGCTAATTTGCGCCCGCCTCACACGAACTCACGCAGGCCCGCAGCTTCGATGAACAATCGTCGGCGGCAATTCCGGCCATCAACCCGCTGGATGCGTTGAATCCATTCATGCCCATGATGAATGCGCCATTGGCTGTATTGTCATCGTGACAGGATGACTCGACCGGCCGGCAGCGAGACGTGCACTGTTGATGCCGCTCCATGGCAAGCTGCTGGCGCTTTTGCTCAGCATCGCGCCGCCGCTGCTTTTCTTCTTCAGGTAACGCCGCCCATTCGGCTGCCGCGCGAGCACGCTCAGCCTCAAGCGCTGCCTGCCTTCGCCGTTGCTCCGCGGCTTCGGCTGCAGCCACCTCCTGTTTTCGCTTTACCTCATCGACGCGATGTTGAGCCGCGGCAAGTTCTTCGTCAGAGATAACAATGGCGTCCAGAATCAGGCTCATACATGCCTTACCCGAGCCGCAACGTTCTTGAGGCGGAATAGACTGATCAACGGGTTCCATGAAGACGGCCAGGTCGAAGGCAATCTTGTTGCTGCCCGGTGCAACGACGGTGCGCCTGACCGCGCGGGACATGAGATAGAGTTTTCGCGGTTCGGCGCCGTCGATGACAGGGTTGGGTTGGTTCGGTTGTCCGCGTCCGCCGGGCAGCAAGGGTGAGAACTCGCAGGCACGCGCCGTCGGCGTAGTGTAGTAAGCATCCTGGCTCGCCATGCCGCCTCCCAGCCGATAGAGAGGCGGGTTACCGTCAAAGGGTGCGTTCGGCATGCGCGCCGGGCATTTGGCGGCAAGGCCGGAGATCAGTTCGATGTCCTTGCTATAGGCGGCAGGATTGACGCCCTGACTATTGATCGCTTGGCGGAGCTGCTCCTGAAAGACGGGATAGGTGACAACCTTGACCCCGTTGATCGGTGGAGCGATTGCCGCCGTAGAGGTCTTTTCTGGACGCGCGGTCTGGGCCTCGGCCCCGATTTTGGGAGCCAGCGCGCACGCCGCTGCCAGCACAAGGCTTAGCAGCGACCGCCTATCGCAAGCCTTGGCGAGCCATCGCTCGGGGCGACGAGCAAGAACAAACCATTGATTTTGAATGGTGAAACAGAATGGCCGATAGTGTTTCAAATTGCCGAATGACTCTTGAAACACGCCGGGAAGATTCGTACAAAATCCGAACTTACTTTCTGCCGACTGCACGCTCTAGCGCTAAACCAAGGGGGTTTTCCCGTGCTGAAACACTATCGGCCATTCTGTTTCAACCGAGGCGGCGATGCACGAGCATGTCCCCGACGCCGGGATGAGCCTCTACGGATCGACCGGCACTAGGAAATACCTCAACGCCGCCGAGCGACGGCGTTTCATGAAAGCGGCATATCGCGCGCCCCTCGAAGTCCAGCTCTTTTGCCTTGTCTTGAGTTTGAGCGGCGCGAGGATTTCCGAAGTCTTGGCGCTCACGCCGGCAGCGATCGATATCGATAGCGGGGTCGCCAACATCGAGACCTTGAAGCGCCGAAAACGCGGTATCGTCCGACAGGTCCCGTTACCTTGCAGTGTGCTCGGCAAACTCAATCAGACTTTTCATCTGCGACGAAATCAACGAGATCCGGACTCAGCCTGTCGGCGGATCTGGAGATGGAGTCGGACGACAGCTTGGCGGCGCGTCAAGGAAATCATGGCTAGGGCAAATATCATCGGTTTGCCCGCCATGCCAAAGGGTTTGCGTCACGGGTTCGGCGTCCATGCCTTTCAATCGTTTGTCCCGCCTCATCTTGTCCAGCGCTGGCTCGGCCACGCGTCGCTCAGGACCACTTCGATCTACGGTGATGTGACCGGTCCGGAGGAGCGCGCTTTTGCAGCAAGGATGTGGAACCGTTCAATCGAGTAGCAACGCCGTCAAGATCGAACGGTACCCGCCTACGGCTTTGCCTCCCGCTCCGGCAGTGCGTGGCGCACGCTTCACCCCGTTCGCCTCGCTGTCAGTGGTGGTCCTCGAAAGGCATACCGATTTTGAGGCGAAGCATTTTGTGCGAACCGGGCAAAACGGCACTGGAATTCTCGAGAACGATGTTCGTGGAGGACTACTACTCCTTTACAAAAGTTCCTTGGCGATAAATCCGTTTTGCCTTTTGCGTATCGCCTAAAGGCATGCAATAGTCATTGAAGCGACCTCAGGTAGTGTCCCCGTTCAGATGGAAACCGTACCAAGAGATGCGGGTTTGCAGTGTCTGGCGCTGCTGTTGCGATTCCATCAGGTATCGGTCGATCCCGCGCAAGTTGCTCATCAATTCTCCGGCGCGTTGATCGGCGTGCAGGAGATGCTGCGCTGCGCTAAGGATTTGAAGCTGAAGGCTCGGGCGGTGACGACTACATGGAACGGCTTGGCAAAGCTTCCGCTGCCTGCGATCGTCGAGTTGAAGGACAAAAGTTTTATCATTGTCGGCAAGGTGACCGACGACGACGCGCTCATCCAGAATCCTTCGGAAAACCGTCCCCAGATCATCAAACGCGCCGAGTTCGAGTACGATTGGACAGGGCGCGTCGTTTTGATGGCGCGCCGGGCGTCGTTGGCCGATGTCGCACGCCGGTTCGATATCACCTGGTTCCTGCAGGCGATGCACAAATACCGATGCCTGTTGGGCGAGGTGCTAATCGCGTCGTTTTTTTTGCAGCTTTTTGCACTCGTTACGCCGCTGTTTTTTCAGGTCATCACCGACAAGGTCCTGACCCACCGGGGGTTTACGACGCTTGATGTGTTGGTTGTTGGCCTGATCACAGTTTCAGTGTTCGAAACGGTGCTTGGAGCGTTGCGGACCTACGTGTTTGCGCACACCACCAACCGGATCGATGTCGAGTTGGGTACGCGGCTGTTCAAGCACCTGATCGCATTGCCGATCGCCTATTTCGAGGCCCGGCGCGCCGGGGACTCCGTCGCACGGGTGCGGGAACTGGAAAACATCCGCAATTTCCTCACAAGTTCGGCGCTGACCCTGGTCATCGATCTCGGTTTTACCTTCGTCTTCCTCGCGGTGATGTTCTACTACTCGCCGCTGTTGTCCTGGATCGTGGTCGGTTCCTTCCCCTTCTATATCGCGCTGTCCGCCGGCGTAACTCCAATTTTTCGCCGGCGGCTGGAGAAGAAATTCGACCGCGGCGCCGAGAACCAGTCGTTCCTGGTCGAGAGCGTGAGCGCCATCCAGACGCTGAAGGCGATGGCGATCGAGCCGCAGATGCAGCGGCGCTGGGAAGAGCAACTCGCAGGCTATGTCGGTTCCAGCTTCGACGTGCTGTCGCTCGGCAACTGGACCAGCCAGTTTGTCCAGTTCATCAGCAAGATCGTCACCGCGCTGACGCTGTATTTCGGGGCCTATCTGGTTATCGAGGGGCAATTGACCGTCGGCGAACTTATCGCGTTCAACATGCTAGCCGGCCGCGTCGCCCAACCCGTCCTGCGACTGGCGCAGCTCTGGCAGGATTTTCATCAGGCGCGGGTGTCGATCGCGCGGCTTGGCGATATCCTGAACACAACGCCGGAGCCGGCCTTCAGCGCGTCCTGCGCCGCGCTTCCTCCCATTCGCGGCGATATCACCTTCGATCATATCAATTTCCGCTACCGCATCGACGGGCCGCTGGCATTGCACGACATCTCCCTGAAGATATCGGCGGGCCAAGTGATCGGCATCGTTGGTCCCTCGGGTTCCGGCAAATCCACCCTGACAAAACTGGTGCAGCGTCTCTACGTGCCCGAGAGCGGCCGCATCCTGATCGACGGCATTGACCTGACGGTCGCCGACGTCGCCTGGCTGCGGCGGCAGATCGGAAGCGTGCTGCAGGAGAATGTGCTCTTCAACCGATCGATCCGCGACAACATTGCGCTGGCCGATCTCGGCATGGGGATGAAGCGGGTGATCGCCGCGGCCGAGCTTGCCGGCGCGCATGAATTCATTCTCGAACTGCCGGACGGATACAACACCATTGTCGGCGAACGCGGCGCGAGCCTGTCGGGCGGACAGCGGCAGCGGATCGCGATCGCGCGGGCGCTGGTGACAAATCCTAGAATCCTGATCTTCGACGAAGCCACCAGCGCGCTCGACTATGAGAGCGAGAACATCATCCAGCGCAACATGCGGAAAATTTCCACGGGGCGGACGGTGCTGATCATCGCCCATCGCCTCTCGGCGGTTCGCCATGCCGACCGCATCATCACGATCGAGGGGGGACGGCTGGTCGAGGATGGAACCCATGACGAGCTGATAAAAAAGGCCGGACGGTACGCGACCCTCCATCAAATGCAGGCGGGCTTGCATGTCGTCAGTTGAAGCATCGCCACGGGATATCCGCCCGAAGCCCAGCGGGTCGCGGTGGGGTAGGGAAGACACCGCGCGCCAGTTTTTGCCCGCCGCGCTGGAGATTCTTGAGACGCCGGCGTCGCCGGTCGGACGGGCGATCGGCGCCACGATCATCCTGTTTTTCGCGCTCGCGGTCGTTTGGGCTGTTTTTGGTCATGTCGACATCATCGCCACCGCGTCCGGCAAGATCGTACCGACCGGGCGGACCAAGACGATCCAGCCGCTCGAGACCGGAATCGTGTCGGCGATCCATGTGCGGGATGGCGATTCCGTCACCGCCGGCCAGGTTTTGATCGAACTCGACCGCACCGTCACCCAGGCCGAGCGAAAGCATGTCGCCCAGGATCTCATCGCGAGCCAGCTTGACGTCGCCCGCCTTGCCGCGCTTCGCGACGGCTTTGAGACCGGAGCCATTCCCCGCGAACTGGCGGCGCCTCCTGTTGCATCGGAAACGGACCTCGCGCGGACGCGATCGTCGATGAGAGCGCAGGCTGCCGAGCAATTGGCAAAACTTTCGTCCATTAATCGGCAAATCGAGCAGAAACAGGCTGAATCCCAGTCGATCACGGCGACGATTGCCAAGATCGATGCCTCACTTCCGCTTGTGGAGGAGGAAGCCACGGTTCGCCGCAAGGCGATGGAAATCCAGTATGGCAACCGGATCGCTTATCTCGACGCACAGACCAAGCTTGTCGAGCAGCAGAACGAGCGGATCGTGCAACAGCGTAAGATCGTCGAAATCGCGGCGGCGCGTCAGGCGCTGGAGCAGCAGATCGAACAGACCAAAGCTGCGTATGAGCATCAAGTCCTGAACGACCTTTCGGACGCGGAAAAGAAGGTCGCTGAATTCAGCCAGGATCTCGTCAAGGCCGAACAGAAGACCGGCGAGCAAATCATGCGGTCGCCGATCGACGGCTCGGTGCAGCAACTGGCCATTCACACCGTCGGCGGCGTGGTGACGCCCGCGCAGCAGTTGATGGTCGTCGTGCCGACCGATAGCCGGCTCGAGGCCGAAGCGATGATTTCCAACCGCGACATTGGCTTCGTCAGCGCCGGCCAGCAGGCCGAGGTCAAGATCGACACCTTCAACTTTACGCGTTACGGCCTCTTGCAGGGAAAAGTCGTCAGCGTGTCGCACGACGCCATCGTCCGCGACAAGCCGAGCGCAAAGACCGGCGTCCCAAAACCTGGTGGAGCGCTGTCCGACTCGAGTGAGCCCGAGGGCCAGGAGCTTCTCTATTCGACGCGGGTCGCGCTCGAGGACACGCAAATGCAGATCGAGGACAAGATGGTCAATCTCGCGCCGGGCATGGCGGTCACCGTCGAGATCAAGACGGGCAAGCGGCGGCTGATCGAATATCTGATGTCGCCGCTGTTGCGCTATCGGCAGGAGAGTTTGCGGGAAAGATAAAATCAATCGGAAAGTTTAAAAAGATAGTATCATATTTCAAATAGCGAGATACATTTTACTCAATCTTCACTTGTGAATTGGGATTTGTCGTTTTAGCATTCCAGACAACGAGAAAAAGAACCGGGGTTGGGAAGTTTAATATGCGGTCCGCTTTTTCTTCACGCCCTCCGACCGCGACGGCAGGACCATGCCGGCAATTTCTCCTCGCAACGCTGGTGAACGCGATTTTGTTCACGGTGGCGAGCCTTGCACCAAGCGCGCGCGCGCAGAATGAAGCGACCTCACCTTCGTCGAGTTCCCCGCAGTCAGGGCTGCCAAGTCTGCGGCTTGTTCGCACGCTATCGGCGCCGAACGAAATCTCGACCCTTGGGATGCCGCAGTCCGGCAATTCAAATATGACCATCAGTCCGGATGGGGAAAGGCTGGCAGCCTATGTCCACTTTGGTGTTGGGATCATCCTGTGGAGTCCCGACGGCAAATACGTGAAAGAGATTCATCGCCACAGCAACTTTGGGCTGGGTGCTGGCATCCTTGCTTTTGTTTCTGGCCACAGTCAGCTTGTGACTAGTCCGGCGGCTGAGACGAACAGTCAGGAAGACCGAGATAAAGCAGATCACGCCGCGTTTTCAGTTCTTGATGCGGATACGGGAAAAGTCGTTCGGAGTATTGAAGGACCCAATTCAGCTCAGGGAGCGCCTGAGAACAGCGCCTATGAATTGGCGGTTTCGCCGGATCAGCGCCTTGTAGCGGTGGTGTATGGCCGGCGCGATCCACTCATTGGGATCTACGGGACGAGCGATTGGCACCTCGTTACAGCGATACGTCCACTGAGCAATACACAAGTTGATCCGCGTGCGCTCACTTTTTCAACGGATGGGCGAATACTCGCGGTCGCGCGCGGACGCAAAGGTGCAGTCCAATTCTACAATGTGGGAACGTGGGATGTTTCCCGCACCTTGGAGGCTTTTTCTGATAAGTCGCCGGCGGTCGATCCTCTGCTTGCGGGCATCGCGTTTAGTCCGGATGGAGCAATGGTCGCCATCGCGTCCTTCGATGGAGGGTTGTGGCGGCTGGATTCGAACGGCAAGCCAACGGGGTCATGGTTTGGTGTCCTTAAGCAAGAGTTTCCCGTCGATCCCTTGCGCGTCTTTGGCGCGCGCACCGGAGACCATGTTGCGTCGCTGGGCTCATTTCCTGGTGTCAAAATTGGGCATGCGATTTCATGGTCGCCAGCCGGGAACTATCTGGCGTTTCTCGACGGACTTGGCGATATCCGCCTCTGGGATCCGTCTCAGCCTGGACTAGCTATTTCTGCCGCGAGCATGGGTTTGAATTCGAGCACACTGGCATTCACGCCTGATGGATCACTTTTGATGGCTGATGACCATAACGGCATCAAAGTATTTGAAGTGATTCCACAAACATCGGAGAAACTAAGATGAGCAACCCGACGAACTCCGATTACTTAAACGCGATCAGCCTCGTCAAGAACGGGGACCTACTGGACGCTCCAGCGGGGTACACACTACTCTACAGTTCCTCGCAAGACAGTTCCCAATTTGCAGCGAACGGTCTTATTGCGAACGCATATTACAACAGCACAACAAACAATGTCATTATAGCCTTTTACGGTGCCAGTGCGTTTCCGGCCGGAGCAGTCGATTCGCAGATTGAAGCCAACAGCGGTCAGATCAGCGGCAAGATGTTGGCTCAGGTAACAGCATTTTACTCCAAGGTGCAACAGGCTGCTAACAGCGTGCCCGGTCTAGTACTTTCTGCCGACAATACTTTCGCGACCGGTAATTCCGAAGGGGGTTTTCTTGCGGAACTCTTGGCACAGGATCTCGGCCTTTCAGGTGCCACATTCGGTGCCCCCGGCATTCCGCAAAATTCCTCAAATGCATCTGCAAAGCCGTTCATCAATTATGTGGAGAGCAATGATCCCATTGGAAATCTTGGGTCAGACGCCGGCTTGAACTCGATTATCACGAACGGCCCACAGTATCACTATGGTTCGGTGGAGACGATCGGTACGGGCGGAAATCTGTTAGCCGCCATAATCCAAGAGGCGCTTAGCCCCACTTTTTCTCCTGCCGGACCAGAAGTGGGACCTCTAGGAGCGCTGGCAACCGTCGCTACGGACGCCGCGATATATCATCCTCTTACGCGGTATGCGTCGGACCTGAACGTCGATTTGGGTGCGACGTCGCCCAATTCCATTGATCCTAAGATGCTCGCAAATGAGGGAATGTTGCTTTCCCGCTTTTCGCTGCTGCAAGGCACGGTTACCGACGTGATCGGAAGCGACGGCGCTAAGTTTACTGGCGTGACTTCTGCCAGCTTTGCAAAGATGCAGGGGATCATTACCTCGGTCACCGATGAGGGCGGGATCGACAACACGTTGTTCGGAGCGCCGTTCTCGCCGCAGTCCAAGGGAAACGGAAGCCTCATCCTCGCGCAGCTAGATCTTCAGGCAAAGATTGCGCTCTTGGCGGACACGTGGAAGAGCGTGCAATACGCGAACGGGAAGTTCAATGTCTTATTGAAGAACACCGAGTTGGCGCAAGGCGCCCCAAGCGGAACGCTTTCGTTCGATGCAACGACCGGCGATATTAATATCGACAGTTCGACGGTCACGCTTAACAATGTCAAAGATCTTCAGGTGAAGGTAGGGAATGACGCCACAGACTTTAGCGTCGTTGATCCTGTTTCCGGAAAAATCCAAGGGCAGGTTGCTGTTGGCGGCAGCAACGTCACCCATAACAATACGCTGGATAGCAACGTCGCAAATCTGACGCTATCACTCGCGTCCGGCACGGACACTCTGCTTCACCTAGGACCTAACTCGACAATTAACGCCGGTGGCGACGCAGGTACCCAGGTCGCCCAATACCAAATCAGCGTCACGAACGACAGTTTGAAGCTCACGGCTGCGGACTCGATTTCGCTCAACGGTGCCGGGTTCGTGCAAAACGGTGGCACGCTCACCGGCACGGCCGGAAGTACATCGCTGATCTTTGCGAATGGGACCGGACAAGCAGTCGCCAGTGGTAACGGCAACAATATCGTCATCGCGGCCGGCGCCAACGATACGCTCAACGCATCCCAATCCGGTCAAAAGCTCGTCGCGCTTGGACAGAGTGGCGATGTGCTCAATGGGGAAACGTCCAATACATCCGGCCTGGATAAACTGATCGCTGTCGCTGGCACCGTGGTTGGCGGCAATGTCTCCAATTCTGGCAACGATACCCTCAACGCCGGTGCCGGCAACAACATCATGATCGGCGAGGGCGTCAATACGACCTTCAATGTCGATACGACGAATAATCCAAGCGCGGTCGATGTAGTGTGGGCGACGGGGGGCACCGATACGCTCAATGTCACGGGCGGCGCCACTGTGTACGTTGTCGACGCGCCAGACGCGACATTGGCAAGCGTCGAAAATCTCGATGCTCAGAAGCTTCTCCAGCTGCTCGTCAGTTACGTCACAGTTGATACTTATATCTTTGGAGGAGGCTCGGGTCCGGTCGCTCCAATCACAGGGCCAGCGATTATCGCGATCAATCCGGCCCCAGGCGAGAAGTTGTTCATCAACGGCACGCAGACCACGACCGGCTCGGCTCCCCTTGGCCCCGGTGGTGATCTGATTTCAGTCGAGGGTGTGCCTGAGAATTCTGCGCCCGGCGTTGTCGGTTTTGCAGAGGGCGATTTTGGAATCAGTCTCATTCAGTCGCCGGACACTTTGACGGGCTATACACCAAGCGTAAGTCTGGCGGCCTATCAGGTTCAGGCGTCGGGGAACGCAAGCGGCGGGTCGGGTGGGGGTGGCGACCCGAGCGTGGTGGATCAGGCGAGCATTTCCGGATTTGACTACAGCGACACGCTTGTGTCGATCACGGCGGCGACCATAGCGCGATTCAGCGCTCAGGACACTCTAATCGCGGCCAACGGCGCGGACACGCTTGAGGATGACGGCTCTAGTGGCAATACGCTGGTTGGTAACCTGGCGGGTAGCACCCTGATCGGGAATTCAAACAACACAGTTGCTGCCTATACGGCGGACGGCGTTACCGTCGATCTCGTGTACGGTACGGCAAGCGCGGTCGGAGCGCCCGGCGATACTTTGGAAGATATCCGAAATGCCGCCGCGTTAGGAACGAATGACGTTTTGATCGGAAGTTATTACGGCACGTCAACGCTCAGTGCCCTCGCCGGTGGGAACACGCTCATCGGCGGAAACGGCACAACAACGCTTGTAGGCTTGGTCAACGGTTCCACCTTGATCGCCGGCTCGGGAACTACCATCGCTAGCTATGCGGATCAGAATGGTAACGACAATGTCGTGGTGAATCTGGCAACCCAAACCGTGACGACGAGCGGGTCAAACCTCAGCGACACGCTTGTCGGCATTCACGCCGCAGAAATTTCCACGAATTTTTTTGGCACTTCCGACACGTTGATCGGCGACAGCAGCAACGACACGCTAATAGCAGCCGGTTATTATGGCACGTTGATCGGCGGTAGTGGCGACGACACGCTGATAGCAGCAGCCGGTGAAGATAATACGCTGATTGGCGGCAGCGGTGACGATGTACTGACTGCAGAGTCCAACAGCGCCAGTAACGTGCTGATCGCGGGAGCTGGCTCGGATACTCTTGCATCGACAGGTGGCGAAAATCTGCTGATCGGCGGCAGCGGCCAGGATCTCCTGACATCCACTGGTTTCTCCAGGCTCATTGCTGGAACCAGCGCCGATACACTCATATCGACCGGCTTTGACGACGTCCTTGTCGGCAACGCCTTGGGCAGTAGTCTTATCGCCGACGCTGGCAAGCTCGCGGTCGCGGTCTACGACATGGACAATGTGACGGTCGACCTCACGGCAGGTACCGCCACGGTCACCGGCTCCTCGACAAGCGATGCGTTGACCAACATTGCGATCGTTCAGACTTCCGGCAACGATGACACGCTGGTTGGCGGCACCGGCGCCACGACCCTCACGGCCAGCGGCAGCGGCGATACGCTGATTGCCGGCAGCGGTACGACCGTAATGACCGCCAGCGGGGCCGACAATACGTTGCTTGGCGGCACCGGCATTGCGGAGATGTCGGTCGAGGGCTTCAACGATACGGCGATTGCCGGAAGCGGTACTGCGACGATCTCCAGCTCCGGCTCCGCCGACACGCTGATTGGCGGAAGTGGCACCGCGACTCTCGAAACTGGTGTCGCGGGCAACGTTCTGATCGCTGGCGCGGGATCGACGACGGCCGTTTATACTGATGACGATGATGTTGTGGACCTCGCCACCGGCAGTGCGTCGGTCAGTGGGAGCCCTTCGGATACGCTCGTCGGGATAACATCGGCAGCGGTCTTGGGACAGAACGCTACGCTGATTGGCGACAGTGCCGGAGACGTTCTCTCCGCGGGTGGCTCGAACGATACCATCATTGCCGGAAGTGGCGTCGAAACACTTTCCTCAAGCGGATCCGGCAATACGCTGATCGCAGGCCTCAGCAGCGATACACTGTCCTCGAGCGGCTCGGGAGACTTGCTGATCGCCGGAGACGGCAGCTCCGAGATTCTATCGTCGAGCGGCAGCGGCAATTCCCTGATCGCGGGAAGCGGAATCGACACACTTTCGAGCGGCGGCTTCGGCGATACCCTGTTCGGCAATGGCGCTGGCAGCACGCTGGATGGGACTGCGGGATCGGGCGCGATCGCCGCCTATACAGCCAACAATGTTACCGTGGATCTTGCGACAGGAATCGCCGGGGTCAACGGGTCCGGCGTGAACGATACCCTGCTGGGTCTCGCTGGCGCAGCCGCGCTCGGTGCAGACGACACGCTGATAGATGGCAACGGCGGCTCGACGCTGTTCAGCAGTGCGAGCGGCAACACCTTGGTGGGGGGAACCGGCGAAACCGTGGCCGCCTATACGCTCGATAATCTGACGGTGAACCTCGCCGCCGGAATCGCCGGGGTCAACGGGTCTGGCGTGAGCGACACGCTGATCGGAATCTCCGCGGCTTCGGTGTCGGGTTCGAATGATACGGTCGTTGGCGATAGCGGGACCGACGTGCTGTCCGCCACGGGTTCCGGCAATACGTTGATTGCCGGAGCGGGAAGCGACACCCTGGCGTCGACCGGTTCAGGTAACACGCTCTTCGCCGGGATAGGCATCGATACGCTGACGTCGAGCGGCACCGGTGACGTCCTGACCGCCGGGAGCGGCACTGATGTCCTGACCTCGAACGGTGGCTCGGGCAATACGTTGCTGGCAGGGACCGGCAGCGACACTCTGACGGAGAGCGGCGGCACTGGCGATACGCTCATTGCCGGAGGAGGCAACGATACGCTGACGTCGAGTGGAACGCATGACAGCCTGGTCGGCGGCAGTGGCACGGGTGTCCTGCGCTCGAGCGGCTCTAACAACAGCCTTTTCGCCGGCACCGGTATCGCCACGCTTTCGACAAGCGGCTCCGACGATACGTTGTTCGGTATCGGCACTGGCAGCACGTTGGATGGAAGTTCGGGATTCGGAACAACCGCGATCTATACGCTCAACGACGTCACGGTGGACGTCGCGGCTGGCACGGCGGGGGTGAACGGGTCCGGTGTAAGCGATACCCTGGTGGGGCTTGGCACATTCGCCGCGCTCGGCAGCGGCGATACCTTGATCGACGGGAATCAAGGGTCGACTTTCCTGAGCAACGCCTCCGGCAACACCCTGGAGGGTGGAACCGGCGAGACGGTCGCGGTCTACGCCAACAATGATTTGACCGTGAATCTAGTCGCCGGGACAGCCGGCGTGAACGGCTCCGGCGTCAGCGATACGCTGGTCGGAATTCACGCGGTCACCGTATCGGGCGCAAGCGATACGCTGATCGGGGACGATGGCACCGACGTGCTGTCGTCGAGCGGCACCGGTAACACGCTAGCTGCGGGAACTGGCATCGATACGCTCATGTCGACCGGGACCGACGATACGCTCTATGGCAATTTGCTGGGCAGCACGCTTGAGGAGACGGAGATCTACAACGGCCAGGCCTGGCAACAGGGTACCGGAGCGATCGCCATCTATGTTGCGGACAACGCGACGATCAATCTTTCCACGGACACCGCGCAGCTCAATGGAGCGAGCGTCAGCGACAGCCTTTCGTCGATCAGCACGGTGGAGGCACTCGGCAGTCAAGATACGCTGGTGGGTTCAAGCGGCGTCTCGACACTGATCAGCGATGCCGGCGGCAACACTTTGATCGGGCAGGTGGGAGCAGAGACCATCGCCCTCTATAGGCTGGATAATATGACCGTCGATCTGGTCGCGGGAACGGCGGGGGTGAACGGTTCGGGCGTTGCCGATACACTCATTGGCATCATGGCGGCCGACGCATATGGAAGCAACGACACGTTGACCGGCAGCGGGACTGGCGACACGCTGACCGCAGGAAATGCTTCGGACGTCGTCGCTTACGCCGTGAACAATTTGTCGATCAATCTCGTTGCGCTCGCCATGGGCTCTGACCAGGCTGGCAATATTGTTATTGCCGGAACCGCTGGCGTCAACGGCACCAATGCCGAAGATAGGTTGGTCAACGTCAGCAATGTGCTGGTCTCAGGGACCGGTGACAGCGTCACCGGCGGGATGACCAGCGACTCCATGACCGCGACCGGCAGCAACGACACGCTGATCGCCGGCGTCGGCAACGATGTAATGATTGCCAGCGGCAGCAACGATACCCTCGTCGGAAGCGCCGAAGGGAGCACATTGCAGGCAACTTCGTCGGCGACGGCGGCCTTGGCGCTTTATACCTATGACGATGTTACGGTCGATCTTTCCAACGGAACGGCTTTCAGCCCCAATTTTATCGGGAGCGATACCCTGATTGGGATCACGGCGGTCGCGGTGACCGGAGCTTACGACACCTTGCTCGCGGGCAGCGGCGCGGACACATTGTCGTCCAGCGGACTGTTCAACTCCCTGGTCGGGGGCAGCGGCGCAGACACGCTGTCGTCGAGCGGGCAACAGGATACGCTGATCGCCGGCAGCGGCAGCCAGACCCTCATTTCGACTGGCGCGGGCAATACCCTGATTGCGGGCAGTTCGGCCGACCTGCTGACTTCCAGCGGCGCCGGCGATACCTTAATTGGTAACGCCCTTGGGAGCACGCTCCATGGAACGGGTGCCAGCGGAGCCGTTGCCGCCTATACCTTGGACAACCTAACGGTCGATCTTGCAGCCGGCACGGCGCAGGTGAACGGGAGCAGCCCCGCCGACACCATCACGGGAATATCCGACGCGGCGGTCTCCGGGACGGACGATACCGTGATTGCCGGGAGTGGAGTTAACGTCCTCTCTTCCGGCGGCTCGAACAATACGCTTGTTGGCGGCAGCGGAACCGATACGCTTTCATCCACCGGCAGCGGCGACACCCTGCTCGGCGGGAGCGGAGCCGACCTCATCACCTCGAGCGGTTCGCAGAACTCGCTGATCGCCGGGAGCGGCGCAGACGTCCTTACGTCCAGTGGCACGGGCGACGTGCTGCTGGGAGGCGCCGGCGCAGACACGCTTTCGTCGAGCGGAATCGGAAACACGCTGATCGCCGGCTCGGGAACCGATGTTCTATCGTCGACCGGCGTCGACGACACCCTCTTTGGCACTGGCGCAGGCAGCACGCTCAACGGCACAAACGGGGTCGCTACGATCGCGGCCTACACGATGAATGATGTCACGGTTGATCTCGCAACCGGCACGGCAACGGTGAACGGCTCCGGCGTATCGGATTCGCTGCTGGGGATATCTTCCATTCTGTTGACGGGTAGCGATGACACCGTAATTGGAGGCGCCTTCGCGACCACGCTTTATAGCGACGGGTCGGGCAACACGCTCACCGCCGGGACCGGGCAAACAACTGTTGTCTATACGCAGAACAACGCGATGGTTGATCTCGCGAACTCAAGCGTCACGTTGAACGGATCGGGCACTAGCGACACACTGGTAGGAATTACCGATGCCGTCGTTTCCGGCACTAGCGATACCCTTATTGGCGGAACTGGCGTGGACACCCTCGCATCGAGCGGATCATTTAACACGCTGATCGCCGGGAGCGGAGCAGATACCCTATCGTCGAGCGGAATCGGTGACACTCTCCTTGCGGGCAGTGGTTCCGACTTGCTGTCCTCAAGCGGCCAGAACAACACTCTCGTTGCCGGCACCTCGATCGACTCGCTGACTTCAACGGGCATCGGCGACATCCTCGTCGGCAACGCCGCCGGCAGCGCGCTCGACGGCACCAATGGAGTGGGTACAATTGCGTCCTATGCGATCAACGACGTCACCGTTGATCTCGCGACCGGTACGGCAACGGTCAACGCCTCCGGCGTATCAGACACCCTGCTGGGAATTACAGCGGCTCAGGCGACCGGGCCCGACGATACCTTGATCGGCGGCAGCGGCGCGACGACGCTTCTCAGCAACGGAGACGACAATACTCTTGAGGCGGGGACGGGACAAACGACCGTTGTCTATACGCAGGATGATGTGGCAGTCGATCTCGCGACCTCAAGCGCGACGATTGACGGTTCGAGCGCGAGCGACACGCTGATAGGGATTACCAGCGCCGCAGTTGCGGGGATCAACGATACCATCATAGGCAGTAGCGGAAGCGACATCCTGTCATCGAGCGGCGAGGACAACACCCTCATCGCGGGCACCGGCGCGAACACACTGTCTTCGAGCGGTTTCGCCGATACGCTGATCGGGAATGCCGCCGGCAGTACGCTGGACGGGACGAACGGAGCAGGAACAGTTGCCGATTATACGATCGACAACGTCACAGTCGACCTCGCAACCGGTACCGCAACGGTCAATGGTTCCGGCGTCTCCGATACCTTGCTGGGGATCACCAGCGCCCTGGCATCCGGCACCGACGATACATTGATTGGAGGCGCTGGCGCGACGACGCTCTCTAGCAACGCGACCGGAAATACCCTCGTGGCGGGCGCAGGACAAACCACAGCCGCCTATGCCCAAGACAACGTGACCGTCGATCTCGCTACCTCAAGCGCGACAGTCAACGGATCAAGCGCGAGCGATACGCTCATTGGGATTGCTTCCGCGGCGGTCGCCGGCGCCAACGATACGCTCGTTGGCAACGCCAGCGGCGATATTCTCACTGCAAGCGGAACCAGCGATGTGGTGTTTGGCGGAAGCGGCACGGAAACGCTGATATCGGAAGGCTCGTCGAACACGTTGACCGCCGGCAGCGGAGCCAGCACCCTGTCCACGAGCGGGAGCGGTGACACGCTTGTCGCTGGAACCGGTCCTGATGTTCTGTCGTCCAGCGGATTCAGCAACATCCTGATCGCCGGAGCCAGATCGGACTCGCTGATCTCGACCGGCCAAGACGACACGCTGTTTGGCAATGCTGCCGGCAGCATCCTAGATGCAAGCGGCGGTACCGACGCAGTCGCGGCTTATACGCTCGACAATGTCACAATCGATCTCGCTACTGGCACCGCTGGCGTCAATGGATCGGGCGCAACCGATACACTCGTTGGCATCAATGCGGCGGCAGTCTTCGGCGCAAACGACACACTCATCGGCAATTCCGGTGGCGACATCCTGAGCGCGAGCGGCAGGAACGACTTGGTGATCGGTGGTGCCGGCGCCGATACGCTGATCATGAACAGTGGGACCAATACATTCTTCGGTGGCGGGGGAATCGATACGTTTGTCGTGCAGTCGGCGGCGATCGCGAGTGGCGTCAACCAACCACAAAACCTGATCGGCGATTTCGACCCGGCGCTCGAGAAGATTGACCTGTCAGCCATCGCTGGCATCGCCTCTTTTGCCGACCTCAGCTTTTCAACCGTGACGTTTGGTACCCAATCCTATTTGGAAGTGGCATTGGGCAGCACCGGAGAAGCGATTACGCTATCCGGCGTCACCGCGGCCGACCTGAGCGCGAGCAACTTCGTATTCCAGCAAGAGTCGACAGATACCAGCCCGACAGTGACCATCACCAGCTCGGCCGAAGCAAGCAACGTCGTGGATCAGACCATCGCGGGGACAGTCGTCTCGGGCGGCACGGCGGCGGTGGTCGGCCAAACCGTGACCTTGACGGACAACGGCACGACGGTGGGCACGGCTACAGTCCAGTCGGACGGCACCTTCACGACCTCGGTGACGTTGCCGAACCAGGGCAGCAACTCGATCGTGGCATCGGTGACTGACAGCCTCGGTGTTGTTGGCAGCAGTTCAGCGGTGGTGGACACGCTGGACGATGTTTCCCCAGCGGTAACTATCAGTAGTGCGGCGGAAGCAAGCAACGTCGCGAACCAAACCATCACGGGCACCGTCGTTTCGGGCGGCGCGGCGGCGGTGGTTGGCCAAACCGTCACCCTGACCGACAACGGCACCACTCTGGGCACGGCGACGGTACAGTCCAATGGGTCCTTCTCGGCCTCGGTGACGCTGCCGAGCCAGGGCAGCAACTCCATCGTTGCGAGCGTCACCGACAGCTATGGCAACACCGGCAGTAGTACTGCGGTGGTCGACACGCTGGACAATATCGCCCCGACGGTGACGATTACCAGTGCGGCCGAAGCCAGCAAGACCGCGACCCAGACCATCACGGGCACCGTTGCCTCCGGTGGCACGGCGGCGGTGGTCGGCCAGACCGTGACTTTGACGGACAACGGCACGACGGTGGGCACGGCGACGGTCCAGTCGGACGGCACCTTCACGACCTCGGTGACGCTGCCGAACCAGGGCAGCAACTCGATCGTGGCATCGGTGACTGACAGCTATGGCAACACTGGCAGCAGCGCGGCGGTGGTGGACACGCTGGACAATATCGCTCCGACGGTGACGTTCACCAGCGCGGCGGAAGCCAGTAACGTCGCGAATCAGACCATTACCGGGACGGTTGCCTCGGGCGGTGCGGCGGCGGTGGTCGGCCAGACCGTGACCCTGACCGACAATGGCACCGCGCTGGGGACGGCGACCGTGCAGGCCAACGGCAGCTTCTCGGCCTCGGTGACGCTGCCAAACCAGGGCAGCAACTCCATCGTGGCGTCGGTGATCGACAGCTACGGCAACACCGGCAGCAGCGCGGCGGTGGTGGATACGCTGGACAATATCGGCCCGACGGTGACGATTGCCAGTGCGGCCGAAGCCAGCAAGACCGCGACCCAGACCATCACCGGCACCGTCGCCTCGGGCGGCACGGCGGCGGTGGTCGGCCAGACCGTGACTTTGACGGACAACGGCACGACGGTGGGCACGGCGACGGTCCAGTCGGACGGCACCTTCACGACCTCGGTGACGCTGCCGAACCAGGGCAGCAACTCCATCGTTGCGAGCGTCACCGACAGCTATGGCAACACCGGCAGCAGCGCGGCTGTAGTGGACACGCTGGACAATATCGCTCCGACGGTGACGATCACCAGCGCGGCGGAAGCCAGTAACGTCGCGAATCAAACCATCACGGGCACCGTTGCCTCCGGTGGCACGGCGGCGGTGGCCGGGCAGACCGTGACTTTGACGGACAACGGCACGACGCTGGGGACGGCGACCGTGCAGGCCAACGGCAGCTTCTCGGCCTCGGTGACGCTGCCGAACCAGGGCAGCAACTCCATCGTGGCATCGGTGACCGACAGCTATGGCAACACCGGCAGCAGCGCGGCGGTGGTGGATACGCTGGACAATATTGCCCCGACGGTGACCATCACCAGTACGGCGGAGGCGAGCGATACCGCGACCCAGACCATCACGGGGACCGTCGCCTCGGGCGGCACGGCGGTGGTGATAGGCCAGACCGTCACCTTGACGGACAACGGCACCACGCTGGGCACCGCGACGGTCCAGTCGGACGGCACCTTCACGACCTCGGTGACGCTGCCGAACCAGGGCGGCAACTCGATCGTGGCATCGGTGACCGACAGCTATGGTAACACCGGCGGCAGCACTGCTGTGGTGGATACGCTGGACAATATCGCTCCGACGGTGACGATTGCCAGTGCGGCGGAAGCCAGCAAGACCGCGACCCAGACCATCACGGGCACCGTTGCCTCCGGTGGCACGGCGGCGGTGGTCGGCCAGACTGTGACTTTGACGGACAACGGCACGACGGTGGGCACGGCGACCGTGCAGGCCAACGGCAGCTTCTCGGTCTCGGTGACGCTGCCGAACCAGGGCAGCAACTCCATCGTTGCGAGCGTCACCGACAGCTATGGCAACATCGGCAGCAGTGCTGCAGTGGTCGACACGCTGGACAATATCGCTCCGACGGTGACGATCACCAGCGCGGCGGAAGCCAGTAACGTCGCGAATCAGACCATTACGGGGACCGTTGCCTCGGGCGGTGCAGCGGCGGTGGTCGGGCAGACCGTCACCCTTAAGGACAACGGCACCACTCTGGGCACGGCGACGGTACAGTCCAATGGGTCCTTCTCGGCCTCGGTGACGCTGCCGAGCCAGGGCAGCAACTCCATCGTTGCGAGCGTCACCGACAGCTATGGCAACACCGGCAGTAGTACTGCGGTGGTCGACACGCTGGACAATATCGCTCCGACGGTGACCATCACCAGCGCGGCGGAAGCCAGTAACGTCGCGAATCAGACCATTACGGGGACGGTTGCCTCGGGCGGTGCAGCAGCGGTGGTCGGGCAGACCGTCACCCTTAAGGACAACGGCACGACGCTGGGGACGGCGACCGTGCAGGCCAACGGCAGCTTCTCGGCCTCGGTGACGCTGCCAAACCAGGGCAGCAACTCCATCGTGGCGTCGGTGATCGACAGCTACGGCAACACCGGCAGCAGCACGGCTGTGGTCGACACGCTCGCCTCCACGACGAATGTCAGCAACACAACGATTTCGCTTTCCAGTGGCAGCGCGCTGATTGTAACCGGCACCAACGACACGGTAGTCGTCAACGCCGGGTGGGTGGAGCTGAACGATACAAACGGCAGTATCGCTGTAAATGGCACAAATGATTCTGTTCTGATTGCAAGTTCCAATAGCTCGGCGACGATCAGCGGCAACAATGAGACGGTGTCTATTACCGGTAGCACCGATACTGTAACGCTGAGCGGAACCGACACCGTATCTGCCAGCAACACGACGTTTACTCTCAATAGTGGCACCCTGACGCTCAGCGGCAGCAGTGATACGATCAATCTTAATGGCTTGGGCGAGACGCTCAGTCTGTCCGGGACCGGCGCCACAGCGAATGTCACGGTCGCGGAGGCCACGACGGCCGCCGCGGCGGCGGCGTCTCCCGACGTGATCAACGCGTCCGGCGACAACGTAACCATTAACGTCCCCGCGATCATCGGGAGCGCCCAATTCGCTGCCATCACCGTGAATGGAAGCGGTGATACGCTATCGCTGAACAGCGCCCCGTTGAACAGCCACGGGTTCCCCTCTACGACCCTCCAGCTCAATGGCAACAACGACGCGCTCAGTGTCAGTAATTCATCGGCTAACCCCATGACCATCGGCATCGCCGGCACTGGCGATAGCGTCACTGCGAGCAACGCGACCCTCACCTTGGCTGCAAGCAGTTCGGCCTCTGTCGCCGGCAATAGTGACAGCATCACGGTGACTACGGGGGATACCCTCACTGTCAGCGGCACCGGTGACTACGTCAATGGCAGTGGCGCTTCCGTCAACGTGGCAGCGAGCAGCTCCGTCACTTTCAGCGGAACCGACACCGTATCTGCCAGCAATGCGACGTTTACTCTCAATAGTGGCACCCTGACCGTCAGCGGCAGCAGCGATACGATCAATCTCAATGGCTTGGGCGAGACCCTCAGTCTGTCCGGGACCGGGGCGACAGAGACGGTCACGGTCGCGGAGGCCACCACGGCCGCGGCCGCGGCCGGATCTCCCGAGGTGATCAACGCGTCCGGCGACAGCGTGAGCATTTCTGTCCCCGGGAGCAGCGGTAGCGAGCGTTACGCTGCCATCACAGTGAACGGAAGCGGCGATACGCTGTCGCTAACGGAGGGCAATTACGTCTCTACAACCCTCCAGCTCGACGGCAACAGCGACACGCTCAGTGTCAGCAATCCATACGCTAGCGGCATGAACATCACTGTCGCCGGCACCGGCGATACCGTGACGGGAAACTACTCAACCATCGCGTTGACGGCGAACAGTTCGGCCACCATCACCGGCAATAGTGAAGGCATCACGGTGACCACCGGGGATACCCTTGCTGTCAACGGCACGAGTGACTATGTTTCCGGCAGTGGCGCCTCCGTCAGCGTGGCAGCGAGCAGTTCCGTCACCTTCAGCGGAACCGACACCGTATCTGCCAACAACGCGACGCTCAATCTCACCAGTGGCACCCTGACCGTCAGCGGCAGCAGCGATACGATCAATCTCAATGGCTTGGGCGAGACCCTCAGTCTGTCGGGGACCGGCGCGACAGAGACGGTCACAGTCGCGGAGGCCACGACCGCCGCCGCGGCGGCGGCGGCTCCCGAAGTGATCAATGCGTCCGGCGACAACGTAACAATTAATGTCCCTGCGAGCAGCGGTAGCTCGCGTTATGCTGCCATTACTGTGAATGGAAGCGGCGATACGCTGTCGCTAACGGAGGGCAATTACGTCTCTACGACCTTCCAGCTCAACGGCAACAGCGACACGCTCAGTGTCAGCAATCCATACGCTAGCGGCATGAACATCACTGTCGCCGGCACCGGCGATACCGTGACGGGAAACTACTCAACCATCGCGTTGACGGCGAACAGTTCGGCCACCATCACCGGCAATAGTGAAGGCATCACGGTGACCACCGGGGATACCCTTGCTGTCAACGGCACGAGTGACTATGTTTCCGGCAGTGGCGCCTCCGTCAGCGTGGCAGCGAGCAGTTCCGTCACCTTCAGCGGAACCGACACCGTATCTGCCAACAACGCGACGCTCAATCTCACCAGTGGCACCCTGACCGTCAGCGGCAGCAGCGATACGATCAATCTCAATGGCTTGGGCGAGACCCTCAGTCTGTCGGGGACCGGCGCGA